>Ga0181518_10001089_pt1 | contig 28432 bp, 19 predicted proteins | sample PEATcosm2014_Bin_28_FD_119751 | JGI IMG/M metagenome (GOLD analysis project Ga0181518, IMG submission 119751) | Peatland microbial communities from MTU Mesocosm Facility, Houghton, MI, USA - PEATcosm2014_Bin01_60_metaG | ecosystem: Environmental > Terrestrial > Soil > Wetlands > Peat | place...
GTACTCGGGGTAGACCAGCAGCTCATTGCCGATCTCTCCCTCAGGCAGTAGCTCGAAGCCGCTCGAGTGATCGGTGATCTGGCTCAACCCTCCGCCCCGATCGGGATCAGCGGAGATGTCGAGGTGCTCATTGGCGATCTCAAAGCCAGGGACCTCGACCCATCCGAGCGCGTCGGCGGCGTGGGCCGGGCGGTGGCGGACCCGATAAGTGCGGTAGCCCACGCCAGGAACGTTCTCAGACAAGAACCTGAGGTGGAGCGAGTCGGGCAGGGGGCTTGGCTCACAGAGCACCGGGACCGCGCGACCGGCGTCGTCGGCAAGCTCGACCACCTGCCCCACCGGAGGCGCGGGCACCTCTGCCACGGCCAGGTCGGAGCGATCCCAGCCAAGGGTGTTGACGACCACGCCGGCCCGGCCATCACCGCTGGTGTCGATGGCGGTGACGACGTGGCGCGTCGAGCGGTCGGCTACCTCGCAGGCCAGCTCGTACGCCTCTCGCCAGCCGCCGAGGAGGTCTAGGTAGACCTGGTCGGATTCTGAGCCCGTGATGCCATCGTGGTGCGCGCCGAAGACCAGTTGGCGCCAGGCCTTGTCCAATGCCCCGTGGGGCAAGGTTGCGCCCAGGATCCCGGCCAGAGCGGCGAGCGTCTCGGCATCCGCGAGGCTGGCCTCGGTGAGGCGTTGAGCCTGCTTGGTGTCGATGAAAGAGACGTCCTTGCCGGTATAGATCGGGTTCATGTCACGGGTCTGGGGCGACGGTGCCCGCCCTTGCTGCGACAGCTCGGACCGTACGGCATCGAAGAACTCCCTGGGCAGTCCCACCTCGAAGCGGGGCCACGCGTAGCGTCGTCCCCACGCGTCCGCGACCTCGGTCACCCAGCGACTCGGTGGCGTGTAGTCAGTGCCCACGGGCAAAAGGGTGACCTTCACCGCCGCCACTTGGGCAAGGTCTTCGAGCAGCTCGTACGCCCGCCACATCGCCCCCTCGAGGGTCGTCGCCCGCTCGAGTTCCCAGCCTGCCGAGTAATGGGTGGGCATGTAGCTCGTGAGCAGGCCCTGGCCATTGGGGGCGACCCACTCGAACTCGGAGGGAAATTGCATCCACGCGGTTGTCCCTGTCTCCGGCTTCGGCCCCCACTGGTGGAACGGGCCCCGGGCCCACGCCGCGGAGTCGAGCCCGCAATCGGCCATGATCCCCGGAAACTGGGGATCATGGCCGAACACGTCCAGCTGCCAGGCACTCCTGGGATCGGCGCCCATCACGTCGCGCTGGAAGCCGAGCCCGTACACGGCCGCCCGGATGGCAGTCTCCGCACCGGTCAAGTTCGTGTTCGGCTCGTTGTAGGTTCCGCCGACGATCTCGACGCGGCCGGCCTGGATCAGGGACCGGAGCTCTGCGCGGCGGTCGGGATAGAGGTCCCAGTAGGGCTTGAGGTAGTCCACCTCGGCGAAGACAACCTTGTACCGAGGGTCGACCCGTGCCCTCTCGAGATGGGCCTCGACCAGTGCCAGCCCGCTGTGCTGGAAGGACTCCCGGCGGTCCTGTGCCCAGACGAGCTCGTCCCAGCCGGAGGTGTACCCGGCCTGGGTGTTCCACCAGACCGGGTCGTAGTGGAAGTGGGGAACCATGAGCATCCGCCAACCTGGCTCCCGTACCACCACATCGCCCCCGGCTTCGGCCCGAGCCTCACCGGACTGCGCGACGGCTCGGATGGCCACGACGCTGCCCGAGGGCAGCGCCGGGTCGAACAGGACCGGGACCTCCACCACGACCCCGTCGGGCAGGTCGGGAGCCGACGTGAAGCGGGCTGGTGTGCCAAGCCCGGCGTCGGCGCTTGGCACCCATGCTGGACCGTCCGCTCTGCCGGCCCATGTCGGGTCGAGGCACCCCCGCCAGGGCTCGGCCCACTGGAGACCCTCGCCGACGAGCGAGACCTCAGCAGGCGCAGTGGGCGTGGCGTCTGCGACTACAACTCGGATGACCTGGGCCAGCCGGTCCCCCGTCGCGACGAAGCAGTAGGTGGAACGGACCGAGCTGATACGCATGGAGGCACTGTCCTTTCTCGTGGCGCACTTCGGAGAGTGCCCGGCGCCAACAAGTCACGCCGGCGGGTCCGGACACTCGGGGTCGGCGCGCCAGCGATCCCGCCCACCAAGGCCCCTCCAGGCCACTGCCGCGGCACCCACCAGAGGCGCCCTTGAGCCCAGGCCCGCCGGGAGAACTTGGGTTTCCTTGGCGTAAGCCTGCTTGGCGTAGTCGTGAAGTTCCCTCACAGCGGCTTGGAAAAACGGAGCGCCGAATCCCAGGGCCACCGAACCGGCTATGACTACCAGATCGAGGTCGCACAGCGTGGTCACCGAGGCCAAGGCGAGGCCGACCAGCTGACCGGTGCGCTCGATCACTTGAGGGGTGGCTTCGGAAGGGGGTCGGCCGGTGATGGCGGCGATCGCCCATCCCGAGGCCTCTGCCTCCAAACAGCCCCTGCTCCCGCACGAACATGGCCTGCCCCCCGGACAGACGATGACATGGCCCACATGCCCGGCATTGCCGGTGCGACCTTCGACCAGCCGCCCGTCGAGGACCAATCCCCCCCCTATTCCCGTGGAGACAACCATGGCCAGGTAGTTGCGCTTGCCCCGCGCCGCACCCCTCCATCCTTCGGCCAGCGCCAGGGCCTTGGTGTCAAGCTCGACAAACGTCGCCAAGCCGTAGCGGTCCTCGAGACGCCGCCGCAGAGGAAAGCCCCGCCAGGCGGGGATGTTGAGCGGGCTCACCTCGGAGCCGTCCTGCACCGGCCCCGGGCTGCCCACGCCCAGTGCCAGCGGACTCTCGCCCTCGCTTGCCAACAGGCCGTCGAGGAGGTCCGTCACCGCCAGGAACAGCGCCTCGGGATCGCATCCCTCGGGAGTGTGGCTCTTCGCGCTGTACCGGATGTCACCCTGGCGGTCCACAAGTGCTGCTCCGAGCTTGGTCGCACCGACGTCCAGCGCAAGGCAGAGACAGGATTCAGAACACGCCCGTTCCACCACGAAAGGAACCTCCCTTCAACGCTCTGGACGATGCTGATCGCGAGGACGCCTGATCAGCTCTTGCACGGTCATTTCTCCGGCGACAGTCGCAGCGTGACAACCTGGAACGGCCTCAGCTGCAGCGACACCACGCTGCCGGGCCCGACGTCGAGATCCACCAGGTGCCGTTCCAGCAGGTCGGTGAGCGAAGCTCGACGCACCGCGAAGTTGGCCTTCAGCGTGGTCGTGGCCCTGCCCCCGAGAGACTCATAGCAACGCACGACCACGTCTCCCGAACGGTCGTCGGCGGCCTTGACTGTCTCGACCACCACGGCGTCGTTGTCCAGAGCCAGCAGCGGCTCCACGTCCCGCTCGGCCAAGGCCGCTCGAAGAGGGAGGTTGAAGTGATAGCCGTGGTGCACAGCGTCGGCGATCGTCGCCCCCGCCAGGATCGCATAACGGAAGTGGTGCACCCCGTTCTCCCCGCGGGGATCAGGGAAGTTCGGGCTGCGAATGATGGACAGCCGGGCCATGGTGGCTCTTCCTCCGCCGGCTCTTTCCATGGCCCCTACCTCATGGCCGTATATCCCATCGTTCACCACCGCGACGCCGTAGCCAGGCTCTCCCACGTGCACAAAGCGATGCGCCACGAACTCAAAACGGGCAGCGTCCCAAGAGGTGTTGTCATGAGTGGGCCGTTGGATGTGCCCGAACTGGATCTCCGATGACGACCGGTCCGCGTGGACGTCGATGGGGAGGGCCACCTTGAGCAGGCGGTCGTGCTCTCGCCAGTCAAGCTCGATGTCCACCACCAAGGCCCTGCTGTCGGCCGCCAGCCGCAAGGTCTGCACGGCCCGCGAGGAGCCGAAACGGTACTCGACCCGGACGGCAGCCTCTTCAGGTCCACTCGACAAGACGGTGAAGCTCTCAGGCGCGCCCAGGTCCTGACGGGCATTGCGGTAAAAGGCATCGACATCCCAAGCAGGGAACTGATTGGGCAGATCGGGGTGGAGCTGGAGCACGTTGCCCAGGGCCCCGGGGGGAATGACCTCCCGCCCGGCCACAAGGTCGAACAATGAGACGACGTGGCCGTCGGCGTCGAGCTCCACCCTGATCAGGTCGTTCTCGAGACCGGTTCCGCCGACCACCCTGGCCGCTCCGGTGCCTGGGAGCACTACGCCGGCGGACAGGGCCGGGATCCCCCGCCGCTCGTGGGGCGCGGCGTTGAAAGCCACGGGCACATTGCCGTCGCCGCACAACGCCGAGATAGCCCTTTCGATCAGGTCCTCGAGCCGCCGGGTGCTGTTGGCACAACTGGCGATTGCCTCGTCGTTGACCATCGCGATCGATGAGCCCGGGAGGATGTCGTGGAACTGATTCAGCAGGATGTCCCGCCAGATCTCTTCCAGCTCTTCGTATGGGTAGGGCGAGCGTCCGCGAACAAGGGCTGTGGTCGACCACAGCTCCGCTTCCCGCATCAAGTTCTCGCAACGACGGTTGCCTTGTTTGATCTCGACTTGGCTCGTAAGGGTCCCCCGGTGTCCTTCGAGGTAGAGCTCGCCCGACCAGACCGGCGCATGGGGGTACTCGGCCTGGGCGGCAGCAAAGAACTTCGACGGCGCTTCCACGACGACTTTGGGCGACCCGTCCAGGTCGGCGAGACGACGCGCCCTTTCCATCATCTCCCGGGTGGGGCCCCCACCGCCGTCGCCGTAACCGAAGGGAACCAACGACCGGGTTCCGAAACCGCGCTCGGCATAGTTGTCAGCCGCGTGAGCCAGCTCGGACGGCAGGAGCTCGGCGTTGTAAGTGTCGACGGGGGGGAAATGGGTGAACACCCGGCTCCCGTCGATGCCCTCCCACCAGAAGGTGTGGTGGGGGAACTTGTTGGTGTCGTTCCAGGAAAGCTTCTGGGTGAGGAACCAGCGTGACCCAGACAGGAGGATGAGCTGAGGAAGGGCAGCCGAGTAGCCGAAGCAGTCCGGCAGCCACACCTCCTCGGTCTCCACGCCCAGCTCGGAGAGGAAGAAGCGTTTCCCGAACACGAGCTGGCGGACCAGGGACTCCCCACCGGTCACGTTGGTGTCAGATTCCACCCACATGCCGCCCACGGGGACGATCTGGCCCTTCTTCACCTGCGCTCTCATGTGCTCATAGATCTCCGGGTAGTGATGTTTCGTCCACCACCACTGCTGAGCCTGAGAGCACGCAAAGACGAGCTCCGGGTACTCGGCGCCCAACGCCGCGACGTTGGAGAACGTGCGGGCGCACTTGCGGATGGTCTCCCGGACTGGCCAAAGCCAGGCTGAGTCGATGTGGGCATGGCCGACGGCGGAGATCTTGTCCGCAGTGCGGCTGGCCGGCGCCGACATCACGTCCTTGAGGGCCTCGCGAGCCGCGGCAGGATCGCCGTCCAGGTCGTAGGCGTCCAAGCAGCGTTCCAGGGCGCGCAAGACCTCGTGGCGGCGTGGATCTCTGACGGGCAGGCCCCCCATCAGCCCCAGCAGGACCTCGACGTCAAGTGCAAGAGCCAGGGCCACCTCGTCGACTACCACGAGATCGGCCCCTCCGAGCACGTAGAGCGGCTCGGACCCCGAAGTGCCGATGCCGCCGAGATCAGTCGGTCGGAACGGGTCGTCGCGGCTACCCACGATGGCCGGCATCGCCACCGCCTCCACAAAGCAGGTCCACCTGCCTCCAGCTATGACACCGCTGCCGACTGGGAGCCAGTTGTTCTTGGGCGACACTGCCTTGAGCACCGTGCCGTCGACGCCGAACGCAAGCCCCTCCGCCTGGAACCCGGGGCTCCGGTCGTTGAACCCGAGGTCGAATACGGCTTCGACCCTCCTCCCGGCCCATTCAGGCGGCACTCGGCCCGAGATCCGAAACCAGGTCGTCGACCACGGGGGCCCCCAAGGCGCGCCGCGTTCCACGGGCAGGTAGGTAGCGGCGAGCGCGTCACTCACGCCTACTGCGTCCCCGCAAAAGAACGCCGACACATCGCACGCCTCGCGCCTCGCCAACACCCGAGAACCCAAGCGCCCGTCCAAAGCACGCCTGATCCGAGCCTCCGTCTTCTCCTGGTCATCGTGCATAGACGTCCCTCAGCCCTTCACTGCGCCTGCGAAGGTGAACGTGCCCTTCAAGAACCGCCCCGCCACGACCCACAACCCCACGGCAGGCAGTGTGTACAGAATCGAGAACGCCGCCAGCTGCCCGTAGTCGACCAGGCCATACTGCGAGAAGAACGTATAGATGCTGACTGAAGCCGGGAACTTGCTCTGGGTCTCGAGAAGGATGAACGGGACGAAGAAGTTGCCCCATTGGCTGACGAAAGTGAAGATCGTGATGACCATTATGCCGGGCAACATCAACGGCGCAACTATCCGCCTCAATGACCCCAGCCACGTTGCCCCATCGACCCACGCCGCCTGTTCCAGCTCGAGAGGCACACCGTCCATGAAGCCCTTCATGAGCCAGATCCCAAAGGGCAGCGACGTCGCCGTCATGAACAAGATCACGGCCAACATATTGTCGACCAGGTTGAAGCGCGCGAACATCGAGTACACGGGCACCAAGATCGCCGTGATTGGGAGCCCTGTGGAGAACACAATCGTGTACAGGAACGGCCTGCGGAAGCGCATCTGGTAGCGCGAGAGCGGGTAAGCGGCAAAGAGCGAAGCAACAACAGTTATGATCGCCGTCGACCCTGACAGGATCGCCGAGTTTATGAGCGGCTTGTAGGTCGTCGTCCAGTTGAGGACCTTCGCGAAGTTGCTGAACGAGAGCACCAGCGGGGCCGCGGACCCCACGCTGGCCGCGGGTTCGAACGCGGAAAGGACGAGCCAAAGGAGCGGGGCTATGAAGAAAACCGCTACCAGAGCCAAGACACCGTACGCGCTGACGCGCGCCGCCATGATCCGCGGTGATGTGATGCGGAAGCGGCTACGTGGGCGCTCGTTTGAACGGGCTGCTCTTCTTTCGCCCGAACTCAGGACTCCGATCATCCCACTTCCTCCACCCGGATCAACTTGATATAGACAACAGAGAAGAGGGCGCCTATCAAGAGGAGTACTATGCACATCGCGGTCCCATAGCTTATGTCGTATAGCTGGAGAGCCTGCTGATAGATGTACAAAGGTGTGGTCTGGCTTGCTTCTCCAGGGCCGCCGGCGGTCAGCACAAATATAAGGGTGAAGCTGGCCAGGGTCTGCAGGGTTATGAGCATCAAGTTCGTCACTATCGAGCGCCGTAGCAGAGGGATGATCACCCGGCGTAGAAGTGAGAACTGACTGGCGCCGTCGACCTTTGCCGCCTCGAGCAGCTCGGCCGGCACGTCGGAGAGGCCGGCCGAATACACAAGCATTGAGAATGCAGTCCCGCGCCAGATGTTGGCGATAATGATGGCAAGCATTGGCGTCGTGTACAGCCAGTCCTGGCTTAGTCCGAAGTGCTGCAGGAAGGTATCCAACGTCCCGCCCTGGTAGAGGTACGCGTACCAACAGAAGCCGGCGACGATCTCGGGCATGACCCAGGCAGCGATGATGAACGTGTTGAGAGCTCTGGTTACGAAACTGTTCTTGCCTCTTTCGAGGAGGGCGATGAGGAACCCGAGGGTGTTCTGTCCGATGATGGCCGAGCCGATGACGAAGATGGCAGTGAGGACAAGGGAGTGGATGAACAACGGGTCATGGAACGCCTGGGTGAAGTTGGCAAAGCCCACCCACTTAGGATGCTGGGCCCCCACCCCCGTCAGCGCCTTGTTCGTGAAGGCGATGTAGACGCTCCAGATGATCGGGCCCGCAAAGAACAGGCCCATGATGCCGAGCGCCGGGGCCATGGGGCCGAACCACCGCCAGGTCGGCGTCCTGCGGCGGGAGATTCTGAGTGCCAATCTAACCCTCCAAGGGGGCGGCCAAACCCTTGAGGGTTTGGCCGCCCCATTTCAACGGACAGGCAGCTGATTAAAGCTTAGTTGGGTTCAGGCACGTCCTGGCCAGAACCCCTTTTTGGCATCCCAGACTTACATCGGTGCAGCCTCGACGTTCTTCGCTCCGACCGTCGCGATGAGGTACTTGTTGTAGGCCGCCGCACCCTGGGCGGGCGTCTCCTGGCCGGTCATGATCTCCCCGGTGATCTCCTGTATCTCAGTGGAGAGCTTGGGGTACGCGGTGAATGCCGGGCGGAAGTGAGTGAAGGGCACGAACGAGGAGAACGAAGCTGCCGAGTGGCCCTGTGCCTTGTAGGAGGGCGCTGCAGCGACGTCGGCACGAGTGGCGATTTGCCCAGCGTGGATATCGTAGTACAGCGAGTTCTGCTGGTTCAGGGCGATGGTGATGAAGTTGAACGCCATCTGCTTGTTGGTGGCATGCGAGCCCACTGACAGCAGCCATCCCCCGGACATGCTCACCTTTCCGGGTGCCTGCCCGTTTTCCGTAGGCATGGCAGCTACACCCAGTGCGGATTGCCACTGCGGCCACGGCTTAGGCCCGGTGGGCAACCAGGTGCTGCCAACCCAGCTCCCATCGAGGTCGATTCCCAGCTTGCCGGTGGGCATCAGGGACTGCTGCGCGACCTGCCAGTCCAGGGTGCTGAGGGCGGTCTGCACGCTGGGGCCGAGGTTGTCCGTCTTATAGATCGTCTTGTACACCCCGAGCGCTGCCTGGAAGCCGGCTCCTGCCTTTTCCCACTTACCGGTAGAGGCGTCATACAGGGGGTTGTTGGTCCCGTAGAGGAACATCTCAAACCCCTGCATAGTGGTCCCTTCGCCATTGCCCGTGCCGCCGTAGACGTTGATCGGAGTGACGCCCGGCTCGGTCGCCTTGATCTTCTCGGCCACCGCCAGCACGTCAGCCCAGGTCTTGGGCTGCCAGGGGAGCGCAACCCCCGCCTTGGCGAGCACAGCCTTGTTGTACCAGAGCCCACGGGTATCGGTCCCCATGGACACCCCGTAGACGTGACCGTCGGCGCCCCGGGCGGCTGCTTGGGCAGCCTTGGAGAACTCTTTCCAACCTGGCCAGGTGGCGAGGTAGGAGTCCACGGGGGCCACATAGCCGGCGGCAACGTCGCTGTTGATCAGGAAGGTGTCCTCGTACATGACGTCGGGAGCAGTTGACGCAGACTGGTTCATCAGGTCGAGCTTGGTGTAGTAGTCGTTCTCCGCAGGCGAGGTGATCGGCTCAAGGGCGACCGTCCAGCCCGGGTAGGCCTTTTGGAACTCCGTCGTCGCGGTGTGCATGAGGACAACCAGGGCGGGGTTATTCCCTTGAATCTGATAGACCACTTTGATCGTGCCCCCTGAGCTGGCGGACACCGCCGAAGCCGCAGTCAGGGCCAACCCGCTCGTCAGCGCCAACGCTGCTACCGCGGTCACGAGTAATCTTCGCCGCATAACGCTTCCTCCTCAGCCCGGTGCCCCACCAGCCGTTCTGGATACCTTCGGCCCGGTCATTCAGGGTGATGCTAAATCATCATGACTTATCGAGTCAAGGTGTCTAGTCCAGTCGCTCCGACGACGGAAGTAGGTGGGCCTCGGGACCCGCTGTTGCGGGCCCGGCTCAGATTTGGGCAGGTAAACGACCTGAGCCCGCGAGAACATGTCCGGAGGAGGACGTCCCTGCCGGACGGCTCGGAGCCCGCGCTCGGTGTCGCTTTGCCTCTGGGCCAGCCTTAGGACATCCATCTGACTTAGTATGTTGTCGACCTGCTAGAGTCTGCTGACAAGCAGGCGAGCTCTGACCTCGGTAAGACAGGGCAGTCCATGTTCTCCATGTAGCTAGGCGGCCGACAAGAGACCAATCATGTTCAGTGGAACGAATCTGCCGAGAGTGGGCAACTACAACATCAACGTTGTGATCAGCGCGATCCAGTCGTCGGATGGGACCAGCCGCGTCGAGGTCGCCAAACAAACGGGGCTCACTGCTCAGACGGTGTCGGTCATCGTCCGCCGGCTGATCAAAGAGGGGATCGTGCAGGAGAGCGGCTCCGTGCCCTCGACGGGTGGCAAGCCGAGGAAGACCCTGCGTATCAACCCGACCTCCGCCTATGCGGTGGGCATAAATTTCGACCCCCTTGGGGTGTCCATTGTCGTAGTTGACATGATGGGGCAGACATTGGCCCGCTCGAGCCAGGAGATCTCTCCCGGGTTCGACCCGGAAGCGCTTATCGCCCAGGCTGCCCAGGCTGCGCTCTCTCTCCTGGCCGATCTAGGGATCCCGCGTGAACGAGTCCTGGGGGTCGGCGCAGGTTGCCCCGGACCCATCGATCAAAGCCAGGGGCTCGTCATATCGCCGCCGCGACATGACCGCTGGACAGAAGTGCCGATCAAGCGGCTCCTCGAGGGAAACATCGGATTTGATGTCACCATCGACAACGACGCAAATGCTTCCGCCATCGGCGAGCGCTGGTTTGGGCACGGACGCAACACTTCTGACTTCGCCTTCTTGTACATGGGGACCGGGATTGGCGGCGGGATGTTCCTGTCCAACCACATCTACCGGGGCATTTCGTTGAATGCAGGGGAGTTCGGGCACATCGTGGTCGAGCCAAATGCCACTCCTTGTTATTGCGGTAATCGCGGCTGCGTGGAGGCGATGTGTAGCCCAGCAGCCATCGTGAAAGACGTTCACGCAGGGCTGGCTTTGGGCCACACAAGCAAGCTCGCCGTTCTGTACCAGGAAGATCCGGCGTTGGTGGACCACAGCGCCATCTGCCTGGCCGCTGTCGAACATGATCTCGTCGCCCGGCGGGTGATAGACAGGGTCGCCGAGTACCTGGCTGATTGCGCAGTGATTATTGCAAACTTGCTGGACGTCGAGGTGCTGATCATAGGCGGGCGGGCCATAGCCCATGTCGGTGAGATCTACAGAGACAAGATGAATGAGTACCTGCAGACTCGTCCGCTTGCCCGCAAGACGCACACCATGCGGGTGGCCATTTCGGACATAGCAAACGACGGCGCCGCGCTTGGCGCTGCATCATTGGTACTTCACGCCACCTACGCCCCGGACACCGCCCACCTGACGGGCGTCTAGAGCGTAAACGCGGCGGGTCTGATCGAGCACGAGAGAGGACGACAGGATGGTCAACGTCGGAATCATCGGTGCCGGCGCGATCGGGGCCGACCATTTGCGGCGGTTGTCGACGAGGGTCTCGGGCGCGCGCGTCGCTGTAGTTTTCGATGTCGATACGAAACGTGCCGCTGCGCTGGCCGAAGGCTCGGGAACGACCCTAGGGACCAGCGCAAAGGAGGTGATCGAGGATCCGGCCGTCGACGCGGTCTTGATCGCATCGCCTGGCGACACCCACGCCCAGCTCACGCTCGCCTGCATACAGGCGGGCAAGCCCGTGCTGTGCGAGAAGCCGTTGGCACCGACGTCCGACGAGTGCTGCGAGGTCCTCGCGGCAGAGGTTGCCCATGGCTCGCGGCTCACACAGGTCGGCTTCATGCGCCGCTACGATGCCGGTTATCGCGCCGTCAAGCAGGCGATCGATGCTGGCAGCATCGGCGAGGTCCTCATGGTGCACTGCGTGCACCGCAACGTCTCCTCGGCACCGTCGTACACGAGCGACATGTCCTTCACCGACTCGGCAATCCACGAGATCGACACCGCGAGGTGGCTCATCGCCGACGAGATCGTCGCCACGACCGTCATCGGCGTACGGCGCAGTTCGCTCGCGCCGAGCCATCTACGTGACCCTCAGCTCGTGCTGCTCGAGTTCCGGTCCGGCGTCGTTGTCGAGGTCGAGATCTTCGTGAACTGCCAGTACGGCTACGACGTGCGCTGCGAAGTCGTTGGCTCCACCGGCGTCGCATCCCTCGACAACCCTACGACCGGCGCCTTGACGCGCTCGGGTGCGCGCAGCGAGCCGGTCCCCGCGGACTGGCAGGTGCGCTTTGGCGACGCCTACCTCGTGGAGCTGCAGGACTGGATCAACGGTCTCGCAACGGGCGCGGCACGCGGCCCCAGCGCGTGGGACGGTTACGCGGCCACGGCGGTCGCCCAAAGTTGCGTCGCGTCGCTCCAGAGCGGGCTGAGGACAACCGTCTCGCTCGTCGAGCGACCTGCGCTGTACGCCTGACAGGCGATTTGATCCAGGCAGGCCACAGCACGAGGGGCGACTGAGCTGTCGGGCAGCGTCGAGTCGTGGAGGTCAACTGAAAATGAGCACAGTGGAACGTATCGCGGGAGCGCCGATCAGCTGGGGCGTCTCTGAAGTGCCCGGATGGGGTCATCAGTTGTCGCCGGAACGGGTGCTGGCAGAGATGCACTCGATCGGGCTCACGGCGACGGAGGCCGGTCCCGACGGGTTCCTGCCGGACGACTCACAGGAGCTGCGCCACCAGCTGGACGACCACGGCCTGCGCCTCGTAGGGGGGTTTACGCCGCTTGTGCTCCACCGGCCGGGACCGTGGCGGGACAAGCTGGGCCACGTAGTGCGTCGGTTCGCGGCCAGTGGGGGCGAGGTGGTCGTGCTCGCCGCCGCCACCGGGCTCGAAGGCTACGATCGCCGGCCGGTGCTCTCTTCAGGGGAGTGGAACATGCTCCTCGGGGCGCTCGACGAGGCGGTCGACATTGCCTCGGCGGGCGGAATGAGCGCCGTGCTGCACCCTCACGTCGGCACCGTCGTGGAACGACCCGAGGAGATAGAGCGTGTCCTCGAGGGCGCCTCGGTACCGCTCTGCCTCGACACGGGCCACGTCATGGCCGGAGGCGGCGATCCGGTCACCCTGGCCCGCCAAGCCCCGTCACGGATTGGCCATGTTCATTTCAAGGACGTGCACTGCGACCTGGCCCGGCGTGTTGCCAATGGCCAGCTTGCGTTCAGCGATGCAGTCCGTCTCGGCATCTTCTGCGTGCTCGGAGAGGGAGACGTGGACGTCGCAGCGATCGTTGGCGCGCTCGAAGGCGCTGGCTACCGTGGCCGGTACGTGCTCGAGCAGGACGTCATGCTGGAGGGCGAGCCGCCTGTTGATTTCGGGCCACAGCTGGCGGTGCATGACAGCAGGTCGTACCTCGAGAACCTCCTGGCGAGCACGCCGTCCTGACTGCTCAAGAGAGGACGCGGGTCCGGCCTTGTGCTGGCGGTTCGCCGCCAAGTTCGCAGGGTCCGGCAGGAGCCGATGAAAAGGAGCGTGGAATGGAGCCAACTGACCCAATCACGGAGCAAGCCAGAGCCACGCCCTCCTACGCCTGCGCATACGCCAGGGCCTTCGGGAGGCGAATTGCAGCCGGCCTTGCTGCTCTGTCTCTCGTGGCCACGGCGATCGGCCTGGTAGTGACCGCCCCACGAGCATCGGCCGCAGCTAGAACTTTCTACGCCTATGCAGACGGGGGCGCCATCTTGCCAACCAGCTGCCCCGAAACGAGCACCACGTCCGCGCAGTGCACGCTGACCGAGGCGCTTTCCAGGGCTGTCTTCGGCAGCACTGTGGCACTGGCCACCCCCGGTCGCTCTAGGCGCTACGTCGGCAACTGGGCAGTGAGCACCCAGGGCACCACGTCTTCGGCACCGCTCACGATCGAACCGGCACCGGGCGTCACCAGACCCACCTTGGACGGCAACCAGGGGCAGTCAACTGGCTGCCGGACCAAGACTTGTGACGGGCCGGTGCTCAATATCGGCTTGAAGGTTCACCTCGACCTCGTCGGCGTCACGATCCAAAATGCCAACAACCTAAGCTCCGGGCTCGGCGGCGCTGTCGAGAACATCCGTGGTGGCACCCTCAGCGTGTCGCACTCCACATTCTTGCGCAACTACGCTTCCGACGACGGCGGCGCCATCGATAACGCCGATATCGGTGGCACAGGCAGCCTCAGCGTGTCGCACTCCACGTTCTCGGGTAACTACGCCCTCAACTGCGACGGGGGCGCTATCGCCAACGCCGATATCGGGGGCGAAGGCACCGTCCTCGTCACGACTTCCACTTTCTCTGGCAATAGCGCCGTTAACGGCAACGGCGGTGCCATCGACAGTGGCGACACCCGCGGCAAAGGCAGCCTCATAGTGTTGACTTCCACCTTCTTGGGCAATGTCGCCGCTCGCGCGGGCGCCATCGACAGCGCCGACAACGCCAGCGGCACCCTCAGCGTGTCGGCCTCCACGTTCTCGGACAACGTTGCGTCCCTCGACGACGCCGGCGCCATCGACAACGCCGACTGGGGCGGCAGCGGCAGCCTCAGCCTGTCGGCCTCCACGTTCTCGGACAACAAGACCGTCGGCGACGGCGGCGCCATCGACAACGCCGACAGCATGGGCGCGAGCGAAGGCGCCGTCCTCGTTTCGGCTTCCACGTTCTCGGGCAACATCGCCGAAGCCCGCGGCGGGGCCATCGACAACTCCGACGTGGGCGGCAAAGGCACCCTCAGCGTGTCGGCCTCCACGTTCTCGGGCAACAGGGCCAACGACATCTACGGCGCCCAGGGCGCCCAGGGCGGCGGTGCCATCAACACCGGTAGCGATAGCACCGTCTGGGCCGCTGCGGACATCTTCAACGGCCCTTGTCACCGGGCTGGCGGAACCTGGAACGACGAAGGTTACAACGTCGGGAGCAACGCGACCTGCTTGAGGGGTGCAAAAGGCGATGTCGGCTATGGTGCAAACCGGCTCGGGCCCTTGGCTTACCACGGTGGGCCGAGCCAGACGATGTTGCCGCTGAAGGGTAACCCGGCGATCGGCGTCATCCCGTACAAGACCACGGTCACGCTCGACCACCACTTTGTCAGGCTATGCCCGACTGCCGACCAGCGAGTCGCGGGGAACGGCCCGAAACGGCACTGCAACGCCGGGGCCGCGCAGTCTTCGGCGTAGCGCAGGTTCAGGCCGCCCACTCGTGCTCGTGTCCGGTGGACCTCCGCACACGATAGGTGAAATTGGGATGAACGACGGCGCGAGATCGAGAAAAGGTCACCAGTATCGCCTTTGGTGCGCCTTGGCCTGTTCGTAAGCCGTTCGCGCCCGGACGGTCGGCTCGTGCTCGGAGACTTCGGCGACCGGCACGTCCCACCATGAGTCGCTGCCCGGAGCGGGGACGAACGGATCCGTCTCGATCTCGACAAGGACCGGACCTTTCTCCGACCGTGCCGCGACGAGCGCGTCGGTCAGCTCTCCTATGGTCCTCGCCCGCATCGCCACCACGCCGAGGCTTGCGGCATTGGCGGCGAGGTCGACCGGCAGCACGTCGCCGTTCAACCGACCGGTTGCGGGATCCCGGTACCGGAGCGAGGTGCCGAAGCGCTCCGAGCCGATGCTGTCGGAAAGGGACCCGATCGAGGCGAACCCGTAGTTCTGAACGAGCACGACCGTCAACTTGACGTGCTCTTGGACCGCGGTGACGAGCTCCTGTGCCATCATCAAGTACGAGCCATCTCCCACAAGGACGAAGACTTCCCGGTCCGGAGCCGCCATCTTCACCCCGAGACCTCCGGCGATCTCGTAGCCCATGCACGAGTAGCCGTACTCGACGTGGTACCCCTTCGGGTCACTGGTCCGCCATAGCTTGTGCAGATCCCCCGGCATTGACCCGGCGGCGCAGACTATGACATCGCGTGGACCACACGCGGCGTTCACGGCGCCTATCACCTCTGACTGTGCCGGCAACGGAACATGGCCGAGGCAGTACGCACGCTCCACGGCACGATCCCATTCCTCGGCGAGAGCTGCTGCCTCCGCCCGGTACGAAACCTCGACCGACCATCGGTTGAGCGCCGACCGGAGTGCTTCGAGCACAGCCCGAGCATCTCCGAGGACGGAGACACCGGCGTGCTTGGCCGCGTCGAAGGCAGTGATGTTGCAGTTGATGAACCTCACGCCGTCGAGGGCAAAGGCCGACCTCGACGCAGTGGTGAAATCCGACCAGCGCGTCCCGACGCCGACCACGACATCGGCCGTCCGGGCAAGCGCGTTGGCGGCGGTCGTGCCCGTGGCACCGATCGCACCAACGGCTTGAGGGTGGTTGAAGACGAGCGAGCCCTTCCCAGCCTGGGTCTCGGCAACGGGGATCCCGGTCTCCTCGACCAAGCACCTGAGGGCTTCGGTGGCCTCGGAGTAAATGACACCCCCTCCCGCCACAAGCAGCGGGCGGCGTGCCCCTCGCAGGATCTCCACCGCGCGGGCAAGCGAAGCCGGGTCGGCCACGGGTCGCGGGACATGCCAGACCCGCGGCTCGAAGAGGTCGTCCGGCCAGTCGAAGGCTTCGGTCTGTACGTCCTCAGGAAGACAGATCGTCGCGGCGCCTGTCTCGGCAGGGTCGGTGAGCACTCGCATGGCCCCGAGCAACGCGTCTGGCAACTGCTCAGCTCGCTGCACGCGGTCGAAGAAGCGAGAAACCGGGCGGAACGCGTCGTTGACCGACACGTCACGACCGCCGAAATGCTCGAGCTGCTGTAGCACCGGGTCTGACACGCGGGTGGCAAAAACGTCCGAGGGGAGCAGAAGAACCGGGAGCCGGTTGACTGTGGCGAGTGCCGCTCCCGTCACCATGTTCGTCGCTCCCGGGCCGACCGACGACGTGCATGCGAGCGTCGACATGCGGTTGCGCATCCGGGCGAAACCGCTGGCGGCATGGACCATCGCCTGCTCGTTGCGGGCCTGGTAGTAGCGGAGCGCTCCTGGTTGGGACAGCTCGGCCTGGAGCAGGGCCTGGCCGAGACCAGCGAGGCTGCCGTGGCCGAAGATCCCGAAGCAGCCTTCGATGAGCCGGTGCTCCATGCCGTCGCGCTCGCTGCGTTGAGCGGCGAGGAAGCGAACCAGGGCCTGCCCGACGGTCAACCGAGTCCTGCTCATGGTCCCTCTCTTCTGTGGTCGCTGTAGAAGGGGAGGCGTGGGTCCAGTTCCTGGGCATCCCAGGTCGCGCGGACCCACGCGTGGGAAGGATCGTCGCAGATAAGCCAGGCGCGCTCAGCTGGCCCCGCCATCACGTTCAGGTAGTAGAGGTCGTAACCCGGAGCCGCCATCGACGGGCCATGCCAGCCATGTGGCACCAGCACGACATCTCCGCTTCGGACCTCGGCGAGCAGATCCAGCGGTCGCTCCGGCGTCCCGTAGACACGCTGATAGGCAATGCCCGGCCCGCCCGGGCCCTCGGCGACCTCGAAGTAGTAGATCTCCTCGAGCTCGCACTCGCCTTGGCGGTTCTCGTCGTGCTTATGTGGCGGGTAGGACGACCAGTTGCCCGCGGGTGTCAGCACCTCGCAAACGATGAGCCGATCGGCTTCGAACGTCGCCGGTAAGCAGAGGTTGTTCACCTGGCGCGAACAGGCGCCTGCGCCTCGCATCTCGATGACTGTGTCGCTTGCGGACACGTAGCGAAAGGGAAAGTCCCGTGTCGCCCGAGCACCTGGCAGGGCGATTCGGCCGCCGCTCACACTCGAAAGTGTCACTTCGGCACCTCGACCGGCATATGCGAAATCTGTCGGGCCCTCAAAGACGCCGTCGCGGCCTGCGAGCTCGAACCGCTCGTCACCGCACGCCACTACCCACGATCCCTCGAGCGGAAGGGCCAGCATCTCCTCGTCTCCGCTCTCAACGGCGAAGGATTCACCAGCTTCTAAGGCGAGCACTCGAAGCGATGTCCATGACCAGCCCGCCCGGTCAGCTGTCAGTTCGATCAGCCACGACCCGTAAGCGAGCGAGCCGCCAGGCAAGTGGAGTGTCCGAGCGGTCATGGCGCACTTCCTCCGGACCCTCGACTGCCATTTTCCTCCTGAGACAGATCCGGAGCAGCAGTATTCATGAGTTTCCCTCTCGCCCATGGGTCGATTCCTCGCGCCCGTACCCACCCAACGACACCCGGGCGCGAAGTCAGTCCATGGGTTGTTGTCGTTCCAAACCCATCCGTGCCACCGAATGGCCTACTCCCAAACGGTGCCAACGTGATGTTTGCGGATCGTTCGGCCTAAGTTTACGCCTGCCCAGCCGGACCTCGCCGGTGTGTCTGAAGGAGGCACTGTCATGACGTCGACGAACGGATTCGCGGCCTTTGGTGACAATGACCAAGCAGCAACGACCGACAGTCCGATGTTGCGCATGGTCCGGGACACGCCGACGGACTACTGGAACGATTCCTGTGCCGTGGACGAGCTCGCCTACGCCATCCAGCGGGGGGCCTCCGGAGCGACGTCCAACCCGAGCATCGTGTTCGAGGTGTTGAAGAAGGAAAGAAGTTACTGGGTGTCGCGAATCCGCGAGATGGCCGGGGCCAACCCGACGTGGAACGAGATCGATCAAGCGTGGGCGGTGATCGAGGACATGGCGGTCCGCGCTGCAGGCGTCTTAGCACCCGTGTTCGAGCGCGAACATGGAAGGAAGGGCCGCCTGTCTTTGCAAACCAACCCGGTGAACTACACAAGCTCGGATCGCATGGTGAATCAGGCGGTGCGATTCAGCAACTTGGCGCCAAATATCCAGGTCAAATTTCCCGCTACCCTGGCCGGCATCTCGGGGATGGAGGAAGCCACAGCACGTGGAGTCAACGTCAACGCCACCGTGTGCTTCACGGTCGCGCAAGCTATCGCCGCAGCAGAAGCGGTGGAACGCGGGCTACACAGATTGGTGCAGGAGGGTGGCGACCTGGCCTCCATGACGCCGGTGTGCACGATCATGGTCGGTCGGCTGGACGATTGGATGAAAGTGCTAGTCGACCGCGACGACCTTGCGGTGGACCCCACGGTGCCCGACTGGGCAGGGATCGCCACCTTCAAGCGAGCCTATGAGATCTTTCAGGAGCGCAGCTACCACGCTCGATTGCTGGCCGCCGCATACCGGCACCCGCTGCACTGGACCGAGCTCATCGGTGGAGACGTGATCTTGACCGTTACGCACCGTTGGCAGGTCCGCTTCAACAACAGCGCGATCGATCCGCTGCCCCGGATCACGATACCGGTAGATCCCTGGATCGTGACGGAACTGCTGACCCACTTTCCGGATTTCCGTCGCGCCTACGAGCCAGACGGGCTGACCATAGCTGAGTTCGACAACTACGGTGCAACTGTGCGGACGCTGCGCAGCTTCATCAACGCCTACCACGATCTCACCGGCGCCATTCGGGACGTGGTGCTACCGGATCCAGACATCCAGCCTGGGAACTGACGCTCCTGCTCTCGCCGCGCTGTTGAGCTCAGCCGAACGCGAGCTCGTGAGAGCCCGCTCTACCAGCCCTTTGCCTCTCCGTTGGGAGAGCTCACGACCCGTGTCGGCTAGGTGGAGGCAGTGGCCGGCTCGCCGGCGACGGGCGGAGCGGCAGGCGGCAAGCCGGACCGCACGCCGGCCATCAACATGCCAATCTCCTCACGCGTGTTCACCCGTGGGTCCGCCGACCCGATGATCGTCCCTTCGTACATCACAAGGACGCGGTCGCAAACGGTCATGATCTCGTCCAGGTCCTCGGAGATGATCAGGACCGCCGTTCCGTTGTCGCGCTGAACGACAAGGCGCTCGTGGATGTAGCGGGTCGCGCCCACGTCAATGCCGCGAGTGGGCTGAGCAACGAGCAGCACGCGAGGGCTGCCCGACAGCTCGCGGGCCATGATCAGCTTTTGGATGTTCCCACCGGAGAGGTTCCTGGCCGGTGTGTCCAGCGAAGGAGTCCTGACGTCAAACGCTGAGATCAGCTCATGGCAATGACGGCGGATGGCACGGGTGCGCAGGAACCCAAGGCGAGAGTAGTTGCGGTTCCGGTTCTCAACGAGCAGAAGGTTCTGTGCGACGGTGAAAGCTGGGACCACACCGTCGCGCATGCGTTCCTCCGGGACATAAGCGAGCCCAGCCGACCGCGCGTCAGCCGGGTTCGCACCCGCCAGTTCGGCGTCGCCCAATCGGATGGAGCCGCTCAGCGGTGTGCGAAGTCCTGCAATTGCCTCGGAGAGCTCCCGCTGCCCGTTCCCCGACACGCCGGCGATACCGACGATCTCACCGGCGGAGACCTCGAGCGACAGCCCTCTGACGGCTTCGATCCCGCGGTCGCCCTTAACACGGAGGTCCTTGACCGAGAGCCGGACATCACCGCCAGTGCCCATCGGAGGCTGGCTCTCCAGGGCGACGCTGCGCCCAACCATCAATTCCACCAACCGGGCTCGGGTTGCTTCGGCCGACGGGATCGTGCCGACGTTACGGCCGCCCCGCAGCACTGTGATGCGGTCGGAGATGTCGAGCACCTCGTGGATCTTGTGCGAGATGAACACGAGGCCCCGGCCACCCTCGGTCATCTGCCGCAAGACGACGAACAGCTCGTCCACCTCGCGCGGCGTCAGGACCGCCGTCGGCTCGTCGAGGACCAACAACGAGACGTTGCGATACAGCGCCTTGATGATCTCCACGCGCTGGCGCTCGCCGACCGACAGCTGCCAGATGATGGCCTGCGGGTCGACATTGAGCCCATAGGTCTCGGCAAGCTCGCGGATCCTCACCGACACCCGGCCGAGGTCGGTCAGCGGGCCGCGTTCCGACTTCTCCCCCAATGCGACGTTCTCGGCCACGCTCAAGGTGTCCACGAGCATGAAGTGCTGGTGGATCATCCCTATGCCGCGCCTGATCGCGTCGGCCGGCGAGGTGATCGCGGCCTTCGCGCCGTTGATGTGGATCTCACCCTCGTCGGGGCGGTACAGGCCGTAGAGGACGCGCATCAGGGTGCTCTTGCCTGCGCCGTTCTCCCCGAAGAGGGTGTGGATCTCGCCGCTGCGGACATCGAAATCGACGTGATCGTTGGCGACCACCCCGGGGAAGCGCTTTGTGATGCCCGTCATCTGGAGGAGCGGAACGCCCTCCTCAACTGGGCTCGCTGCCGGGGTGGTCACCACGGTCGTCCTTTCCTGTCTGCCTGCCGGAACCGGCTACTGGGGAACGGTGATGTCCCCGTTGGTGATCTCGGTGATCAGCTTCTCGCCCTGGGCCTTGATCGCGGGGGAGAGCTTGTAACCCGAGTTGAACTGGATCTTCTCGCCACCGTTACCGAGACCGATCACGTAGGTCGCGTCGCCGAGCGTGCCACCGCGGATCGCCGTGAACATCTGCCTCAAGATCGGGTCCCAGTTGTAGACCTGCGAGGAGACGACGTTGCTCGGAGCGAGCGTCGACTGGTTCCACTGCGTGCCGAACCACGCCAAGTGGTCCGACCTCGCGACACCGATCGCCCCGACGACGGACTGGGAGCTGCCGGTGAGCACGTCTGCCTTGTCTCCTGACACGAAGGTCTTCGCGCAAGTTGCCATGAGGCTGTCGTCACTGAACGAGCCGGTGTAGACCTCGTGCGCCGTCACCTTGAACTTGCTGGCTTTGGCGGCGGCCGCTGCGCCGGCGGCGAAGCCGTCGACATACAGCTTGGCGTCACCGGTCGCGATCGGGCCGCAGATCCCGAGCACCTTCGACTTGCTCAACAGCGCAGCCATGTAGCCCTGGACGTAGCCGCCTTCGTTCGAAGATGCCTCGTAGGCGAAGACGTTCTTCAACCCGAACGTCGCTCCTGCAGTTCCCCAAGCGAAGGAGACCTTTGGGAACTGGGGTGCGAGCTGCTCGATCGTCGACCCGTACTGAGACCCATGGGCGACGATGAGGTTGTAGCCCCTGGACGCGTACTCGCGGATGATGCTCGCTGCGTCGGACACGACGTACTCGTTCGCCGAGACGGAGATCGTCAGGTGCTCGGACGACTTCAGGCTCTCGAGAGCGCTGTACATCGACTGGGTGAAGGCAAGGTCGTTCGTCGCGCTTGGAGCGATGAGAGCCACCTTCAGTGGTGCCATGGCTTGTGTCACCGCATGCGGGCGCGCCGTGGCCGTCGTCGCCGAAGCGCTGCTGGCATAAGCGGCGGTACCGAGCGCGATGCCGGCCGCAGCAAGCACCAAGGCGCCCCTTCTGGCTAGGTTCATATGCATTGTGCTTTTTTCTCCCTTGCTAGTGACTGCACTTTTTGTAGGTCTGGCACTACCTGGCGATGCAGCAGGATCTGCGTCGTTGCACCGCCCTGTCTCTTGTAAAGTCCCGCGTAACACAATTGTAACCTGACATCGAGGGTCGCCGGGCTGCGTCACCCTCCTCTCTCGTAAGGCTTGCCGAGGGCGGCTGGCTGCCTGAACCGACGGGCGACGGTGAGCAGAGCCAGGATCGTGATCACCGCCGGCGCGGTGGCTGCGAGATCCGAGGCGCTGAGCGGGATGATCCCGAGTGACTTCCATTCCAGGACGACTGCGATGGCCAGCCCGTACAGCACCGAACCACCCATGACGCCAGTCGGGCGCCAGGCACCGAAGTAGACGAGTGCGACGGCGATGAAACCCTCGCTCTGGGTGAGGTTCTCCTGGAATATGCCGTCGTAAAGGAGGAGGGCGGCACCGGCCAGACCGGCCAAGGTGCAGCCGATGAGCACCGTCGACCAGCGGATGCGAGCGACGTTGACGCCCACGCTGTCCGCCGCGGCCGGGTTCTCCCCCGCTGCGCGGATCTTCATCCCGAAGGTCGTCCTGTTGAGGACGAAGGTCACTACCGGCACCAGCAGGAAAGCCACGTAAACGAGGATCGTCTGCTTGAACAACATCCCACCCACTGCCGGTATCCGGTCGAGAAGCGGGATGTTGATCGGGTTGAGCGAGTTGATCGGCAAGGGGGTGCCGACGAGCTTGATGAACATCAGGTCGCTGAACCCGAGCCCGAACAGGTAGACGCCGATCCCACTGATGCCCTGCTCGGCCTTCAAAGTGACGCTGATGAACGCCGTTATGACACCCATCAGCGCCCCGGTTCCCATCCCGACGAGGATGGCAAAGAGCAGGTTGCCGGTCTTGAGCGCTGTGTAGTAGGTCGAGAACGCCGAGAGGAGCATGATCCCGTCGACGCCGAGGTTGATCACCCCGCTGCGCTGTCCCATTGTCTCGCCGAGCGCGGCCAAGAGGAAGGGTGCGGCCAGTCCGAGCGCCGAGGCCACCGTTGCCGTGAGGATGGCGTAGGTGAAGAACTGGCTCATAGGTCGCTCCGCTCTTCGGAGGTGACCAGCGACGTGGCCGGCGCCTCGAGCTCGGTCGCCTGGGCCCTGGAACGCCCTAGAGGGCCGGCGGAGGTCGCGCGGCTGCGCCTGCGCATGTACTCGAGCGACACGACGAACACGACGACGAGCCCCTCGAGAGCGGTCACCATGTCGGCCGGCACGCCCGTTGCGACCTGCAAGGCGTCACCGCCGACGAGCAGCCCGCCGAAGAGGAAGGCCGAAAGAATCGTCCACAGCGGGTTGAGCGCCCCGAAGAGCGCCACGACGATCCCGTTGAACCCGTCCGAGCCGGTGAACCCGGTAAGGCTCCCGTCGGTGACCATCCGGTGCGAGATGCTGCCGAAGACGAGCAGCGCCCCCGCGAGGCCGCACATCGCTCCGCTTATGGTCATTGCAAGCGTCATCGTCCGCTTGACGGGCATCCCGGCGTACTTCGAGGCGTCGCGCGACAGCCCGACCGCCTGGATGCGGAAGCCGAAGCTCGTGCGATACAGCAGGACCCACACCCCCACTGCCACGATCACCGCGATCAGCACCCCGAGGTGGAGCTGTGTGTTCGGGATGAGGATGGGCAGCCAGGAAGTCCGGGGGAGCAGCCTGGTCTCGGGGATCAGGCCGTAGGTGGAATTCTGCGTGTTGTCGACCATCGGGCCGGCCAACAGCCAGTTCATGATCTGGACGGCGACAAGGTTGAGCATGATCGTGCTCAGGATCTCGTTGACGTTGAAATAGGCCTTGAACGCTCCGGGGATCGCTCCCCAGACCGCTCCGCCGGCCGCTCCCGCCAACAGCACTAGCGGGATGAGCTCGATGCTCGGCAGGCTCGGCAGCGCGAGCGCTGTCGCAGAGCTCGCCAAGCCCCCCATCGCCAGCTGGCCCTCTCCGCCGATGTTGAAGACGTTGGCGCGGAACGCGACGCAGATCCCGACGGCGACGAGAAGAAGTGGGGCGGCTTTCACGGCCGTCGAGCCGAGCGCGTAGCTGCCGTCGAATGCCCCGACGATGAGGGCGTTGTAGCCGGTGATCGGGTTGGCTCCGAGCGCCAGCATCATGACCGCACCGAGCAGCAACGCCGCGATGAGAGAAAATGGGAGCGCAAACCAGCTCAGCAGGAACCGGCGCCGGTCCTTCCAGGCATCCGCGGCCGCCGCGCTGACGCGGCTCAAGGGGAGCTCCTGCGAGCGCTTCTGACCGGACTGCCGGTTGAGTGACGGCAATCCCTCAGCGGCACCATTGCGTCAGCGTAGGGATCGCTCACTTTGGCATCCTAGGCCGAAAGTCCTTTTTTGCGAGAATATTTCGGCCCGATGCCAATTCCGGGCACCGCCATGAGCTGAACAGCGACGCTGACGCTGACTGCGACCTCAGGCTCTTTGCCGCTCAGGGGCCGGCGCGACCCTCCAACAGCTCCGCCCGGCCGCCTTGGCCTCGCACAGCGCCTCGTCGGCGCTGGCGAGCAGGGCATCCGAGGTAGTCCGCGGCGGGAAGTGAAGCACGATGCCGATGCTTGCCCCGACTTTCAACGCCGGAGCGTCACCGATCGAGATCGGTTCCGCCAGGCGCTCGACTACCCGGGCAGCGATGGCGATGACCTGAGGCTCGGTGACATCGCTGGCGCAAAGGATGGCGAACTCGTCTCCTCCGATGCGCGCCAACTCGTCGGTCGGGCGCACCACTGACGACAGCCGGCGCGCGATCACGCGCAGCGCCGAATCTCCCGCAAGGCGACCCAGCCGGTCGTTCACGTCCTTGAAACCATCGATGTCGATGTACAGAACGGCCGGCTGGTCACCGGCCTCGACCCGTGAGTCGAGTGCCTGGAAGTAACTCCTGCGATTGCCTAGACCGGTCAACAGGTCCTGAGAAGCCTCCTCCAGCGACCGTTCCCCCACAACGCTGTGCGACATCATGAGCGACGCGAGGATCAGCGCCCGGTCCACGGCCGTGCGCTCCGAGGTCCCAAGTGGCCCGAGCTCGCGGCTCCACACGACCAGGCAAGCCAATGGTGTGCTCTCGCCCCTAGTCAGGATCGGGAAACAGGAAACGGAACGGAACCCTTTGGCGGCAGCTCGAGTGGACTCGGGCAAGTCCGCGAGCTCGGTGTACAAGATGGCGGAGTCCCGGCCCATCGCCTGGTCCCAAGGCCCGGGAGCGGGCGGTGCAGGAACCGCCGGTTGCGGCGGGAAGCAGCTGATGCTCCGACCGTCGGCCGAGGCGACGACGAAGAAGGACTCCCCGAGCACCGGCGGGAGCGCCAGGGCACCGGCAAGAGCCGACAGATTGTCCTCCAGAGCGACCCCGGCCTGGGCCGAGGCGAGAACTTGATCGAAGTGGTCGTACGCACTCTCGAGCAGCAGCAGCACGACAAAGCCGGCGAGGGCGGGATCAGCCAAGCGGTTGAGTGCCCAGGCCTCGGCAAGCCGCGGCCTTCCGTCGGTGTGAAGGTACGGCAGACGCACTGGTCCGGTCAGCTGCTCGGGCGACTTTGCCGCGGACGCCGCCAGCAGCCATGTCAGAAGGGGCCGGTCCTTCGGCGCGAGATGGCTGCTCAGCTCCGAGCCGACAAGGACGTCCACTGGTTGGCCACCGAGGTGCTCGACCTGACCGGACGCGAAGCGCACGATGCCCCGAGCGTCAAGAAGCACCAGCACGCCTGGGATTGATGCGAGAAGATGCGCGTGTATTCCGAGAACGTCCGGCCCTGATTCGATCGGCGCGCTCACAATTGCAATCTAACTGCCGAGAAGGTCACCAGCTACAGAGTAGACAAGGGTCGATTGACACACGCGGACTACGGCAACCGGACCGGGAATGCTGCGTCCCGCCGGCCCGAATAGGACCGGCGGGACTGTTCGCAAGCAGGTCAAGCCTGGCGGACCGCTTCAGCCTCGATCTCGAGCTTGACCTTCGGGGAGACGACGAAGCCACCGGTCTCGAGGGCGGCATTGAAGCTCACTCCGAAGTCGTTGCGGTCGATCTCACCGGAGGCGGTGAACCCGAGGCGCTGATTGCCCCAGGGGTCCTGGATGACGCCCTCGAACTCGACGTCGAGGACGACCGGGCGCGTCACGCCGCGAACGGTCAGGTCGCCGTACACCTTCCAATCGCCGCGGGGCTTCAGTTCCACCTTCGTGCTGCGGAAGCTGAGCGTCGGGAACTCTTCGACGCTGAGGAAGTCGTTGTTCCGGACATGGTTGTCACGGTTCTCGTCGTTGGTGTTGACGCTCGCCGCCTGGATGGTCACCTCGACCGATGACGCCGACGGGTCGTCGGCCACGATGATGGTGCCCTCGAAGTCGGTGAAGCGGCCGCGAACCTTGGAGACCATGAGGTGCCGGGCGACAAAACCCACCTGGGTGTGCGACCTGTCGAGCGCGAACGTGCCGGTCGTGGGCAGCGTGATGCCGTTGACATCCCTGGTGGCGGCGGGGGTGATCGTATCGGTCATTTTGAGGCTCCTTCTGCTGAGGGTTTGCAATTCATTTGCTTGCGCAACTAACTACACCTAGTACAACTAATTGCTTGCGCAACTATTCCCGGGCTCCCGTTATGCTGTCGGCGTGGAACCAGCAGGCACACCCGCACGTGCGGACGAAGTCGACCGGATCACGCTCGTCGGGCTCGTCTTCGAGACGGCTTCAGGGCTGCATCGAGCGGTCGGCCCGCCACTCGAGCGCCAGTGCGAACTTGCTGGTCAGGACTTCGAGATCCTGATCCGACTGGCCCGCACGCCAGGTGGGCGACTGCGGATGAGCGACCTCGCCGCCCAAACGGACCTGACCCCGAGCGGTCTCACCCGGGCGGTCGACCGCCTTTCCGAAGCCGGCCTCGTGAGCCGCCAGGCATGTCCCGAGGATCGCCGGGGCGCGTTCGCCGCCCTGACCGACACCGGCGAGGCACGAATGCGCCAGGCGCTCGACCTCCACCGTGCGCAGCTCACCCAGCTCCTCGACGGGCTCCTCGACCCGGGCGAAGAGCTCGCCCTTGTGGCGACGCTGCGAAAGCTCCGAGACCGGGTCAACCCCGAGGCCTCAGTTGTCACTGCCTAAAGTGCAACCTCGGAGGCAAGGACAGAAATGACCGGACGAGACAGTTTCGGCGCCGAGGGCACCTTGGAAGTCGGTGACCGGCGCTACCACATCCATCGCCTGTCGGCACTCGAGGGCGTCGCCGATCTCGGCCGGGTCCCTTATTCGATCAAGCTCCTTCTCGAGAACCTGCTGCGCCACGAAGACGGCGTGAGCGTGAAGGCCGAAGACCTTGAGGCCTTGGCGCGTCGTGAGATCGGTGGAGCTGCCCGGGAGATCGCGTACTCGCCGGCGCGCATCCTCCTCCAGGACTTCACCGGCGTGCCGTGCGTCGTGGACCTCGCAGCCATGCGGGACGCCATCGAGGCGCTCGGCGGCAACGCGAGCCGGATCAACCCACTCGTGCCCGTCGACCTCGTGATCGACCATTCCGTCGTCGTCGACGCCTATGCACGCCGCGACGCCCTCCAGGTGAACACCAGCCTCGAGTACGAACGCAACGCCGAGCGTTACCGGTTCCTGCGCTGGGGTCAGCAGGCTTTCTCGAACTTGCGCGTCGTGCCGCCCGGCGCCGGCATCTGCCACCAGCTCAACCTCGAGTACCTGAGCAGTGTCGTGTTCACCGACGCCGCGGGTGCCGCCTATCCCGACACGGTCGTCGGCACCGACTCGCACACCCCGATGGTGAACGGCCTCGGTGTGCTCGCCTGGGGTGTCGGGGGCATCGAGGCGGAAGCTGCCATGCTCGGCCAGCCGATCTCCATGCTCGTGCCGCCGGTGGTGGGTCTGCGCCTGACCGGCGAGCTCCCGGAAGGCACCACGGCGACCGACCTCGTCCTCACGGTTGCCGAGCTGCTCCGGAGCCGCAACGTCGTCGGCAAGTTCGTCGAGTGCTACGGCCCGGGCGTGGCCAAGGTGCCACTCGAGAACCGGGCGACCATAGGCAACATGTCGCCGGAGTACGGCTCGACGGCCACGATCTTCCCTATCGACTCCGAGACTCTTCGCTACCTGAGGCTCACCGGCCGGAGCGAGGAACGCTGCCTGCTCGTGGAGGCCTACGCCAAACAGCAGGGGCTGTGGCATGACGAGACGGCCGAGCCCGCCTACTGCGAGCGGATCGAGCTCGACCTTTCGTCCATCGAGCCGAGCCTCGCCGGACCTTCGCGCCCCCAAGACCGAGTTCCTCTGCACCGGTCCAAAGCGATGTTCACCGACGCTCTCGCTCGCTCGCTTCCCGATCCGGTCGCGACCACTCCGGGACCCGACGATCTTGCCGGTGCCGCCCGGGCGCGCGTGCACCTCGCCAATGGGACTGAGTTCGACCTTCGCCACGGCCATGTCGTGATCGCGGCGATCACCAGTTGCACCAATACGTCGAACCCGCAGGTGATGATAGGTGCGGGCCTCGTCGCGAAGA
>Ga0181518_10001098_pt1 | contig 28337 bp, 23 predicted proteins | sample PEATcosm2014_Bin_28_FD_119751 | JGI IMG/M metagenome (GOLD analysis project Ga0181518, IMG submission 119751) | Peatland microbial communities from MTU Mesocosm Facility, Houghton, MI, USA - PEATcosm2014_Bin01_60_metaG | ecosystem: Environmental > Terrestrial > Soil > Wetlands > Peat | place...
GTGGCCCCCTGGATCGGCGGGTGGTTTGGCAACGACCCGCCCAGGTGCCCCCGGGCCTGAGCCGGCTCCAATGGAGGGTCTTGCCCCCCACCCTGACAGTGCGCCTGGTCCGCTTGCGGGTGAAGGGCGACGACGCCCTCGCGCTGGACGCCGGCTGTGACGGTTATTTGGCCAAGCCCATTAATACCAGAACCTTCGCCGCCAAAGTGGCCGCTTTCATCGCCGCCGCCACCTCGCGCTCCACCGAACCTCAGGCCGCCTGCCATTATGCAAACTAAAACCCTGAACCGTGATAAACCCGCCGCCGCCCTCGCCCTGCGTTGTCGTGGACTTGTGCTGATCGTGGACGACGACGAGGACAACCGCACGCTGCTGCGTGATCCGCTGGAAGCGCACGGCTACGAAATTGTCGAAGCCGAGAACGGCGAGCAGGCCTTGCAGAAAGTCGAACAGCGGCCTCCCGACGTCATCCTGCTGGACGTGATGATGCCCCGCATGGACGGCTTCGAAGTCTGCCGGCGGCTGAAAAAAGATGCCCGCACGGCCCCCATCCCGGTCCTCATCATCACCGCGCTCTCCGAGCGCATGGAGCGCATGATGGGCATCGCGGCTGGCGCCAGCGATTTCCTGAGCAAACCGGTCGATTTGCAGGAACTCATCCTGCGCGTCAACCACGCCGTCCATGCCAAACACCTCTTCGACCAGCTCCAGGCCGAGCAGGCCAGGGCCGAACACCTGCTCCTCAACATTCTCCCCCGCCCTATCGCCGAGCGGATGAAAAGGGGCGAAGTCAACATCGCCGACCATCACCCCGACGTAACCGTCCTGGTGGCCGATCTGGTGGGATTCACTACCCTCACCGCCCACATCGGCCCAGACCAGGTCGTCTATCTGCTCAACGAAATCTTCTCGGGCTTCGACGTGCTCGCGGAAAAGCATGGCCTGGAGAAAATCAAAACCATCGGCGACGCTTACATGGTCGCGGGCGGCATTCCTTTGCCGCGACCCGACCACGCGGAGGCCATCGTGGAACTGGCCCTCGACCTGATGGCAGAGATCGAAAAGTTCAACCGCGCTTACAACACCTCCATCCACCTCCGCATTGGCATCAGCACCGGCTCCGTCGTTGCCGGCGTGATCGGGCGCCGGAAATTCACCTACGACCTTTGGGGCGACTCCGTCAACCTCGCCTGCCGGTTGGAGTCGCTCGGCCCGGCGGGAAGCATCCAGGTCTCCGAAACGACCTATGAACGGCTAAAAGACAGATACCGATTCGACGGCAGCCAAACCATCGAGATCAAAGGGCATGGCAAAGAGCTTGTCCATACCCTCTACGGCCCTCTCTCGAGCTTCTGCGGGCCGGAGGGCCCTCCGCCGGCGCCGTCAGCGCAAAGGCGAACTCCCAAGGGGAGCGATGCACTGGAGCCGTTTGGCAGCCAGTTGCCGCGGCGATTTGAGCGCTGCGGCTAGTTCTGATGTCGGGAAGGGAGGGGCGAGCTGTTGGCATTGGATGTGGCCCGGCGAAATCCGGATTGGGACGCCCTGTGATCCAGGAAATTGACGAAAGGACCACATGACTGAAGCAGCACAGGCCGAATAGCGGAAGTCGGGCCAGGTAAGGGCAAACGCGCCCTGATGTCGGTCACGACCGGCGGCCCAGGGCCCGTCTATACGCAGGACGGCCGGAACGGAGACATCCACGCAATCTTGCGCCCCGTCCAGGGCGGGATGCTGCGTTTCACAGGTTTCGAAGTTCTGGCGCCGAACCTGTGCTTCGGACCGGCCCGCGCGACGCCGGAGCAGCGCGCGCAATGGCTCAAAGACTACGCAACCCGCCTGCACCGGATCGCGGAGGAGAAGCCGATCGATGTGGGAGAGTATTGAGACTCCCGTTGTGTCAGTACCAAGTTCGGCAACCACCGGCGAAGCATGATCGCGCGAGCTCTGGCGGTCTGGCTCATGGAAGTCACGCGCTTCATCGCGGGCGCGCATGATGCAACATCTCCATGATCTGGCGGTGACGGTCCATCAGCATGGGGTTTAGGGCTGGTCCCGATTCAGCCGAAACGGCTTTCCAGTTTGCGTGCTGGACGAACGGGTCGGATAGATCAAGAAACCGGTTTTGAGATGGGTCCCAAATGGCGGTCCAATCGCAGACGCATCCATGGCGAGAGGAATTGGCGCTGCCAAGGCGGCGGACGCACTCTCCCCGAAGGTTCGCTCGGCTGATGGCGGGGGGGAACTCTCTCGCGTGCTCGAAATTATCCACGCCGGGGAAGTGGTGATGCAGAACGCCCGAGTGGTCGAGCTGGGAAAACAGCCCGGCGTTCCCCAGTTGGCCGAAGCGAGTGTCCAATTCGAACACGCAGCTGCGCAGGGCTTGAAACTTCCTGAATCCGTCGGCGGAGGCGCCCCGCTGAAGCAATTGGGGCGCAAATTCCGGCAACACCTGTGCCAAAAGGGTTTCTTCAGCCCAAAGGACCTCGAGATCGGCGAAATCCGGCGGGAGCTTTTTCCTGGCCAGCAATCTTCCCGTCGCCTCAGCCACTGTGTTCCATTTTTGCACGGCTTGCCAATTATACCCCTGAGCCGCAAGAAAGTGGTTAAAGGTGCTAAAGCGGATCGCCCAGTCGAGGCGCGTGGCGACCGACCCCGGGCTGCCGGACTCCAGCAGCTCCAGCACGCGCCGCCATTGCCGACAAACTTCCCCCGCCCAGGTGGGCATAAAAGAAGCGTGCAGGTGCGCCTCGGCCAGCGCGAGGTAGCGCCGCTGGATGGCCAGAGCCGTGACAGGTTCGCCCCGGGCGGTCGTGACGGTCTGCTGGCAGCGAGGATCCCCGGCAAAAGCCCGCATCGCCTCCAGGGGCGCGGAGAGCTTGAGTTGATCCCCCGGCCGCAGCCCGGCCTCAATCATCGCCACGACGATGGCCGTTACCCCGACTCGCAAGAAAATCGCCCATTCCGAAAACAAGCTCTCGGAACATAAGAGGTGGAGCCGGTTGTACCCGGCTGAACTCAGAGACTCGTTCTTGGTGTGCAGCACCCCCCGGCTATGTGTCGATTCGCCTGACACCTCTGCGGCAAGGTGCGGCACGCGCGGCGAGAGCGTGAAGCGGATGCCGGGGTAACTGGAATCGAAGCCACCGGCGCCGGTGTAGATGAGGCGGCTGGCCAAATGCGGGATCAGATGCTGCCGAAACAGCCCCGGGTCAGCTTGGTGGAGGTAGGATTCATGCGATCCCCAAGTGCTTCCCGTTCCGCTGTAATCAACGTTTTGCCTGAAGAAGCAGGCCTGACCAACGGCATTCTGTTTCTTGGTCAACTCTGCCCCCAGGTCTTCCAAGGTTTTCTCTCCGGCTTTTACGTAGCGAGCGGCGTCCCAGGGGTTGGCCAGTTCAGGACCGGCGAACTCCGGATGGTGCCCGCAATCAATGTAGAGGCGCGCGCCATTGGTCAGGAACATGCCGCTCGACTGGAGATCCGGGAGGTGGGTCAGTTGCTGGCGAGCGGTTTCCAGCAACCACCCAGTCGCGAGCGGCAGGGCCATGCGCTGGCCCTGCCGATCCAGCAGCGCGAACGCATACTCGGTCTCGAGGCCAAAGAGCCGCTCCGCCACGACTACTGTCCTCCCTCCTGACGCATCGAGGCATTGAATGCCTGGCTATTGCTGGAGAGCGCGTTTTGGATCGCGGCGTCGGCCGCAGCGTGCAAGGCGGCCGCCTGACGACGCAGATCGTTAAGGCTGCTGCCGTCAGGGGTGTCGGCGGGTGGTTCGGGAGGACGGTTTGATTCGATATGGTTTCTTTCGAGTTGATTCATGGCTTTAAGTAGGAAGGTCGGTCGCAATCGGAATCAGTGCTCCAATTGGACTGAGGGTTTGTTGCCTTTGTGGTTTGGTAACTCGGCGAGAGCCAATACTGCCCGGTGGTGGAGACCGGGTCGGGGTCATGGTCGGGGGCGCCGAGCAGATCCAACGCTTCGTTCAGGTTTTGGCTATGGTGAAACACGACCTCGGTGTCGTGCTGGGTGAAGGCCAGGGGATTGGCGAGCATGACCGTCCGTCGGATTTCAGCGCCGCCCTGCGAACGCAACTTGAACGTGATCTTGTCCCAGTCAACCTCCGCAACCGTCTCGGGATCGGCCAAGCGCAGCAGGTAGGCGCGCGTCCAAGCGCGAGTGTTGGCGGGGGGCTCCTGGGTAAATTTGCGAATTTGCTCTTCCGTCACGCCGGCGCGTTCCACGGACCCCACCTGATCGCACGCCCAGAACAACCCTTCCTCGAGATCGGCATACTTGAAATCCAGGTGCTTGATCTCGGGACTGCCCCAGTTGAGTTCCTGGTGTTGTTGCATGGCCCGCTCGAGCAACTGCAGCTTGAGGACCCAATCGAGGCGGGCCGCCAGCGCTCCGAAATCGCGACGGCTGAGTTTGTCCAGCGTATCAGCCCACAACGCCAGGATCTCACGCGCAGCGGGAACGATGCCGTCGCAACCTCCGCTGTCCACAAAGCGCGCGGCCTGGTCGAAAAAGCGCCGCTGCAGCTCAAGGGCCGTCACTTCTTCCCCCGTGAGCAGGCCGGCGCGAGCGGTGAGTGCGGGGTCCCGGCTCCAGCGGGCAACCGTCTCGACCGGGTCTTCCAGAATGAGATGGAGATTCCCATCGGTCTCACCCCGTTCGAGCAGGCTGAGCAGGATCTGCATCATGCCGGCCCGGAGAACAATGGAGGCAGGACAAAGCGTCGAATCAAAGAAGATGCTATGCAGCCGGGCAAACCGGTCAGCCGGGCACCCGCGAGCCGTGTAGCCTCCACACAGCGCTTCGTCCCGGCTGTTGACGAGCGGGCGATGGCAGGTGGTCTGGGTTCCCACCAAGCACTCGAAAAAGGAGGCTCTTTGAGACACTTCGTAGCAACCCTTACCCCCGTCCGTCGTCCTGCTCTCGGAGTTCACCTTGCCTTGCCCCGTGAGGATGATGCTGGAAACCTGAAACGAGGCCAGCATCAGCAACTGATGAAGACGACGGCGGAACAGCCGATCCCACGCCGTGCGCGTCATCTGCAAACTCATGTGCGAGCCGTAAGAATGTCCTAGCCCGTCTTCGTTATTGACGACGGCCACGAGCTTTACCTTTTCGGGCAGCCTCGCGTTGGCCGCCTGTAACGCCGATCGGGCGATCCGGAGCATGGCGTGACATGCGGCCGCAAAATCATAGGCGCTTAAGACCTCTGGGGAGCAAATTTCCAGGTGATCGAGGTCGATGTAAAGGCAGCCGCCGTTGGCCGGCAGATACTTCCTGCCCCAGTCTTGCGGATTGGTTCCAAACGGTTGGGACTGATGAGACTGGTCAAGCCAGGAACCAGAGTAGCCGGGAGTGGGTCCAGGCAAGCCTTCGACCTCACGCAAGAGCGCACGCGAGGCCATCGCCCCGGTGCCGTATTCACGTTCCAGCCCCAAGACAAAGTTGCCCAATTCCACATCGGCACCGAGAATCTTCGGCGCTGCGCCCGTGTCGCTCAGGCCCGGAGCCCTTGGTTTGGGGGATAGTTCGGTTGACATGCGAGGCTTCTGTTACACGGGGTCGAGGTTGAGATAGCGCCGGGCGTTGGGCACCTTGCGCACCACAGGCTCGACGCTGACGACATCGACGTCCTGCGGGAGGTCAGCGAGATAGGCATGAACGTTATTGGGCGTGAGCTGGGTGCGTAACCGTTCTATGCCTTCGATTACGGCTTGCTCCATATCGCTGGCGTTGAGACCCGGCTCGCTGCCGCGAAGTTCGCGAACGAAAGCACGACGGCAGGCGTTCTCACAGATCTGCATGAAAAACCGGCCACTGGCCAGCTCGCGCGCGGTGATCGTGCGCTCTTTGCCGTCGCGGAATCGGATACGGCAAATAGCATTATCCGCATTGGGCGCGTAGAGGAGCGAAACGGCGGCCTCGATTATCTCGTCGCGCGTGCCCGCGGCCAATTCACCGTTTGGCGAGAAGGGCAGTGACGGCGGCAAATGTATGTTCAGAATGGCTTTGGCAGCGCACTGGTCCGGGCGACTCACCTGGACCTCCACCGCAAACCGGGCGAGCAGAGCTGGGTCCAGCAAATCCTTGCGATTGGTGGCGGCGATAATGGCGATGTCTTTACGGTCTTCGAACCCGTCCAGTTCCGCCAGGAGCGCCGCCAGATGTTTGTCACTGTGAATGTTGGCGAAATTTCCCCGGGTCCGGGCAATGCTTTCAAGCTCGTCCAGGAAGAGGAAGGCCACCCCGTCGCGGGCCGCCTCCCGCAAGATTTTGAAGGTGTCCCGGATAGCTTTTTGGGTCGCGCCGACATAGGGGGACTCCCAGGCCGCCGGTTTAATCACGCCGAAGCGAACCCGGCGGCCGCTCAGGCGCCCGATGTCGCTCGCCACGATGCGAGTCATGTGGGTCTTGCCGCAACCCGGCGGCCCGACCAACAAAATGGAGTTCCGCCCGCTGAGCCGGTAGCGTCGGGCCATTTCAGGGGCCACCAGTAGCGCGCTCAACGTGGTCCGCATCGTCTCATAACTGGCATCCAGCCCCCCGAGGAGCTCCCGCGTCAGGCTCGGGACTTCCTCGAGCATGAACTCCTTTCCCTGAACGTTCTCGACCTTGTCAAAGGCCAGCCAGATGGAGCGGTCGAATCGGACCAGATCCCCGGGCTGGAGCGCAAGGCTAGCGAGAGGGTGCGCCGGTTGCAGCACGATTTCATCATCGCGGCAGTTCACAACCAAATGGCCGTCACTGGTTCGGCGGTCGAATACACCGACCTCGCCGCACCGTGGCAGACCATCGGGGGAGACGCCGGTGATCACATTCAATTCGTGGTTGAGGAAGACTTGGTCGCCCGGGCGCAGGGACTCGACCTCCAGTTCGGGAGCGAGATTGACCACCCGCCGGGCGCCGCCCTGGTGTACGATCGCCCGCGCCCCGGCCCCGGTGGACAGCGGTCCCATGAAAACCGCTGCCACCCAGGGCGTGGCCAGAACCCTATCCAGCGTTTCTTTAAGTTTCGCTTGGAGTCGCTGGGCCTCGTGAAGCCCGATCCTGGCCAGGTCCAGGTGTTCCAGGAGGTTTCGGTCAACGAAGTCCGCCAGGTCGGCGGATTCCAGGCGCAGCGCCTTGAGTTGCGCTAGCCGCTGGTCCAGGCTGAGATCGGCCTTGAGGCAAAAGTTGACCAGTTCTGTGGCGAAAGGATCAGGGGTGGCAGGACGTTTCATGAATATCAGTACCGATGATGGACGCCGCCTCGACCACCGGCAGCGGCCGGGCGGTGTCGGGTTTAACAATGTGAAAACCGCGTTGAGTAATCACCGCCCGATCCCAGCCATACATGGTTAGTTTCATACCCGAGAAGGTATTGGTGACCAGGAGGGCGATGCAGTGGGGTTGCCAGAAGGCGACGCGATGCAAATCACAGTCCGCCCTGGAAAAGAAGGGCGTGTTGAACGGGCATTGCTCCTTGGCTTCGGGTGAGCAGTCTTTATTGCAAAAATACCGGGCTGGGTGATTGTGAAAAAATCCCACGATTTGCTCGGCACTGCGGCGCAGATCCAGCGCGGCCTGAGCGGCAGCCCAGGTGTCCGCCGTAAAGGAGAGCCGCGTGGATTCCGATAAGGTATGGCGCGCGGGGATCTGCGCGGTGACTTTCAGGAAGAGTTCCTGCGTGCTCCGATCCTGGTGCATCTGACCGATGAGCACCGCCCCGACCTCGACGTTCTTGGCTCGCTCCGTCAGCGCCAGCACCTCATCAATCACTCCTTGCGGCACGAAAACCGGGATCAGACCGGAACCGACATCCCCAAAGGCGATGGACCGCTCGAGCTCGTCATTGATCGAGCCTGGGGTCAGTGCCGTCGGCACAGGCACGTCCTCGATCTCAAGTGGATCCGGTGCCCTGGCACCTTGATCGTCGGATGCCGGGAAAGCCAGCACAGCGTAGGTGAACAGTTCACCAGATTCCAGTTTCTTCTGGTCCACAAGGGCGTCTCCGATCCTCATGGCGCCGGGCTTAAAGAAGCTGTTCGGAATGTCCGCCGTAATCGTGGGCATTGTGTCTGTCCGGGCGGTCACGCGCAGGCCCTCGACGTACGGCGCTCCAGCCGTGGCGTGCCAAAGGGGCTGAATATGGATTTCCGCCTCGGCGGCCGACTTCGGGTTTAACCAGCGACACAGGGCGGTGAAGCGGCCCCATTCGGCGGCGGGCACGAAGTCCAGCTTCGCCGGGAATTGGCCCAGCAACGCCCCGCTCTTGGCGCGGGACATATCGAAAAAGTAGCGGAAGGATTGACGCGGCATAGGAAAGAGGGGCGGCGGAGACCGCCGCCCCGTGTCCTTCAGCGGGTGCCCCCGGCGTCCACGTTCGGGTGAAGGGTAATCTGGTCGTTTGGCACCAGCACCTCGCCAACCACTTCAGAGGAGTGGGCGTGCCGACCCAGGCGGTCAACCCGCGCATGGTAAGTCAACGCCCGCCCGACGGAATCCTGCGACGGGAGTTGGAGTCTCGGCAGCAGGTCCTGGACGAGATCCCCCATCGTGGAATCCATCGGTACCCGCCGGGCGCGCACACGCTTTTGACCGGTCAGGTCGGTGGCCGTGATGTTGGGAACAAATAATGGCTGTATCATAATTTCCTTTCGGTTGTTTGTTGGCTATCCTCGCTGTTGCGGGGGCCACCCCGGATCGCGAGAAAGAGTTTGGCAGCTTCTTCATGCTGCAAGATGTCAACCACGGGGGCGCAAAGATCGGCGCCGACCGAGAGCGCTTCCAGCGCAGAGCGCAACTCCGCCGCGGAAACCGGCGCCTCGAACAGGACTTCCAGTTGAGCGGCGCCACCGCTCTCATCCTCGGCGACAATGGCCCGCGCCAGCCTAAGCCGCGCGTTGGCCGTCAATAGCAAGGCAGAAAGGCCCTCTCGGCCAGGTGTGGGCAACGAGTCCCACGAGGCGAGTTCGGTACTGACCCGCACTGTCCCGGCCTGCGCTGTGAGCGAGGCTGTGTGCGCACCCCGACGGGTGTCCAGAAGAACGGCACAACGATCAGCCCGCCGCGAAGAGCACTGCCAACCAGCCGCTTCGACCAGCTTGGCCAAGTCCGGTGGCGCCACCTCGGGGGTAACGGTAACTGGATTTTCATTAGGGTCGAGCGTCAGATGCTGGGCGGCGGCGAACGCCCGGCATGCCTGGTCGAGCCGCAGGGAAACATTGCTTTCTGCCTCGACGGGGATTTCCGCCCGGAGCGACAAGTCGCCGTCCAGATTGGAGGAGAACTTTACGAGACCCGTCAAACTGGCGTTGACTTTAAGAAGGTCCCAGCGCGAGGGAGGAGTTCCGGGGGAAAATGTCCCCGCGAGAAGGAGAAACCCATCCCTAAGCTGCACCAGCAGCGGCGGCGCCGAAGAATCCTTGGGGCGGCCCCGCCAGCGGTCCGGAGCGACCGGCTCCACGGACTCCATTGCGGCCTGCAACGCAGCCTGGCACCGACTCGCGTCGGCTACCGTGTGAGACTCGGATGCGATCATGGCTCACTCGCCTCCTTAACGTCACGAACCTGTGCCAAATAATCTGGCCGTTTCAACGGCCGGGGGTCTGTGGGGAACCGGCTCTGGTTGTTGCGCGCCCAGGCACAAGCCTCTTTGTTTAAACAGTTGTCTTCCCGGGGATTGAATTTGCGGTACACGATAATCTCGAAGATTTGGTAAAGAATATCCACCAGGCCTGTGCCGGGTTGCAACCGGCCGATGCAGATGGCCCCCGCCGGGCCAAGAATATTTGGGTGAAAGACGTTCGTCGGACCCAGCCAGGTGAGCACTTCTGGTATCGCGGCCCGTCGAAAGAAGTCGGCGGGAAAGAAAATGCCGACAATGAACAATCCACCTTCGCCGAGGCGCCCATCGCGGTTCTGGACAACCCCTTTGCAGCGGAACTCGGCGATATATTGTTGTGGGGTCGAACCCGCTGCCGGCATCAGCCTGAGGATGTCGCTTTTCGCGGCCAGCGCCCGGCCATCGGCGAGCTGACACTCCAAAAAGTTGCTGAATGATTTATCGTTCATGGGACTCCTTTTAAGAACGGCCAAGCTCGAAAAAGTTAATCTGGCGCCGCTCGCCTATGGCAATCACGTCCGCCGGTTGGAGGCCCAGCGCGGACAAAGGATGGGCCAGGTCTCCGGGCGAAAGCGCGTCGCGAGCAAGGACGTTTGCCAGGCCTGTGCCCGTCGGTGACATGCGCCGGCCACACTTGGCGCAGGCCTGCGCCGCGGCACCGAACCTACCTTTAAGCCGCAGGACTGACCGCCGCGCACCGCACGAGCAGGCGAGTTCGCGCACAAACAGTTTGCCAGGCACTTCCAAGACGCCGGCGGCCTGGGATTTCGAGTTCGAGCCGTCTGACCCCAGGGCGAAGGCCTCCGCTACGGTGATTCGCCGTGGGCTCCGGCGTAAAGTGCGGATGTTGAAAGCGCCGTGGTCCAAGCGACACGTCTCGCGCCGCTCGAGGCGCGTCACGAACAGCTTTCGCGAGAAGGCATCATAGACTAACTCGCGGTTCAGCGATGCCTGGTCGAATTGCCCTGAGAGCAGCCTGGCGAATTCCGCGGTTTGGAGGCTGGCCGCCAGCGACCCCAGGTATGCCGGCGAATTCGTGGGGGGAGGCGTAAACTCCGGCTGACAAGGATAACTCTGCTCCGAGGCGTAATCTGCACTGTTCAGGGCGCATTCGTAGCAGGGGGCCTTTTGCCCCTGGGCGAAGGTGGAAATTCGTACCAGCCAAGGCGCGCTGACGCCCGAGTCTATCCAGAAAGGGATGGCCAGCTTACGGAACGCATAGTTGGCTACCATCCGGGCGCGCTTGGAATCCAAGGCAGTCAACAGGACGTCGCAGCGAAACAATCCCAACGGCAGATTCTCGATATCGGTAACCAGATGCTCGATTTGAAGCATGGGATTGATCGCTTGCATCATTTCGGCCACAGCTTGTGCCTTGGGCCGGCCGGCGTCCGCAGGGTGCCAGGCCTGAGTCTTCGTGACCACGTCCCGGTCAATAACCCGCACGCGACCCATGTTTGGGAGCGACGCTACCAGAAGCCCAAGGAACCTGCCGATCAGGCCGGCCCCGATTTGCAGCAAGTCTATGGGTTTGGAATGGTGGATGTGATTCATAGACCATTAGGGGACCAACGGAAGCCAATCTCCGAATCGGTTGATTGATCGCAGAGCGGGCATTGCGTCGTTCCCGGATAACGCCAGCACGGCAATTCCTCCGTTTGGTGGCACCACGCCCCGCACGCGGGACAGGCGACCGCCAGCGAACCCCGTTCGATCGGCTTTCGGCAGCGGGCACAGAAAATCTCCTGGGCCGCCCCCGGAAAGGCAACGACTTGCGGCAGACGTTCAGTGGTGAAGTACAGCCGCTGGCCGTTTCCCAGGCGAATCTCATCCCGATCTCGGAGCGTGGTCGAACCCAGCAGTGCCTTGCGACCGTTCACCCGCAGCCGGCTTTCTGGCGCCACGACCAAGAACCAATGTTCGGTAGATTCATGAACCATGCGCACGAGTAGCTCGCTGGCGATGGGGCTAGTCGGGGAGTCGGCGCGCCGGATATACGGCTCGGCGGCCGCAAAGCGGTAGGTCGAACCGCCCAGCGGCTGGACCGCCCAGCACTGTCCGCTCTCACTCGTCTTCTGGATCCAGAGATGCGCCATAAGAATGCAGTTCTAAATTGTCTTGCTCTATGGAAGCTGTTTTAGGCCCCGCTGCCAAACCACTGAACCTCCTTTTGCGCTGTCTTTGGCGCAGGGCGAATTGAGCCGCAAATACAGGCCACTTCAGCCTCCTCGGGAGCCTTCCTCCCCTGAACCTCCCCGCGCGCCGAGCACTGAATCAAATAAGCCGGCCCAAAACTTCTCCGGCGGTTCCGCGGCGGCGTCCAGGACTATATTGCTCACGGGAGTCGAAAGACGGTACCCCGCCAGCCTTTGCCCGGACTCAATCAGGTTCGGATTGAATCCCCGCTCGCGCAGACGACGGCGCAGCTTGGCTACACACCGATAAATGTCCGATTCGATCGGGTAGGGCCAGCGGCCGGCCAACAAGCCACCTTCAGCGGTTAATTTGAGGATGATGTCCAGGATGGCTTTGACCGGCAGGAAAGCTGGCAACTGGTTCCTGCCGGCTTTCGACGCTGTGGCAGCGCACTTCGCCAGCCAGGCCAATATCAAAAGCAGGGTGTGCTCGCGACGGTTAAGTTTAATGGGTGGCTTGGTGTTAATCTTCAGCTCGCGATGGTCATTTGTCCCCAACCGCCCACGAATCTCGACCACATCAATGGTGAGGTAGTCGCCGCTACGGATTTGGTCCGGCACGGGCTGGTGGGACACAGACGAGGAGAGCTGGGGGTGGGTGTCGGCCGCCTCCTTCGTGTTCGCAGGGGAAAGTTCCGGAAAACCGGCAATCAGCTCATCCGGCTTCAGGGAGGGTTTGGCTGCGGGGTCCGACGGAGCGCTCCCGCCGCGCCGGCAGATGCGTTGCAGGAGCTTGACAGCCAGGCACAGATGCCATAAAGCCAGAGCCGCGAGGGTCTTTGATTTGCTTGTGTCAGCCATGAGTTTTTTCCTCCAGTGTTTTGGGTTATCTTCTCTTGCGGAACCGTGGGGGGATTTTTTTGCACAGCTCGCGCAACCCACGACCGATCCCATTCCGCGCAGCGGCCCACTCGCCGCGTCGGAACAACAAGCACCAAGCGTGCAGAATGATTCTGCCCCAGGGGCGCTCCGCCAGCCATAGTTGCAGCAAAGCCCGCCGCCGGGGCGTAGTGGCACGCCGGTTGCCCAGAAGCGCAACCCCAGGCACACGAGCGGGGCGTCCTCGTTTCATGCTCCCTCCCCTGCGTCGCGCGCTGGCACATCACTCGCTCCCGAGCTTGACCTCAGGGTTGTTCCGCAGATGCCAGCCTGGTGCTCGTACCGCGGCGGCAAACCCCTGCAACGGCAACAAAGCCAAACCGCGCACGATTCCAACAGAGTTGGGGAAGCACCGAACCACGGCCCAACAGCCCCAAGGACGGGGGTGGGAGCGGCTGGCGCTGGCGCGGGAGATCCCGCGCCACCGAATGGCCCCGGGTGTCGCGCAACCCACGCCGGGGCGCCACCGCGCCGGCGCACCCAGGCGCGACTCAAGGCTACTTGGCTGGAAGCGCCAGGACGGACTGACCGCGGCAGCGCGGCAACCCGATACCGACCGCCTCGCCGGTGCGCGAAGCCCGAAAGCGGACAGCATGCCGTACCGCTACGTGAAGGTGCGGCGCCTGTGGGCGGAGCTGCCGCCGTAGGCTCGGGGGGGGGGGGGGGTGGTGGGTTCATATAACACTCGGAGTTTAGGGAAGAAAGCAGTGGCGACAGGAGATCGCCCGGATGGCAACCACAGGGCAGGCATCACCAAGCGAGGGCGAGGCCTAACGGCGGCAAGCGTGTGGCCGGGGGACACGCGGCGGACACCAAAGCGCAAGAGCCAAGAGCAGGGCCCACCAGAAGGGCCGGCGCGGCCCGGCGGGGCGGGGGTCCGGGGCGGACCCACCCGGCGCGCGGGCGCGGACGAACGGCGCCTGGCGGACCACCGGCGGAGGCACGACGCAATGTGGCCAGTCATGGTGGCCATGAAATCGCATAGCAGGCCCCCAGTCAATAATCCATTCAAAATATTGCTATGTTTGAATATTATATTTATACATGATTTTGTATGAATATTCAAACAGCCGACTCCTTTCCGGGGCCTGGATCCGAGGCGAAGGGGGCGAGGGCCTTATCGCCGCCCCGCGCGGGGCGCTGGAGGCACCCGCCCGGCTGCCGGACGGTTGGCCTGCTTGATCTAACGCGAGAATGCCTTCTCCCCCCAGTCCCTGGCGATCCTTCATCTGGCCCATAACCTGCGTTAGAACGCCATATTCATACATAGAGTCAATGTCCGATCCTGGCGAGCGATAAAATAGGTGGTGTCAGTTGGGGTTTTCTGGTATGCCACTGGGGGTAATGACTGAAGAATTGCTGCGATGAAAATCACGGAAGCTCTATTCGCGGAACATTTGGTGTTCCACAACATGTTCGATCACATTGAGGCGAGAGCGCCCCGCTTGAAAACGTTGGCTGAAGTCAAATCGCTGGCGGCGCTGATGGAGTCGCTGTTGAAGGCCCACTCGGACACCGAGGACGAACTGTTTATCGGGCCGCTGGAGCATTGCTTCGAGCAACTCGGCCAGCGGGACGCGTTTCTGGAGGAACACCAGGAGATTGACGACAGCCTGAAGAACGTGCAGGAGGCGCGGCAGTTAAAGAAGGCGCGGCAACTGTTGCTGGCGGCGGTGGCCTACTCGCGCAAGCACTTCGACAAGGAGGAGCGCATTGTTTTTCCCCTCGCCGAACGCGTCCTGAAAAACAAGACGCTGACGACCCTGGGGCACACCTGGATGGAGCAAAGAGCGCGGGGCAGTTCCGAAAGCGGAGGCTAACAGCGTTGGGTCGCGAGGGCAGCGGTCACGCCTGCGACGAGCGCAGCCACCCGCACGGCCAACGGGAAATCGGACGGGGCTTCGAGCGTGTAGGAAAGCCGCGTTTTGTGGGTGATGAGAAAGAACGCTTCCGGCCAATCCGGACGGGAACGCGGATCGACGCTGGGGCGGATGATGCCGTTTTGGGCGGGCCGGCCTTCGATGACTTCCGCATGGTCGATCGGACACACCTCGCCAACGCGCGCGACCATCGCTTCGGCGAGCGAAGGCTGGTGGTCGGGATTCAATTCGTACAAGTAGAATCCGCGCGCCTCCCAGTCCTCGTGGAGGCACAGGCAGAGATCGAAGCGCGGCTGCCGTCTGAGCCACGCGGCATGGGCCACGGTCTCGTCGGCCCTAGGCGCGCGGTATTGGCGGTTGAGGTCCAGACCGTCGCGATTTTCCCGGCGGTTCAGCCCGAAGCCGGTTGGGTTCAAGCAGGGGCACAGCCAGAGGTCCAGCCCTTCCGGCCAGGCATTGTCTTGCAGCAGTTGGCGCGCCGCCAAAGGTCCGGCCGGCTCATCGCCGTGGATGCCGGTGGAAAGGTAGAGGCGCGGGGCGTGAGGCGTGTTGCGTGAGGTGTGTTGCGTGCAGGGTGTGGCGCGGCGGGTGAAGCCGAGAATGAGTTTCGGGGCCGGGTGAATCTCTTCGATGGCCCAGCCGTGGGTTTGAGCGGCCGCGCAGCAGTCATGCAGGACGGCCTCGATTTCAATTCTCTCGCCAGCATAACCCTTGATCGCGGACATGGTTGACAAATTAAGCGCTGGGCCGATTGGCGCAAGTGACGAACGGCGGCCTCCTCTCCCTCCCCTTTTCCTCCAAAGGAGGAGAGGGAGATCGAGTCGTTGACTGGTGGCAGTGTCAAGATGTGGCCGTCCCGCCGGGCGCAACCGATCCACAGTTGTGGCCGTTCAGGCTGAGGCCGCGCGCCGGACGCTGCCGCCACTCAGTGAATAATGGGTCCCAGAATGTTTCTGCGCGGAACCGGCCCGTAGGTCCGGCTGTCAATGGAGTTCAGCCGATTATCGCCCAAAAGGAAGTACTGGTCCTTGCCGCACAGGATCAACTGGTCTCGGTATTTCGAGTCGGTGAAGGTCGGCGTGCCCGGAGCCAGATAGGCTTCGTTCAGCTTGCACCCGTTTACGTACACGCTTCCGTCTTTCAAGTAGATTGAATCCCCCGGCGCGGCAATGACTCGCTTGACGGAAAAGCCGTTGTCGCTGGGGTCGCGCAGAACCACCACGTCGCCGTGCCGCGGCGCGTGGAGGTGATAGACCCAGCGGTTCAGGAGATAGCGCTGGGAGTCGTAAAGGGTGGGCACCATGCTGCGGCCAACGACTTTCACCGATTGCAGAACAAACTGGCTGATGAAAAAGTAGCTGGCCGTCGCCAGGGCCGCTACGGCCAGAAATTGAACACTCTGCTGGAGGATCGAGCGAGGCTCGGCCCTGGGTTTGCGTCTGAGAGAGAGCGACGCCGGGCTGGCTGATACCGACCCCGGGGCTGTAGTTGTCAATGCCGTGCTCATTAAAGCTCCCCCATTTTAGCGCGCCAGGCTGACGCCGCAAGTTGTGGAAAATACGCAGCGGGTTACCCGGTCAAGTACGGGCAAGGCATAGCCACCGTCTGAGGTCGAATCACCCGTGCCGAGGCCGCCCGCTCCCGGTGGTTGCTCTGACCGAAGGGCTAATCTGCCTCCGCGCCGCTCCGCGCCGCCGCGGGGGTGACTTTGGCAATCGCCTCGCGCAGGTTCTCCAGGAGAAAGGGTTTGCTGATGATCAGATCAACACCCGTGAGCGGATTGCCCGAAGCCTGGAGCATCTCGGCGTAGGCTGTAATCATCACCACCGGCTGCTTCGGCGCCCGCGCTTTGATGGCCGCGGCCAACTCGTCCCCCTTCATCGCCGGCATCTGGAAATCAGTGATCACCAAATCGAATTGGCCCTCGTCGAGCATGGCCAAGGCCTCTTTTCCGTTGGCGGCGGTCTTGACCAGATGACCGTCGAAGTCCAGCATCATCTTGACGGCGTCGCAGACGAGCGGCTCGTCATCAACCACCAGAATGCGTCTTTGCGGAAAAGCTGCTGTTTGCATTGGCGTAACTATTAGGAGCACTGTACCGCCTTTCGGCAGAATTGCCAGCTTTTCTTTTTTGCTCGCACTCCCCCCGAAAACCTGGTATTTATTGGGTTGTAGCTAAGCGCAAAGCGCAACACACCGGGCAAAACCGCTTGAACGTCAGACTCACAGTCGCCCTGGCGGGTTGGCTGCTATTCGCAACCGCCCCAGCCGGCGCCCAAACCCTGAATCTTCCGCCCTGCCCCGCTGGCGCGCTGACCGGCACCCAGTTCACCAATATCATCACGCCGATGTCGCTGACCGAGCGCGAGAATTGGATTTACGCGCAAGTCGTTAGCGGCAACGTGCCGAATTTCCAACGGACACTCGTGCCGGTAACGGTGAGCGCCACCATTAACGGGGCCAGCCACACCGCGACTTACTACACGGCCCCCGACTACCTCGCCATCGGCACGGACGCGGACTACTTCCTGGAGCCAACGACACCGCTGCTGGCCCAGCGTTTGTGCAATTTGCTTGGGTACACCCTGCCGACGCGCAAAATGGTGAATCAGATTTGGACCAATGCCGCGGTGAAGCTGAACCCGCAACCGATCTCCCCCAGCGCTGCCATGATAACCGTGCCTGTCTTCGCCGAGGAAAACTACATGGTGCAGACCCAGCGCGATGCGTTTACCAATTCGTTTCCTCTCGGTGCACTCGTCAGCGGGGACAAGAAGGATGTCATCATTTCCACGATGATCTACACGAATTTCAACCAAACCACCGGGGTTACCGACCCGGTCGTCATCTACGGCTGGCTCTACACCACCGGGGTTCCAATCCAGCCGATTTACAACGGCCACGAGAACACTTACATGGATTACAGCCACGGCATCCGCCTGGTCCAAAACGCCATCACCGTGGATGGAAGCCCCAACACCATTACCAACGTCTTGACCAATCCCAACCTCGCCGCGCTCCTGAGCGATGAAGGGCCTAGCGAAGGGACAACCAGCGCCGGCGTCATCCTTGTCCCGCACTACACGATAGCGGCGCTGGCACCGGCGATCATTACCCAGCCGCGCAGCCAAACCGTGGTCCCCGGCGCCAGTCCCACCTATCGCGTGCTGGTCGCCGGCGACCCGCCGCTGAGCTATCGCTGGCAGTTCAATGGGGTATTCCTCGCCGGCGCGACCAACGCCAGCCTGCTCATCAGCAACGCCCAGGTTGCCAATGCCGGGAGCTACACCGTCGTCGTGACCAACAGCGCTGGTTCGGTCACCAGCCGGCCCGCGTTCCTTCGGGTGAACACGAATGTCCACCCGGTGCTCTTCGCCGACAACTTCGACACGGACACCTCGACGAATTGGAATCTGTTTTGGGGCGCGGCCAATGGCGTTGCCGATTACACGGCGGAATGGGCCTTTGATTACGGCACGACCCCCTACACCTTCAACGGCGTCACCGGCTTGATCCCGCCCGCGCCGAATTCCCCCGACGGCAGCACGAGCGGTGTGCGATTCACGGTGAACAACAATGACACCAATGCTTTCACCGCCGCCGTCAACATTTACCCCAAGGGGCAATCTTTCAGCAACAACTTCGCTTTGAAGTTCGATCTGTGGATCAACTACCCCGGGGATGCGGGCGGCATCAATTCAACCGGCAGCACGGAGTACGCGATCTTCGGTCTTGATCACCTCGGCACTGAGGTCAATTGGGACGCCCCCTCCGCCTCTGCTTCCGACGGCATTTGGTTTGGCGTCGATGGCGAGGGCGGCAGCGCAACGACCGACTACCGGGCCTATCTCGGCAACCCGTCGGGCACGCAGATCGATCTGGCGGCGCTGGGCACCAGCGGGTTAATCGCCTCGAACCACACGGCCACGATCTATCAGAACCTGTTTCCCTCCTCCCGCTTCGAGACCGCTGGCGCGCCCGGCAAGAACTGGATCGAGGTCGAGTTGCGTCAGACACATAATATGATTCTCTGGCTCCTGGACGACACTGTGGTCGCGCAACGCACCAATACGTCGGTCTTCACCTCCGGCAACATCATGATCGGTTATATGGACCCCTACCCCTCGATCGCAAACCCGGCGGAGTATGCCTTCGTGCTTTTCGACAACGTGCGCGTGGAAGACCTCAGCGCCGCAGCGCTGCAGCCCCCCGCTATTTCATCCGAACCGGCCAGCCAAACCGTGACCTTGGGCACCAACGTCACTTTCACCGTCGGTGCGACCGGCTCGAATCCCCTTGGTTGCCAATGGCGGTTCACCGGCACAAACCTCGCCGGCGCGACTAATCCATCGCTCTCGTTGACGAATGTTCAGACCGCGAGCGCTGGAGCGTATGATGTCGTGGTCAGCAACACCGCGGGCTTGGCTGCGAGTGCTCCGGCCACGCTGGCCGTGACTCTGCCCGAGGTCCGGTTCGTCTCGGTCGCCTTGCTGACCAACGGCCAGGCGCAACTTCTTTTCTCCGGCGTGCCGGGGCAGGATTATGTTATCCAGGCCTCCACCAACCTGGTGGACTGGATACCGATTTCGGTGCTCACCGCCAGCAACGGTCCCTTGCCCTTCATTGATCCGGCGGCGACGAATTTCGCCTGGCGTTTCTATCGCGCACTAATGTCCAAGTGATCGACTTGGCCCCTTAGCGTCTGGACTCGGTGCTTCCTGTGCCCGGCCCACGGACCGGAGCGCGGAACTCCAGTTTAGATTGGCGCCGGCGCGCTTCCCTCGACCCAACCCTTGGACATGGCGTAGCGGGTCAACCCGGCGATGTCGTGAATGTTCAGCTTATTCATCGCCTGCTGCCGATGCTTCTCCACCGTCTTGATGCTGATGGAGAGCTCGGCGGCGATCTGTTTGTTGACGAAGCCCTCGGCGACCAGTTGCAACACCTCCGCTTCGCGCGAACTCAACCTGGCGGCCTTCTTGTCCGCTGGCCCCACAGTAAAAGCATCGCGGCTCTGTTGGCGCAGACGTTTGGCGATCACCGGGCTGAAGAACGCAGTGCCTCTTCGCACCTCGCGAATCGCCTTCAACAGGTCAGCCGCCGCCGTTTGTTTCACGAGGTACCCGATGGCTCCCGCCTCCATCAACTGTGCGACATAGTCATCATCCCCGTACGAAGTCAGCACCAGCACTTTGGCTGAGGGAACATTCCGTACGATCTGCCGCGTCGCTTCCAGACCGTTCATCCCTGGCATGGCCACATCCATGAGCACCACGTCCGGCAGGGTTTTCTTGGCCAACACCACCGCCGCTCGGCCGTTCTCCGCTTCGCCAACCACCGCGATGTCTCCCTCGGCCTCCAGCAAGGCGCGTAATCCCTGGCGAACGACCGCGTGATCGTCCACCAGCAAAACAGCAATCTTCTTCATACGAAATGAGTTGTTGCGCGCACCTACTTCCCGGGATGCGCTGCGCTCCGTTTAGCCTAACTGACCCCGGCCCACTTTCAAGCAAAATGTGCCCAAAATGTGCCCAAATGTACCGACTGTCAGCCGGGACTTGAAACCATCAGAAAGGCGCTCTTGAGCTTGTGTCGTGGCCGGCTTGCGCTTACAGTTGCCGCGTGAAGCCCCGGTTTTGTCCGAGTAGTGCGTTCAGCCTGATTGCGGTCGGTCTGCTGTTGGCGCCCTCCCCCACCCGAGCGCAAATGAAACCGATTCGTCTGCGCACCGGGGTCATCCCCGCCCAGGCCTCGCAGGGGGGCACCAGCCAAGCCCAATCGGCGCTGGCGCAGCCGCCGGTGTCGGGACTTTTCCTGATCCAGTTCAGCAGCCCGCCCGGGCGGGAAGCGCGCGAGCAACTCGCCGGTATCGGGGTGGACCTGCTGCGTTACGTTCCCGAAGATACTTTCATAGCGCGCCTGCGCGGCGTTAGCCTCGACCGAGTGCGGACCGCGCCCTTGGTGCAGTGGGTCGGCGAATACCGCCCGGCCTGCAAGGTTCATCCACGGCTGGCCGCCGCTGCGCGCGGGGCGCTGCAAACCAACCAGATCGTGGCGGTAAATGTTTTGCTCGCGCCCCAAGCCACGCCCGGTGAGATCGCCGAGGTGCGTTCCCTGTTCTCGACCATCGCGCACGAAAGCCATTTGCGCCAGGGCACTATTTTGCGGGGTGGTTTAGCGCCCCACCGCCTGGAGGCGCTGGCGGAATCAAGTTCGGTCCTGTGGATCGAGCGCGCCCCCCGCCGAAAACTGGTGGACGAACTGGCGGCCAAGCTTGTGGGCGGCGACGATGGCCGAACCGGCACGCCGACGGTGACCCAGCAACTCGGTTTTGGCGGATCAGGTGTCACGGTTTGCGTGGCGGATACCGGGCTGGACACCGGCGATACCAACACCATGCACCCAGACTTGAGGGGGCGCGTGACGGGTTTTCAATACTATGGCTCTTCCCTGACGGATGGTTCGGATGGATACGGCCACGGCACGCACTGTGCCGGCATTGTCGCCGGCAACGCCGCCACGGGCGAGACAGACCCCGACACCGGGGCCTTCTACGGCCTGGGGGTCGCTTCGCAGGCGAACCTCTTCATCGAACGGATTTTCGACGACGATGCGAATGAGGTCGATCCGTTTCCCAGCGACGCAACGCTCACGCAGGACGCCGTGCGCAACGGGGCCGCCATCGGCTCGAACAGTTGGGGCAACGATGTTCAAGGGGAATACGACACCGACGCGGCGCAATTCGACGAGCTGGTGCGGGATGCGGACCCATCGACGCCCGGGGACCAGCCTTACATTCTGGAATTCGCAGCCGGCAATGCCGGGCCCGATTCGCAGACCGTAGATAGCCCGGCGACAGGCAAGAATGTCATTGCCACCGGCGCCTCGGAAAACGTGACGGGGACTTTGGCGGAGACCTACGGACTTTACGCCGACGGCCCGGATACCATGGCGGATTTTTCCAGCCGCGGTCCATGCGAAGATGGCCGGATCAAGCCGGACTTAGTGGCGCCGGGCACTTGGATCGCCTCCGCCGCCTCATCCGCAGCCCCGGACGAAGCGTCGATCGCCTGGACTGTGATTGACGACTATTACGTGTATATGGGTGGCACCAGCATGTCCGGACCTCACGCGGCGGGCGCCGCCGCCGCTTTCGTGCAGTATTACCAGAGCACGCACACGAACGCGATGCCGTCGCCCGCGCTGGTCAAAGCGGCGCTGATCAATTCGGCCAATGAGTTAGATGAACTGAACGGCGGGCCGGGTCCGATTCCCAACAACGACGAAGGCTGGGGCCGTATCACACTCACGAATATCATCGTCACCAACGTCACCACCAATCCCCGCTACTTCGAATACGTGGACCAGACCGTCTTGCTGACCAACGGCCAGGTTTATGTTTATCACACCCTGGTCCAGAACTCGGATCAACCCTTCAAGGTCACGCTGGCCTATACCGACGTCGCCGGATTCCCGGGTGCGATCCCCGCGCTGGTAAACGATTTGGACCTCGAGGCCGTCGGTCCCGACGGCACCCTCTACCGTGGCAACCAGTTCGCCGGAAACGATTCCGTCCCCAACGCCCCTTCCCCCGACAACCTTAACAACGTCGAAGCTGTCCACCTCAGTCAACCCCTGCCAGGCGACTACCTCGTCCGCGTCCGCGCCCGCCATGTCGTGCAGGATGCCCGGCTGGACACCGCCAGCATTGACCAGGATTTCGCGCTCGTCATCTCCGGTGACCTCGCCCGCCCCGGGGTCGGGTCTGTCCTGCTCGATCGCCCCGCCTATACCGCGCCGAGCCTCATTCAATTGTCCGTCTTCGACACCGCCCGGGCCGCCAGCAACACCGTCAGCGTGCTGGTGAAAAGCACCACCGAACCTAACGGCGAGAACTTCACTTTGCAGTCCTCCGGCAACTACGGCGCGTTCACGGGTGCGGTGGCGACCGTCACGGGCCCGCAGAGGGCGGGGGGCAAGCTGCAGATTCAGAACGGCGACACCATCGAAGCCGACTATTTTGACAGCTCCGGCGTCAAGCGCATCGCCACCGCCTCGGCCGATCTGGTCCCGCCCGGCGTCAGCGGCGTCACCGCCACCGTGGACCTCGGCGTAATCACGATCACGTGGCAGACGACCGAGCCAGCTAGTTCCATCGTCCGCTACGGCACCAATCTCACCTTCAACCTCGCCACAACGAATTCAGCGCTCGTCACCAGCCATTCGGTCCGGTTGACCAAACTCATTCCCGGCCAAACCTACTTTTTCTATATCGTCTCCGCCGATGCCGCGGGAAACGTTGTCACGGACAACGATTCCGGCGCTTACTTCAGCTTCGTCGGCGTCCCCACGCCGACGGTCCTGCTCGTGGACGACTACGACACGGCGGGCGAGGAGGCTGCTGGCGCCCCGGTCATTGACGATGGTGTCTATACCAACGCCCTCACCTCCGCCGGCTTCAGCTACGGCTTCTGGAAGGTCAACCAGCGCGGTTACCCGCAGCTTTCCGACCTGCAGCCGTTTCCGGTCGTGATGTGGCGCACGACTGACGACATCATCTATTACGAAGGCACGAACAATACCCTCACCGCCCAGCAACAATTCATGATCGAGAATTACCTCAATGGCGGCGGCTCCTTCTTCATGGCCTCCATGGGCATCCTCAGCCAGTTGGGGGATGTCGCCTTCCGGAAAGATGTCTTCCAGGTCGCCGGCTTTATTCAGAATCCCGACCCGCCGTCACCCTGCGACGATTGCGACGAGTATTTCGGCGTCCCCGCTATTCTTGGCGCTCCTGGCAATCCCATCTCCGGCGGGATGTACGCCACCCTCGATTACAGCCAGTATCCCAGTTTTGACTTTGACGACTTCGCCTACGGACCGGATTTCTCGGACACCTTCACGCCCGGCACCAACGCCACTCCCATCGTCTTCGAGTCTGTTTCCGGCAAACCCTGCGGCATGAGCTATCCGCGCGTCGGCGTGGACAGCCCCGGTCGCGTCGTCTTTCTCTCCTTCCCCATTGACGCTGTCCCGGCCACCGGAACCCCGCCCAATACCGGGGTCGTCCTGCTGCGCAACATTCTCAACTTCCTCACCCCGGGCGCCAACGGTGTCGGAACCATCTCCCTCGACAACAGCGTTTATTCGATTCCCGAACAGATCACCGTTGAAGTGGGCGACTCTGACCTCACCGGCGCCGGCCAAACCCAGGCCACCTTCTCCACCAGCTCCAGCACCAACCGCGTCACCATTACCCTCAACGAAACCACCCACCCCGGACTGTTCCGCGGGTTCCTGACGCTGGTGGCCACCAACGCCGCCACGAATCAACTGACGGCCCGCAACGGGGATACCATCACAGCCAGTTACTTCGACGCCTCGAATAACAGCAATGTCGTCGCCACCGCAACCATTGACACCGTGCCGCCCGTCATCAGCCAGATTGCCGCGGTCACCGGTTTCGGCGATGCCACGGTGAGCTGGATCACCTCAAAGCCGGCGGATTCGCTGGTCCAATACGGCGCGGTATTGCTGGATCAAACCGCCTACAGCGGGGCCTTGGTTACGAACCACGCCATCACCGTAGCGGGTCTCTTCGCCAACCGGAACTATTATTACCAGGTGACCAGCAGCGACGAGGCCGGTAACACGACCGTGGACGATAATCATGGGAAACTCTACACGTTCACGACCCGCAAGGCGCCTCAGCCTCCCTGGTTCGACAATTTGGAGAACGGCCCCGGTGATTGGACCGTCGTTCCGGATACCGTCAACGGCACGGATTTGAACTGGTCGCTCGGGACCCCCGACAACGGCCTGCAGACCTCCGCGCATTCAGGGACGAACGCCTGGGGCAGCAATCTCTACGGGCAGTCCTTCAACTTATTTGAAAGCACCTTCCTTTACAGCCCCGTGATTGACCTCTCCGGCTTCAGTTCAGCCACCCTCACCTTCTGGCACTGCTTCGATTTCAGCTCCGGGTACGAATCCGGCCAACTGGGCATCAGCACCAGCAGCAGCACGCCGCCGCTCAACATCCCTGGCCTGACAAACTATACCGGCCAAACCTCGCTCGATTGGACCCAGGCCACTGTGGACCTGACCGCATTCGTGGGGCAAACCATCCAAGTCGTGTGGTACTATCAAGGGATTGACATTGACTCCCCCCCGAACGGCTGGCTGGTGGACGATGTCGGCATCACCGGCGTGGCCGGCGGCGGGACGATTGTCATCTCGAAGAACCTCGGGCAGGGAACCTTCACTCTCAACGGCCTCATCAGCCAATCCGGCACCTACCCCTTGACCACCATCACCAACGCGCCCCCCGGCCCTTATACGGTGCACTTTAGCGACGTCGCCTTTTATCAAACTCCCCTGGACCAGTCGAATACCCTCACTAACGGCAGCACTTTGAACTTCTCGGGCAATTACACCTTCATCGACGTTAACCACAACGGCATTTCCGACGCCTGGGAAGAGTACTACTTCGGTTCGGTGAGCACCAACCGGACGCAGTACACGGACACGGATGGAAACGGGATGTCAGATTACGCCAAGTTCATCGCGGGCATCAATCCGACCAACCCGGCCTCCAAGTTCGTTATCCTTTCGGTAACGCTCCAGAGCAACAAGCTGTTCCAATTGCAATGGGCGGCCATTCCCGGCCGGCTTTATCAAGTTGAAACCTCCGCTCTCCTGCCCCTGCTGATCTCGCCCGCCACGCTAGCCGGGTCGATTGACAATCTCAGCGGCAGCTTCAAACTCCATATCGACGCTCCAACTAACTTGCCTTACGCCATCCAGGTTTCCAGCAATCTCACCGTCTGGACCTCGTTGTACACGAACCTGCCGGGCGGGAAGCTGGATTTCCTTGACCCTCAGGCTGCCCATTCCGCGCGCCGCTTTTACCGGACCCTGGCCTTGACTACGCCAGCCTCCACCAACCTCACCTGGGCGCCCGTCAGCGATTGGCTTCAGGCTTCCGGCAGTCCCATGTCCTATACCACGACCAACGCCAACCAGGGTTCGCGCTTTTTCCGAGTTCAGGTCCGACCATGAAGACCGTTCCGTGGGTTGGGGGAGGGGGAACTGCTCAAACTTCTTGTCAGACCTTGGTCCCTGGACTTTGGACTTTAGACTTTAGACTTCAGACTTTAGGCTTCGTCATGCTCATCGCCTTCCACAAACCCTGCGGCGTCCTCTCCCGATTCACGCCCGACGGTTCCCCCAATCGCACCCTGGCCGAATTTGCCTTCCCCAAGCAGGTCTATCCCATTGGCCGGCTCGATGCCGACTCCGAAGGATTGCTCCTGCTCAGCGACGAGGCCGCGCTGAATGAACGATTGCTGCACCCGCGCCGCGCCCACCAGCGCGAATACTGGGCCCAGGTCGAACGAATTCCCCTGCCGGACGCCCTGCTCAAGCTGGCAAAAGGGCTGGTCATTCGCGAACGCCAGACGCTGCCCGGCCGCGCCTGGATTCTCGACCCGCAGCCGGACGTTCCCCCGCGTGACCCGCCGATCCGCTTCCGCAAGACCGTGCCGGCCTGTTGGATTGGGTTGGAGTTGGCTGAAGGGAAGAACCGCCAGGTCCGCCGCATGACCGCCGCCATCGGCCATCCCACCTTGCGGCTCATCCGGGTGAGAATCGGGAACCTTGAACTGCGCGACCTGCCCCCCGGCGCCTGGCGAAAGCTAACCCCACTCGAGCGAACGCAACTGTTGTGCTGACCTTGCTGCCCTGCTCCGCCTGTCCGCAGGCTCAGCCTTCCTGAATCGCAAATCGTAAATCGCAAATCCCCTCCTTCTGCCTTTTCTGTTGTTCCCCCCCGCTCACGATGCCATGATCGCGGCCAGAAACGTTGTGGCTAAACATCGCACCATGCCGGGCGGGGAGACTGCGGACTCCGGCCAATCCGCGCCGCAGGTGCTGGAGCGGCTCGTGCACCAGGCCGAGCGCGCCCGGGCCAGTGATATTCACCTCCACATGCGCGCGGGCTGCGCGTCGGTCGCCTTCCGGCTCGACGGCGTGATGACCCCCACGACGGAGTTGCCGGGGGCAATCGCCGAACGGGTCTTTGGCCGCATCAAGTTCCTGGCCCGGCTCAAGACCTACCAGGAGTCCCTGCCCCAAGATGGCCGCATTGACAAGGCCGCTCTCAACGCCCGCACCGACATCCGCGTCGCCACCTACCCCACCGTCACGGGTGAGAAAATAGTCCTCCGCCTGTTCGACAACGCCGGCATCCAAACCCTCGACGAACTGGGTTTCCCTGCCGAAGCCAGGGCGGAATTGGAACGCTTCCTGCGCCAAACCGCCGGCCTGTTGCTGCTGACCGGCCCCGCCGGCAGCGGCAAGACCACGACCATTTACGCCTGCCTGCGCCACCTCGCGGAGCACGGTGGCCGCCATATCATCACCGTCGAAGACCCCGCCGAGCAAATCATCCCCGGCGTCATGCAAACCGAGGTGAACGAAGCGCGCGGCCTGGATTTCGCCAAGGCCGCCCGTCATCTCCTCCGGCAGGACCCGCAAGTCCTCGTGATCGGGGAGATTCGCGATGAGGAGACGGCCAATATCGCCGTCCGCGCCGCCCTCACCGGCCACCTGGTTATTTCGACCCTCCACGCCGGCTCTTGCCAGGGCGTCTTTGAACGGCTCCTCGTGCTCTGCGCCGATCACTCCGCCGTGGCTTCCTCACTGGAGTTGGTCCTTAACCAGCGCCTGCTCCGCCGCCGTTGCGCCGAGTGCTCCGGCAAAGGCTGCCCGGCCTGCCTGGCCACCGGCTATCGCGGACGGCTGCCCCTCGTCGAATGGCTGCGCCTCAACGATTCCCTCCGCCGCCGCATCGCCGCGCGCGACCTCGATGGTCTCGCCGCCCGCCCAGCCCTCGCCGAGAGCGCCCAGGCACTCGTACAGGCCGGATTGACCACCGAGGCGGAGGTCGCCAGGGTGCTCGGATTCCCAAGCGCCACGCACTGATCGCCAGGCGTTAGAGCCGCGCTGCTCTGGACCTTCGGATTTCGGGCTTCGGATTCCCGACCAGGCACCCCCCCTTCGCCGGGCGCGGTCTTCAGCCCCAGCACGAAAACTTCTCGCGTGACGATCCACGCCCTCCCCTGTCGAATCTTTCAGTTGATGATGTATTTGGATTAATTGCATGAACTACGACGAATTTGCCTTCTTTAACCAGCAACTGGCGGCGATGCTCCGCGAGGGCATCCCGCTGGAAGGGGCGCTCAAACAGTTATGCGCCGGGATGCGGTCCGGCCCGTTGCGGACCGAGGTCCAGCAATTGGAAGCGGACCTGGCCCGCGGCACCCCGCTCAAGGAAGCCCTGGCCCGGCGCGCCCTTCCGGACCTCTACCGCCAGATGGTCCAGATAGGCGCCCGCAGCAACGACCTCCCCGGCGTGCTCACCTTGCTGGCGGACCATTACCACCGCGCCAACGCCCTCTGGACCCGCCTCAAAGGACTGATGGTCTATCCGCTGCTGGTCATCCTCGTATCGTTGGGGCTGACCTTGCTGGTTTCGCTGAACTTCAGCCGCTTCACGTCCCAGTTCTTCGGGCAAATCGCCCCGCCGCCCTTTCTCTCCATCCCAATGATGTGGATGCCGCCCGTCGTTCTCGCCTTCGCCGCGCTGCTTGGGTTGGCCGCAGTTTCCATCCCGAGCTGGCGCGCCCGCCTGCGCTGGCGTCTCCCCGCCTTCCGCGAAGCCAGCCTCGCCCAGCTCGCCTCGGCCATGGCCCTCATGCTCAA
>Ga0181518_10001102_pt1 | contig 28290 bp, 23 predicted proteins | sample PEATcosm2014_Bin_28_FD_119751 | JGI IMG/M metagenome (GOLD analysis project Ga0181518, IMG submission 119751) | Peatland microbial communities from MTU Mesocosm Facility, Houghton, MI, USA - PEATcosm2014_Bin01_60_metaG | ecosystem: Environmental > Terrestrial > Soil > Wetlands > Peat | place...
CCCCCTCATGTGCATGACGGGCATGGCTGCTGCGAACAATCCGATGAGCAGCATGATGACGTGCCCCGATCGCCGTTCGGGGAGCACAAGTGTCCCGTAGAGGAAGACCGCGAGGACGAGCAGCGCAGTGTTTGAGCTCTCTGCCTTCGATATCCCACGAACGATGTCGTCCGTAATGTGAAGCGTCAGGAAGAGGAGCGAGAGCAGAGACGCGACGGTCAACATGGTGTTGTGTTTCATTGGAAAGTCTCCTTATTGGATTTTATCTGGACGTAGCCGCGAACTGGCCGAAAAGGGCTGGTACCACAGCTTCGAGCTGCCCGACGGCACGCTGATCGATGGCGTGAATCCCCTCGACTACCTGCGGATGAGGGAGCGCCAAAGAGCAGAGAATTCAATCCAAATTGTAATCCCTAAACTCTGACAGTTCGCCGTTAGGATACGGCCCCTTTCGTTTCGTTACCTCCTGCTCAAACTCCGCAGCATATAGAGGCGGCAACTGCTTCCTAAAATTCACGCCAGGTGTTGGATATCTCAGAATAAAGAGCTTTCTGTGCAGCTTTATCTATTTCCCTCGAATCAACATCCCGACTATATGTTACATGTGCAAGTTGTTTATTTATACGCGTTCGCCATTCGTCAAACACGGGTAACTTGCAGCAATACCCAAGCACAAAATGTAGGGCAAAGACATCATCATTACCGCCGCGAGAGGGCCTGTTCTGAAAGAAGTCAGCTAGGTTCCGGCAGTTGAGAAAGAACGCATGACCGACATGGGTGTTTAGAGGCGGCTTGAAAAAGGCTCCATCAATGTCCTTGCCGTGAATCGTCATCTCTGCTGAAGAAACAAAATTCGCGTATTCATGAACGATGTGGTGTATAGCCAGCATTTGCGGGGTCTGTGGAGTCACTGTTTCTTTGTACCATTTCCAATGACGGGCAAAGGGCGCGGCGTCATGCGCGAAAAATCGGCGTGTTACAGTAGCAAACAGGGAGTTCCGAAATGCTCAGCCGTTTGCTCCTTAGCGCGGCCATCGCCGCACTGGTGTGCGCCCGAGCTTCCGCCAAAAAGCACGATCCCGACCCCATTGTCCAAGGGTGCATCACGATATCGGATATTCGCTGGCACCATGAACGCGCTGATGTGCGTCTCGCGCGGGGCACCCCCACCATTCCCGGTTCTGCACCGGGCCTAGGCGCCACAGTGACAAGCCAATGCCCAGTGGCTGCAAAAGTTCGCCTCACGATCACTTACTTCGATAAACACGGGGCGCAGCTTGGTACGGTTTTTGAGCGAACAGAGTTGCCCCCAGGGGGTCGATCATTTTTCCACCAGGAGGCGTGGCTCCTTCTCACGGGAAAGTGCGACGCTTGCGACCCGAAGTCGTTTCGCCTACATTCCGGGACCATCACAAACGTTGAAGTCTGGCTGGAAGGTAAGACCGAGACCAATCAGTGAGTTACAGACTATAAATAGAACACCGCCGAACCGGCGGCTCCTCTATAAAAACGATCCTATGCCACCAGACCCCATCCGCGAAGCCCGCAAACACCTCGACCGCACCCGCGAACTGGCCGAAAAAGGCTGGTATCACAGCTTCGAGCTGCCCGACGGCACGCTGATCGATGGCGTGAATCCGCTCGACTACCTGCGGCAGCGATACGCCCGCTTCCCCATCCCCGCCGACCTGCGCGGCAAGCGTGTGCTCGACATCGGCGCCTGGGACGGCTGGTTCAGCTTCGAGGCCGAACGCCGCGGCGCCAGTGTAACCGCCGTCGACTACGTCGAGGTGGAACACTTTCTCGATCTGCGCGCCAAGCTTTCCTCGAAGGTCGATTACCGCATCCTCGAAGTTTACGAATTGCCGGAAGCCGGTCTCGGGAAATTCGACGTGATTTTCTTCCTCGGCATTCTCTACCACCTGAAGCATCCGCTGCGCGCGCTGGAGATCGTTTGCAGCCTGACCACCGACATCGCCCTCATCGAGACCTTCGTCACGGATGGCGCCACCTGGCAGGAGCACGCAGACGACATCCCCACCATGGAATTCTACGAAACCAACGAGCTGGCCAATCGATACGATAACTGGGCGGGCCTGAGTGTGGCGTGTCTCTTGGCCATGTGCCGCACCGCCGGATTCGCGCGCGTGGAGCTCCTGCACGCCGAACGCGACGAGGCCCTGGTGGCTTGCTACCGCAAATGGGAACCGCCGCGCGAGCCGCCCGCCGCCGCGCCGCCGGAACTCGTCAACGTGGCGAACAATGTCGGCCTCGGGATCAATTTCTCCACGCGCAAGGAACAATATGTGTCTTGCTGGTTCCGCAGCTCGCGTCAAACCATCTCGCGGCCGGATCTGCGGCTTGAGGTCGACGGCTTCGGCGTGCAGCCCATGGCGGTCGATCTCCTCGACAACGGCCTGTGGCAGGCGAGCTTTCCGTTTCCGCCGGGACTCAGTGCCGGCTGGAAGCCCGTCCGCCTGCGGTTTGCCGACAGCCACTTCGGCGGCACCCTACGCATTGCGGTGGATCTTCCGTTGCGCGTCAACCGGGTCGTGTGCCAAGGTGTCCGCGACGGAATCACTTGGGCGAGCGACGAGATCACCGTGACGGACGCCGGTTACTTGATCTGCTGGCTGGAAGGTCTCACGGAGAACTGCGACCGGAACAACGTCCGCATTTTTCTAGGCGCCAAGCGTCTGGGCATCGAGTGGATGGGCGCACCGGACCCCGCCGGCCTAACCCAAATCAATACCCTGGTTCCGCGCGGCTTCCCCAAGGGAGAGCACGAGCTACACGTGGAGTGCGGCGGCGTCCGCTCCGCCCCGAGGCCCGTTCGAGTCATCTGACCGCTCGAGTCTGGCTAATTCTGCTCCTGCGGCGGGGCGGTTCGAATCCGGATCGCCGCGTCGCCGCGTCGCCGCGTCGCCGCGTCCTAACATCGACGCTTTTTGTCGATGTTGGCGAGCTTTGCTCGCCCGCGCCAACTACCTCACCGCCCGAATAACCGCATTCACCAAAAACGGATCGTCAAATTCAGTCCTATCCCCCACCTGCTTGCCTTTAACCGGCAGCAGCCGAGCGCTCAACGGCTTCTTCCATTTAAACGCCAGCGTAGCGACATCGCCCAGAATGCGTTCGATCTGCTGCTGCGTCACATCGCCCGCCATCGGAATGGTGTCGAGTCCCGTGCCGCAAACGGCCGAATACGCCAGCAGCGCATCCACATCATAGGTACCTTCGCTCCAGCGCTGAGAAAGCAGGCTGTCTTCCATTACAGGCACCATCAGCCCGCAGTACCCTACCCGCTTCACCGGCACGGACTGCACAGCTTTCGTAATCGCCGCCGCGGCCGTCATGGTGCCGCTCGATCCGAACTTCCCGCCCGTGAACTTCTCGATCGCGGCGCCGATGGAGACTTCCCGCAGCGGCGCCGGCGTCGGGTCGATCCCCATGTACGCCCAGCTCGTTTCTTTTTCAATCTGTCGCGCCAGCTTCTCGATCGCCATGCAATGCGCGCTCAGAGCCTGCGTCAGGCGCTCGGTGGCCAGAGGCGCATTGCCGCCGGTCTCCGCGAAGACCTGGTCCACCACGTTGGCCCCTTCCGTTCCGATCGCGAAACGCCGGCCCGTGCCCAGGTGATACGCGCCCGGATAGAACGGCCCGTAAGGCGCCAGCAGCGCCGTGGCCGCGAAATTGAAGTTGGCCGCGCTGCCCGGACTGTGCTCCTCTACAAACTTCACCAGCCGGGCGGCGGCCGTCACGCACTTCCAGTGAATGCCGTCTTCGCCGGCCATGATCAGACTGGCTCCCAGCGTTTTCGTGGCCGACAGGATCTCGCCCAGCAGCTCCGCGCGCGCCGGATCGTCACCGTCGCCCAGCATCGCGGGGCCGATATTCCCATCGAACGATTCCTTGGCGGCCAGCGCATCGTACTCGCCAAAGAAGCGCAGCGCTTCCTGCCGCGAAAGGCCCCGCGAGTATTCTGGAAACGGCTGCGTCGTAATGCGTATGGATTCGACCTGATACCCGCCCGCCTCGATCGTGCGCTTCGCCTGGCGCAACATCTTCAAAGTGTCTTGAACCTGCTCCTGGTAGCGCGCGCGATCCAACGCCAGAAATGCGGTGATGGCCCGCACCTTCGGCTTCGCGCGCTCCTCCGCGGGCAAAGCCAGCGCGGCTCCCGATAGCAATGCGCCGCCAAGAAATTGTCGTCGATTCATTTAGCCCAGTTTTATCACAGCCACACCCAGCCGCGCATGTCGCCGCATCAGCCCGCCGCTGGAGTTTCTACATTTTCCCAAAGAGTGCCTTGGTGGCACTGTTGTAACAAGAAGGTGGGGCAGGCGCTTTCGCCTGCCAACCGCCGAGCTCGCCGCTGGCCGTTTCTGCATTTTCCCAAAGAGTGCCTTGATGGCACTGTTGGATCAAGAAGGTGGGGCAGGCGCTTTCGCCTGCCAACGGCGAGCTTCAGCTCGCCGAATTTCCCCCATTTGCCGAAGCCCCGATCTCTATCACAGCCGCCCGCAGCCGCGCATGCCGCTGCATCAAACGCAGGTAGCGCGCCTCATCGGGACCCTGTTTCGCCCGCACGATCGCCTCAACCAACGCCTTCTCATTTTCCGTCCAGCCGTCCAGATCCGGAATCAAGTCCAGCACCAGCCGTAACGGCGTGTCTCCCCTGCCGGTCTCCGAACCCGCCCGCAGACCCAAATTCCGCACCCGGAACCGGTCCCAGTCCCCGCGCCGCGCATCCGGATATTCAAACAACATATACGACCGCGCCAGCTTCTCGAGCGTCCGCCGCGAGCTGCGATATCCGGGCGTCTGCCGCATCCTGCCTTCCTCCCGATCCACCAGCCGCGCCACTTCGGCATCCAGCGGACGGAAGCCCAGCTTGCGATAAAACCAGAACGCGCCGGAATCGAGTGCCTCATCGTTCTCCATGCCGACCTGGTAAGGATCCACCGAAATGCACGACACTCCCAGGATCTGCCGGAACAGCCGCAGCAGCCGCGCGTACAGCCACGCCGCTTCGCCCTCGCGAAACGTGTAGTACAGGTTGAAGCCCACTTCCGCGCGCTCGAACAGCGATAGCACTTCCACATAACCGGCGGGCACGCCATTCTTGAAAAACATTCCGGCATGGTAAGCGCGCAGCGGCAAGCGCCACTCCGGCGGCACGCCGAAGAAAATAATCTGGACCCCGCGGCCGGCATCCGCCCGAAAGACGCGCGCCGCGTCCGGATGCGTAAATCCGTACAATTCGCGATAACGCATGGCGGACGTGTCCAGGATCAGATCGAGCATCTTCCGGCCCTCCGTCCGCGAGAGCCGCGTCACCGGCAGCGGCGGGCCTTCCATTTCGCGCGCAAGCGAAATGTCCCTCCGCTGCAACAGCGGCTCCGTATGGTAATACGGCTTGCGGACCGGCAATCGCAAACGCGAGCGGCTGGTGCGCACGTTGCCGATGCGCCAGACCAGCAACAGGTCCAGCGATTCGTACAGATCCGCCCTCTCGCGCGCCGTCAACGGCAGGCGGCTGAACTGCGCCAGCAGCCAGCCCAGATAGCTCGAATTTCGCGACTTCGCGGCATCCATCCATTCGCGGTACGGCACATGCGCTTCCACAGGCCAGTCTTCCCCCACGAGCGGCAGAAAGCGCCGCAGCACCGGTCCCAGCTTCTCGGGATGCTCGTAGTTCTCCCAATCGATCTCCACACCGCGCGGATAGCGGCTAACGAGTTGCCGCGCCACTTCGTAACTGAAGACCGCCGCGAGCGATGTGCCCGCGATGCCCGATACCGTGGGATCTTCGAAAGCCGAAGGATCGGTCGCCGCGGCGGTGCGCTGCGCGAACGCCATCAACACGCCGTCCGCCAGCCGCATCACCTCCGCATCGTGTGGATACGCCCGCAAAAACAACAGGCACTCGTGCAGCCGGATCAGCGACCGAGCATCGCGGAACGGCCGCGCGGCCGCCGCAGCCAGCAACCGCCGGAGTTCCGCCGTATCCGGCGCCCCATAGCGCGTCTTCCATTCCTCCAGGCGGTCGAGCAGATCCAGTGGCATTCGTTTGAGCTTACCGCCTTTTGACTTTGGCGCTCGTCTGTTTTACTCTCGGCCTCATGCGAAACTCACTTGCCCTAGCCATCGCCCTGAGCTGTCTGCCGCTGCTGCACGCACAGTTGAAGTCCGGCCCGCCGCTGCCTCACCAACTCGTGCGCGACTGGCCGCACCTTCCGAAAGGCTGGAACTTCGGGGAATGCTCCGGCGTGGCCGTCGATCGCCACGACAATGTCTGGGTGTTCAACCGCGGCGCACACCCCATCATCCAGTTCAATTCGCACGGCGACATGCTGCAAGCGTGGCCGGCCGAGATGGTCAAATCGGCGCACGGCATTCGCGTGGACCGCGATGGCAATATCTGGGCCGTGGACGTCAAGGGCAACACCGTGCTGAAGTTCAGTGCGGAAGGGCGCGTGCTCCTGGTGATCGGCGGCGTCGGTGGAGCGCCCGGCAATAACGACAGCAAGGATGCTTTCAACGCGCCCACCAACGTGGCCTTTGCGTCCAACGGCGATTTCTACGTTTCCGATGGATACGTGAACTCGCGCGTGGTCAAGTACAACCGCGACGGCGACTACTTGTTGCACTGGGGCCGCCACGGCGTGGGCGATGGCGAATTCGATCTGGTGCACGACGTGGTGGTGGATTCGTCAGGCCGCGTGTACGTCGCCGACCGCAACAACCAGCGCGTCCAGATCTTCGACGGAGACGGCAAGTTCCTGGGCAAATGGACCGATGTGGGCGCGCCCTGGGGGCTCGATTATGTCGCGCGGGAGAGCGCCATCTACATGTGCGACGGCGTCAACGACCGAGTCGTGAAGCTCAACCTGGAAGGCCAGATCCTGGGCGTGCTGGGATCTCACGGCAAGGCGCCGGGAAAGCTGGACTTCCCGCACCAGATCGCGGTGGATAGCACAGGAGCGATCTACGTGGCGGAGATCAAAAACTGGCGCGTGCAGAAGTTCGCGCGGCCGTAAGCAAGAGCACTCACTCCCGACCTTGAAGGCAGCCCGTGGTAGAAGTCCCGTCTCAAGCTGTCGGTCCTCCGTGGTGGGGCAGGCGCTTTCGCCTGCCAACCGCGACTTACAGTGACTTCCGCCACGGGCTGCTATGGTGTCGGCTATTGGCGAATTTATCCGCATGCAAAAGGAGAAAGGCTGAGCCCCGGCACGAAGGTGCGCATCGACCATCGCCGTCCTTATCAAGCCGGGCAGGCGAAACGGTCGTACACCATTTGACTACCCGCTCCCACCACCCTACAGTGAAAGCGAAATCAAATTTTGAGCGCAGTACCTGCCATGACCGTCACTGTCAAGAACAAAACGCCGCTTGTGGTCCCCACGTCCGTACGCCGGCAGGCCGGTCTTAAGAGCGGCCCACAGATCGAATTCAAGGTCGTGGGCGGCGTCATCAGCATCCTTCCGGAGCTCCCGGCTGCGGACCCCGAATACACGCCCGAGCAGCGCCGCATCGTAGATGCCCAACTCGCCGAAGGCCTCGCCGACCGCAAGGCCGGCCGGGTCCATGGTCCTTTTTCCACCCACAAGGAGTTCATCGCTTCACTCCACAAGGAAGCCAAGAAGCTGAACCGCAAGAAAGCCAAGCGCTCGGCGTGATGCAGATCCTCCGGCGTGCCATCGACAAGCAGCCGTTGCCATTGCTTCAGAAGCTCCGCTCCGCGTCACAAAATATGATGAGAGCCGGGGCCTCTGGCAGCCACGCGTCAATAATCGCCCGCAGGATCCCCAGCACGGCACGCTGCTCGATCGCCCGCACCTCTGCCGGAACGTTGGGATGAAACCGGATCTTCTTCAACGGTAGCTTCCCTGGCCCGCTTCAATCGCCCTTCTGCCCGCAAATCTGGTCCAAGGTGAAGCCGAGATCGCCAACCACCTGTGACGCCCCCTTCGGGATTCTGCCGGGAGTACTCGCGCGAAGCGGCCACTACCTGACGGTCCTCTGCCGTGACTTCTTCCTCTTCGTCATACACCATCGTCTCCAGCAGCCGAACCACCGCGGCAAGCTGACTCGGGCCGACCCGGTCAATCGGCGCGTATGCGTGTTGCTTATCGGACATCATGCCAGCCGCGCCGTCACCCCTTCCCACACAGCGCCTTCCGCGTTGCCTTCAGCGTATTCACCAACGCCTCCTTCGGCAGACTCCGCACCATCGGATCGATGATCCACTTCAGCACTGTAGGAATATCGCGCGTCAAAGAAATCGCCCGGCATTCCATCGTCACGCCGCCATCCCGCTCGTGGAATCGCCAGTAGGTATTCAGCCGCCAAAGGAACCCGTACCCTGTGTCGGGCGGCTCCACCTTCTCGTTCGGCTTGCCGGCATCGTCGACCTCGGCCGTACGCGTGGTGTGGGAGAGGCAGCCGCACCGCGTGCTGTCCAACCAAAAGTAGTGCACGTCATGATCGGTATCCATCACCACGGTGATGATTTTCTTCTTAACGATCCGCAGGTAGATATTGAAATTGTTGCCGTTGTGGCTGATCAACTTCGAATCGATCACCTCCGGCTTGTAGATGTTCTTGTGATTGTTGTAGTCCTGGATCAGCGCGAGCGTGCTTTGAATCGTGGCGCCCGGGGCCCTCAGCGCGCCGATCCAATCGTGGATCAGGCCCGCGGGCACTTTAGCGGGACCCTTGCCCGGCCAAAACTCCGCGACGATCTTGCCCTCGCCAACCTGCTTGGCCCGCTTGGGATCGGCGTCCGACCACAAAAACGCTCCGCCGTCGAGCGTCTTTTCCATGCCGGCTTCCGCGTCGCGTATATACGACTCAAAGGCCTGCAACGTCTCCGGCTGCAACTTTACCGGCTGAACCTCTTCCGCCATTGGCTCACCCGCCGCCGCTACTCAGCATAACAGTTTTCCAGACCCTTGACTCTGAATCCAGCGCGCGTCATAATCTGGTTAGCCGCGCGAAGGAGGTCGTTATCATGCCGATCGCAGAGGACATCGAGTTGGAGGCGCCGTCTCCCGAAGAAGCCGTCGATCGCGAGGAGCTCGCCCGCCTGGTCTACTGGCATTGGGAAATGCGGACCCAGCCCGAGAACCGTCCCGAAGAGGACTGGTTCTGGGCGGAAGAGGAAGAACTCCGGAGGCATCGTTTGACTGCCGGAGACGAAACCGACGTGGCATGGTGAACCCCGCCCGATTCGAGACCGGCGAAGAGCCGCCGCCGAAACACGAGGCATCCAAATGCCCGCGCTGCGGCGCGTGGTCGTGCTTCGCGCGGTGTCCGCAGTGCGGTGCGCACAAGGTGAGCCTCGTCGATCGCATCGACGAAACCCCGCCGCCCGGCGAACGTTGAACGTGCCGCGTCTCTCCTCGATCCCGGTCGCTTCGCCTTCTTAGGGCATTTTGGTCGAGTCGTCGAAAGGCAGGTCGATTTCCGCGGTCTTGCCTTCGTCGATATTTACGGGTGCAGGCGTCGGCGGCGCCTTCGTGTACATTCCCACGGAAGAACCCGACGGAGGTGGAGATTGCCCGTCGTAGGCTCCGCTTGGGTCGTAAACCGCGGCGATGTAGACCGGCGATTTGCCGATCTCCGAAAATCTGACCGTTTCCTCTTTGGAGGTCGCGCCCTGCACCGCGAATGGCATCACGCTGCCCTGCGTGAACTCCGGCGAATCGAACGCGAATACGAGAATCTTGTGTTTCTCGTCCACCGTTCCGGATCCGCTGTATTTCAGCTTCACTTTGAGCGTTCGGGTGGCAGCTTTCTCCTGCGCTCCTCCGAACTGGAACCCGGAGGCGAGGATCAACATCCCGAATGCGAGATAAAGGCTCTTCTTCATAGCGCTGGTCTTCCTTTCAGGCGTATCGAACTATTCGTTCAGGATCTCATAAATTCTGGGACAATGGCATGCACATTTTTTCTTGGACCTCGCCCCTTGAGTTTCCCTGAAGAGAAAGAGTGTATTGTTGAGGTGACGTGGGGCAGGCGCTTTCGCCTGCCAACGGCGAACGTGAAGTTCGCCTCTTGAGCCTCTGCATTTCCCCGAAGAGAAACAGTGTGCGTGGCGCTGTGAACAGTCAGGTGGGGCAGGCGCTTTCGCCTGCCAACGCAAACTGAAGTTCGCCCTCGGGCCTCTACATTTCCCCGAAGAGAAACAGTGTGCTCGTGACGCTGTTGAACAGTGAGGTGGGGCAGGCGGTTCCGCCTGCCAACGCAAACCGAAGTTCGCCCTTGGGCCTCTACATTTCCCCGAAGAGAAACAGTGTGCTCGTGACGCTGTTGAACAGTGAGGTAGGGCAGGCGGTTCCGCCTGACCAACGTCGAACTGAACCCGGCCCACCAAACCGTGAGCCACCCTACTCATACCGCAGGGCCACCATAGGATCCACGCGGGCGGCGCGACGCGCCGGGAAATAACAGGCCAACAGCGCGACTGCCGCAAATGCCGCGACCGCGCCGAAATACACCAGCGGATCGGTGGCATGCACGCCGAACAGCAGGCTGGCCAGCAAGCGCGACAGAGCCAACGTGCCGGCGAGTCCCGCTGCAATTCCCAGCCCCACCAGCGCCATGCCCTGACCAGCCACGGTTCGGAACACATCCGCCGCATTCGCGCCCAGCGCCACGCGAACACCGATCTCCTGTGTGCGCTGCGTCACCAGGTACGAGAGCACTCCATAGATACCCACACACGCCAGGATCAACGCCAGCGCGGCGAATCCGCCGAGCAGTGCCGCCTGCACCCGCCGCTGGGCGACTTCCTGATCGAGCAGCCCGTCCAGGGTCATTACATCGGATACCGGCTGATCGCGATCGATCAACCACACCGCCTGGCGCACCGCACCCGCCACGCCCAGCGGATCACCGCTGGTGCGAATCACCAGATCGCGCGGCACCATCCAGTTGTCCTTCGACTGCCAATGCGGGAAATACATCTCCTGCCGCGACGGCTCGTTCAGGCGCATCTGACGGACATCGCCGACGATGCCGGCGATCAGGCACCAAGGCGTCTTATCCGCGGGATCTCCAAACTTGAAACGCTTGCCGACCGGATCCTGATTCGGCCAGAACTTCCGCGCCATGGTCTCGTTGATGAGCGCCACCGGCGGCGCATCCGGTCCATCGGCCCGGTCGAACAGCCGCCCCCGGCGCAGCGGTATCCGCATCGCCTCGAAGTACCCAGGCGTCACCACGCGATCGTTGGCATCGTAGGTCACGTCCGGCCGCAGCACCATTCCCTCGGGCGTAAAGCCGTTAGTCCCGCCGTCCCAGGTCAAAGGCAGCGCGCTGGTGAAGCCGGCAGTCTTGACACCGGGCAGCCCGCGCACGCGCTCCAACACACCATCGAAGAATTCCGAGCGCTTCGCAAAATCGCCGTACCTCGATCGCGGCACGTCCAGGCGCACAGTCAGCACATGGTCCGCGCGGAAGCCCGGATCGAGAACGCGCAGCCTGGCGAAGCTCTCCAGCAGCAGCCCCGCCCCCACCAGCAGAATGAGGGAAAGCGCTACCTCGCCGATTACCAGCAGATTGCGCAGCTTCCCGCGGCGGGGACCGACGCTGCCACGTCCGCCTTCCTTCAGCACGTCCGTCAAATCGATCCTGGAGACTTCGAAGGCCGGCGCCATGCCGAAAAGGAAACTGCTGGCCAGCGAAATCGCCACGGCGAAAGCCAGCACACGCGGGTCCAGCGTGAGCGACGCGCTGCGCGCGAGATCCTCGGGAATCAGGTTTTTCAAGAACAGGAAGCACCAGTCCGCCAGCAGTATTCCGAGCAGGCCGCCGCCCACCGCCAGCAGCACGCTCTCGGTGAATATCTGGCGCACGATGCGGCCGCGCGCCGCTCCCAGTGCGGTGCGCACGGCGATTTCGCGCTGCCTCCCAGTCGCGCGCGAAAGCAGCAGATTGGCGATGTTGGCGCAAGCGATCAGCAGGATGAATCCCACCGCCGCCATGAGCACGATCAATCCAGTGCGCGCGTCGTGCGTGTACGTATCCTGCAGCGGCTCGGCGAAAAACCGGCTGATGCCGGCATTCGTGTCCGGATACGCGCGCGCCAGCCGCTTGCAGAGCACCTGCAACTCCGCATTGGCTTGCGCCGGAGTGACGCCCGCCCGGAGTCGCGCCACCACCTGCAAATAATGCGATCCGCGATCGGAGAGTTGCCCCTGCGTGAGGGCCATCGGCGTCCAGAGGTCGTCGTTGCCGAACGGATACGCAAACCCCGCCGCCATCACCCCAACCACGGTGTACTTCTCGCTATTCAGCAGAATCGCGCGGCCCACCAGGCTGGGATCGCCTCCAAACCGGCGCATCCACAACCCGTGGCCGATCAGCGCGACGTGCACTGCGCCCGGCCGGTCCTCTTCCGGCAGGAAGACACGCCCCAAATCCGGTTTCGTGCCGAGCACGGAGAACAGGTTTTGCGTAACGGCGGCGCCGTCCAGTTTCTCCGGATCGCCGCGGTCGCCGGTAAGGTTATAAATCCGGCCACTCGACGCGGCGGCATCTTCGAAGATCTGGGTCTGCGCCTTCCAATCGGCGTAGTTGCCGGGCGCCGGTGTGTTACGCGGAAAGCCGATCTCGCTGTCATCCTCGAAAACCGAGACCAGCCGCTGCGGCTCGCGATACGGCAAAGCGCGCAGCAGCACGGCATCCACCACGCTGAAGATCGCGGCGGTGGCGCCTATGCCCAGCATGAGGGTCAACAGCGCGATGGCCGTGAACCCGGGGCTGCGGGCCAGCAGCCGCAGGCCGTATCGCAAATCCTGGATCAGGGTGCGCATAAGAGAGTAGACGCTGCACGCGTCATTCCGGCTCTAAGCGCAATACGATCAGTGCCGCGCGCCGCTCCGCTGTCCATTTGCGGGACGCGATTGTTCGCCAGAGGACGCCTTCTTCAGAAAGAGCCCGGCTGCCGCAAGAGCCAGCTTTGCCGGATCCAGATCCGTCCGGTTGCACAACACGACAACCGTCAACTTGTCCGCGGGGAAGCGCTCAATCACCGTGCGAAATCCCATCGTGCTGCCGGTGTGCCACATGCGCGCGTGGCCTTCATAAGGATCGAGAAAGAATCCGAACCCGTAGGCGACGGGCTTGCCCGGATTCAAATTGTCGTCGCCAGGCACTGCGGGCCACTTTGGCTCGGACCCATCCGCGAGTTTTACGGCGGTCAACGCCGGCTGCATTTCCTCCGCCCGCAGCAGCGTATGCTTATCCAGCGCCGCATCCCACTTCGCCAGATCGGCGAGATTGGAATAAACACCGCCATCGCCCAACGTAGCCGAGGTCGAACTTTGGTCTGCTTCCACAAACGGCGCCCCCTCTTTGGTATGCCCGTACGCGCGGTTCGGCACGGTGTTCTTCCCGTTCACGTAAGCCAGCGTGTCGCGCATGTGCAGCGGCTCGAATATCCGGCGCCGCAGGAACTCGCCAAAAGGCTCGCCGGAGACTTTGGCCACTGCCAGCCCCAGTATCACGTACGCCGAATTGCTGTACGCCCAACTCGTCCCCGGCGCGAACTTCGGGCTAGCCTGTTTGAGCAGCGCAAGGACTTCTTCATCCTGAATCTGGTGGGTAGGTGTCCACTTCGTTTCACCCATCAGATCTTCGTAATCCGCAAACCCTGCGGTGTGCGTCAGAAGCTGGCGGACCGTGATGGCGCGCCCATATGCCGGGAAATCCGGGAAGATTTCGGTCAGCGGCTCGTCATACCGCAATTTTCCGTCGTGGACCAGCAGCATCACGGCCATCGCGGTGAACTGTTTGGTGAACGAGGCCAGGCGAAAATCCGTGTGCGCATCGATCCGCGCCATCGTACGCAGATCCCGCACGCCATAACCGCGCTCGAAAACGGCGCGCCCGTCATGGCGAACAAGAACCGCCATGCCAGGCGACTTTCCCCCGACCAGCGGAGCGAAGATGGCATCCACATCCGCGGCCGGCGCCGCGCCCAGGCTAGCGGCGGCGAGCAGAAGTGGCGCAAGCTTCAGCTTGCATCGGGAATTCAGTCCCGCCCTGGCGTTTCTGACATTTTCCCAATGCAGGTGGGGCAGGCGCTTTCGCCTGCCAACAGTGGCTCCCTGGCACTGTTGAACAGTGGGGTGGGGCAGGCGGTTTCGCCTGCCAACGGCGAACTTCAGTTCGCCGCCACCAGTCACCACCCGGTCCGGAAACACGCACGCCAGCGCATCCTTCATAATTTCGACACCGGCTGCTGCTGCGTCATACAATGCAGCGTGCCAAGTCCCCACACCAGTTCGACCGCGTTGATGCCGGTGACCACGCGGTTCGGAAACACGCGCGCCAGCGTGTTCAAAGCGATGCGGTCGCGCGGATCGTTGAACGTGGGCACCAGCACCAACCCGTTCGCAATATAAAAATTGGCATAGCTAGCCGGCAACCGCCGCCCGGCGAAAATCAACGGCGCGGGCATGGGCAGCTTCACCACCCGCAGCGGCAGCCTCCGCAGGATAGCGAGGTTTTCGCGCAGCGGCTCGTAATTCGCATCGGAGCGCTCCGGCTCTGAAGCCACCACCACCGTATCGGGATTCACGAATCGTGCCAGATCATCCACGTGGCCGTGCGTATCGTCGCCCGCAATGCCGTTGCGCAGCCAGATAATCCGGCGCACGCCCAGATACTCGCGCAGCGCCTGCTCGATCTGGCGCCGGTTGAGCTGCGGATTGCGCGCCTGCACATCGCTGAGCAGGCACTCCTCAGTGGCGAGCAGCAGGCCTTCACCGTTCACGTCGATGCTGCCGCCTTCGAGCACCAGGCCGGGCTCCCACGCGCGCAGGCCGAGCACGTGCGCCAGCCTGGCGGGGATCGAAGCATCCCGCTTCCAATCGTCATATTTGGCCCAGGCGTTGAAGCGCCAGTTGGTGAGCGCCACTTCGCCCGCGCGATTCTTGACGAACAGCGGACAGTAATCGCGCGTCCAGCCGCGGTCTGTCGGCGCATGGAAGAATTCGACCGCGGCCAGATTGGCGGCCGCCTTGCGAAGGATGCGCCGCGCAGCGTGTTCGGCCGCGCGGCCCTCGACAAGAATGCGCACGCGCTCCACTTCCGCCAGCTTCCGCACGATCTCGGCATACACCCACGGGATCGGCGCGAAGCGCCCCGGCCAATCGTCGCGATTGTGCGGCCAGGCGATCCACGTGGCTTCGTGCGGCTCCCATTCAGCGGGCATGCGGAAGCCCAAGGCACGCGGCGTTTGCGGCATCAGTTGCGGCGTCTCCGGCATCAGTCGAGCACGCGCTGCGTGATGCCGCCATATGCGTCGATGCGGCGGTCGCGCAGGAACGGCCAGTTGCGGCGCACCTCTTCGATGCGGCGCGGGTCGCATTCCGCGATCAGAATCTCTTCGCGATCATGCAGGGCTTGGGCGATGACCTGGCCGAACGGGTCGGCCACGAACGAGCCGCCCCAAAATTCCAACCCATGTTCTGGCGGACCTTCGTAGCCCACCCGGTTCACGGCCGCCACGTAGACGCCGTTGGCGATGGCGTGCGCGCGCTGTATGGTGCGCCAGGCGTCATGCTGCGCCGCGCCGTATTCCGCCTTTTCCGCGGGATGCCAGCCGATGGCGGTCGGATAGAAGAGCACCTGCGCGCCGGTGAGGGCAGCCAGGCGCGCGGCTTCCGGAAACCACTGGTCCCAGCACACCAGCGCGGCCACGCGGCCGTAGCGCGTATCGAAGCTGCGAAAACCCAGGTCGCCCGGAGTGAAGTAGAACTTCTCGAAATAGAGCGGGTCGTCGGGGATATGCATCTTGCGATAGATGCCGAGCAAAGCGCCATCGGCATCGATCACCGCGGCGGTGTTGTGGTAGACGCCCGCCGCGCGGCGCTCGAACAGCGATCCGACGATCACCACCTGCAGCTCACCCGCCAGCCGGCCGAGCGCCTCGGTGGTCGGCCCCGGGATGGACTCGGCCAAATCGAACAACGCGGCATTTTCTTCGCGGCAGAAATACTGCGACCGGAACAGCTCCTGCAGGCAGACGATCTGCGCGCCGCGGCCAGCCGCCTCGCGAATGCGCCACTCGGCTTTAGCCAGGTTTTCATTGGGATCGACGGAGCAGGCCATCTGCACGAGGCCTATGCGGAACTTGGCAGGATGCACCTTATTATTTTGGCAGACTGGTGGGGCAGGCGCTTTCGCCTGCCAAAGCAGGACTGCCAAACGATCTATCGAGGGCTTGACACCGACGCGATTCTGCGCCTACAGCAGGGCCCATTGGACGCAGGCCACCCCCCGCCCGCGCACCTCACTACTCGACGCTAGCCTTCTTAATATAGTCGAGCCGCGGAAACTTAGCGTCCAGATAAGCTTTCCCCTGGCTGGTAATAGCCCCCTGATCCGGCCGCTCGCCGTATTCGCTATTAATCTTCTCCACGACCTGCATGCCGTCGCCCAGCACCATGCCGAATGGCGCGAATCCCATGCCATCCAGGCTCGAATTGCTGCGCAGGTTGATAAAGAGCTGGGTCGTGCGCGTGTTCGGACCGGCCGTAGCGAAAACGATGGAGCCGGTGCGATTCGTCTGCTTCACGGGATCGTCTTTGATCTTGGTATCCCATTTCTTGGTGACCGCGGGGTTGGCGGCCAACCCGAACTGCACCACGAAATTCGGCACCACGCGGAAGAAGGCCGCGCCATCGAAGTACCCGGACTTCACCAGGCGATAAAAGCGGTCGGCGCCCAGCGGAGCCCAGTCCCGATGCACTTCCACCTCGACGGGGCCCTTGGTGGTGTCGAAAAGGACTTTGAATGTGTCGGGCGCCTGGGCGGGCGCGGACTTGGCCGCCGCCTTGGGCGCGGCGTCGTCGGGCTTTCCGGCCGCATTCAGGAACTGGCTCGAGCTGCCGATCCATAGCAGAATCGGCAAGGCAGCCAGACAAAAGGGAACGTGTCGTTGGCGATTAGTCATATGTTTAAGGCAGTATTCTATCAGGCGGCGCGGGCTGCGGGGCTGACCCCCGCTCCCCTACCCCGGCCCCACGCGGCTAGCTCGCCCCCTTACATTTCATCCTCCATTCATCTCGCCTTTCCTATACTCTGGAAAGGCTATGCTCCGTCTACTCGCAATTCTCGCGTGGGGCACGCTGGGTCTCGCCATCCTGGTGGGACAAACCCCCGCACCACCAGGGCCAGCCGCTCCTGCAGCGCCAACTGGCCTCATTCTGACGCTGGAGAATGCCCTGGAGCGCGCGCGCAATGTAGCCCAACAGTATCAATCCGCGGTCATCACGGCGGCACTGGCGCACGAGGATCGCGTGCAGGCCAAGGCGGCCCTGCTGCCTACCGCGAACTGGTTCAACCAGTACATTTACACGCAGGGCAACGGCACGCCCTCGGGGCTTTTCGTAGCCAATGACGGCGTGCATATATACAACAACCAGGCGCTCGTCCATGGGGATATCTACGCGCCAGCCAAACGTGCGGACTACCAGCGGGCGATCGCGGCCGAGGCGGCGGCGCGCGCCAGGGCGGATATCGCGGCGCGCGGACTCGCGGCTACCGTGGTGCAGAATTATTACACCTTGCTCGCGGCACAACGCAAATCCGCCAACGCGGAGCGTAGCCTGGCGGAAGCGCGCCAGTTCGCGGAGATCACGCGCAAACTCGAAACCGGCGGCGAAGCGGCGCATTCCGACGTAGTGAAGGCTGACATTCAACTCGCGCAGCGCGAGCGCGACACGCAGGATGCCCAACTCGCCATCGAGCGCAGCCGGATTGGTTTTGGCGTGCTCCTGTTCAAAGACTACACGCAGCAGTTCTCGGTCGAGGACAACTTGCTAGCCGCGCCGCCGCTGCCGCCCCGAACGGACGTGGACGCCATGGCCGGCCGCAATAATCCGGATATAAGCGCGGCCCAGGCGACCGTCCGGCAGGAAAAGTTCGAGGTGGCCTCGGCGCGCGCCGCGTACCTGCCGACGCTCTCAGTCGATTATTTCTTCGGAATCGACGCGAACCAGTACGCCATCTGGAACCGGAATCACGACCGCAACCTCGGATCGGTGGCGCAGGCCACTCTGAACATTCCGATCTGGAACTGGGGCGCCACCCGCAGCAAGGTGCGGCAGGGAGAACTCCGGTTGCAGCAGGCCCGCCTGGATCTGAGCCTGGCGCAACGCCAGTTGCTGGCGAATCTGGATTCGTTTTACTTGGATGCGCAGGTAGCCGGTGCGCAGCTCGATTCGCTCCATCGGTCCGCGGACCTGTCTGAGGAAAGCCTGCGGCTCACGCTCCTGCGGTACGAAGCCGGCGAGGCGACCGTCCTGGAAGTGGTGGACGCGCAGAGCACCGTAGCCCAGGCTCGCAATGCATATGATGACGGATTGGTGCGATACCGAGTGGCCCTGGCCGGCTTGCAAACTCTGACAGGAGCCTTTTAGATGGGGAAAGAAGATTTGCGCGGCGTGGAGCGCGCATGTCGGAAACCGCGTGGCGCAGGCGAGCTTTGCGCGCCTCTGCAGATCCTACATTTGCTGGCTGGTGGGGCAGGCGCTTTCGCCTGCCAACGGGCGAACTTCAGTTCGCCGGCCAGGCGAGCTGTGCTCGCCTATTGCGCCAAGCTGGACTTCTCTCTCGCCAGATCGACAACCTCCAAGGTGGGTTTCAGCGGAGCGTGCCTCAACCCAAAGCCCGCGCCACGAAAAATGCGCCACGCCGCCGTGCTCGCGGCGCTCGTGCTGCTGTCGGTCGGCTGCGCCAAGAAAGAAGAAAAAGAAGCCGAACCAATAGTGCCAGTCCAAGTCAGCCCAGCACAAACCGAATCCATACGCCGAATAGTCGAAGCGGACGGCATTCTCTACCCCCGAAATCAAGCTTCCGTGATGCCCAAAATCAGCGCACCGGTGCGCTCCTTTTATGTGAACCGCGGCGATCACGTGCGCCAGGGCCAATTGCTGGCATTGCTGGAAAATCGCGACCTGGCAGCCGCGGCGCAGGAAAGCAAAGGGCAGTGGAATCAGGCGGAGGCCAACTATCGCAGCACCACGGCCGCCGCGGTCCCCGAACAGGTGATCAAAGCGCAGGCGGACGTGAAGGCCAACAAGGAAGCGTTGGACGCGGCCAAAAAAGTCTACGAGAACCGTCAAAAGCTCTACAAAGAAGGCGCGCTGGCCAGCAAGCTGGTCGACGACGCGCAGGTGGCCTACGTGCAAGCGCGCAGCCAGTACGATACCGCGCAACAGCATCTGGAAGCCTTGCAGAGCGTCGGCAAACAGGAACAAATCAAGACCGCCGAAGCGCAGGTGGAAACCGCCAAGGCGCATTATCAGGGCTCGGAAGCGCAGTTGTCGTACTCGGAAATCCGCAGTCCCATCAGCGGCGTGATTGCGGATCGCGCCGTCTATCCCGGCGAGATGGCCAACACAGGCTCGCCGCTGCTGACCGTCATGGACGTTTCCCGCGTGGTGGCCAGGGCCAACATTCCGCAGGGCCAGGCCGGCTATTTGAAGGTGGGCGACCCGGCGACAGTTACGCAAACGGATAGCGCGGAAAAACTCGCGGGCAAAGTGATCGTGGTCAGCCCGGCGGTGGACCCCAGCAGCACTACGGTGCAGGTTTGGGTCGAAACGGCGAATCCCGGTGAACGGCTCAAGCCGGGCATCACCGTGCACGTCTCGATTGTGGCTGCCGTCATCGACCATGCCGTGGTGGTGCCACCCGCCGCGCTGCTGCCCGCGGAGGACGGCAGCACGCAGGTGATCGTGGTGGGTGCCGACTCCGTGGCCCACGCGCGCAAGATCGAAACCGGCGTGCGCGAAGCCGATAAGGTGCAAGTTGTCGAGGGACTCAAACCCGGCGAGCAGGTGGTTACAGTCGGCGGATTGGGCGTGGATGACGGAACCAAGGTGCGAGTCGAAAAGCCCGCAGCCGAGAAGGCGGACGAAAAGCCGGAAGCCGAAAAGCCCGCAGCCGAAAAGCCCGAAGCCAAAAAACCCGCGGCCGGGGAGAAAGCCGAGCCGTGAGCGCCACCATCGAGCCTCCCGCCCAAGGCCAGCAAACCAGCGAGCATTGGACCGCCCGCCATGCCAAGCCAGTAATCTTCGTCATCGTGACGCTGATAGCGGGCGGAATCTATCTCGCAAAAACGATTCCAGTAGCCGTGTTCCCATCGACGGATTTTCCCCGCGTCGTCATCGGCGTGGACAACGGCGTAGCGCCCATCGACCAGATGCTGGTCACCGTGACGCGCCCCATCGAAGAAGCCGTCAACAGCGTGCAGGGAGTGGAGCTGGTGCAATCGATTACCAGCCGCGGCCAGGTGGAAGTCGACCTGTTCTTCTCCTGGAAAGTGGATATGTACCGCACGCTGGAGCTGGTGAATGCGGCGCTGGCGCGTGTCCAGACCACGCTCCCCACGACGGCCAAAGTAACCGCCAACCGCCTGACGTTCGCCGCGTTCCCCATCATGGGCTACAGTCTGACGTCGGACAGCATCCCGCAAACGCAGCTCTGGGAGATGGCCACCTATGAGCTGAAGCCGCGCCTGAACCGGCTGGCCGGCGTTTCCACGGTGGTGGTGCAAGGCGGCCAGGAGCCGGAATTCGAGGTGCGCCCGGATCCGGCCAAGCTTCTGGAAAGCCAGGTCAGCGTACCTGCCTTGCTGGATGCCATCGGCCGCAGCAATATGATCGATTCGCCGGGCATGATCGCGAACCGCCACGAGCTGGTGCTCAGCCTGGTGGGCGGCCAGGCGCGCACCCCAGCGCAGATCTCGAACATCGTGGTCCGGACCACGCCCGCCGGAGCGCCCATCCGCATCGGCGACCTGGGATCGGTGCTGCCATCGGTCAAGCCCGTCTACACCATCGTGACGGCCAATCAGAAGCCCGCCGTGCTGCTGAACATCTACCGCCAGCCGGATGGCAACACCGTGGCGGTGGCCGATGCGGTGCACGCTGAGATCGCCCGCCTGCGCCGCACCATGCCACGCGGAGCGGTGCTGCAACCGTTCTACGACCAATCCGAGATTGTGAACGACTCCATCGACAGCGTGCGCGACGCCATCCTGATCGGGCTCGTGCTGGCTTCGCTGATCCTGGTGTTGTTCCTGCGGGACTGGGGGACTTCGCTGGTGGCGGGTCTGGTCATTCCGGCAACCGTGGCGGTGACCTTCATCGCCCTCCGCGTGCTCGGCGAGAGCTTCAACCTGATGACGCTGGGCGGACTGGCGGCGGCCGTGGGCTTGGTGATCGACGATGCCATCGTGGTGGTCGAAAATATCGTGGCGCATCGCGACGCCGGCCAATCGCGCGGCGAAGCCATACGCAGCGCCATACGGGAGATTCGCGCGCCGCTGGTCGGATCGACCATTACCCCTATCGTGGTTTTCCTGCCGCTGATTTTGATTACGGGCGTCACCGGCGTATTCTTTCGCGCGCTGGCGCTCACCGTGGGGATGGCCTTGCTGACTTCGCTCGCGCTGGCGCTCACGTGGACCCCCACCCTGAGCCATTATTTCATCCGTGCGCGGAGGCAGTCCCGAAGGGAAGGCCGTGAGGGCGTGCCGCCGCGCGTGATGCGGGTTTACGAGCGTGTGCTGCGCTCCATTCTGGAGCATCCCCTGGCGTTTGCGGCGTTGAGCCTGGCGGTGATCGCGGGATCCTATTTCTGCTACCAGGCGCTGGGCTCCGACCTGCTGCCCAGCATGGATGAGGGCGGCTTCATCGTCGACTACCTTATGCCGGCCGGCTCGTCGCTGGAGGATACCAACCGCACTGTATCGGCGGTCGAAGGCATCCTGCGCGGCACACCTGAGGTGGAGAGCACCTCCCGGCGCACCGGGCTGCAACTCGGACTGGCGGCGGTGACGGAGGCCAATCGCGGCGATATCTCGGTAAAGCTCAAGCGTAAGCGCGAACGCAGCGCCGAGGAGGTGGTGGCGGAAGTGCGCGCCAAAGTTGCCAAACAGGTACCTATGCTGGAAGTGGAGTATCCGCAGTTGCTCCAGGACATGATCGGCGATCTTAGCAACGCCCCCGAACCAATCTTGATCAAAATGTTTTCGCAAGATCCGGCGGTGCTGCGCGAATGGGCCCCCAAAGTGGCGGATGCCATCAAGAAGATTCCCGGCGTGGTCGACGTGCTGAACGGCATCGACAACACCATCAGTGGACCGGCGCTGCTTTTCCAGGTGGATCCGGTGGTCGCCGCGCGGTCGGGCTTCACGGCGCAGGAAGTGGAGTTGGACGCCAGCGCCATCCTGCAGGGAGAACCGGCGCCCACGCAGGTGGTGGTCAACGATCGCGCCTACACCATCCGCGTGCGTTTTCCGGAGCAGACCCGCGCCTCGCTCGACGCGATTCAAAACACGCTGCTGGTCAGCTCGACGGGCAAGACGGCGACCCTCGGCTCGGTTGCCAAGGCGACTGAAGAACCGGGGCAAACCGAGATCCGCCGCGAAAACCTGCAACGCGACGTGGCGGTGACCGCCCGCCTGGAGGGGCTCAATCTGGGCGCGGGCATAGCGGCGGTGCAAAAGGTGGTCAACGGATTGGGTCTGCCGCCGGGCATCCGGGTCGCCTACGGGGGCGGTTACGAAGAGCAGCAACGCTCGTTCCGCGACTTGGTATTTGTACTGGTGCTGGCGGTGTTGCTGGTGTTCATCGTGTTGCTGTTCGAATTCGGCAGCTTCGCGGCGCCGGTGGCGATTCTCTCTTCGGCGCTGCTTTCCACTTCAGGCGTTTTTCTAGCGCTGCTGGCAACCGGTACGACCTTCAATATCTCTTCATTCATGGGACTGATCATGGTCATCGGCATCGTGGCCAAAAACGGCATCCTGCTGTTGGACGCGGACCAGAAATTCCGCGGCGAGGGGATGCCAGCCGAACAGAGCATGATCCACGCGGGAGAGCGCCGGCTGCGACCCATTATCATGACGGCCCTGGCCACGGTGGCCGGCATGTTACCGCTGTCACTGGCCTGGGGCGCCGGCTCGCAGATGCTGCAACCGCTGGCCATCGCGGTAATCGGCGGAATCCTCGCATCCATGGTGCTCTCCCTGGTGGTCACCCCCGCCGTGCATTACTATCTAGCCGACAGATAGGTGGGGCAGGCGCTTTCGCCTGCCAATTTGAGTTTCTACATTTTCCTGAAGAGAAAGAGTGCATAGGTGGCACTGTCGACCAGTGCGGTGGGGCAGGCGGTTTCGCCTGCCAAGGCGAGCTTCAGCTCGCCCCTTGAGTTTCCACATTTTTCTAAAGAGAAAGAGTGCTCTGGTGGCACTGTCGACCAGTGAGGTGGGGCAGGCGGTTTAGCCTGCCAAGGCGAGCTTCAACTCGCCCCTTGAGTTTCAAATTTTTCTAAAGAGAAAGAGTGCTCTGGTGGCACTGTCGAACAGTGAGGTGGGGCAGGCGGTTTCGCCTGCCAAGGCGAGCTTCAGCTCGCCCCTGAGTTTCAAATTTTTCTAAAGAGAAAGAGTGCTCTGGTGGCACTGTCGAACAGTGAGGTGGGGCAGGCGGTTTCGCCTGCCAAGGCGAGCTTCAGCTCGCCCCCTGAGTTTCCACATTTTTCTAAAGAGAAAGAGTGCTCTGGTGGCACTGTCGACCAGTGAGATGGGGCAGGCGGTTTCGCCTGCCAAGGCGAGCTTCAACTCGCCGTAGCCAACTCTCTTTCCATGCTCGAATACCGAAGGCGATTGCCTCATTTCCACCCCGACAACGCTTACCTGTTCCTGACCTGGCGTCTGTGGGGCTCTCTGCCGGCCCATCTGCCGTCTCGCCCATACCTCACGCCAGGACATGCCTTCGTGGCCGCGGACCGCTCACTGGATCGCGAGGGCGTCGGCCCAGTGTGGCTGAAGGATCCACGGATCGCCCGCCTAGTCATAGAGACCATCGTGGCCGGTGAACACGAGAGACGGTTCTATGAACTCTGCGCTTGGGTGGTCATGCCGAATCACGTGCATCTGGCGATCCTGCCCAAAGTTGGCGTTGCCGTCATCACGCGCTGGCTGAAGGGATCGACCGCACGCCGCGCCAACCAGTTGCTGGGGCGCACGGGCCAGCCGTTCTGGCAGGATGAGTCCTACGACCATTGGGTGCGGAATCGCAAAGAGTTGGACCACATCATCGGTTATATCGAAGAAAACCCCGTGTCGGCCGGGCTAGTGGACTTCGTGGATCTGTGGCCGTTCTCCAGTGCGGGATGGCAGGCGAAACCGCCTGCCCCACCACACGCATGTCTGCCGCCCACGGGACAGCAAATGTAGAAACTCCAGAGGCGAGCTTCAGTTCGCCGAATCAACCCCTTAAGGCAGCTTTCAAGTTAGTCGCCGTGGCGGATCACCAAACTGCCAGAACTCCATCTCCTTTCCTTCCAATACCTTCCCCAAATCGTCCCGCCCCTTTCCCTCCGCCCCCCACCTACCCTGAAATCGGTAGAACTCTATGTCCAGTCAATCGAAGATCGAAGCAAATCGCGCCAACGCGCAGAAATCCACTGGCCCCCGCACCGCCGAAGGTAAAGCCAAATCCAGCCGCAACAGCACCGTCCACGCCTTCACCAGTGAATCGCCCCTCTTGCCGGACGAAGACCCCGCCGACCTCCAGGCCCTCTGCGATGCCTACTTCGCCGACCTGCGCCCCGACGGCCAAGCCGAGGAAGATCTCGTCGAACGCATCGCCGTCGCTCAGTATCGTCTCCGCCGCGTCCCCCTCCTCGAAGCCGGCTACTTCGATCTGCGCCTGCGCATGCGGCCGCTCCCCGAATGCCACAACCAGGATGGCAAGGCCAAGCTCATGTCTTGGGCCTACCAAACCGACTGCGGAGCGCACAACACTCTCGACAAGTTGGGGCGCTACGAAGGCCGTCTCCAGCGCGAAATCACGCGCCTCAACGATAACCTGCAACCCGACGCGGCGGTGACCGCGCGCCTGGAAGGGCTCAATCTGGGCACGGGGCATGGCGGCCGTGCAGAAGGTGGTCAACGGATTGGGTCTGTCGGCGGGCATTCGCGTGGGCTACGGGGCCGTTACGAAGAGCAGCAACGCTTGTTCCGCAACCTGGTATTCGTACTGCTGGCCGCCGGTGGCGATTCCCTCGTCGGCGCTGCTTTCCACTTCGGGCGTTTTTTCTTTTGCTGCTGGCGACCAGTACGACCCTCAATATCTCTTCGTTCATGGGCCTGATCATGGTGATCGGGATCGTGGCCAAGAACGGAATTCTGCTGCTGGACACCGGCCAGAATTTCCGCGGCGAAGGGATGCCGGCCGAAGAGAGCATGATCCATGCGGGAGAGCGGCGATTGCGGCCCATCATCATGACGGCGCTGGCAACGGTAGCCGGCATGTTACCGCTTTCGCTACGGTGGGGTGCTGGCTCGCAGATGCTGCAACCGCTGGCCATCGCGGTAATCGGCGGAATCCTGGCGTCCATGTGGCTCTCGCTAGTAGTGCCCCCCGCCGTGCATTACTATCTGGCCGACAGGTAGTAGTTCGGTTTGAAAAAACCAGTTCATCAAAAGGAAGTGTCCAAAATGAGAATATCGTAGACGGGAGGCGCGTTGTGCGCAGAGCCAGAAGACGCCAAGGAGCAGAAAGGCCTGATGGCGCTCCTGCAGCCAGTAGGCACCTGTGCCAGACCCGATGAAACCGTAAAGAACGGTACGGGTTCAGCATCCCTTAGCGGATCTAGCGTACATGTCCTGGACGACCCTGTCGTCCGCTGGGAGATTGCGCCATGCCGCGTTATACTGTACCTCCGAGATCACCGAGATCATGATGCGGCCGTTGCTGTCCCGGAAGCGCTGCAGGCAGGTCGTTTCTGCCTGGCTCGTCCAGGCCGTAGCTGATCCAGTGCACCATAAGGAATCCTCGTGTCGAACAAGAGCGGTCGGCCGCTCAAGTGGTAGCCGTAATGGATGCCCACTTCCAGCGGCCAACTGCCGAACAGAAAAACAGGATACTCCGGCTGGCACCGGAGCAGATCAGTGCGGGCGAGCAACTCAAGGCGCCGCCGGCCCTTCGTGGTGACGGCACTTCGTCTCTGGGCTGATCCGGTGGAGAACCTCCATAACGAGTTCAAACCCAAGTTGGTTGTGCCAAGTCAGGATCGCGTTATCATACCCTGCTTTCGGTGGATTGCCCCCGAAATTTACGGGCTTTAGAGTCTGTGGACTGAATTGGAAGGCGCCTTCGTGCCTCCTCTTCGCTTCTAGTATGATTATCAGTTCCCCATCAGTGCTTCCGTTGATCGTGACGCTTCCGGTGGTCATAGTTTGGTATTGCCTCCACTCCGATCATACCATGCCTCCCCGAGCAAGCACAAGAGCCTGCACGGGCAAGCACTAGTTCTGTGCCCGCGACGTGCGTGGAACGGCTGAAGAAATGTCAGGTTTCTGAGGTACACTCTGCCGGGGTGGTACTGGCCCCTAGGGAGCCGTTCATGAAATTTATTGCATCCATGATGCAATAAATTTGGGAAAAAAGTCAACACAGGACCACAAGCGCTTGGTGTATACTGAAACTGCGATGCATCCACGAGCAAGCACTATGAAAAGACCTAAAGACTCAACTTTGCTAGGCCGTTCCGTTGTCGAGGACCCGATTGGCGAGCGCATGGACGGCAGTGGTCTTCCACCGGAACGCCAGAAAAACCCCGCCGCCGTCGCATTGTCCATGCTCGGCGCGTCTAAGGGCGGACATGCACGGGCGGCCAGTCTTTCGTCGCGCAAACGCAGCATGATTGCCAGAAAGGCGGCAGAGGCCCGCTGGGGACGAAGAGATTAATGTCATCTTACCCGCTTCCGCTCACTTCAGACGACGTAGTACGGCAAGTTCTGAAGGACCGCTTGGAGAATCTTGAGGGAGTCCTCCAGGAAGATGTTATTGTCTTTCGCGGTCCAATAATCCCCGGGATTGATGATCTAATCCGTGATGCGGTTGAGAAACTTCCTTCTAGGCGGCCGCGGGCTACCATGGTGTTGCAAACTGATGGCGGGTCTATTGAGGTTGTAGAACGGATCGTAAAGGTCCTCCGTCACCATTATCCGCACGTCAGTTTCATGATTCCAAACTACGCTTTCTCTGCGGGCACTGTTCTCGTAATGTCTGGCGATATAATCCGCATGGACTATTATTCTCTTCTGGGGCCTATTGATCCACAGTTACTATTGAAGGGCCGCTGGATTCCAGCGATTGGATACTTGGAGAAGTATAAACAGCTTATTGATAAGTCCAGCGCTGGCGACCTCACAAGCGCCGAACTGGCGTTCTTGGTGTCCAAGTTCGATCCAGCCGAACTGTTTCAGTATGAGCAAGAACGGGAACTGTCGACGGCCATGCTAAAGGAATGGCTAGTAAAATACAAGTTTAAGGACTGGGGGCCGCTGACGGAAACAACCGGTACTCTAGTAACACTACAACTAAAGGAGGAGCGGGCGGAACAGATTGCCAACCAACTAAATGACCCTACCTTGTGGCACTCACATGGGCGCGGAATATCAATGGATATCCTAAGAAACAATCTCAATCTTAAGATAGATGACTTTTCCGCAGACGGAGTGTTGAATGATGCCGTTGTTGCTTACGAGCGGGTTCTATCTGACTACCTTGGCGTACGCCATCATAACGTAGTTGTGCACACTAGGAATACCTACAAAGCGTTGGAGGTCGAGGCGTAAAATGGAAAAGACCACGCTATCAATAGAGGATCTAATCAAGAGGAATCCAAAAGCAAACCGCGCGCTGCTATCGGCCGTGACGGCGCAAATGGAAGAACTTAGAAAACTTGGCTTTGCGCCCGAGGGCTATCGACTAACCGCGCATCGCAATCTACTCGTCGGCAAGGAAACTCCTAAGATCCAGAACGAAACGCTCCCCCGCCGCCGCCGATAAGAATATTTTTCTTGACATTTCTTGCCCGAACGATGGAGGCAAGCGTTGCCAGCCCACCTGAATGCCTCTCCTGCGAACGCCACACGGTGATGGAAATCCCGATCCATCACCAGCTACGTCGAGCGACAACATTTTCATCCCATCTTGTGGTGGAGAGGAGTGCCGTGCCCCGCCAGTCACCAAACTGCCAAAACTCCATCTCCTTTCCTTCCAACACCTTCCCGAAATCGCCCCCAGCCTTTCCTTCCGCCCCGCACCTACCCTGAAATCGGTAGAACGTAAGCGTCCGATGAACCCCTCTTCCCAATGGGCCGGCCGGGGCTGCATAGTTGTTTCATGGGCGAAACCACCGGTGCGAAGGCAGCTTCCAAAAATGATGACTGGCAGGAACGAATAGCCG
>Ga0181518_10001103_pt1 | contig 28286 bp, 22 predicted proteins | sample PEATcosm2014_Bin_28_FD_119751 | JGI IMG/M metagenome (GOLD analysis project Ga0181518, IMG submission 119751) | Peatland microbial communities from MTU Mesocosm Facility, Houghton, MI, USA - PEATcosm2014_Bin01_60_metaG | ecosystem: Environmental > Terrestrial > Soil > Wetlands > Peat | place...
ATTGTGCCGCCCCAGAAATCGCAGGTAGGCGCGGAAATCGTCCCGTTGCAGTTGCTCCCACGCGGGGGCCTGCTGTCGCTCCGCCTGATGCCAGCGGTGGAACTCCAGCATCGCTTGCCGGTAATTGCGCTGGGTGTAGGCCGAGGCGCCCCGGTCCGTAGCGAGGTGCTGCAGGAACTTGTTAATCCACTTGTCGTTGACTGCTGCTTGAGCGTCTCCGGGCATTACTTTGCCGGGCTCTTCACTGTCTCAGCCTCGCGTTCGGGGAAATCGAAGGTGACTTTGCCCGCCTCGTCCATCACCAGGTAGGCGGGGAACGGTCGGCCGCTCTTGGCGGAAATGAACTCGCGCAACAGGTCCGTCTTGCCTTTCGCCAGCAGCCGCGCCGCCTGTTCCCGTTCTATGGGCTGTTGCAAGATGACTTTGTTGATTTTGAACTTACATGGCCGCTTCTCCGCCTGCGATTGCTCGCAAACGTATGCCGCGCTGCCTTCGAACACCCGCTTGCCGCACAAGGGGCATTTGCCCAGCGATTGCTGCCCCGCAAGATCAATCTTCGGCTCCGGCTCAGCCGGCTGGCCGTCCTTGGCCCCCGCCTTCTTCGGCTTCGCGACACGAGGTTCGAACTCAAAGCTCACGCGCCCGTCCTTGACCACCAGGAACGCCTTGAACGGCCGCCCCTTCTTGGAGATGAACTTCTCCAGCAAATCCGTCTTGCCGGTGGCGAGCAGCTTCTGCATCTGTTCGCGCTCGATTTGCCGCTGCAGGATGATCTTGCCCGAGCGGAAATCGCAGGTCCGAGCGGCTCCGACTGACTTCTCACAAGCGTAAGCCATCGGCGTATCAAACACGCGCTGGCCGCACTTCGGGCATTTCCCTAGCGGCTCCTGCCCCGTGAAATCAACTTCCGTCACCGCGCCATTCACATCCAGCCGATCCTGGCCGAAATCAAATTCGGGCTTCAGCTCCGGCGTGAGCTTGATCACCGCCGAGAAGGGCCGGCCCAGCTTGCTGCGAAAACCTTGCAGCGGTCCCACTTGCCCCTTCTCAATCAGTTGCTCGACCTCGTGGATTTCGAGCTGGCGGCTCGCCACGATCTTCCACAGGCTGAAGTCGCATTTCTGGCACTGGAACTTCTTGTAGTTCTCGTGAATCTCGCCCCCGCACTTCGGGCACGGGACCTTCAGCGTCCCGAAATCGCCCGGCACCGTGTCGCTCTCATGCCCCTTGGCCTTCCCCACGATCACGCGGGTCATGTCGGCAATCTCCTGCATGAAATCGGCTCGCTTCATCTGCCCCCGCGCCATGCTGCGCAACTTGAACTCCCAATCGCCCGTCAATTCCGGCGAGGACAGCTCGGGAATCTGTAATCCGCGCAGCAGGGTGATGAGCGAAAACGCCTTGGCCGTCGGCTGTAGCTCACGTCCTTGACGCAAAACGTACTTCTCGTAGATCAGCCCCTCGATGATCGACGCTCGCGTCGCGGGCGTGCCCAGCCCCTTTTCGCGCATCGCCTCGCGCAATTCTTCGTCCTCGACCAGTTTGCCCGCTCCTTCCATCGCGCTGAGCAGCGTCGCTTCCGTGAAGCGCGCCGGCGGCTTGGTTTGCGACGCCACAACCTCCACGTTGGTCGTCTGCACCTTCTCATTTGGCTGTACCGGCGCGAGTGTCGGCGTATCGTCGCTCTGCGCCTCCTTGCCATAGACGGCCAGCCAGCCCGCGTTCGTCATCACCTTGCCTTCAGACTTGAACGGTTCCCCTTCCACGCGGGTGATGCGGGTCGTGACCAGGAATTCCGCCGCCGGATAAAACACCGCCAGGAACCGTTTGGTCACCATGTCGTACAGCTTCGCTTCCAGCTCTCCCAGATGCTTGGGCGCGAGCGAGGTCGGGATGATGGCGAAGTGGTCTGAGACCTTGGCATTGTTGAAGATCCGCTTGTTCGGCTTGACCCAATCGCTCTTCAAGATCTGGGCCGCAAACGCCCCGTAACTGGTCCCTTGCAGCATCCCGAGCGTTGTCTTGACCGTGCCGAGGTAATCCTCCGGCAGCGCCCGCGAGTCCGTGCGCGGATAAGTGAGCACCTTATGCTTCTCGTAGAGCGCCTGCGCGAGCGAGAGCGTGGTCTTGGCCGAAAATCCGAACCGCCCATTCGCCTCCCGCTGCAAGGTCGTCAAATCGTAAAGCGCCCCCGACATTTGCGTCGTCGGCTTGCTTTCTTCGGTGACGATGCCCGGTTTGCCGAGGCATTTGGCGCGGATGGCTTCCGCCAGTTTGGCCTCCCAAACCCGCTCCGGCTTCAGGTCGCCCTCGCCGTCTTTCTTGGCGAACTTTTCGTCGAACCAGCGCCCGGGGTATTCGCCTGCTTTCGCCAGAAACGTGCCGTGGATTTCCCAGTAATCCTTTGAGACGAAGTTCTTGATCCGGTCCTCGCGCTCCACCAGGATCGCCAGCGTCGGTGTCTGGACGCGGCCCACCGTCGTCAGGTGAAAACCGCCCGACTTCGAGTTGAACGCCGTCATCGCCCGCGTGCCGTTGATGCCCACCAGCCAGTCCGATTCCGAACGGCACACCGCCGCATCCGCCAGCGGCAGCATCGACGCATCGTCCCGCAACTGCTCAAACCCTTCCCGGATGGCGGCGGGCGTCATGGACTGCAGCCAAAGGCGCTTGATAGGCTGCTTGGCCTTCGAATATTGCACCAGGTAGCGGAAAATCAGCTCCCCCTCCCGGCCGGCATCGCAAGCGTTGATGAGCTTGTCCACGTCCGGGCGTTTGATCAATTTGAGCAGCAGCTTCAGCCGCGACTCGCTCTTGTCGATGGGCCGCAGGTCAAAGTGCGGCGGAATCACCGGCAAGTTGGCAAACGACCACTTGCCGCGCTTGACTTCGAACTCCTCCGACACGTACAGCTCCAGCAGGTGGCCGACCGCTGACGATAGGACGTATTTGTCGCTCTCGTAGAAGTCGTCGTGCTTCCTGAAACCGCCCAGCGCTTTCGCGATGTCGCCCGCGACCGATGGTTTCTCGGCAATGATCAAGGCCTTGCCCATATAATCCAACAACACTTACACCTTGCCCGCAATTGGAGCAAATCCGTGCAAGCGGCGGGAAAGTGGCCCAAACCCTCTGCCGTGTCAAAGGTTTTGCGCCCTTGCCGGACAGCGCCGCTCACAGAATCGCGCAGGCGTCCACGCCTGCGAGTCATGGCGCCGCCCTGCCGCCAGTGGCCGAAGTGTCGCCAGGCGGGACGCCCGCCCAACTCTCAGGCGTGGACGCCTGCGCTACACCGTGCCGCTCGCTTTGCCTGGGGTCGCCAGGTGGTCTCGCTTGGCGGTGCCCCGTGCAGCCCGATGCGGTCGTATTGAACGTGCAGCGGGCGCGCGTCGTGCTATTCTGACGGCGGTGAAAAGAACCCGCATCGTCGCATTCTTGCTGTTTTGGGCGGTCGTGTCATCGGCCCAGGACGAAACGATGACCCTCGACGAGCTTGTCCAATCTGCCGACCAGTGGGCGAAAGAGAATCTTAGCGACGACGCATTGCGCGTGTTGCAGGAGGTGGATCGGGACAAGGTGAAGCGGTTCCTCCAAGACATCCAGAAGCAGTTGCATGGGGAATACGTGATCGATCTAGCCCCGCTCAAAGAAACCGCCAAGGCCGTTCTGCCGTTGCTCGAAGGGTATGAAGAAACGGAGCCTTACGCTGCCTGGCTCAAGGCGCAACTGGACTATCTCGACGTGGCCGACCAGTTCCGGCTCATAATTCCGCCGCCGAAGGTCGAGCCGGGGCAGCCACCAAGGCCGGTCCTCAATCCAGCGCCCAAAATGGAACGTGAGATCTGGATCAAGGAACTTTCTGCCCGGCCACGGCCAGAAGCGGCCAACCCTTATGTGTCCCGCCTGAAACCGATCTTCACAGGGCAGGGGGTCCCGCCCGAGTTGGTCTGGATCGCGGAGGTGGAATCCTCCTTCGACCCGCGCGCGCGCAGTCCGGCTGGGGCGGCGGGCCTGTTTCAGCTTATGCCCGCCACGGCTAAACGCTACGGCCTGCGAACCTGGCCGCTGGATTATCGCCTGCGCCCCGATGACAGCGCCCGCGCCGCAGCTAAATACCTCGACTACCTCCACACTCACTTCAAAGACTGGCGGCTTGCCCTGGCGGCCTACAATGCCGGTGAAGGGACTGTCGAGAAGCTCCTGCAAAGGCACAAAGCCCGGACCTTTGACGAAATCGCCACGCATCTGCCCGCCGAAACACAGATGTTCGTGCCACGGGTCGAGGCCACACTCGCGCGCCGCGAAGGCCTCAAACTCAGCCAACTGCGGACCCACGCGGGGTAAGGTTAAGCGAGGGCCGGATGGAGGGTTTGCTGGGGCGTTGGGTTGGTGGGAAGATGAGCGAACTGCCTATCCTCCCTCCGCCAGAGCAGAGCAGCCAGGGAGTTAAGGGAGTAAAATGGGTGCAAGACCGGAGCAAGACCAGGGCACCGCCGGAGTGCATCCGTAGTTGCAGTGTAGTTGCAGGCATGTTGCAAGCCTGATGCAGGCTTCTTTCAAGCTTCGCCATCCCCTCCGCCGCCTGGTTCGCGGGCAACGCACGGCTGCGGTCCTGCCGCTGAGCGGCAAGGCGTCCCGAAGCGCCCGGGTCTGAGATATAGACCGCGGGAGAGTCGGCAAGGTTACGAGGATTCGACGGGATTCACTCTACAACGTTACCTCCCCGCCCCCGCTCCCACCTCTACCGCCCGCACCTGCCCGGGACCTGCCTTGGCGACCCGAGGAGCCGGACGGAAGATGAAAGGCACCCCATCGAGTAAAACGAAGAAATTAGTTCTTCCCTTTTCAACACACTCCGCTAAAGTCGCGATGGATAACGCGTCGCCAATCGCGGTTTTCGGAAGGCCTTGGCTGGACGGCGCAGGCAACCTGGCAGGCAGGTGTGAATATTACTTTGGACGACAACCCGGAAACAGCTCGCGTGGCAGCCTCGCAGCAGTTGCTCTTCCCGGCTAATCCGCGCGCGGTCTGCGAACAGATAGGGCTCAACTGGTGGGCGGCACTGAAGCTGCACGACGATGGCTGGCTGAGCTTCTCGCCCGCTGACGTTCCGCGTTTGGATGAAGCGCAGGAAGCCGAATTGCGTTTCATCGGATCACTGGTCATTGCCGGATGCGACCGCGGCATGCTTGCGATATTGCTGGACACGCTGTCCAAGCCCTACGCTTACGACGCCACCCGCTTGCATTACGATTGGTTCACGCGCCGCTGGCGCGTTCTCGCGGACCCCGACGCCCACCCGGAGGCCATCTTCACCGAGTGGCTGGAGACCCTGGTCCAGAGCGGGGACGTCAATTCGCTGACCGGTATCCTGGAACTGGGTCAAGATGCCCTGACACGAGTCCGCACCGGGGAGTCGGAAGTAGAATTCGACCGACAGAAGTAATGCCTGGTCAAAGTCGCCCCAGATTGGCGTGGGCTGCCGAACCATTGAAGGAGTTGCCACATCGAAACGTCCAAAGGTAAAGGAAAAATGATGCGCAGATTCATGACCGTTCTTGTTGCCGTCGCGGGGGGATCCCTGCTGACCGGCCTCGCTTGTGCCCAGGAAACCAACGGCTGCCTGCTGTTGCCGGCGACGAAGCTCGAGGCCTTCGAGACGAACACCGATACGGTCATCATCAAGGCCACGGCCCCCATCGGGACGGTGCAGGGACATGGTGGTGAAGTGTCAGTGCGGTGCCGGGAGATCACCGACGCGGGTACCGGGCGTCGGGAGAGCGGGATTGTTGTGGATATCGCCTTGGGCGGACCAGCGGAGGCTGGGTTGCTGATTGACTATGACGAACTGGACTCGCTGCTGGATGGCATCGAATACCTCGGCAAGCTTGATTGGTCGGTGACTCCTTTGCCCGATTTCCAGGCGGTTTATACTACCAAAGGAGGGTTCCGCGTTGACGCCCGTGGCAGCCGGCGGACCGGCAACATCGAGTTCGACGTTCGAAACACCCGGGTAATCGACCCACGGCTCCCGCTTTCACGTGACCAGTTGGGGCAGTTGCGAAGCCTGGTCGATCAGGCAAAGGCGAAGCTCGACTCTTTGCGCAAGGCAAAATAGCCCGCAGGCGCTTTCGCCCAGCGGGGCATCCGATCAGCGCTTGCCGAAGAATGTCTCCCTGAGTGGACCGCGCTCGGTGCGGACCACCATGCCCGGGGTGATATGGTGGCGCCCAAACCAGCCTTGGTTTGTCTCGAGCACAAACTGCACCTGCTCCGACGCGGCGGTCACGCTATTCGTGTTGTGCGGTTGCAGGTCGTGAATCTCCAATATCATGCCCTCCGGGTCGATGTAGGCCGCCGATAGCGGCAGCGGACAGTTCTTCATCCAGAAGGACGCGCGATGCGGCGCGGGAAAAGCGAACAACATCCCTGCGTTCTCCGCCAGGTTCGTGCGGAACATCATGCCAGTCTGCATTTGTGACCCGGTTAGCGCCAACTCCGCCACCACCTCCTCAGCTCCCAGCCACAGTTTCATAGTTGCCAGTTTCGGTTGGGCCGCAGTTGGCAGACTCGGATCCGCCTCCGGACCGGTCGCCGGCGACGCCTCGTTTTTGCAGCCGCCAGTGCAGCAGCCGCACACCGCGACCGCCACCAACAAGGACTGGATGCGCCATCGAATCATCGCAGGAGACTGAGGGAATCTCGCGGGCTTTTCAACTGCTATCAGCAGGAATTCTTGCAATCCTCCTGTGCCTTGGTCAACTTTCCCGCATGAACGACAGCGCAGATTCTTTGCCTTCGCCAACTCCGCTCACCTTTCACTCCGCGCCGCCGCCCTGGTCACGCCGCCAATTCTTGCGGACGGCCGCCGCGGCTGGCCTCGCTGCGCCGTTCGTGTTGTCCTGTCGCACCGCGCAGCCCGGCCCGAGAGCCATCCCGGCCAACAGCAAGTTGAGCCACGCGTGCATCGGAGTTGGGGGCATGGGAGGGTCGGACTTGCAGAACTTCCTGCTGCACCCGCGAGTGCAGATCGTCGCACTGTGCGACGTGGATGCCAACATCCTCGACCAGGCAGCGAAGCTCGTCCCCGGCGCACGTGTGTATGCCGACTGGCGCGAGTTGCTCCAGAAAGAAGAGGATCGGATTGACTCCGTCAACGTCGCTGTGCCCGACCATACCCACTTTTCCGCCGCCTACAGCGCGATTCAGAGAGGCAAACACGTTTATTGTCAGAAGCCCCTGTGCCACGATGTCGCCGAAGTGCGCGCCCTCGCGCAGGCTGCGGTCAAGAAAGGCGTTGTGACCCAACTCGGCACCCAAGTCGCCGCCTCCATCCACGACCGCACGGGCGTCCAGTGGCTCAAGGAAGGCCGGATTGGAAAAGTCACCCACGGTTATCTCTGCTCGAATCGGCCGGGGGCGGTCGAGGAATATCGCCTCAAAGGCCCTCGTCCGGCCGTCGGCCAGGAGCCACCCTCGTCTTTGAACTGGGACCTGTGGATCGGCACCGCCCCGACGCGCCCATACGCGCCCGACATTTACCACCAGGCCAAGTGGCGCGCCTGGCAGGACTTCGGAACGGGTTGGTCGGGCGACATCGGTTGCCACATCTTTGATCCCGTGTGGAAGGGACTCGGCCTGCGCCCCGCGTTGACCGTGTCGGCAGAGGTGCAACAATCCTGGAAGAACTCCCCTGAGCGCCGTGCAGATACGTGGCCTCAAGGCGACCACATCATTTGGACCTTCCCAGGCAATGAGAAAACCGGCGGCGATCAACTGGTCCTGGAGTGGTTCGATGGCGAGTACTACCCACCCGCGCGCATCCGCAAGCTTTATTCAGAAGACCTAAAGGAATACCCGCCAGAATCTTCGATGTTGATTGGGACGGAAGGCGCGCTGATTATCCCGCATAATGCTCCGCCGCAGTTGCTGCCCGAGGTCAAGTTCGGCAGTGTGCAGCGGCCGAAGCTCCCCCCGCTCGACCACTACCGTCAATTCGTTGATGCTTGCCTCGGCGGCGATCCAACGGCGTCGCACTTCGCGCAGACCGGCCCTATGACGGAGGCCATCCTCCTCGGCACCGTGGCGATCCGCGTGCCGGGGCAGAAACTGGAGTGGGACAGCGCCCGCCTCAAAGTCACCAACCAATCGGAAGCCAATCGCTTTCTCCAACGCAAGTACCGCGAAGGCTGGCACTTGGCGCGGTTTTGATCAGGACTTCAGGAACCACTTGCGCCGATACATGCCATAGGCGATGAGGTACAGCCCGATCACGTACATCAGCGCCCATATCAGCGAGGCGTTCTTCGGGCTGGCCAGGAAGCCGAAGAACGGCGCGGTGTCGGGGCTCGCAAACGGAGCGCACAGGTTGTCGATGTACTCCGAGAAATTACCATGTGGCTCCAGGCCGCCTGTGCCCCAGCCAAACCAGGGCCCCACGATCATGAGCACCCAATAGCCGGCTAACAGCGCTGCAATCCAAATGATCTGCCCCCTGATGCCAGTGCCCAGGAAGATCATCGTCGCGATGAAGTAACAAACCGCGATGCGCTGCAGCACACCCGGGACTCTAACCGTCGTGGCGTAGTTATGGAACCAGGCTGAGAAGCCATCACGGAAGAGCGAACCGTCGATGAGATACAGGAAGGAATTCAGGAAGAAGCCTAGCGCGAAGATAATCACCGAGCGACGCAGCGCATGCCCTAACAGTTGCTGGCGGCTCTGGCCTTGCTCCAGCCGGCGCGCCGTCGAGAGCGGAATGGCCACCCCGACAATCCAAATGAAGAACGGGAAGATCAAATCGGTAAACGTCCACCCGTGCCACTCCGCATGATCCAGCGGTTTGTAAATGGCGCCCCAGTTGCCGGGATTGTTCACCAGGATCATCGAGGCAATCGTCGCCCCGCGAAATACATCCAGCGACATCAGCCGACCGGGGCTTGGCGTGTCAATCGAGGTCGGCGCTGTGGCGATCATGATTCATCCGGGCGGAAAGCTACGAGCCTTGCATACTCAAAGAAAGGAGCAAACAGAAGCGGCCGGTTTGACCAATGGGATCACAACACCGTCACAGCATCGTCGCTGCACCGGGAGTTCAAAGCACTCGGAAGAGAACCTGGCGGATCGCAGGTCGGCCCCTTGCGGCGCGCTTGCGGGGCGATCCCGTGGCCGGGCAGGGGGGCCGTGTCTCTATCTGGCCGCCCGGGTTCGACCCTGCCCGGGACTCGGCCAAGAAAAAATAGCTTCTGCCGGAGGGCAGAGTGGTGTTCAATTCGCGGCGGTATGAGCCAAACACATCCATTGACGACTACGACATTTGAGCTCCCCGGCTACCGGGCGGTCAAATCGTTCGGCGTGGTGCGCGGGATCGTGGTGCGCTCCCGGTCGATTGTGGGCAATTTCGGCGCGCATATCCAGAGCCTGTTTGGCGGGAACATTTCGCTCTACACGTCGCTGTGCGAGCGGGCACGCGAGGACGCGTTCAACCAGATGATCACCCACGCCGGGGAGCTGGGCGCCAACGCCGTGGTCGGCGTCCGTTACGATGCGACGGACATCGCTCCGGGCATTAGCGAAGTGTTGTGTTACGGCACGGCGGTGTATGTGGAACGGGCGGGGTAGGCGAGGGGCAGTGGATAATGATTTGAGTTGATGGTTGATAGTCTCGGAACTTCAGGGATGTGAGTTTGCGACTATCAACTATCAACTCTCAACCAGTAACTAAACATGTCAGGACATAGCAAGTGGTCAAAGATTAAGACGTTCAAAGGTGCGCTTGACGCGAAGCGCGGGAAGATCTTCTCGAAGCTGGGCAAGGAAATCACCATTGCCGCAAAGCTTGGAGGCGGTGACCCGAGTTTGAACCCGCGCCTGCGGATGGTGCTGCTCCGGTGCCGTGGAGCGAGCATGCCCAGCGACAACATCGAACGCGCAATCAAGAAGGGCACCGGCGGCGGCGAGACGGGAAACTTTGAGGATCTGACTTACGAGATTTACGGGCCGAGCGGGGTGGCAGTGCTGGTGGAAGTGAGCACGGATAACCGGAACCGTACCGCTTCGGAAATCCGCAGCCTCGTCGCCAAGAACGGAGGCACTATCGCCACGCAGGGTTCGGTGACGAGACTCTTCCACCGCAAGGGGCAGATCATCATCCCGCGCGAGGCGGCCAACGAAGACCAGTTGATGGAGGTGGCGCTTGAGGCCGGCGCGGAGGATTTTAAGGCGGAGCCGCAAGGGTACGAAATCATTACCGACCCGGCCCATTTCGAGGCGGTCCATAAGCAAATCGAGGCCAAAGGCATAAAGGCTGATGTGGCGGGGATTACTGAGCTGCCGACGGTCACGGTGGCGCTGGCGGACGACCGCACGGTGGCGGCAGTGAATAAGCTGATCGACGCTTTGGAGGACCATGACGACGTAAAAGAGGTTTATTCAAACGCCGAATCCTCTGATGAAGCGGCCACAGCAGGAGGTTGAATCCAACCAGAGAACCTCGCCGCTGTTGAGTTGTGGTTATCCAGAGATCGTCTGCGAGGTTAGGGGCTGGTCGCCTTCATGAAGATCAAACAGCTTAGCACCGACAATTTGGTGGCGCGATTCCTGGCTTGGCTGACAGGCGTGGTGTTGCGTTTTCCGCGCCTCTTCCTATATGGGCAGTTGGCGCTGTTTATCCTCAGCATCCTCATAGCGGCCAAATACCCCGGGATTCAGTTCGACACGAGTCGCAATAATCTGGTGGGGTCCAATAAGAAGTACCATCAGAACTTCCTCCGCTTCAAGGAAGAGTTTCCAACGCAGGATGATCTCGTGGTTGTGGTGGAGAGCGAGGACGCTGAGAAGAACCGGCAGTTCGTGGAGCGTCTAGGAGCCAAGCTGGAGGCGGAAACCAACGTATTCCATAACGTGTTCTACAAAGGAGACCTCAAAATGCTGGGCTCCAAGGCCCTGTTGTTCGTGTCAGACAAGGATTTGGCCGACTTGAGCAAGACGCTGAAGGACTTTCGGCCCTTCATCGCGCAATTCACCCGCACGACGAACCTGGTTTCGCTGTTCAATATGGTCTGCGCCCAGTTTCGGACCGCCAAACAGGAGGCCAACGCTGAGAACGACGCGTTGGTTAAGGCGTTGCCGGCCCTGGAGCGGATCGTAAGCCAAGCCACGGACAGCCTGCGCCGCCATGGCACGCCGCCCTCGCCGGGCATCACCGCGCTTTTTGATCCGGGGGAGGAAGCGGAGCAGCAGATGTACATCACCTTTGCCAAGGGGCGCATCTACCTGGTGACGACTCAGGCGCCGACGGAGGACCTGAACGGCGCGGCGGTGATACGGCTGCGGCAGTTGGTGTCGGAAACGAAAACTGAGGTGCCAGGCCTCAACGTCGGCTTCACGGGCGAGCCGGTGTTGGAGCTGGATGAAATGGCGCAGTCACAGAAAGACACCACCGTGGCTGCGATCGTGTCGCTGGTTCTGTGCGCCCTTATTTTCATTTACGGCTACCAGGAGACCGGCCGGCCCGTGAAGGCGACGGTTTGTTTGCTGGTCGGTCTGGGTTACACGCTTGCCTTTGCGACACTGGTGATCGGCCACTTGAATATCCTGACGATCACATTCATGCCGATCCTGATCGGCCTGGCCATCGACTATGGCGTCCATTTGATCTCTCGCTATGAGGAGGAGCTGCGGCGCGGCCGGAACAAGGAAGCGGCGCTGACCAAGGCCATGGTGTTTACTGGGCAAGGCATTTTCACGGGCGGCTTCACCACCGCCGGCGGATTCCTGGCGATGGGGCTGACCAACTTCAAGGGCATTCAGGAAATGGGCATCATCTGCGGCGGCGGATTGCTGATCTGCATGGTCCCCATGATGACCATGCTGCCGGTGCTGCTGATGCGCGGGCGCCAGAATGTGGAGGATCGGGAACCGGGCGACGCACTTGCAGAGAAGCGGGCGCGTATCGAGAACCTCTGGCTGCGGCGGCCAGGCTGGACCGCCGGTCTGACCCTGGCTCTGTGTGCGCTCGCGGCGACGCAGCTCCACAAGGTTTATTTTGATTACGACCTTCTCAACATGCAGAGCAAAGGTCTGCCGGCGGTGGAATTTGAGAAGGAACTCATTGACTCGACCCCCAAGGGCGTCCTGTTCGGAGCCGTAGTCGCCACCAACCTGCAGCAGGCCGCCGCGCTCGAGCAGCAGCTTACGAACCTGCCGGCGGTTGCCAGCGTGGATTCGATTACCAGCTTCTTGAGTGAGGACCAGACGCGCAAGTTGACCTTGGTGAATGACATCAAGCAGGAGCTGTGCACCGTCCGCTTTGCTGCCCCAGACCTCAAGCCGGTCAATCTCCAGGAGCTGAGCGGCACGCTCTACTCGCTGCGGGGGTATCTCGGCGCGGCGCTTGACGACGTTCAAAAGGACGCCCCCGAACTGGTGTCGCAGTTCAACTCCTTGCGTGATGCCATTGAAGCGCTGCGCTGGGAGATGTTGCGGGGCGACACCAACCAGGTCGAGGCCAACTCGGTCAAGCTGGCGGAGTTCCAGCGCAGCCTCTTCGACGACGTCCGCGACACTTTCCAGGCATTGAGCACCCAGGACAGCCGCGGCCCCTTAAGCGTCGCGGATTTGCCGCCGGCATTGCATGACCGGTTTGTCGGCGTCACGGGCAAATACTTGCTGATGGTCTATCCCAAGGAGGACATTTGGAAACGGGAGAACCAAAAGGTGTTTATTGACCAGGTGGGTAAGCTCTATCCGAACGTCACCGGAACGCCGGTGCAGCTTTATCATTACACGGCCCTGCTTAAGGACAGCTACCAGCAGGCGGCGTGGTATTCCCTGGGAGCAATCGCGCTGCTGGTGTTCCTTCATTTCCGCAGTGTCGCCTGCGTCGTGCTCGCGCTGGTGCCGGTCGCGATTGGTTCGCTTTGGCTGGGCGGCCTGATGGGATGGCTGGGCGTCCCGCTCAACCCGGCGAATATCATGACTCTCCCGCTTGTGATCGGCATCGGCGTGACCAACGGCATTCACATCCTCAACCGATTCGCCGAGGAGCAGACGCCCAGTATCCTGGCGCGCAGCACCGGCAAAGCGGTGCTTGTCTCCGGATTAACGGCGATGGCCGGGTTCGGCAGTTTGATCCTGGCGCAGCATCAGGGCATACACAGCCTGGGCTGCGTGATGACTACCGGTCTGGCGACGTGCATGATCGCAGGGCTGACATTCTTGCCGGCACTTCTGAATCTGCTGATGCGCCCACGGGGGAAGACAAAACAACCCAGCGCCGAAAATGCACGATCGACACTGGGTCGGGAGGAACCGAGGCAAAAAACCTCAGGTACGTAACAATACTAAGGGAATGCCATTCCATGTCAATGCTAATCTTAAAGGAGTTTTGGAGATCAAGGCGGGATTCCCAATAACACGATCGGCGCTTGGGCCAAGTCCTTGACGTCACTCCCGTCTGGTCTATGCTCGGTTCACTTTGCAATGAGACGCACACAGAAATTGGCTCCTGCTCCGCAAGAGACACGCCTTGGAGGGGTCCTCCCCGCCTGCTCCGGCCTCATGCGTTGCCTTGTGCTTTTCTGGCTCGGCCTAGCGGTTACTGGAACCCCGATTGCTGCGAAGGCTGAGTTTCCAGACGCCGGCCCACTGTTCGACGAGTTCGACTTAACGCTCGCTTCCGGGCGCCGGACGGAGGCGTTGGGTCCGTTCTTTTATTCGGAGCAGAAGGAAACGCAGCGAATATGGGCGGTGCCTCCGTTGTTCTCTTACACGCGTGATCCAGGAACGGAATCCAAAGAAATCGACTTCCTCTACCCGGTGATGACCTACGATCGCTTCGGTGATCAATACCGATGGCAGCTCTTTCAAGTGCTGAGTTTCGCCGGCGGCCCCACTCAAAGGGAGAGCGCCCGGGACCGCTTCACCCTCTACCCTTTGTATTTCCAGCAACGCTCCTCAGACCCAAGCGAGACCTACACTGCGCTCGTTCCTTTTTACGGCCATCTGAAACACCGGCTCTTCCGCGACGAGATCTTTTTCGTCATTTTCCCCCTGTACAGTCAAACGCGGCAGAAGGACGTGGTGACGGACAATTATCTGGTGCCTGTTTTTCATCTCCGCCACGGCGACGGATTGCACGGCTGGCAGTTTTGGCCGCTGGTTGGGAACGAACACAAAGACGTTACCACCCGGACCAACGGCTTCAACGAGGTCAACACGGTCGGCGGTCACGACAGCTTCTTCGCGCTCTGGCCGCTGTTTTTCAACACGACAATCAACATCGGCACCACGAACGTGCAGTGGGAGCAGGCGTCGATTCCCGCGTACAGTCTGCTGCGCTCGCCGCAGCGGGACTCGACCACCGTTATTTGGCCCTTCTTCAACTACGTGGATGACCGGGAAAAGAAATACTGCGAATGGGATGCGCCGTGGCCATTCATCGTGTTCGCGCGAGGCGAAGGTAAAACCACGACACGCGTTTGGCCTTTCTACAGTCAGGCACACAACGCCACGCTGGAGAGCGATTTCTATCTCTGGCCGATTTATAAGTTCAATCACGTGCATTCAGCGCCACTCGACAGCCAGCGCACGCGTATCTGCTTCTTCCTCTATTCCGATTTGACGGAGAAGAACACTGAAACGGATGCGGCGTTGAGGCGTGTCGATTGCTGGCCGTTCTTCGCCTACCGCCGCGATTTCAACGGAAATAGCCGGCTCCAGGTCGTTGCCCTGCTCGAATCGTTTCTTCCCGCGAACAAGAGCATCCAGCGCGATTACTCGCCGCTGTGGTCGGTTTGGCGATCCGAGAAGAATCCGCGGGCCGGCGCCGCCAGCCAATCGCTGCTGTGGAACCTGTATCGGCGCGAAACCGCACCCGCCACCAAAAAGTGCTCGCTCCTGTTCGGGCTTTTCCAGTATCAATCCAGTCCCGAAGGCAATCGTCTGCGTTTGTTTTATGTTCACGTGGGCCGGACCAGACCCCCGGCGCACGGCGGCGCGAGGCCCGCGCCGGCAACGGAGACTGAATAGCAAGGGTGCGGCGAACGGGCCGAATTGCGCTTGCTCGGGCAGGCAGGTTAATTAGTTAACGATTTAACTGTAGAAGTATGTTTCAAAATATCGGTGAAATGGTGCTCCTGTTCTGGCGCGCGCTGGCGGCGCTGCCGCTGGCTTGGCGCCAGCGCCAAAAGGTGCTCGACCAGTTCTCCGAGATCGGCAACGCCAGCCTGCTGATGGTCTGCATCCTCTCCTTCTTCATTGGCGGTGTCATTGCCCTTCAAACCGGCCCGCTGCTCGTCGGGCGCGGCCTGGGCTCTTACGTGGGCGGGATCGTTGGCTTTTCCATCGCTAAAGAACTGGCGCCAGTGATGATGGCTATCCTCATCGCTGGCCGCATCGGTTCGGCTATGGCGGCGGAGATCGGGTCCATGCGCGTGTATCAGGAAATCGACGCGCTCCGCACCATGAACATCAACCCGATCCACTATTTGGTGCTGCCGCGTCTGGTCGCCATAGCTGTTGCCCTGCCCTTGTTGGTGATATTCGCCATCCTCGTGGGCTGGCTTGGGGGCGCGGTGGTGTGCGCGGCCAATGACCGGATCGCCGTCTCCTTCGAGGCGTTCTTCGCGGCGCTCCGCGACGCGGTTGATCTTAAAGATGTGGCCAATGGCGTGTTCAAGAGCTTCGTGTTCGCCGTGACCATTGGAGTAGTCTCCTGCCACCAGGGGCTGATCACGCGGGGTGGGCCGCGCGGCATTGGCCGCTCGGTCACGAAGGCGGTGGTTAACTCCATTGTGTTGATCGTTATCTTAGATTATCTCCTGACCCGGGTCTTGCTGAGGTAATGAACGCCCCCTCCACAAATCATCAAGGCGTGAGTCTGCTGGTGCGCGGATTGCGCAAGTCCTTTGACGGCCAGGAGGTCCTGAAGGGGCTTGATTTCGAGGTTCAGCCGGGGGAAGTCTTCGTGATTATGGGGCCCAGCGGGAGCGGAAAGACCGTCCTGCTCAAACATCTCATCGGGCTGGAAGAACCGGATGCCGGGGAAATCCTGATCGAAGGCCAGCCCATCCAATCCCCGGAGGTCATGAGCCAGTACCGCATGGCGATGGTTTTCCAATCCGGAGCGCTGCTCAATTCGCTGACGGTCGGGGAAAACGTAGGACTCTACCTCGCCGAACACCGGCTCCAGCCGCCGGAAGAGATCGCCCGCATTGTCGCCGAAAAGCTGGAAGAGGTCGGCCTGAAAGGTACCGAAGAGAGGATGCCCAGCGACCTTTCTGGCGGGATGAAGAAGCGTGTCGCCATTGCCCGGGCGCTGGTCATCGAGCCGCAACTGATTCTTTATGACGAGCCGACCAGCGAGCTTGACCCGCTCTCGGCCGTAGTGATCGCCGAGCAGATTCTTCAGCTCCAGGAGCGGATTGGCGTCACTTCGCTGGTCGTCTCGCATGATCGGGACCTCGCCTTCGGGGTGGCTGATCGCATCGCTGTTATCAACCAGGGCCGGATTCTGACCATCGGTACGCCCGACGAGGTGAAGCAGTACCCCGATCGGCTGGTCCAACAATTCCTCCATGCCGATTTCAAACACCATTGATCCCCTTTGAAACCAAGAATGGAAAGAGTATGAAAAACACCCTTGAAACCCGCATCGGATTCTTCGTTGCGCTGGTCGTTCTGGCCGCCGCCATCGTTTTGGAAAGGGTGGGCAGCTTCGAGATGTTCGAGCACGGAAGGCATGTGAATGCCCTGTTCGCCAACGTGCAGGACCTCAAAGTGGGAGACCGCGTTAAGATGGCTGGTGTCGAAATCGGCCGCGTCCAAGGCATCCAACTCACCAATAACCGAGTGCTGGTCATGATGAAAGTGCGCCCCGCCGCCGAGGTGAAGACCGACAGTGTCGCGACGATCAAGTTCATGGGGTTGCTCGGCCAGAACTTTGTCGCCATCGATTTCGGCACGCCACGAGGCGAACCGCTGAAGGACGACCAGTATGTCGCCACCGCCGAACAGGCCGACCTGAGCGCCATGATGCAGAAGATCGACAACGTCGCTTCCGGCGTGGAGAACCTCACCAAGAGCTTCACCGGCTTCAAGATTGATACGCTGGTCGGGCCGCTCAGGGATTTTATCAGCGCCAACAAAGATCCGCTCACGGCGACGATCTCCAATCTGCAGGTGGTCTCCTCCGAGCTCTCCTCCCAGGTTTCGCAAGGCAAGGGCACGTTGGGCAAACTCATTAAAGATGAATCGCTCTACAACACCGCCCTCTCCACCGTCAGCAACTTGCAGGATACCGCCACGGAGATTAGGGCGACGGTCGCCGACGCCCGCAAGCTTGTCGATCAGGCCAACGCCGGCCGAGGCACGGTTGGGAAGCTGCTGACGGACGACACGCTTTACCGGGAGACGACCGCGTCCATGACCAACCTCAAGGAGATCCTCCAGAAGGTCAACCAAGGCCAGGGTAGCGTGGGCAAGCTTGTCAATGACCAGGAATTCTACAGGAACGCGAAGTTGACTTTGCAGAAGTTGGATCAGGCGACCGAGGGCCTGGAGGACCAGGGGCCGCTGAGCGTCCTCGGTCTCGCCGTCAGCAAGCTATTCTGAGGAAAGCGCTGTTCAACCTCTCGATCGGGGCAGAAGAACCGGTGTCAAGCCCCCGCTTTTGCTGGGGCCTTGACTGGGCGTTGCTTGACAGTGACACCAACCCTTGAGCGCAAAGGCCCAAACCCGAAACCTGAAATCCGAGGGCCGATAGAAGGACGAAACCCGAAATTCCCGAGCGTGGCTTGGGCCTTCGGAGTTCGGATTTGGGCGGCTTGCGGCGGTCATTGTAACCTTGATAAGGCGGCTGCCGTCTCTATATTGGGAGTGGCGACTATGGGCGGGCGTGAGGCCGGGCGGCTGTATCGGATCGGCGCCCGGGTGAAGGCGGGGGAGAGGGCTGCAGGGCGCGGGTGTTGGCGTGTCGGGGGTGCCGCGGCCGGGGGCAGTAGGGCACAAAGAGAGGAAGTAAAAAGCTAGAAACAACCAAGGAACATCCTAGGAACATGCTTGCAACATGCTTGCAACTATAGGGGTGATCTAGTGGCGCTATGGTGTTGGCAGAGCGAGGCGTGCGGGTTGGGGCCGACCGGTTGGCCGGGCTGCCTGGCGGCTCCGGCGGAGGTGAATTAGTTCGTGGCAGCGGTATCATGGGGCGCAGAGCCTGGCGCATCTGGACACCAGCGCCACTGCGCCCGACCAAACCAACCGGAACGCCGGATTCATCCGGCAAGCGGGAGAGTGGGACTGGGGCGGCTGGATGGATCCGGCGTTCCGGTGGTGGTGTCAGGAGGCGCCTGCCTTAACCAGGCGCCATTCCACCCGGCGTGGTAGGTACAATGGCGGGGCTGTGGCCAGGCGACGGCGCAGCCCGAGGGACGGTCGGGTGCAGGGTAGCCGGAACAATGGGCCGTAGGCTCGCCGGTTTAGGGTGCCAAGCTGGGCTCGAACGGGTCACCCGAGGGCGGGAAACGGGCAGACTGCCAGAGCCGGGGCGCAGCGCCTGTTCTCTCAGAGAAAAGCCTTTACAATCCTTGCGAGGCGAGTATGAAAGGGGAAGTATCAGCGGTAGGTCAGTTGGCGATAATTAATATAAGTGTATATGATTTCACTTTTTGTCGCATTTGACGAGGAACGGGGGCGGTCGGCTGGAGTTGAAGCGGTCGAACGAAGGTAAACCACCCTCATGGCGCATAAACTGACCACTTGCACGTTCTGCGGAGCCGGTTGCGGCATTTATGTGGAGACCTCCGGCAACCAGGTGGTTGGGGCCTACCCGAGCATGTCGCATCCCACCAACCAGGGACGGATCTGTCTGCGTGGCTGGCATGTGCACGAAGTGGCCAGCTCGCCGGACCGGCTGAAGAGCCCGCTGTTGAGGAGGAACGGCCAGTTTCAAGAGGTATCGTGGGATGAAGCGGTAGGATTCATCGCCCGCCCAATGAAGGAAATCTGCGACCGGCATGGGCCCGATGCACTGGCCTTCCTGAACTCGCCGCGGTGCTCGAACGAGGAAGCCTACCTCCTGCAAAAGCTCGCTCGGGCGGTGATTGGCACCAACAATGTGGACCACGGCACCGGGGTTTATTGCAACAACTCGATCAATGTGCTGCTCGACATGCTGGGCGTGCCGGCCAGCACCAGCTCCGTCAGTGAGCTGGAGCACAGCGAAGTGATCTTCGTGGACGGCGTGGACCTCGCGCGCCAACTGCCGACGATCGGCGGGGCGGTCATCCGGGCGAAACTGGCCGGGGCCAAGCTCGTGGTCATCGACAGCCGGCGGCATCGAGTGGCGGAAAGCGCCGACTTCTTCCTGCAGCTCAAGCCTGGTACGGAGCCGGTGCTCTATGGGGCGATGGCCAAGGTGATTGTGGATCGCGGTCTTTTGAACCTGCCGTTCATAAAGGCCCACTGCCGGGGCTACGAGGAGTTTCTTGCGCGCGTGCGTGATTACGATTTGTTGGCGGCGGCAGGGGCCTGCGGGGTGGCGGCAGACCAGATTGAAGCGGCGGCGCTGGCCTATGGCCGGGCCCGCTCGGCGGCCATTCTTTACTCGACCGGGATTGAGTCCCGCGACGCGGACCCGGTGCAGGCGATTGTGAATCTGGCCTTGCTTGCAGGCCAACTCGGCAAGGAAGGTGCCGGCATCTTCGCGTTGACCGAGCACAACAACCTGCAAGGGGTGTGCGACATGGGAGTGTTGCCCGACCGCTTGCCCGGTTACCACAAGGTGGCCAACGATTCGGCGCGGGCGGATCTGGAGGCGCTCTGGGGAACGAAGCTGCCGGCAAAGCCCGGGCTGGCCTCGCGTTCACTTCTCGCGGATCGAGGTCGCGGGCAGGTGCGAGGAATCTGGCTCTGTCGCTACGACCCCGTCAGCACCGCTTTCTTTGGCGATGCGGCCCACGCGCTCGAGCAGTGCGAGCTGGTCGTGGCGCAGCATCTCTTCCTGACCGAGAGCGCCCGGTATGCCCATGTAGTGCTGCCGACCACGGCGTTTGGCGAGGAGCGAGTGACCTTCACGAACACGGAGCGCCGCATTCAACTGGCCGAGCAGGTGATCGACCCGTTGCCCGGCACGACGCCGGCGTGGCAGCAACTGACCCAAGTGGCGCAGGCCATGGGTGCCGAGTGGAAGTATGGCTCGGCAGCCGACGTGATGGATGAAATCGGCACGGTTGTGCCGTTTTACAGCGGGGCGGGCTACCATAATCTTGCCAGCGAATACGGCCGCCAGTGGCCTTGCACAAAGAACCATCCGCTCGGCACACGTTCTTTGTTCGCGGAAGGCCTGCCGGCGAAGGGGTTCAAGTTCGTTCCCGTCGCCAGTCGCGCTCAAGACGCTGCCGTCCCAAACGAGTATCCCCTCACCCTCGTCTTCGGCCACTCGCTTTATTATTGGAACCAGAACGTGCTTATTCAGCACAGTGAGACCCTTAAGCGCGAATACCGCATCCTGCTGCTGGATTACCCGGAGGGTTTTGTGGAGATGAATCCCGATGACGCCAAACAGCTAGGGATCCGCGACGGGCAGAAGATCCGGCTGCTGGCGGCCAGCGGCTCGGCCGTGACCGCGGCGCGGGTCACACCCGAGGTTCGCGTCGGAGCGGTGTTCGTGCCTTACTTTGTTCGCCAGGTGCAGCAGCAGATTCGCAGCTCTACCGAGAACGGCGTCCAACTAATCCCGGTCCGCGTGGAAAAGGAGGCCGCATGAAGGCCCGAATGATCGAGCGCGAGGACGTACTGAAGATCGTGGACCTGCTGCGCCGGCAAGGCTACGAGGTCATCGCCCCGTTCTCCGGGCGCGGGCGGGACACGTGGTTTGACACCGTCACCGATGAGAACCGCAACCGGATTCAAGTGCATCTGCCGAATCCGTATTATGCGCCCAAGCGTTTCCTGCTGCCGCACATCGAGCGGCTGATGAAGGTGCGGCGGGACAACGGCGAGATCAAGATCGAGCCGACCTACCGCGAGCCCAAGCGCGCCATCTTCGGCATTCGCTCTTGCGACTTAGCGGGCATCTGGCACCTCGACCGCTTTTACCTCGGGCGCGATTTCCGCGATGTCTATTACGATAAGCGCCGGAAGAACTTTTTCCTGGTGAACGTCGTCTGCACCGACCCGGAGCACGATATCGGTGAGGAGTGTTTTTGTCCTTGCGCCGACACCGGTCCCGCCGCGCGCGACCGCTTTGACCTTCAGGTCATGGACCTGGGGGATGAGTATATGGTCGTAGCCGGGACGTCCGCAGGTGAGGCCCTCTTCGCCGAGCCGATGTTTAGGAACGCCACCGAGGCACATGTTGAAAAGCGGCACGCCATCCTGGGGGAAGTTCGCAAGCGCTTTAAGACCACGACAAGCTGGTTCCCTGCGACGGTGCGCTACGTTTCGCAAGGCAACATCCTGGAGAAGACATGGGAGGAGATTGGCAACCGCTGCCTGGAGTGCGGGGGCTGCACCTACGTCTGCCCAGCCTGCACTTGCTTCACCGTGAGCGACCGTCAGGTCGGTCCCGACGAGATCGAGCGCGTCCGCATCTGGGACGCCTGCGCCCTGAGTGGCTTTACGCGTATGGCGGGAGGCTTCAATCCTCGCCGCGCGGTGCACGACCGCCGCAACCGCCGCTTCTTCCGGAAGCTGGCGCATTATTTCATCCAGCGGGAGCTCTCGATGGCCTGCGTCGGCTGCGGTCGCTGTGCGGCGGTCTGCCACGGCGACGTCGGCATGCCAAGTGTGGTGGAAATGATCCGCCGGGCGACGGCTGCGAACGATAAGATTCAGCTTGTATGAGCTGCGAAGTCCAAAGTGCGAGATCACCCGTGGCGGCGACGGAGAACATCTACCTGCCGAAAGTCGCGGTGCTGGACCGGGTGAGTGATGACATCCCGGAGGTGAGGACGTTTTACTGGCACTTCGAGGATGCGGCGGAGCAGGCGCAGTTCAAGCGCTTCCGCCCGGGCCAATTCGCGCAGGTGTCGCTATTTGGCGTTGGGGAGTTCCCGGCGTCGCTTCCGCCGAGCCCGACCGAGGACGAAACCTTCTTTACAATCCGCGAGGTCGGCAGTTGCACCGCGGCCCTTCATGAACTCAAGCCGGGCGACAAGTTTGCCGTGCGCGGTCCCTACGGCAACGGCTTCTCGATGGAGGAATATTATGGGAAGAATCTCGTATTCGTCGCCGGCGGCATCGGGCTGATTCCGCTGCGTTCCTGCATCGTCTATGCGCTTAACCATCGCGACAAGTACCAGCGCATCCAGATCTTTTACGGCTCCAAGACACCTCAGGAGCTCATGTACCTGCCCAACCTGCGCGAATGGCAGCAGTCGGCGGGTGTCGAGTGTTACCTGACCGTGGACCGCGCGGCGGACAGTTGGAGCGGCAACGTTGGCGTGGTCGGCAGCCTGTTTAAGAAGCCCGGCGTGCAGGTGCCAGTGGATAATACGATCGCCTTTGTCTGCGGTCCGCCGATCATGTTCCGCTTCGTCATCAAAGACTTGCTGGCGATGGGGTTCCGGGAAGGGGACATCGTATCGACTCTCGAGCGGTACATGAAATGCGGTGTCGGCAAGTGTGGCCACTGCTGCATCGGGGTAGCCTATGTGTGTGTCGATGGCCCTGTGTTCACTTACGGGCAAATCAAGAAACTCGGCGAGGATATCTGATGCCCGACCTCCGCGAACAACTCCGGCAACTCCTCCAGGGGCGAGTTTGCCTGATGGGTCTGGGGAACGTGGCGTATGGGGATGATGGGTTTGGGGTGAGGTTGGCGGAGGGGTTGAAGTCCGAAGGTCGAGATCCGAAGGCCGAAAGAAGTCTGAAATGCGAGGGCCGAAGGGAAAACTCAGGCGACAGTCGTTTGGATATCGGACTTCGGCCTTCCTTTGGGCTTCGGAGCCAGGTGGTAATTGCCGGTACGACTCCCGACCGATTCATTGGCCATGTCATCCAGCAAGGCTTCGATAGCCTCATCTTCTTGGACGCGGTTGACTTTGGTGGGATGCCTGGCTCAGCCATTTTCTTGGACTCGGAACAGATCAGCACCCGCTACCCGCAGATTTCCACGCACAAGGTTTCTTTGGAACTGCTGGCGAAGTGTGCAGAGGCGAACGGAACGACTAAAGCCTGGCTCTTGGGCGTGCAGCCGGAGTCGCTCACGCCGGGAGCAAGGCTGACCCCGACAGTCCAAGCCACCCTCGAAGTGCTGTTGGAGCTGGTGCGGGAGATTACCACGGAGGTGATGGCATGACACCGGAACAATCGGTTATCGCCGCCATTCTCATCTGTATTGTCGGGGCGGTGCTGACCTTGCTGGTCTCGCGCAACAAGTCCGCTGCGGGTTGGCTCTCGTTCGTTTTCACTGCGGCGGCGGCAGTGGTGATTATCTCGGCGGTCGCTCGCGTGCTCATCTCGGGCCCTGGGCACCAGCAGGAGTTTCCGATCATTCCGCAGATCGGGCTGGTGCTGCGAGTCTATGTGGACGGCTTGACGGCCGTGTTCCTCCTGCTGGCAGCATTGATCTCCGTGCCCGCTGCGGTCTATTCCATCGTTTATATGCGGAGCTACGAGGGCTACAGCGTGGCGCGCTATTATCCCTATTTCCTGCTCTTCCTGGCCGCGATGTATGGCCTGGTCAGCACCACGGACATGATGTGGTTCTTCTTCATCTTCTGGCAGATGATGACTCTGCCCGGCTATGAGCTGATCCGCTTCGAGCACAGGAACCCAGCCAACATCCGCGCCGCGAACAAGTTTCTCATCATGATGCAAATCGCCTGTGCGGCGACAATGATCGGCGCCGAGTTGCTGGCCGTGACCGGCGCGGCGGCGAGCGGCAGCTCGAGCTTGAAGTACGACTTTGATACCGTGAGCGCGAATCTGCCCTTCATGTTGAGCACGAGACCGGGCGCGACTGCGCTGGCCTTCGCGCTGTTCCTGGTAGGGTTCGGCATCAAGATGGGCATGTGGCCGTTCGGCCAGTTCTGGCTGCCGGATGCGCACCCAGCCGCGCCGTCTCCCGTGAGCGCGATGCTTTCCGGGGTGATGATCAAGACCGGGGTGTACGGCCTGATGCGTTATTTCCTCTGGCTGGTGCCGCCTGCCGGGCAAGCCGATTACCCGCTCGCCAAATGGGGCTTGGTCGTCGCGCTACTGGGTACCATCACGTTGTTTACCGGCACAATGCAGGCGCTCAAGCAGGAACAGTCCAAACGCCTGCTCGCCTTCCACAGCATCGGCCAAATTGGTTACATCCTGCTGGGAACCGGAGTGTGCATGAGCCTGCTGCCGGTGGTAGGACCGAATGCCGCAGCGCTGGCCGCGGTCGGCCTTTTCGGCGCGCTGCTTCACGTTCTCAACCATGGACTGTTCAAGGCCCTGCTGTTCCTCAACGCCGGCTCGATGCTCCACGCCACGGGCACCCAAGACCTCAACAAGATGGGCGGCCTAATGAAGTTCATGCCGCTGACAGCCATTACCGCGATCATCGCATCGTTCTCGATCTCGGGTGTGCCGCTGTTCAACGGCTTCGTCAGCAAATGGACGATTTACGTCGCGGCAGTGCAGGGCAGCGGTTCGGCGCGGTATCTTGCGGTATTCGCCGTCATTGCCATCCTGACCAGCGTGCTGACCCTGGCGTCTTTCATTAAGTTCTTTGGGGTCAGCTTCCTCTCACGGACCAGTGCTTTGGTGACCGCCCGGGCCGCCGGGCACGGCCGGCTCGAAGTCGGCTGGTCGATGCAATTGCCGCAAGTGGCGCTGGCACTAGCGTGTGTTTTGCTGGGAGTGGTGCCGGCTATTGGTTTCCGCCTTATGCAACTGGCATTGAATGGGAGCAGCCAGGGATACGGAGCCGCGCTCGCCAAGGCCGCGCCCATGCAGACGGGGCTCTGGGAGGGCGTGAAGAAATTCCAATCCACGGCTCTCTTCGCGCCACTGATGCTTGCGCTAGTGCTGGGCTTGATGTTCCTGGTGGTGCGCGTCATTTCGAAGCTTGGCGGCGCTTCGCGCCGGGCCGCAGTTCCCTGGCTCTGCGGCTATGTCCGAGAGGCTGATTGCCACCGCTATTCCGCCCACAATTTCTACGGCGAAATCAAACGCTACTTCCGTTGGCCTGGCGGCGCCCCGCGGCCTCAACGGGAGGAACCTACAGCTAAACCATGAATGCCCGCGACAGGCTCAACCAGTTGAAGGCGAAGCTCGGTCCCGCCATTCTGCGGGCAGACCTGCCGGGCGAGACCCGCCTGTTCGTCTTCGTAGAGCCGTCAGCTCTCAAGGCTATTTGTCAGCACATCTTCCGCGACTTGGATGCCCGCTATGTCATTAGCATCGGCCTGGATGACCGGCCTTTCTCCGGCAAGTTTCTCGTCGCGCACGACTTCGCCTTCGACCGCGACCATGTCCTCTGCAGCGTGCTTGCATATTTGCCCGCGGATAACCTGAAGGTGGACAGTATCTGCGACGTCGTGCCGGGCGCGAACTGGGCTGAGCGGGAAATCCGCGACTTGGTCGGCATCGAGCCGCAAGGCCACCCTTACCTGAAACGGCTCGTTTTGCCCGACGGCTGGCCTGACGGCGTGCATCCGCTGCGCAAAGACGTGCCCTGGAACCAGGTGCCGGAAGGCTTTGACGAGGAAGGCGAGTTCAAGTTCGACGACCCGCCGGAAGGCTGCACTGTGGTACCGTTTGGGCCGTTCCATCCCACGCTGGATGAGCCAGCGCACTTCCGGCTCTACGTGGAAGGCGAGATGGTACGCGGCTGCGAATACCGCGGGTTCATGGTGCATCGGGGGATTGAGAAACTTGCTGAATCCGTCCTGACCTACGACGACATCCCGATGATGGCGGAGCGCATTTGCGGCATCTGCGGCTGCGTCCACAACGTCACTTTCGCCCAAGCCGTCGAGACCGCCGTGGCCCTGCGCGCCCCGCCGCGCGCCGAATATATCCGTACGATCATGTTGGAAATCGAGCGCTTGCACAGTCACCTGTTGTGGGTAGGGCTAGCTTGCCACATCGTCGGGTTCGACACGCTGTTCATGCAGAGCTGGCGCATCCGCGAGCCGATCATGTGGATGGCGGAGAAGATCAGCGGCAATCGCAAGACCTACGCATTGTGCGTAATCGGCGGCGTGCGCTGGGACATCACGCCCGAGGTGAAAGCCGAGTTGCGCCAGGTGCTCGATAAACTGGAAGCTGAGTGGCGTGCGGTAGTCGCTGCGGTCAGCAAGGACAAGAATATCCAGAAGCGCACGCGCGGAGTGGGAGTTGCGGACAAGACGCTAGTCAAAAACGTCGGTCTCATCGGGCCGGTGGCTCGCGCGGCAGGCACGGACATTGATTGCCGGCGCGATCATCCCTATGCCGCCTACGACCGGGTGGAGTTCGACGTCATCACTGAGGCTGGCTGCGATGTGTGGTCGCGCGTGGTGGTGCGCATGAAAGAAGTGTTCGAGTCCATTCGGATTATCCGCCAGTGCCTGGAGAAGATGGAGGAAGGGCCGCTGCAAACGCCGATCGAAGATGAACTGCCGGCAGGGCGTATAGGGGTGTCGTCGGTTGAAGCGCCGCGCGGCGAGAGCCATCACTTCGTCATAACCGGCGAGAACAATCGTCCCCACCGCTGGAGGGTGCGCGCCCCGACCTACCAGAATCTCCAGGCGGTACCGATGATGATCAAAGACCAACAACTCGCCGACATGACGATCTCGCTCGGCAGCATCGACCCCTGCTTCTCCTGCACGGACCGGCTGGAGACGATTGATCTGAAGTCGGGCGTGAGAAGGGTTTGGTCGCAGGAGGATCTGATCAAGATGGTGAGGGGAAGATGAATATCGTGTGCGCCATCCTGGGGTCCCTGGGCAACGTAGCGCTCGTGTTGCTGGTGGCTCCGTTCTTCCAGGGTGTCCTGCGCAAGATCACCGCGCTCATCCAATCGCGGAAGGGGCCGCCGCTGTGGCAGCCTTACTTCGATTTGTTGAAGCTGCTGGGCAAAGAAGACCTTGAATCGGGCCAGACCCCCGTCATGCAGCGATTCGCGGCTTACTTGTCGCTGGCAACGGTCCTAACGCTCGCCGGCTTTGTGCCGATGGGATTCCCAGCGCCGTTGGATGGGGCAGGGGACGTTATCCTGGTCATCTATCTCCTGACTCTGTCCGGCATCTGCACACTCCTAGCGGGTCTGGCCGCGGGTTCCACCTATTCGCTGGTCGGGATTAGCCGTGAAATGATGACTATGATTGCGCTGGAGCCTTTGTTTGCGGTGGCCATTGTGGCCGGCGCAGTCCACACGGGCACGTTTCGGCTGGACACGGTGCTCAACGGCTCGGTTTATGCCTCCGGCGGCTTCCCATGGTCAGGCGTTGTCCTGCTGGCGGTGATGCTGCTGTCGTTTCAGGCGTTTGTGCAGCTGGTGCCGTTCGACATAGCAGAGGCGGAAACCGAGCTCATGGAAGGGCCGCTGATTGAATACTCCGGGCCTAAGCTGGCCTTGTTCAAGTATGCGCAGATGGCTAAGCTGGTCATCTATAGCGCGCTGTTTGTGGGGCTATTTGCGCCATGGGGGTCGGCTCTGCCATTCCCGCTCGGATGGCTGTGCTTTTGGGCGAAGGTGTTTGGGCTGGTCCTGCTGGTCACACTCGTAGCCGCCACCCACGCCCGCTACCGGATTGACCAGGCGCTTCGCTATTTCGCGGGGCTTCTGGCTCTGGCCCTCGGAGCACTGGTCCTGGCGAGTTGCGGATACTAGAACTATGAAGGCCGAAGCCCGAAGTCCGAAGTCCGAAAGAAGGCCGACATCCGAAGCCCGAACCGGGGGCGCGCCGGTTGGATGGCCTTGTTCGGATTTCAGCCTTCGGGTTTTTTCTCTATGTCGCTCTTAAGCAAACTGAAAGAAACCGTGATCTGCCTCAAAGCGGGGCGCGTCACGCTGCCTTATCCCGCGCAGGCTCGGCCGGTACCGGAGAAGTTCCGGGGGCGGCCGATCTTCGACGCGGCCAAGTGCATTGGCTGTGCCGGATGTGCCAGCAATTGTCCGGCGCGCGAGATCCTGGTGGTCGATGTCTGCCAGGAAATCCGCATCCTGCAATACCTTGGCCGCCGCTGCACCTACTGCGGGCGTTGCGCGGATGTCTGCCCTGAGAAAGCCATCACCATGAGCCATGAGTTCGAGACCGCCACCAACAGCATCGGCGACATCCGGCAGCGGCTCGACCTGTTCATGAGCACCTGCCAGCGGTGCG
>Ga0181518_10001104_pt1 | contig 28283 bp, 21 predicted proteins | sample PEATcosm2014_Bin_28_FD_119751 | JGI IMG/M metagenome (GOLD analysis project Ga0181518, IMG submission 119751) | Peatland microbial communities from MTU Mesocosm Facility, Houghton, MI, USA - PEATcosm2014_Bin01_60_metaG | ecosystem: Environmental > Terrestrial > Soil > Wetlands > Peat | place...
CACGGTTTATGTGATCTCCTACCACGCCCCGCAAGGACACACCGCCGTGGATAACGGCTTCTTCACCAACGGCGCCGTGAACAATCCACCGCTCCAGGCGCTGGCCGAGGGTCAGCACGGGCCTAATGGCGTGTATGCCTATGGCTCCGGCGGATTTCCCAGTTCCGGTTCCCCCGCTACCAATTACTGGGTGGACGTGATCTTCAACATCGCCCCCACAGTCGGTGCGGCAGCGCCGGTTTCGTTTTGGGCTCCGGCAACAGTTCCAACCACGCCCGCGGCGCCTACCTCCCAGCCCGCCGAACTGGGCCTGAGGTTCGATTCCAACATCCCCGGCTACGTCACCGGCGTGCGTTTCTATAAGAGTTCCGAGAACACGGGAAGCCACACCGGCTATCTCTGGACCACGACGGGTACGCTGCTGGGCTCCGTCGCGTTCACGAACGAATCGGCCTCGGGCTGGCAGCAGGCCAATTTCGCCACGCCCATCCAAATCAATGCCAATGCCACGTACGTGATCTCGTACTGGTCTCCGGCAGGGTATTACGCGGACGATGCCGGGTACTTCGCCACGTCGGGCGTGACGAATGAAATGCTCTACGCTCCGGTTGATGGCCAGTATGGCCCCAACGGAGTGTATGGAACCGGCACCGGATTTCCGGCCACTGCGAATGGGTCGAGCAACTACTGGGTTGACGTGGTATTTACAACCGAGATTCAGTAGCCGGCGAGACCGTACGGCGGCCGCGCCAAAGTTAAGGGCGCCAAATCGTGAAATTCCAGAGCCGGAGCAAGTGCGGGCGGAGTTGCCCACATTGCTCCGGCTCTTTCGCGCAGAGCCACAGCACCGATTCAAAGACATGCATGCAGAACCGGCACCTTTACTACACGTTCGCCGAGGACTCACGGTGGCTCTCACTGGTCGTGGCGCTGTCACGTTGCGTTGGCTGCGAGCGTCTGGTTCGCTGACCAAAGAAGCCATCAACGGGTTGCAGTCGCAGCTTTCGACACGTCGACTCCATTCGACGTCCACGCAATGTCGGTCTACCGCTTAGTCCACTTCGCCGGCGCAGTCTTTTGCTTTGGTTTACGCCGCCGACCCGACATGTTCTGCGCCCCGCCTCCGTGGGCTCTCCCAAGGCGGCCCTTGTGGCCCATCTCGGACATGATTCTGCCGACGGTAGCCCTTTCCTGTTCTTCCGGCGAGAGCAATTGCCCCGCGGAGTCGTTCAGGATGGGGGGGCTCTTTGGGGACCCGCTGTTCCCTGGCCGTTTTCGCATACTCCAGCATTGCATGTTTCGAGATAAATTGCCGCTCCACAGCCAATCCGTGCCATGTGTGACGGGACGCCGCAGCCGAACCTCCATGCCAACGACCGCTAGCGCTCGACCGAACGATCCGGGCAGAACTCGTGTTAGGCAAATTCCGAATCAAAACAATGCAATATCCGAATTGAAACAGGTCGGTTATTAAGTTACACTAACTCGGCCAGTGGAGTCGGGTAGCGCGTTTTTCGCTGCATATATCACGTGCGGAGCGCGGTCGCCGCAACGTTGCGCGCGCGCGCAGGAGACCAGATCATGGGTATTGGCGCAGAGGTCGATTTAATTAGGGTGTTGGTTCGGCCCGTTGGCGACGCAAGACGAGTTAGGCTCCGCATTGTGAGTGGGAGCCTGCTGATGGCGCTCACGGTACTCGCGCCGCACAGCGCAGCGCAAACTTCTCCCTATCTCCTCACTCTCTACAGCTTTGCCGGCGCGCCGAACGATGGAGCCAATCCCCAAGCCAGGTTGAGCCTGAAGGACGGGGTGCTCTACGGCACGACCTACAGCGGCGGACTTGGCAACTGGGGCTCCGTCTTCTCGTTGTCGCCGTCGGCGTCGCCAGAGAATCCATGGACCGAACAGGAGCTTTACAGCTTCAGCGGAGGCACCGACGGAGCGCTTCCCGGCGGTCTTCCACTGGTGGGCCCGCAAGGTGTGGTCGCCGGCACGACCACGCTCGGAGGCGCCTCAGGATTGGGAGCGGTCTTCGCAGTGATGCCACCGGCAGCGCCCGGCAGCTCTTGGACCGAGCGGGTACTGTACAGTTTCCTAGGGAGCGCCAACGGCGACGGCGAACAGCCTGCGGGACCCCTGATCGAGAGCGGGGGAGTGCTCTACGGAACGACTTCCTTCGGGGGCACGCAAGCCGGTGGCACGGTGTTTTCGTTGATAGCGCCAGGATCGCCGGACGCCCCATGGACGGAACGTGTGCTCTACAGCTTTCCCTCCGGCGCCGGAGGTTTCTTTCCCTCCACGCTGCTGGTGGACAACAGTGGAGTGCTCTACGGGACGACCAAATTCGGCGGCACGGGAACGTGCGGCTCCGATGGCTCCGGCTGCGGCACCGTGTTTCGCTTAACGCCTCCGGCGTCTCCAGGCGGCTCGTGGACTCCCCAAGTGCTTTACAGCTTCCAGGGCGGCAACGATGGAGAACAGCCGCACGCCCTCACGATCGACGGGAATGGAGTTCTGTATGGCACGACCCTGTATGGCGGTGGCGGGCCTTGCTCGCAAGGCAGCAACGGCTGTGGGACGGTGTTCTCTTTGACGCCTCCTGCGGCGGCAGATGGCTCCTGGACGGAGCGGGTGCTGTATTCTTTCACGAACATTGACGGGGCGCAACCCGATGCGCTTATGCTCACCGGTACGAGGCTGCTCTTAGGCACGGGGCAACTGGGTGGGCTTTACGGGTTCGGCGTGATCTTCGCAGTTTACCCTCCATCAACCGGGGACGGCGACTGGTCTGAGCAAGTGCTCTACAACTTCACGGGGGGCCCCGATGGTGGGGAGCCAGTGGCATTCGCCATTACCAGCAGCGGCGCGATCTACGGCGCCACCGCATTATATGGCACCCCCGGCTACGGCACGATCTTCCAATTCACGCCGTGAGGAAGTCGGGCTTATACTGGCAGCCAGCCTCGTCTATAGGCAAAAACACCAGCGGTCAGCGCTATGAGAAACGCACTTCCGCAATCGCCGCTGTCTCTGTGGCTGGCCGAATACGGTCCTTATGAGCCCAGCTCGCCGCTGGCGGGGGACGCAGAAGTCGATGTAGCCATCGTTGGCGGCGGCTTCACCGGCGTGGCCACCGCGCATACGTTGCTCAAGGCACAGCCGGGGATGCGTGTGGCCGTGCTGGAACACGAATACGTGGGCTATGGCGCCAGCGGACGCAACGGCTCTTTTTCCATGACCGTGGTGGGCCTGGGAATCGGGCCTACGGCGATGCTCAAGGGCAAGGCGTTCGTGCGCGATGCGCATCGCTACATGGAGCGCGCGGTTGACGGACTGGAAGCCCTGATCCGCGACAACCAACTGCAATGCGATTACACCCGCCCGGGCTTTTTGCGCATGGCGACTACGCCGGGCTATGTGAAGCGCATCCGCCACGATATCGATCTGGCAGCGGACTTGGGAATACAAGGCATCGAGTGGCTGGATCGCGATGCGGCGCGCGCCAAGGTGAATTCCGAGCTGTATCTGGGCGCCTGGTGGGAGCCGCGCCTGGGCCTGCTCAACCCGGCCAAGCTGGTGCGCGAGGAGAAGCGTCTGGCGCTACAGCGCGGCGCGCAGGTGTACGAGCACACGCCCGTGGTCGAAATTCAGCGGGGCGAAAAATTCCGGCTGAAGACGCCGGGGGGAACTGTGACCGCAGCGAAAATCGTGCTGGCCACCAACGCCTACTCGCATCTTTTTCCCGAGCTGAAGCGCCGCCAAGCCCCCGCCTGGACCTACATGATCGCCACCGAACCCTTAAGCGGCCGGCACTTCACCGAGATCCGCTGGCGGGAGCGCAGCGGCGTGGAAGACGCCCGCAACCTGATTCACTATTACCGCATCACGCCCGATAATCGTCTGGCGATGGGCGGCGGGCCGGTGGGCCTCAGTTATGGCGCCGACATGGAGGTGGATTCGAGCGAATCGGCGTGGCGGCATCTGGAAGCGCATATGCGCCGCCTGTTCCCGGTGCTCGCGGTTGTCAAGGTCACGCATCGCTGGGGCGGCCCGTTTTCGGTGACTTTGGACTTGACCCCGGCGCTCGGCTACCTGGGCGACCAGCGCGCGGTTTACAGCTTAGGCTGCATCGGCCATGGGGTCTCCACCACGCACCAGAACGCGATTACGCTGGCGGACCTGCTGCTGGAACGCCAGACGGAGAATACCGCATGCCCGTTCGTCAACCGGCGGGCTATCGGATGGCCGCCGGAGCCGCTACGCAGCGTTGCGGCGCAGGCTATTCGAGCTTATCTGAGAGTGGAAGACTGGGCGTACGAGCGAAAAAGCCGCGTGTAGGATCCATCGGATTGATGGCGGTCTCGGTTCTGGTCTGCTCCGGCCAGGCTGCGAACTCGACGAATCTCCGTGCGGTGCGCCGAAAATAATCTGCGTCCCCCGATCGGAGCGCATTCCCTGATTTCCAATCCTTTCAGGCTCGACGCGCACGTGAATTCCCCGGACGACATAGAAGTGAAATGGGAGATACGCGACGGCGCCGGACAGGTTCTGGAGTCGTCCCCGACTTACGATTATATGGATTTGGCGGTCAGAAGCTCAGCACCGTCAAAGGTCTGGCACATTCAAGATTTCATCTTGAAACCAGCGGAATCGGAACACGCAACCCTCATTCTGACCCCGAACCGTTACACTGTACGGGAAGGCTGGGTCGACCTGCCTGGATTTGAGATTCCCGTGCGGCTTACGACGAAGAAGGCCTTAGTGACAACACTGGAGCCGGAAGATCCTAAGGCATTGCACGCAGCGGTCATCGAATGGGTGGAGGGTGAACCTCATGATGACTTTGATCCGAAATTGAAACTCGTTCCGCATCAAGTCGAGATCATGCGAATCGATCCTGATGCGGTCATAGGCGCCACAGTCGAAGCTGCCCTGCGATCCTTTGGGGGCCAAGGTCCATGGCATGTCACACATTGGAATCGAGACGGCAACACGGCACACGTAACCATCGAGGGCGGCGGATGGGCCGGCGTGACCTACTACCTGACGGAAGTATCCTACGACATTCGTAAATCGGCACTTAATCTTCCTGGTATTGAGAAGTGCGTGTTCGACAAGGCGAAGTGACTTGTAAATCAGTTCTTCTTTGCCGGTCCGGCTTTCGCCACGATGCCCGCCGCCTCGTCAATCGTGAGAAACTGATTCGCCGCCACGCCCGCCAGCTTCTGCTTCGTCCCGCTGGGCCACTCGATTTCGATGGCCTGCACATCCGGATCGCGGCCCAGGCCGAACGTCAGAGCCAGGTCGCTTTGCGAGCAGTAACTCGAGCCGCTGCGCACCATGTTCCATTGCTTACCGGACTTACTAGTTACTCGTACAACCGCGCCAATGCCGTCGCGATTCGACTTACGTCCCACCAGCCGTATGCAAATCCAGTTATTCTGGTTGCCACCGTCGTTGCGGAACAGATAGGCCGGACCGTCATTGGTAGTAACCACGATATCGAGGTCGCCGTCGCGGTCATAATCGGCATAGGCTGCGCCGCGGGCTACCACCGGGCGATTGAAAGCCGGTCCCATCTGAGCGGTCACATCATCGAACTGGCCTTTTCCCAAGTTATGGAAGAGGAGCGGCGGCTCCTTGTATTGTACCTTAGGCTGTACGCGGCCAATCTCTTCCTCGATATGACCGTTGGCCGCGAAGATATCCGGATAACCGTCAAGATCGTAATCGAAGAAGAAGACGCCAAAAGATAGCGTCAGCAGGCTGGCGCGGCCCACTGTCGACTTAGGGGCTTCGTCCACAAACAGGCCGGTGCCTTCGTTGTGATATAGGCCTAGCATCTGGTTGGAGAAGTTGCCGACCAGCAGAGCGGGGCGGCCCGAGCGGTCGTAATCGGCGGCGTCCACACCCATCGCGCCGCGCGACACGCCGTCCTCGCCGAAGGCCACGCCGGCGATCATGCCCTCTTCGGTGAATGTGCCGTCGCGGTTGTTGCGGTAGAGTTTGTTCGGCTGCGTGTCATTGGAGACGAACAAGTCCGGCCAGCCGTCGCCATTATAGTCGAGGACTGTGACGCCCAGCGACTTACTCTTTGGGTCGGCAACGCCCGCTCTCTTACTGACATCCTCGAACTTGCCGTTGCCCAGGTTGTGATAGAGCTTAGACGACGTCCCTTTGTAAGACTCAGGCGTGCAGTACGATTTAGTCGCTCCGTCGAGGGAACACCACAGGTCGCCTTTGGCAGTCCACTGCACGTAATTGGCGACGAAGAGGTCCAGCTTGCCATCGCGATCATAGTCCAGCCAGGCGGCGCTGGTTCCGAAGCTGGCGTTGTCGATGCCGGACTCTTTGGTCACGTCGCGGAATTTGCCGTGGCCTTCGTTGTGGAAGAGGCGGTCGCCCTCTAGCGCGGTGATGTAGACATCGTCACGGCCATCGTTATCGTAATCGCCGATGGCCACCCCCATGCCGTACATTTCGACATCGAGGCCGCTGCCGGCGGTGATGTTGGTGAACGTGCCGTCGTGGTTATTGCGATAGAGTGCCGGAAGGGACTTTCGGCCACGCGGTGTCCAGTCCTTGCTGTTGATAAACAGAAGGTCCGGCCAGCCATCGCCATCGGCGTCGAACCACGCGACGCCGGAGCCGAGCGTTTCGGGCAGGAATTTCTTGCCGGCGCGTCCGCTGTTATGAATGAACTTGATGCCGGCTTGCGCGGTGACGTCGGTGAATTTTACTGAGGGGGAGTCAATACGGTTTGCTGCGATCGAGGTTGCTACGGCGGCCAGCACGAGGAGGGCTAGCATGATGGGGGCCAGGAGGCCCTGGTAAGAGTCTTGGCAGGCTGAATGCCTGCCCCACCAACTGAATCGCGCGCCACGCCTCATTGGGCGCCTCCTGCTGCGGTGTGCGCGGGAGCTTCCAACGGGATGCTTTCGTGATCGTGAATCTGTTGGCGCTCGTTGTTGTTTTCCGGGCTGAGCAGCCGCGGTTTGGCGGTAATCGACTGCGCCGATTCCTCGGCTTTGAAGCGTTGGAAGAGGGCTTGCTCGCGCGCGGCGCCGGCGGCATCGCCCAGGCCGCGCAGGCACAGCATCCGCGTATAGTGCATTTGCAGATCCTCTGGGTCTACATCGCAGACGCGGTCCAAATACTTGAGGGCCTCGGCATATTTGCGTTGCAGAAACAGAATGCGCGCCGCCTGGTTCAGGGCCACGCGGTCGCGTGGATACCAGCCCAGCGTCATGTTGAGCGATTTCAGCGCGTCGTCATACCTGCCGTCGGCCTTCTCGATCAGGGCTTTGAAAAAGTAGATCCGGCCCAGCTTAGGATTGATCTTGAGAGCTTGCTCGACAAACGGCTTGGCGGCCTCCGTCTCACCCTCCTGAATCAGGGCGCGCGCCACATTCAGCCAGCCATCGGCATAACCCGGCTCGGCTTCGGTCACTTTCTTGAAAGCGTATTCAGCGCCTTTGAGATCGCCCTGGAGCAACAGACCGATGCCCCAGTCGTTCCAGCGCTCGCGGTCCTCTTTGCGCACGACCGGAGCCCATTGCGGCTGGCCGAGCGGCACGCTGGCCTTGGCGGACGCCACAACGACTATGGGCAGATCCGGAATGCGGTCCTTGACGTTGCCCGAAACATCTTGCGGAATGTTGTGCGGATCGAAGCTGTAGTCCATGCTATTGAAGCTGGCGGTGAGCAGCTTGGGATCCTGGTTCGGCTTGGGCTGGCCGGCGTAGGCAAACTGCGTGTAGTAGTGCGAGAACTTGCGGTAATTCAGCTTCGCGGTGAACTGTAACGGGCCTTTGGCATCCTTGGGAATCTTGACGCGGAAGTGAGCCACGTCGGCGGCGCCGGGCGGAATCAGGCGGACATAGAGCACGCTGCGCGCCTGCCAGGCGTTGCGCTTGTTAATCATGTTGCCATCGCCATCGAGCTGGAAGGCGCGATAGAAATGGGCGCCAGGCTCCACAGGGCCCTTGCTGTTATTCTCCACGCGGCCGCTCCAGAAGATGACGCGGCCATCGGCATCCTTGCCCTGCAGCTCGAGCCAGACATCGAAAGCATCCACCGTGCCGCCGGGGAAGAAGTGGCCGATCTTGCGGGTGCGCACCACCACATCCACGCGGGCGGTGGCGCCGGGCTCAAGCCGAATTCCGGAACGATCGATCGGTGCGGCGACCTGTCCGACTTCGCGGATCACCGCGTTGCCGGACTGCTCGGCTTCCTCGCCCACCGCGAAACCGGTCATGGCATGCGGGCCTTCGCCGGTGCGCCGCACCATCGACGTGCCGTGGTCATTGACTGGAGACACTGCGAAGATATCCACCGAGATGAAGCCCGAGGTTAGAAATTTCTCGGTGACTTGAAGCTGTGTCTGGTCTTGGTTGGCGTAAGGTACGGCGGTGTTAGCGCCTGGGAAACGATGCGAATGGACCTGGCCGCGGATATTGCCGGGATCGCCAGAAGCCACCATCGGCATGTGGCAATCCGCGCAGTTCTGACTCACTTTGGGATAGTAGAACGACCGCGCGCCTTGTCCCGATACGCCGCTGGCCTGCCAGTTATCGTAATCGTTGAAGCCCCGGAACCAGCGATATTGGTTCACCGGCACGTCCAGGTGCACCTTATGACAGCTCGCGCAGAACTCGGGTACATCCTGGCGCATGAACGGCTTCATGAAGCTGCGCCGGTGCGGCTCGGGATTCAGGAAAGTCATGAAGTAGTCCGCGTCCTGGATGAGCTTGTTTTTGCTGCTGAGCAACTCGTGCAGCGGTGGATATTGCACTGTGACAGGGGCGTTTCCCATGCTGCTGTCCACATGCGTGATGGCGTGGCAGGAAGTGCAAGACAAGCCGGCGCGGGCTTCGGGCGTGTCGATCTGTTCTTTGATGGGCCGGTCGAAGCGGCCGTTGAAGAAGACGGCGTGATCGTGGCAACCGGCGCACCACTTACTCGGCTGCGTTCCGACGACGCTCTGCATGTATTCAATGGACTTGCGGTAAAACTGATTGTTAAACGAGGCGAAGTGGTGCATGGAGCTTTTCCACTGCTCGTAGATGTCTTTGTGGCAGCGGCCGCAGGCTTCGGAATCCATGAAGAAGTTAGACGGGATGATACCGCCGACATTGGTCTTGGCGGATGACGGAAAGAAGGGCGACTTCGGCCCACCGCCTTCTTCGTTCATAGAAGCTGGCACGATTATGGGGTTGTGGATTCTATCGTCGGGATTCGGATGCGCCCGGCGGTAGAGCGCAGTCGATGCGGGAAAGATCACCAGAAGCGCCAGGCATGCCGCGTAGGCATTGCGGAAGCCGGCGCCGGTGTGCCGGAAGACGTAAGGAAGCAGCGCGGCCAGGGATAAAACAGCCACGGCGATGTGAGCCTGCAGTGCCCAACGATGCGCCATGGTGTTACCGCGGATCGCGAGAAAGAGGCCCAGCAGCGCGGCCGCCAGAAACAATCCGCCCGCGAGCGGCATACGCCGCAGGAACCATAACAGCGCAACCGCGAGCACCACTCCCAGGACAAGGTGCAGCACTACGTTGCCCATGTAGAAAATGGTGGGCGATGCGAACGATGCGATATACGCGGTGTTCAGCAGCAGCAGCACCAGCAGGGCGCCGGAATAACGGACCAGCTTTTCGCGATTCATTTGCTCCCCTCGTATGCGATTGGAAGCAGCTTAGCACCAAGCCGGCGGCGCTTCCATAGCATTTTGTTATTACTGCATCTGCATTAAGGGCGCGGACATTCGTTACAGTTCCCACGGACCTATCCCCGCGCATAGCCCTGCGTGGCCATACGCTTGCCTCCTTGCCGGTGCGCTTCGTCCGATAGGGCATGCACCCCGCTCGCATCGATCCAGCGGTTGTAGAAATTGAACAGCGCACACACCGTGATCGCAAAGTAAATGGCCTCGTCATCCCAACCGGCGGCATAAAGCGGCTGCATGTCCCCTGCAGTAATGCTCGGAGAATCGTGATTGACCTTCTCGACAAACCGGAACAGGGCCTTGTGCTTTTCGTCCAGACCCGAGTGTTCCAGGTCCCGCAGCACGCCCCAAACCAGTTCCTCGCTGCCCAGCAGTTCCGCCGCGACCGCGGCGTGGGACTTGATTCAAAACGGGCAGTCGTTGCGGTACGAGGTGAACGCCGCGATCAACTCGCGCATGCCCGGGCTCAACGGCGCAGACCCGCGCAAAATCTCCTGCGTGAAGCGCGCCAGGTGCTCGGTGGCCTTCGGCAAGTAGGCGAACATGTGCCAGATCTGCGGATACTCCGCGCCGCCGGCCTGCATCATGCGAATGAGGTTGAGATACGGTCCGGGCTGGGGGTGGTGCTCCACGCCGGGGAGAAACATTGGTTCCATGGTTTCGTCCTGATCCTTTTGCTGAGAATGCGGTACGCCGTGCCTCAGGTCACGCACGCCGCGTTAAGACGCATAAGTGGGCTGTTATTGGCGGCGTCTGTCACGTACTGGCGGCTCGGTAACACACAGTCGGGTTGGTGACGACGCAACGGCGAGCGGCCCCGCGGGTAGCCGCTGCTTTCGTCAGATTAACCGCGGCGTCAGCCTCGCGCAATAACCAAAAAATACTAGTTGCGAGCCCTCTCCAGATCCCTCCGCCAGCGCCCTAAACGCCGCTGCCCATTGACGTTGGCGTTGCAGACATGCAAGACTGGTCTGGTTTCCCAGGAGCAAACTCGATGTGTAAACTCTCGAAGTGGATGATCGGATTCGCCTTCGCCGCGCTGCTGCCGGCGCAGACCGCCGAAGAACTGGTCGCCAAGAATATTCAGGCCAGGGGCGGGTTGGAGAAGCTCAGGGCCATCCAGACGCTGCGCATGAGCGGCCGTCTGCAGGAGGGCAGTTTTATGGCGCAACTGGGGCAAGACGCCAAGGCGCCCGACCTGCTTCGGCAGGTAATCACCCTGCAAGGCATGAACATGATTCAGGCCTACGACGGCACTTCGGGCTGGCAGATTTCTCCGTTCTCGGGCCGCAAGGATCCGGAGTTGGTCGGCGAAGAAGAACTCCGCGGCCTGCAAGAGGAGGCCGATTTTTACGGCCCGCTGGTGGATTACCAGGCCAAGGGCAACACCATCGAGTACCTCGGCCACGACACCGTGGACGGCGACGACGCTTTCCGCCTGAAGGTGACGCTCAAAAACGGCGACATCGTTTACTATTACCTCGACCCAGAGACCTTCCTGGAAATCCGGGTGGAAAAGCAAATGTTCATTCACGGCTCGGTGCGCGAATCATATACCGAAATGGGCGCCTATAAGCTGGTTGCGGGAGTCTACTTCCCGTTCTCGCTCGTGAGCGGCAGCCCGCGAAATCCGGGCGGGGGCGCCAAGATCACGATCGACAAGATCGAGGCGAATGTACCCATGGATGCGGCCGAGTTCAAGATGCCGAAGGAGAAGTAGCCATGACCGGGAATTGCTTTCAACGCACAGCTCTCACCTTTCTGCTCCTCGCCCCTGCGCTGCCGGCGCAAGCGCCCGTACGATACGACTCCGGCACTATCTCCGGCCTGCCGGTGCGCAACATCGGGTCGGCCGAGATGAGCGGCCGCGTCGCTGCCGTGACAGCCGTCAACGAGGGCGGGCGCCTTACCGTTTTAGTCGGGTCCGCCAGTGGCGGCGTTTGGAAGTCGATCAACGGCGGCACCACTTTCAAGTCCGTGTTCGATCTCCCGGACGTGCAGTCCATTGGCGCCGTCGCCATCGATCCCTCCAACTCGAAGATCGCTTGGGCGGGAACCGGCGAGAGCTGGGTGCGCAACAGCGTTTCCATCGGCGATGGCGTCTACAAATCCGTCGACGGTGGTGAAAACTGGAAGAACGTCGGCCTGAAGGATTCCGAACACATTGCCAAGATTCTGATCGATCCCAAGGACGGCAACGTCGTTTACGTCTGTGCCACCGGGCACTTGTGGAACGACAACGAAGAACGCGGCGTTTACAAAACCAGTGACGGCGGCCAGACATGGCGGAAAGTCCTCGCCGGGGCGAATGCCTCCACCGGATGCGGCATGCTGGCGATGAGCGCAAAGGAACCCCAGACGATCTTCGCGTCGATGTGGGATTTCCGCCGGCAGGGTTGGACATTCCGCTCGGGCGGACCCGGCAGCGGCCTCTTCAAGTCCACCGACGGCGGCGAGCACTGGTCCGAACTTACCAGCGCCAACGCCAAGGGTCTTCCCGAGAAGCCCTATGGCCGTATCGCCCTGGCCGTTGCCCCTGGAAAGCCGCAGGTGGTCTACGCGACCATCGAATACAAGACCAGCGCGTTGTTCCGCTCCTCCGATGGCGGCCAGAACTGGACCCGCCTGGATGCCAGCCAGTTCCAGGTGTGGCGTCCCTTTTACTTTGCGAATCTCATTGTCGATCCCAAGGACGAAAACAAGGTATTCAAAGTCGACGGACCCCTGCTGCTCAGCACCAACGGCGGACGCAGCTTCAGCGCCGTAGCCAATGCACACGGCGATTTCCACGACGTGTGGATCGATCCCACCGATACCAACACGATGTTTACCGGCGACGATGGCGGCTTGTGGCGCAGCCTGGACGGTGGCACGCGCTGGGAACACCTGATGAATCTGCCGATCTCGCAGTTCTACCACGTCAGTGCCGATAACTCCGAGCCGTACCACGTCTATGGGGGCTTGCAGGATAACAGTTGCTGGGTGGGCGATTCGTCTTATCCCGGCGGTGTCAGCAATTCGCGCTGGGAGAACATATACGGCGGCGACGGCTTTTGGGTGTGGGAAGACCCCGCCGATCCGGCTTACATCTATGCCGAAGCGCAAGGCGGGGAACTCGGCCGGTTAAACCGCTACACGCACGAGACGCGCTCCATCAAGCCATACGCGCGGTACGGCGAAAAGAAGTTGCGCTTCAACTGGAACACTCCGGTTCAGATCAGCCCGAATGAGAAGGGGACGATTTATGTGGGCGCGCAATATCTCTTCCGCTCCCGCGACCACGGCCAATCTTGGGATCGCATTTCCCCCGACCTCACCACCGACGATCCCGAAAAGCAGAAGCAGGAAGAATCCGGCGGCGTCACGGTGGATAACTCCGTGGCCGAGATGCACACAACCATCTACTCCATTTCCGAGTCCCCCAAGAATGGCCAACTGATCTGGGTAGGAACCGATGACGGCAATGTACAGATCACGCGTGACGGAGGCGGACACTGGACCAACGCGATCGGCAATGTGCCGGGGATCGGGAAAGCCTCTTGGGTCTCCTGGGTGGAAGCCGGCAGGTTTGCCGAGGGAACCGCTTACCTGACCTTCGACCGCCACTGGTATGGTGACAAGCAGCCATATCTGTATAAGACCACCGATTACGGCCAGAGCTGGACGTTGCTGCCCGTGCAGCAGAGCGGCGTCCGCGGATACGCGTACGTGATCAAAGAAGACACTGTCAATCCGAATCTGCTTTTTCTGGGAACCGAGTTCGGCTTGTGGATCAGCGTCGACGGCGGCCAGCGGTGGGCGCAGTACAAGGGCGGCAATTTCCCCGCCGTCGCCGTGCGCGACATAGTGGTGCACCCCCGCACATCGGATCTGATTCTGGCCACCCACGGTCGCGGCATCTGGATCGTCGACGACATTTCTCCGCTGCGTGCGCTTACGCCCGAGGTGATGTCCGAATATGCCGCGTTCCCTCCCATGCCCCCAGCGGTGCAGTGGATGGAAACGTCCGGCGGCTGGTCCGAGGGTGATGGGATGTTCACCGGCCCCAACCGTCCGAGTGGCGCCTTCATCCCCTACTACCAGAGAAGCCGGCACGTCTATGGCGACCTGAAGATTGAGATATTCGATCAACAGGGAAAGCTGGTGGACACGGTTCCCAGCAGTACCCACCGGGGTCTGAACCGGGCGCTTTGGTCGATGCATCTGAAGCCCCCCAGAGTCCCGCCGGCCGCTACCGCCGCGTTTGGCGCAGTTTTCGGACCGCGCGTTCCTCCCGGCGTCTACACGGTGAAGATGACCAAAGGCGACAAGGTCTACACCGCGCAACTCAACGTGGTCCTGGACCCGCGCGCCAAGTTCACCGTGGCGGACCGCCAGGCGCAGTTCGATTTGGTCATGAAGCTAAATGGCATGCTCAACCACATGAGCTGGGCGGTGGATGCCATCGTCGGTGTGCGCGACAGCGCGGCGGCGCGCGCCGCCAAGCTTGCGGAAGGCGACCCGCTGCGGCCGAAGCTGCTGCAGATATCCGAGGCTACCGACAAGATCCGCTCTAAGATTGTCGCTACCAAGGAAGGCGGTATGATCACCGGCGAAGAGCGGCTGCGCGAGTTTCTGGCCGGGTCATCGGACGAGGGAGGCTTGTACGGCGATGTAAGCTCCTACGAAGGCCGGCCCACCGATTCGCAGGTGGCTCGGGCCGAAGCGCTGTCCCACGAACTCGAAGATGTGATCCGCGAGTTCACCGATCTCGCAAGCAAGCAGTTGCCGGACCTCAATCGCGGACTGCAGGCTAAGAAGCTCGAACCCATTGCCATGATCTCCGAGGAAGACTGGCGTAAAACCAACGAGTAGTGGCTTGTGGCGCACGCTTCAGCGTGCCGCCGCGGGCTTCAGCCCGCGGGCTGGAGTTCTACATTTGCTGGCCCGGGTGGGGCAGGCGCTTTCGCCTGCCAACCGCCCAGTTTTGATTCGCTGGTAGCGGGACTTCGCGGATCCGCAGAGCGAGCTGAAGCTCGCTCCAGCACGCTAAAGCGTGCGCCACGTCTCAATTAATTCCCCGCGCTCCAGTTCCTTCGACTCAGTCATGTTAGCATTTAATTCGAGAAAGCGAGAGGCTGACCAAAATGTCGAAAGTCATTCGAAACGAGTTCATGGGAAACTGGTTACTGTTTTCGTTTCTCTGCATCACGCTGATCGGGATTCCACTGGCGCTTCTATACCTATTGACTGGCACAATTCGCATTGAAACCGAGATGGAGGACCCAGAACAGTTCGTTGTCGCTTACCGGACTGGGAGGCTCAGGAAGGGCTAGGGGGCTTCACATGCCCGCCCAATCAACCACTTCGGGAAGATGCTGCTCGCCGTCTTGATGCCCACCACGAACGCCAAGCCGTCCGTGTGCGATTAATTTAATTCCCCCACCCGAATAACTATTCACATAAATCGGATCCTATAATCACAATATGGATCCCAAACGCGTATTGATTATGGGCGCCGCTGGGCGCGACTTTCATAACTTCAACACCTGCTACCGTCAGAACCCCGCGTACCGGGTCGTGGCGTTTACCGCGAACCAGATACCCAACATCGATGGGCGCATGTATCCGCCCCAACTCGCGGGACCGCTGTATCCCGAAGGAATCCGTATTTACCCGGAGGCCGAGCTCCCACGCCTCATACGGGAATGCCGCGTGGACCAGGTAGTGTTCTCCTACTCCGATATCTCGCACGAAGATGTCATGCACAAGGCCTCTGTGGCGCTCGCCGCGGGTGCTGACTTCGTATTGCCCGGCCCGCGAGCCACCGCGCTCAAGTCGTGCAAGCCGGTCGTGGCGGTTTGCGCTGTACGCACCGGCGCCGGCAAGAGCCCCACCAGCCGCTACGTGGTTGCTTATCTGATGAAGAAAGGCTTGCGGGTCGCCATCGTCCGCCACCCCATGCCCTACGGCGATCTGGTGAAGGAGGAGGTCCAGCGTTTCGCGACTTACGACGATTTCACCAGGTATCAATCCACTATCGAGGAACGCGAGGAGTACGAGCCGTACGTGCGCCAGGGTGTCCCGATTTTCGCCGGCGTCGACTACGAGAAGATCCTGCGCCTCGCCGAACAGGAATGCGACGTGGTCTTATGGGATGGCGGCAACAACGATCTGCCGTTCTACCAGCCGGACTTGCACATCACCATCGCCGACCCGCATCGCGCCGGACACGAGCTACTTTACCATCCCGGCGAAGCCAACCTGCGCGCGGCCAGTGTTATCCTGATCGGAAAAACCGGCAGCGCTTCAAAGGAGCAGGTTGCGCTGGTCAGGGCCAACGCGCACGCCGCCAATCCCAAAGCCGTGGTGCTGAACACCGACCTCCAGATCACCGCGCGCAACGGCATCGCCGTACGCGGCAAGAGAGTCATAGTGGTCGAAGATGGGCCGACTCTTACGCATGGCGGCATGGCTTACGGTGCTGGAACACTCTATGCGCGTAAGTGCGAAGCGACGATAGTCGACGCGTCACGCCACGCCGTGGGGTCGATCAAGGAAGTCTACAACAAGTATCCGCATCTGCGCAAAATACTGCCAGCCATGGGATATAGCGAGCACCAGGTTCGGGAACTGGAAGAAACCATCAACCAAACTCCGTGCGACCTGGTGATCGAAGCCACTCCAATCCAGCTCAAAAGACTGATGCACATCGACAAGCCAGTTGTGGAAATCAGCTATGAGATGAAAACGCAGCCGCGCTTCAACCGGCTGCTGGATGAATTCGCTGCTAACTTAGCCGATCGGCATCCCGAAACTGCGGTATTTACCGCCGCAGCGCTTCAGGGTTCACTACATTGATCGGCCGGCCGTCGCAATAAGCGATGATCTGGTCGAAGATGTCGGCGAATTGAATCTCATACTCATCCCGCGTAACATACCCGATGTGCGGCGTCGAAACCACGTTTTCCATCGTCAGCAACGGATAACGGGTGTCCAAAACCGGCTCTTCTTCGTAGACATCGACGGCAGCCATTCCCGGGCGTCCCGCACGCAGCGCGCCTGCTAGCGCGCCAGCTTCGATTAGTGGCGCACGGCTGGTATTCACGATGAGCGCCGTCCGTTTCATACACGCCAGGTCGGCCGCGGTCACGATCCCGCGGGTGGCCTCGACCAATCGCATGTGCAGGGAGATAACGTCGCACTGCTCGAAAAACGCCTGCTTACTAACCGCCGCGCTGTAGCCGTCGCTTAGTGCCTTCACAAGTGAGGCTTCGCGCGCCCATACCATCACCTTCATGCCGAATGCCTTGCCGTAACGCGCAACGACACTTCCGATGCGGCCGTAACCGTAGATCCCCAGTGTTTTATCACGCAGGCTGTGGCCAACGCCGATCTGCCAATTCCCCGCCTTTAGTGCGGCCGCCTGTTGCGGGATCTGGCGGGCCGCTGCCAGAATCAGCCCCCAGGTTAACTCCGCGGTGGCATAAGACGGTGTACCAGGATGCAGGTTCGAACATACGATCACGCCGCGCCTCGTGCACGCATCGATATCGATATGCGGGTACACGCTGCGTTGGCTGATGAGCTTCAACTTGTCCAGGCGATCGAGAAGGGGAGCGCGAATCTGTGTCCGCTCCCGTATCAATACGAGCGCTTCGGTATCCTGGAGCCGTTGCGCGAGAGTATCGACATCCTGGACATGATCGTTCCAGACTGTGACCTCGTGGCCCGCCAGTTTCGTGAAGCAGGCGAGCGTGCGCAGCGTATCGCCGTAATCGTCGAGTATCGAAACCTTCATGTTAGTTCGGTCGTGTACGTTTCAGGAAAGTGAGACCTGCTGACGTAACCTTAACGACAGAGCGCCCGTTCGTTTCGTCACTCATAACAAAGCCCCGATCGTTGGCATCCTCCCAAACCGTCAGCCGTGGACATGACGTGCGCCATGCCGCCATCACTTCTTCGTAGCTTCTGTCGCCCTGCGCCAGCCACTCCAGGAGATCGAGAATCAAAGCTTCTACCACCGCGTCGGCCATGGATTTCCTTCCGCGTGCGCCTCAATATCTAATACAGATCCGCGAGTGTAACGTCATACAACGACACACCGTTATCCGCCCGTCCTCCATGTTCCGATTAAACTCCCGCTAGAACAACGCGTCTTCGGGACGCGCCATGCTACTTCTTATTCTACGGCTTACTGGTCTGCTTCCGGGCTTCTCTTCCGCTCGTACCGCTCAGCCCGGGTATCCCATGCCGACGCGCACGGCTCGGAAAGCGACTACGGAATCAGCTCGAAGACCGCGCTCGGGTTGGCATACGTGGCGCCGAAAAGCGCACCGCTTTTGCCAGCCGTCAGGGGGCCGGGCCAGTAGCCGTTGGTCTTTCCATTGAAGCTGAAGATCAGTTTCCAGGTCCATGCGCCGCCGGTCTTAGCCGGCGGAGTCAATGAGAATATCGTGCCGCCGTTGCCATTTCCGCCAGTTAATGTGACGCCGTACAGCACGCCGCCGCTGCCCAATGCCAGCCGGGCTTGAGGATTCGCTCCGTCGATTCCTCCGGTGAAGCTATAGAGCACGGATTCGGTGGAGAACACGCCATCCGGCGTCACTGAGAAGATCGTTCCGCATCCGCCGACGCAGGCGGCGCTGGCGCCGCCGTAGTATGTCGGTCCGTAGAGGGTGCCTTGCCTGTCCATGACCAAACCGGTGTACGGCCCTCCGCCGTCCCCCGTCCCGAGTTGATTGCCGAAGAAGTCATGGAGCAGGGTGAAGGTCCAAGCGCCGCTGCCGGATGTTGGTGGCGTTAACGAATAAACCGTGCCTTCCTGGTCGCCGCTAAATGTGGTGCCGTAGAGCACGGGCTGCCCGTTCGATTGCGTGGCGGCGATTACGCCGCCATACGGATACAACGGCGCGTCTTCACCGGTGAAGTTGTAGAGGATGGTTTCGGTCCACGTGCCGCCCGGCGATGCCGGCGGCGTCAGTTCGTACACTGTGCCCATTTCTTGCGGGCCGCCGTAAACGGTCGTGCCGTAAAGTTCTCCGTTGTTACCGAGGGCCACACCCGCCCAGGGCACGTTGCCGTCGCTGCCGCTGACGTTGTCAAAGCTATGCAGGATTGCCTCCGTCCAGGCGCCGCCGGGAGTGGCGGGCGGCGTCAAGGAAAAAACCGTCCCGTCGTACGTTGTGCCGCCTGCATAAGTGGTTCCATAGAGCACGCCACCTGTACCGACCGTTACGCCGGATAGGGGACCAACGGGGCCGGTGCTCCCGAACTCGAAAAGCTCGGCCTCTGTCCAAGCGCCGCCGGGCGTCGCGGGTGGGGTCAACGAGAATACGGTTCCGCTACCGTTGGCTCCGCCATCGTAGGTAGTGCCGTAGAGCACGCCGCCCGGTCCGACCGCGACGCCGCCGTACGGACTGGGCCGCGCAGCCTGGAAGCGATACAACGTCTTCGGCTGGGCGGAGGCGCGATGCGGAGCGGAAGCCGTGAAGATGACCAGCGTTGCGACGAGTGCTCTCGAGGAGATTTGAAGTGTGCGCAATGCATTACTCCACAGTGAACGGCCCCGTGCCGGTATCCGCAGTGTAGACGCCGCGACCAATGACTCCGTCAGCGCCGGGTGGGGCGCCTGACGGCACCGTGAACGGGAACGCTGCGCTGCCGTTGAAGGTGCCATTTGCATCCGCGGTAACGGTTCCCAGGTAAGTGCGAGGATTGTCCCAGTAGATTCTGACGGGTTCGAATGAGCCGAAGCCATAGCCCACAGCCGACACGGTGCTGCCGGCCGCGCCTGAATCCGGCATCACCTGTAAGTGCGGCAGCATGGTAAAGGTCGCCGCGCCGAGCTTTGCGCTGCTTTGCCCCAGGCCCGCTAAGAACCGGGGAGCACCGAATAAGTCTGGTGATGCGGGCGCCACGGCCGAGACCGTAAACGACCCGCTGGCATCCGCCGTGGCGGTGGCGAGTACACTGCCGCCGACCCCTCGCGCGTAGATTTGGACGCTCTCGTTGGGGGCGAACCCACTGCCGGTAAATTCGAGGCTCTGGTCGAAATAGCCGCTGGACGGCGTGACACTCAGGTTCGCGGTTACGAATACGAATTCTCCGACCAGGCCCGGTGTGTAATCGCCGCCGTAACCTGTGCCGCCGCTGAACCACAATTCGCCGTCAGGTCCCGCAGTGATGTCAAGCGCACCGCTGGGCTGGGGCAAAGGGTATGTCGTGATGGCCCCGGCAGCAGTGATGCGCCCCAGACTGCCGCCGAGCGTGAACCACAGGGCGCCGTCGGGTCCCGTGGTGATGCTTCTGGGGCTGCCGGCGGTTACAGGAAACTCGGTAATCGCGCCACTGGTGGTGATGCGGCCGATGCTCTGACCGGTCGTGAACCAGAGGGCGCCGTCCGGCCCCGACGTGATGTTTTAGACGTACGAACTGCCGGCGGGCAAAGGGAACTCGGTGACCACGCCGGCGAGACTAATTCGGCCGATATCGTTATCGCCGGGGCCGTCCACGAACCACATGGCGTTGTCCGGCCCCCTGGTAATGCTGACAGGGCGGGCATCGGGCGTGGGAATGAGATATTCCGTGGCCACGCCCGCAGTGGTGATACGACCGATCATATTGGTGCCACCGTCGGTAAACCAGAGCGCTCCGTCCGCTCCGGCGGCGATGCTCCCAGGAAAGCTCGCAGGATTGGGCAGGGGGTAGTTGGTGACGGCTCCCGAAGTGGTAATGCGCCCGATGGCGCCCTCGGCACTAGCGTAGGTAAACCAAATCGCGCCGTCTGGACCGGCAGTGAGCCCTGACGGCTCCCCGGGTACCTTAAACATAGTGATCTCCCCGGAAGGAGTGACGCGCCCGACCACACCGATGGCCAAGAACCACACGGCGCCTCCCGGCCCGGGAACCACGGCATTCGGGAAATTCTGAGGGTTGGGCACATACTCGCCAATCGCGTACTGCTGGGCGAGCGATATCCAAGGCGCCATCAAGAGTAAAGCTGTTGCCGCTTTCATCAGGTAAGCCCCCTCGATCCATCGCAGCTTATCATGCCCTGGGTAACTTCAACTGCTTCCGGGTACTAGTACTGTCTTATCCGGACACTACCTACTTCCGGGCGCAAAAAATGCTTTCCAGCGGCGTCGTGGGGGGGCTGAACAACAAGACCAAAGTCACCATGAGAAAATCGTACAGCTTTCGCACCTTCGGGTGCCCGGGGAAGACCACTCCCTTACGGTCATGGCTCCGATCGGAGCCGCGCGCGTCAGCAAGCGGTCTTCCAACACGTGGCCGTAGTTCCGAACGCGTGTACTTGGCAAGCTACCTGAGCCCGAATCAAGCCACGATTTCATCTGACGAATCATATATTGTAACGAGTCGAAGCGTAAGTTAGAACAGATACATCTTCATGCAGAAGACGCTGCCGCCGGATTTCATGAACTCAGAGGTCTCCACCTCGATGACGTGGAATCCGCGCTCCCGTAGCTTCCCGCAGACCCGCGGCGCACCACTCTGCAGGACCACATGTTTTCCCAGAAACGCCGCGCCGTTGCACGCCATGGCCTTCGTGGCCTCCTCCTCGTCCACTTCGATGACACAGGGAATCAGGCTGCGGATCAGGTCCATGCCGGCGTTAGTGAGCGCGCCAGGATAGACCACCGCCGTGTTTTCATCCATCAAACCGAAACAAGTGTCCAGATGATAGAACAACTCCGTGGGCAGCTCCAGCAGCATCACCGGGGCTTCGAAGATCTCCGAGAGCTTCCGGTATATCTGTTTGCTGGTGCGATGTCCGTAGCCGCCCCAGATCAGCCGCCGCCCGGGGTGCCACAGCGCGTCTCCGCTCCCTTCGAACAGGCAGCCTGGCTCTTCGATAGGGATCACCCGGTAGCCGTGACCTTTAAACCACGCGGCGTGCGCCGGAACTTCCCTTTCGCGCGACCCGTAGCGCATCTGGCTCAGCACCGAAACCCGCCGGTCCTCGGCATCCAGTCCCGCGAAAATCGGGTTGGCGCAGAAAACCATGTCTTCGCAATCGGCCACCGGTGGAATAAGCTGCACTCGGATGCCGATACCCTCGAAGGCGTCCACCACATTCTGCCACTGCTTCCGGGCCAGCGGAATGTCGACCTTCCCTTGCTGGCCTTCCATGAACGGATTCTTCACGTCCACCACGTTAAAGTAATCCGGCGCGCACATCAGCACGGCGCGCGGCAGGGGCATCTCCTTCAGATCGCGGATCGAAAGGTGCTGTGTGAGTAGTGGAGCTTTTGTCGTCGCCATCGCGAATATCTCCACCTAAAGCATATAGCTGGGTCGCGTGGAATAACTATTCACAATTTAGATTAAAGTAACAGGTGAGTTGCGCGGAGTTATAGCCCGCCCGCCGGCTCGTCTGCGCGATGTATGTCACTCAACAACTCACGCAGCCTGCCGCTGCGCACTTTGCGCAACTGGGCATCTTCGAAACGCAATTGCTCGCCGGCGAGCTCGGCCCCCGTGTAGCAGGCCTTGGCAATGCCGCTGTGCGCGTGATTTGTGGTGTTGGTGAAGAAATGGTACAGCTCGTGGGCCAGCACGCGTGCCATGGCGCGCCCCAACAGGCGTGCGCGCTCGCCGGGCGCCGCCGCAGCCAGGGGCGAATTCATGAGTCCCCGGATCCGGTCGCAATCCACCTCGCTGAATGGGAGTACCTGCCCGTCGGCGATATGCGTCCATCCCAGGGCGCGCACGGGTAACTCCTCTGGAAGCAATCCATCGCTCCGGCAGGTTCCCTGGAAGCTCACCACGACGATTTCGAACAGGGCTTCATGGCCGTTGGCTTGTTCCAGGGAGCGCCATGCGAAGTGCAGGTCGAGAGGCGCCATGATCGCATCTAGCTCGGCTTTCATGTGCTCGACCGATACGGCGGAGGGTGGGTGAGCGAACTGCGTATAGATCGTAACCGGGCTTGGCGCGGGGGCGCCTTCGGCGGTTGGGCCCGAGAACGCCGACGCTGGCAGCGCCAGCAGCAGCGGCAGCATCAGGCGTCGCATCGCGAACGTCCGCTTAAATGTGCCGCGCCCGGTCTACGACCAGTTCCGGGTGCTGCGCGGCCAGGCTGTTGACGATGTGGCAGTTCCAGCACACCGGCTGATGCGTCGCCAGCACGTCAGGCACGGTCTCCGCCGGCACATCCTGCCACTCGACGGTTTTGTGCTCCGCGTTCAGCAGCGCGGGTTTGTGGTCGTTCCAATGAATCTCGCCCACGGGTTTGGCGCACAACGCACAAGCCTTGCCTGCGTACCACTTGGTCAGGATATTGCGAACCAGGCAATCCTCCGGCGCGGCCTCGATCTGCCGCAGGCATTCCTGGCCACAATCCTGCTTCTCCGGCCACCGGGAGCACGACTTGAGCCGGACATCCTCATGGCCTTCCAGGGTGGTAAACAGGGCATGCGCGGCATCGACTTTGACGCCGGCCGGCCTGTGATTCTCGGGGCAGGTAATCACGCGCGCGCCCCGCAGCTTCAAATAAACACGTCCGAACGCGCGTCCCAACAGCACCAGCAGGCCTGCCAGGATTAGAGCGCCGGCGATTACGCCGAACGTGAACATAGGGTCCACCTTCCGCTTCCCGCCGTGCACGCGCCACACCACACCGTATGTGTTGCAAATGGAAGCTCTTGTGCGATCGTCGCCAGCATGCCGCCCCGCCGGTGCGTCGTTTTCCACAGGGGCCCTGCGCACGTTGACGCTGATGGCCCTACTCAAGTCGGGCAACCGGGCTATCTGCTGCAACGTATTAACTGATATGCGGAAATCCACGCTCCTGCTGCTGGCGCTCCTGGCCGCCCCGCTGCTCCCCAGCGCCTCTTCCGACTACGAGGCCGCCGCCCACAAGGTCTTCTTGATCGAGCACCATCGCCTGCGGCCGGGATCGCGCGTGGAGCTGACCGCTCCGGAGCTGAACGCCTATGCCCGGCAGGAGATTGCCGATGTGGCGCCCGCCGGGATCCGCAACGCACGCCTCGAACTGGGCACCGGAACGGCCACCGGCTCCGCCCTCGTCGATTTCGGTAAACTGCGCCGCGCCGAAGGAAAACCCCCCACTTGGATCATGTCGCACCTGCTCGATGGCGAACGCCCTGTTACCGTCACCGCTCGCATACGGTCGTCAGGCGGCACCGCCACGGTGGATGTGGAACGGGTCGAAATCTCCGGCATTACCGTCGAAGGCCGCTTGCTCGATTACCTGATCGGCAACTACCTCATGCCCGCGTATCCGAACGCCAAGGTCGGACAGCCCTTCGCGTTGGGGCACGGCATCGAGCGGCTCGACGTGCAACCGTCGGCCGTGGCCGTCCTTATCGGCCGCTGACGACTGCAAGAATTCGTTCTCACGGACGTCCTCATCGCCGACAGATGTGAACCACGCCGGTCTGGAGGAGGAGCGTCCAAAGACAATCCCGAGAATATGTCCTTCCCTTCCACACAAACCTGGAGTATTATCTTGTCTCAGGTGGAGTCGATCTCCTCATGACGCATCTCGGCACCCCAACTATTTGCGCTAACTGACGTTTCCAGGACGATTCGGGCGCCTCGCGCATGGGACGGGTCGAATTCGCCGGACCGTTTCGGTGCGGGAGTTTCGCGGTTCGGCAATTCCCGAGGGCAGGCATATGTCAGAACTACGCCGCTGGATTCAAACGTTCGCTGTACTGCTGCTGGTCGCCGGATCTACCGCACCTGCGAGAGCGCAGGGTGGCGGGTTGCAGTGCTCTGCTAATGCCGCGGTGGTCCCGACTCTTCGGGCGGAGGGCTTGACCGAACTGGTGGGTGACGTCGTATTGAATTGCGTGGGTGGTACGCCGACGCCTGCAGGGGATACCATACCTCAGACGAATGTCACGCTGAGCCTGGCGGGAACGATTACCAGCCGGTCGCTGGGAAGCGCGACCGATGCCCTGCTCCTGATCGACGACCCCAGCCCAAGTAACCAGACTGTTTGCCCAACCCCCTCCACCGGATGCGCGGTTACCGGAGAAGGAGGCATCCCCTCGTTTAACGCGCCAGGCCTGACCAATGTCTACCAGGGCATTTTGAGCGGCCCGAATGCGATAACCTTCTATGGGATACCTCTAGAGCCTCCCGAATCTGGCGGCTCTAGAGTTTACCGAATTACCAACGTCCGCACGAATGCAACGGACTACGCCTCGGGCGGCCCAACACCGGTGCAATCGTTCATTGCAACGACCGACGGTGCCTTACCCATCTCGAACCCTCAGCCAATAGTCGGTTTCGCATCGAAGAGTTTGAATTTCAACACGGTGTCGACGGGCGAAAGCTTCCAGCAGTGCCAAAGCTACCAACAGACTGTTGTCGGAACAGTAACCTATACGGAAAACTCTAGTACCGCGTTCAAAACACGTGTCGCCGGCGCTCAGAACCAGCCAGGCTTCGAGTACTATACCGAGAGCGGGTTGATTATCACAACGGCCTTTGGCACCGCCGGGCTGGCGGACTTTGGCACCCGGTTCACGGCCACTTTGAGTAATCTGCCATCCGGCGTCACTGTGTACGTGGATCAAGCCAGCAGTTCCTCCGTGGGCGGCCGGGCAGTTCTGGTGGCCAGCGCTGCAGCACCTGATCCGGGCACCGGATTGCCTCCCGATCCCGGAAATGGCGTCAGCGTGATTTCCAATGGCGACACCAGCACGGCGACCGTTGTGTGGGAGGTGATCTCCGCGAATGCGTCGTCCATTGACACCTTTACCTTCAATATTTATATCAGCTCTACCGGCGGCGCGGCGACCACGGGATCAGCTACCCCAAATGTCACTGGGGGCCTTGGTCCGAACTTCGCCGGGGCACCCGGCACTATCCCGGCGTTCGAGTTTTTCTCGAACCCACCGGCCAACCTATTCACAATCTCCGCCTGTGCAGTGACAAACTACACGATATCCGGGCAGGTGACCTACAACGGCAGCGGACTTGGCGGAGTCGCGGTACAGTTGAGCGGGTCGCAGTCCGCCTCGGCCATCACCAACGCCGGCGGGAATTACAGCTTTACGGTCCCCGGCGGCAACTATATCGTCACGCCGTCGTTGACTGGGTATACCTTCAGCCCGTCCAGCCGCAATTTGACCAACCTGAGCAGCAACCAGACCGCCAATTTTACGGCCAGCGCAGCCACGCCTACACTGGTGCCCACACCGGCATCGCTCACTTTTCACTATATGTCAGGCGGCAGCCAGCCCTCCTCGCAAACCTTAACCATCTCGAGTTCCGCTTCAAGCTCCCAGCTTTCCTTCACTGTCGATGTCAACACCAGCGAGGGCGGCAACTGGCTGTCGGCCAGCCCGACCAGCGGGACCACCAGCGCCAATCTTACGGTGTCCATGAACGCTGCCGTACTAGGCGGGCTAGCAGTAGGCACCTACAACGGCTCGATCACTATCACAAGCACTGGCGCCGGCAATAGCCCTCTTAGCGTGCCAGTCACCCTCAGTGTCACGCAGGCCTCGAACTGCGTTCCATTTTCGGGCGGATATGTCCCATTCTCCAAGGAGTACTACATCACCACTCCGGACAGCGCCGGCGATCTGTTGTTTGTCGGACAAATGACCATCGCCAACTACGAGGAGCTCAACAATATCCCTCTGCCAAATGCAGTGAACCAGCAGTTCTGCGGCTTGGTCTACCTCGCTCCCGGCATCTCGGCTCAAGCTTATGTTCCAACCGCGGCCGAACGGACTGGGAATTTCTCGGCATTTGCCGGGCTCTTGATCGATCCGGTGACTAACCAGCCGTTCCCTGGTGGGATCATCCCTGCTAGCCGCATCCCCGACCCATTCGCGTGGCGTGTTTCCCAGGCTTCCATGGTCACAGCGCCCGCCATCACCAGCCTTTCTCCAACCTCGGTCACCGCAGGCGCGCCGCCATTCACGCTGACCGTCAACGGGTCTAACTTCACCCAGTGCGCGGCGGCACCCTGCCTGGGAGTTAACTGGCAACCGGCGACCGGCGGTTCCACGTTTATTTCCGGGCAGGCAAACGCCGCTGGCACACAGTTGACGGCGACCATCCCAACCGCCCTGATCAGCGCTGTCGGAACCGTCAGTGTTAGCGTGCAGGCGGCTGGAGGCACATCCAGTTCGCTCCCATTCACCGTCGGTAATCCGGCGCCCACCATCACCAGCCTTTCTCCAGCTTCGGCAACCGCCGGCGGAGCGGCATTCACCCTGACTGTGAGTGGGTTTGGCTTCGTCCAGTGCGCGGCCTCGGCGTGTCTGGGAGTGAACTGGCAACCTGTGACCGGCGACTCGACCTTCATCTCCGGACAGGCCAATACCGCTGGCACCCAGTTGACGGCCTCGATCCCGGCAGGGCTGATCGCCACGGCAGGCACCGCCAGCCTCACCATCCAGGCGGCCGGTGGCACGTCCAACTCGGTTCCGTTCATTATCGCTGGCGCCGTCACTACCGGAAGTCCAACTGGCGCCGGCCACCTTCTTTTCCCCAACGTGGGCCTCAATGCGCTGCAGGAGTTCGATCCGGTCAAGCTGGCCGTTGTGAATACGATTCCCTTGCCCGCTCCCTTCACTTACTCCGGCTCTCTGACGATTGAGACGGCGCGCATTCGCAAGAGCGACGGTGGAATTCTCACTAACGTCTACACCAACGGGACTAGCGCGGTGCTCGCCCTGTCCAGCGCGGGACAATTCGTGGCTGCCGAGGAAGTGCCCAATCCTTTCGTGCAGCAGTTGGTCTTCGATCCACTCGACAGCACCCAAAGCACCGTGCTGGCGGGTAGTCCGTTCAGTCCGGATGTGATCGCGGTGAGCCCTTACAGCGGCAGCCTGAGCACAAGGATCAGCCAGCAGGGCGCGAACTTTATAGGACTGGCGACTGATTTGGCGGGCCGTCTTTACACGGGCAACTTCGCAACGGGGCAGGTCTACCGCTACCTTCCCGACGGGACGCAGGGTAGCCTGTTTGCCGATGTGCTGAAAGCTACGGGCACCAGCGACATCAACGCCCTCGCCATCGATTCCAATAATAACCTCTATGTCGCGCAGAATAACAGTAACCAGATCGCGAAGTTCGACAGCACAGGCACTTTCGTCGGGTTGCTGAGTAACCCGGCTTTCAATCAGAATGCCTACCTGTTCTTCAATCCTAATGATGGGTTACTCTACGCGGGTAACCAAGCTGATGATGTACTGACCATACTGACTACCGCGGGCACGCCGGTGGCGACGGTTCACATGGGCGGCAAGACGGTGGGAGTGCCGGACGTGGTGCCGGGCTCCCCGGCCCCGATTCAGGGTTCGATGGAAACCACGCTGACGGGGCTCACATTCCAGACGCCGCAGAGCGGTAGCGCCCCGCCGCCCCAAAGTTTCGCCGTAGTGAACAACACATCGGCCACATTCTCGTTTACCACCAGCGTAACGACCACATCGGGCGGGTCATGGCTCACGGTGACGGGCGGCAGTGGGTCGGTGTCCGCAGGCCAGGTGGGCGCCCCGATTACGGTGAGTGTGAATCCTTCCGGCCTCGCCCCGGGTGACTACTACGGCACGATCGAAATCGATGC
>Ga0181518_10001107_pt1 | contig 28257 bp, 29 predicted proteins | sample PEATcosm2014_Bin_28_FD_119751 | JGI IMG/M metagenome (GOLD analysis project Ga0181518, IMG submission 119751) | Peatland microbial communities from MTU Mesocosm Facility, Houghton, MI, USA - PEATcosm2014_Bin01_60_metaG | ecosystem: Environmental > Terrestrial > Soil > Wetlands > Peat | place...
ACCGGCCCGCAGGCGGCGCACCTAACCATTGCTACGCTTTCAGCAGTGACCTGCCAACCCAGGCCGGCCCCGCCGAGGACCGGTGGGGAGGCTTCGCACCTTCAATCCGCAACGCGCTCCTAGCGGATCATCGAGTAAGTGCGCAGGAACAACAGGAGGCGGGCGAATGACGACCTTCGATCTCGATGGCTTGACCGCAGACAACCCGTTGGCGTTCATGGCGGCACTTGGAACGCTTGTAGTTGCTGACCGGGTCTGGCCAAATGGGCAAGTTCAACTTGCCTGGTTCGAACGCGCAGGTGCGTGGCGGCCACGGCTCAAGGTGCCGGGCGAAGTTTCCCACGAGGAGCTTCTGGCGATGCTGCACGCCGGGGTACACCGGACCCCGAAGGCGGACGATGAGAAGGCGCTGCGGGTACTCGACAAGGTAGTCGCAGCGGCCAAGAAGGAACTGAAGGACGCCAACGAGACATTCAAGACTCGTATCAAGGCAAAGGTCTTCAAGAGGAACAGCCCTGAAGCCGCGGCGTTCCTGGCGACCGAGGTGGCACCTCTTCAGGCGAAGCTGTCTGAAACGCAGCAGGCAAGGGCCATCGCCGCGGAGGCAGGTGCAACGCCGGACATCACCACGGCGCTCGGGCCGAACCTGAAGGTCCGCCCCGCCAGTCTCGCAAAATTGGCCAGGCAGGCGGCACTTGTGGCGACCCCGATAGATCGGCGCGCATCCGACTTCTTTGCCGCCTTCGGATGCGAGGCCATCATCGACAAGGATGGAATTCTCGCCCCGACCCGCTTCTCCAAGCAGAACGGCAACAGCGGCAAGAACATGCTCAGCGACATTGGGCTACTCATGGGGCGGGTATCGCCGCGCCAGATCGAGGAAAGTCTGTTCGAGACGTGGCGCTATCAGGACGACAAGTACAGCCTCGGTTGGGATCCCCGGGACGTTCGACCATACGCCCACCAGGCCGAGAACCCGGACGCTGGTTCCGTGACGATGCACGGAGCGAACCTCTTGGCCTACGAAGCGCTGACCTTGTTTCCCGCTGTCCCGCGGGGACGCGGTCTCGCGACCACGGGGACCGTGAAACTCGAAGACGCGGAGGTCTTCACGTGGCCTGTCTGGGAATCGTTCTTGCCGATTCCAGTCGCCAAGTCCCTTGTCGCCCATCCCGAGTTGACCGCCGTAACCCCGGATCGCCGTTATCTGAAGGCCATTGGCGTGGTGGAAGCCTACCGCGCTGACCACGTGACGGTCGGTAAGTCGCAACGGTTTCGGACGGCGCGACCTGCATGAGTGAGGTGCCATGATTCCCCAGGAGAGCCAACGAAAGGCGAGTGTTTTTGCCGCGGACGGCGTAGTGACGGGAAACATGGTCGCGCAGTATGCCTATTGCGCCCGAGGGTTCCATCTTGCCTACGTGGAAGGCCGGTGGGCGGACAACGCCAGCACCGACGAGGGGCGGTGGCTCCATCGACGAGTGGCCGCGCTTTCGTTATACCCACACGGGTGGTTATTGTGTGGCGAGCGGCGAGGTGATCGCAAACGTGGGCACTCCGCTCGATTTCTTTGACATCTCAATAGCTATTCATGTTCGACGCCATGGCTCTGCCTGCACCCGGTCGTTGTCCAACCAGGGGCGCTCGAAAAGGCAGGGCTAACTTCACGAAATCATTCCGAGTATCCTCGGTAGTATTTCCGCGCCCATCGTGGCGCGGCCTCATTGAAGCTGCGATAGCCGGATCATTTGGGGCTGTGCGAGTTTCAGGTTTCCGCGCCCATCGTGGCGCGGCCTCATTGAAGCCCGCCCTGTTTCGACCGCGACCTAGGCGACGTCGTGGGTTTCCGCGCCCATCGTGGCGCGGCCTCATTGAAGCAGGTCATTGTGGACCGTCGGGCCGCCACTCGACGGCGAGTTTCCGCGCCCATCGTGGCGCGGCCTCATTGAAGCTACATCAAATCGGTGGCCATGGGTTCCTCCTAGCGTCGTTTCCGCGCCCATCGTGGCGCGGCCTCATTGAAGCCTTGTGCTTCTGCATTTCTCCGGCTCGATCAATCGCGTTTCCGCGCCCATCGTGGCGCGGCCTCATTGAAGCTAGAAGTTCTTGTCGCAGATCGTGCCGAAGCGAGGCGTTTCCGCGCCCATCGTGGCGCGGCCTCATTGAAGCTGCTTCTTGTGTCCTTTGAAATCGAAATACTCCGTCGTTTCCGCGCCCATCGTGGCGCGGCCTCATTGAAGCCGAATTAGCCGCGAGCGCTCGGCCGATTCGCTGGTCTCGTTTCCGCGCCCATCGTGGCGCGGCCTCATTGAAGCTGGGGCACCAACGACGTGATCCCCTCGGTCAAGGTCGGTTTCCGCGCCCATCGTGGCGCGGCCTCATTGAAGCAGTTCTGCGCCCCACCGGAAAACACGTTCGCGAAACTGTTTCCGCGCCCATCGTGGCGCGGCCTCATTGAAGCCAGCAGTATCACTCATGGACGCCGGCCAAGATCGAAGGTTTCCGCGCCTATCGTGGCGCGGCCTTATTGAAGCAAGGTCATCAACAAGCAACCGGCTGGGGCCATCAACGTTTCCGCGCCCATCGTGGCGCGGCCTCATTGAAGCAACCACAATGCCGATGCGGCGGTCGCTTCTGGCCAGGTTTCCGCGCCCATCGTTGCGCGGCCTCATTGAAGCAAGGTCGTGTTGGTTGACCACCCGGACCTTGTGGTGGTTTCCGCGCCCATCGTGGCGCGGCCTCATTGAAGCTTTGATAGCGATGGGGCGAAGAACGCAGACGTAGCCGGTTTCCGCGCCCATCGTTGCGCGGCCTCATTGAAGCAAGAGCGAACCCGTCGGAGTCGCCACGGGCACGAAACCAGTTTCCGCGCCCCTCGTGGCGCGGCCTCATTGAAGCTACCTGTCGGAAGCATGGCGACAGTTTCACGAGGGGGTTTCCGCGCCCATCGTGGCGCGGCCTCATTGAAGCAACTCGCGTAGCAGCATCGTGCGGGTCTTGCCGTCGAGTGTTTCCGCGCCCATCGTGGCGCGGCCTCATTGAAGCCGGCCATACACCAGGATCCGCGCCCCTTCGCCTGCCGGTTTCCGCGCCCATCGTGGCGCGGCCTCATTGAAGCTGCTTGCACTCGTCGGCGTGTTCGGGCTTCGGGGCGTGTTTCCGCGCCCATCGTGGCGCGGCCTCATTGAGACGGAGCTGGGAACGTGGAGGTCGGCATATCGTTTCCGCGCCCATCGTGGCGCGGCCTCATTGAAGCGCCACGTTGCGGTCCAGGTAAGGCCGTTCCAGCACGAGTTTCCGCGCCCATCGTGGCGCGGCCTCATTGAAGCAACAGCGACAGAACTGAGGCGCCTCCTGTCCCGAGGGTTTCCGCGCCCATCGTGGCGCGGCCTCATTGAAGCTAGCCTGACTGCTCTCCAACGTAGCCCGTCCCATTGATTTCCGCGCCCATCGTGGCGCGGCCTCATTGAAGCTAGACGAGCGCAACGTAGGTGAGACAGCTCTGGACGTGTTTCCGCGCCCATCGTGGCGCGGCCTCATTGAAGCTAGACAGTGAGCAACGCAAACCCCCAGGCAAGGAGCCAGGTTTCCGCGCCCATCGTGGCGCGGCCTCATTGAAGCCCGATGTTGGTGGCCCGCCCCGTGCCCACGCCGACGTATTTCCGCGCCCATCGTGGCGCGGCCTCATTGAAGCCCGCCCGTCTTGAGGTTGAGCTGCCACCCGACCGCAGGTTTCCGCGCCCATCGTGGCGCGGCCTCATTGAAGCTCGAAGTAGCTGGCGTTGTCGCCACCGCAGCGAACCGTTTCCGCGCCCATCGTGGCGCGGCCTCATTGAAGCCCTCCAGTTGGACCTGTCGGACCCGTACCTCCTGTCCCGTTTCCGCGCCCGTCGTGGCGCGGCCTCATTGAAGCTAGATGGGCACGTACGGCGACCAGATGTACCCGGTCGTTTCCGCGCCCATCGTGGCGCGGCCTCATTGAGGTTCAGCGGCGAGCCGACCGCCGCGCTCGGTGCGTGGCGGGTGGGGCAACGAGGTCTCCATTCCACCATCCCCTCCCTTGATGCTCGCGCCAAGTACCGGGCGTTTCCACGGGATTGATTCCCGTGGATGCCATCCCCGCCACAAATCCGCGGTTTCTTGGGCCTGTGGTACCGGACCGGGGTCGATCCTGTGGCCACGGGATGGATCTTCCAACGGAGGATCCACCGGATGGGTCGTGAGCGCTCGAGGTCAACCCGCTGGTCAGGCGGGGACGAGATACTTGCTGAACGCTTTGATGATCTCGATGGCATCAGCCGCAACCTGATGCGGATCTCGAAAAGTGATTTCCCAGGAGAGGACGCTGATCCACGTGCTTCCGGCCTTGGCTTTCTTGGGGCGCGCTTTGGGACCGTGTGGACTCGTGATTGATGCGGCTTGCTGCTGGTACTGCGAGAGCCAAGCCCGGGCTGCGGCGTCAGCCTCCCTTTGCTCCACTTTCAGAACGAGGTTGCCGTCGTTGAATTCCCAGTACCCTTTCACGCCCGCGGCCACAGTCACCCAGGACCATTGGCATTCGGAAAGATTGAGGACGGCATTGTACCCGCCGTCGTACAGGGTCCACGGTGCCCCAAATGGGCTGGCCGTCGTCATGACATCTCGAACCGCTGCCAGCCTCGCGTACCAGATATGCTTGTCGCTGCGGTAGCCGAGCCTCCCCAAGTCCTGGTCTCGCTGCTGGCATTCCCTGGGCAGATCGAATGGATGGCCCAGACGCAGGACTTCGTGCTCCAAAGCCTGAATCCAGTCCGACACCGGCTGAGGGCCTTGTAGATCCCGCCACGCATCGAGGATCGCCTTGGGACGCAGAATCCCGAAGACACCGAAGCCGGTAGTCTTGTCACCGAAGTCCGGAGTCTTGTCGCGGATGGCTGCGGTCCCGAGCAGAAGCACCAGCGCGGGTTGACCCCTGCGCGCCTCTGACATTTCTTCGAACTGCTTGTCGCCGGGGCCAGAGTCCACTTTCAACTCGATGGGGAGGTCTGGGCCGGTCTCGTCGTTGGTGGCGACGAGCAAGTCGACCTTCCGGCTGCCAACAGGTTTCTCGCACCCGCACTGGAACTGGTCGGGCAGCGTCTGGAACCACACCATCGCGCGCTGGCGGTCTTCTTCGCCCGGCCAAGTCGCCCGTTCGAGCAACAAACGCAGCGCCTGGCGGGCGCCAGGCCAGTGACTGGTGTTGAGCATCCAGGAGAGGTAGCCCTTGTGCGTCGACTCGCGACCGTACCCGGCAACCTCGACGGGGTTGCTGCCGTTGCGAAGACGGTCCTCCATTTCCTTCCAGGGTAGTGGAGAGGTATCGCTCGAAGACGTGTCGTCATTCCCGCGCATCCTTGAGCCTCCAGATTGATAAGGTGCGCCACAGGTCGTGCGCCAGCCACGCTACGCTATCATGTGCGCTGGCCGGGACCTGCATCGTGCCGCCGGCATGATAGATAGCTACCCCATGCTCGTCGTTGATCCCTGGCACTGGCTGAACACGAATGGGGACATTCCCACAGACGACCTCCGGCTGCGACGGCAGATGCTCCGGATCGCACGTTTCATCGAGTACGGAGGACCGCTCAAGAAGCTGGAGTGCCGGGAGACGCTGATGGAGTGCCGGAAGCGGCCACGCGGTGTGCCCTGCACGGGCTTGATGTGGGTGGCGAAGACCGAGCGGGATGAGATCCAGGCGTTCTGCCGAGTGTGCGGCAACGACGAGGCCGCGGTTCACAATTGGCACGAGACCGAATGGGCCAACGGCATGATGGAAGCAGTGCCCATCAACTTCGACGGCCCCGACAATGATCGCGACCCGGCGCCGACCGGCAGGCCGCCCCAATCATCGACCACGAATTGACGGCACTCTGCGCCGCGCCGCCGAGGGCGCCGGATTCGCCACATGGCAGGTGGCGTTTTGGCCGTCCTGTCTTGAGCGTCATCCGCAAGGCCCTGCCATGCGGCTTCTCGGAGAAGCTGACGAGCCAAGCCAACCGCCTACGCCACCACAAATCGGGCCTCGCTAGCCCCGTGGACGTTGGTCACGCGCAGTTGGGCGTCGCGGATGCGCTCCTTCATTTCGGCCACGTGAGAGATCACGCCGACCAGGCGGCCGGTCTGGCGGAGGTCTTCCAGGCATCGCATGGCCAGCTCCAGTGCGTTCGGGTCGAGAGAGCCGAATCCCTCATCGACGAACACCGTGTCCAGTTTGACGCCACCCGAGTGCTGCTGAACAACGTCAGCCAGGCCCAGCGCCAGCGACAGCGCGGCCTGGAACGACTCGCCGCCGGAGAGCGTGTCCACCGGCCGCGCCTTTCCCGAATAGCCATCCAGCACTTCGAGGTTCAGCCCGGCTGCTATGCGGCGGTTCTCCTCGTCGCGTACACGCTGCAGGCGGTAGCGTTCATCGCTCATCGGGCCGAGACGTCGGTTGGCGGCAAGGAGCACCTCGTCCAGCCGCTCGGCCAGGACAAAGCGATGGAAGCCCGGATTTCGGGGCTCGCTGCCAGTCGCCACGTTGGCCAGTCTGCGCAGCGCCGCTGACCGGCTTTCTCGCCCAGCCAGATCCTCCTGCAACTCGGCCAGCCGCCTCCGGCAGGCCTCCATGGTCGTGATGTCCTTCTCGAGCGCGCCGATCCCGGTGTCGGCCGCCCGAAGTTGCGCCAAGAGTTCCTCCACTCTGCCTCCCAGTTTCGCGAGATCCGGCGCCGCCAGTCCGGTGGCTGCGTCCACGGCCCGCGCGAGCCTCGCACGCGCGGCCGCCAGATCCTCATCGAACCGGGCAACCTTGGCCTGGAGTTCCTTGACCTGCTGGCGGGTGCGTATCGCTGCCCGGTAGTCGTCGAGCGAGGTGAACCCCTCGGCGGCGACCGCCCGGTCCAGCTTCTCCTGCAGAACCGCAGCCTGCTGCGCGGCTTTCTGCGCGGCCTCCTGTGCCCCGGAGGCCGCTTCGCTGCTCTTGGCCACCTTCTCTCCGGCCCGATGTGCCGCATCCCTAGCCTGTTCGAGGGCGCTCTCCAGCGCCTGCAACTTGCCCCTGACGTTCTCAAGGGCTTCGTGAAGGGCCGTTGGATCTCGGTGCTGGGCGGGGATGTCATGCTCGCGTTGGTCGAGCTTCGCTTTGGCCGCCGCCAGGTTGCTCTCGGCCGCTGTTGCAGCAGCCCTCAGCGTCTCGCATTCGAGCTTCCGCCGATCTTCCTCCTCCCCGAGCCTCGCGATCTCCTTCACCAGTCCGGGCACCGCCTTTGCCGCGGCGTCGGCCTTGTCCAGCAGTTTGCGTGTCAGTATTGCCTCACGCGCAGCGGTCTGTGCCGACGTGCCATCAGTCAGCGCCTGCTCGCGGCCAGCGGCATCGGCGAGCTCGCTCTCCAGTTTCCCGACTTCGGTGCGGACCATTTCAAAAGCATCCTCGGCGGCCTCCACTTCGGATTTCGTCCGCTCCAGCTCCGCCTGATCGACAGCACCGCGTCCACGTTTGGCCGGTTTGGGGTGCTGGTTTGAACCACAGACTGGACAGGGCGATCCTGGTTCCAGCGTCCTGGCAAGTACGGCGGCCTGGGCCTTCACCCATTCTGACTGCGCCTTCGCCTGTTTTGCGCGGGCCTTCTTCAGTCGTGCGTCGGCCACCTGCCTTCGCTTGCGAGCCAGTGCCACCTGCTTCTTGAGTCTGCGCAATTCCTCTCTGAGATCCTCAGCCTGCTTGCTGCGCTCTTGGGCCTGCTCTGCATTCTTCACTGCCTTTCGCCGCTCGGTCACGGTTGCAGCTATCTGCTCTTGCTCTGCGTGGCCCTTTCTGAGCGCGGTCAGCTTTTCGTCGCACAGTGCGAGCTCCTTCTCCGCGGACTGCAACCGCGACCTCTGCCTGTCTGTCTTCCCCTGTGCCGACGTCACGGCCGCACGCAGATCGGCCAGCTCAGCAACCACCTTCGCAGTTGCTTCCAGTCCGGCAATTTCAGAATGGAGGCCGTCATGCTCGGGCCGACGTTTTTCTTGCGTGTCCAGCTCGTGCGCGGCCTCTGTCTTCCCGAGGCGAGCACCGTCGAGAAGTAACGTCTTGGCACGCAGGTTCACCGCGGCCTCGTCCGACTGTTTCACGGCCTCGGCAAAATTCGCGTCGGTGGACGAAATGTGAAATGCGCGCTCAGCACGACCAGTCTCCAGCCGGCAGGCATTCACCGCCGGTTCCTGCTCCTGGAGCTCCTTGAACGCTTTCTCTGCCGTGCGCTGCTCTGCAATCTTGCGTTCAACTTCCCGGCCGGCATCCAGCTCTGCGCGGGCGGCAACCTCGTCCGTGCCAAGCGCGGCTCGCGCGGCTCTTGACCTCGCTATTTCGCCCTGGGCGTCGGCAAGTCGCTTTGAAAGCTCGTCCGTTGTGGCGCATCCGGCGGCCTCCAGCGTCTTCTGGCGCGCTTGCCAGGCTTCGCTCACCTCGGAGTCTGCTTCTTGCGAATCAGCGGCCAACCGTTTTTGGATAGCAAGATAGCGATCCGTCTGGAAGAGGACCCTCAACACGTTCTCGCGGTCCTGCGCCGGCGCCTTCAGCATTTGCTCGAAACGGCCCTGCGGCAGCAGCACAACCTGGCAGAACTGCTCAGCAGACAGGCCCAGGATCTCCACGATGCGTTCCGCGACATCACCCACCTTCGTGGCCAGAACGTGATCCGTGCCCACGGTTGTCTCCCATAATGTGGCGGCGTGGGCCTGGGCAGTCATACCGCCCCCTCGGCGGGCCAGGCGTTGCTGCTCGGGTATCCGCTCGATCCGAAACGAGCGCGGCCCGACCTGGAACGCGAATTCAAGCCGACAGATGGCGTCCGCCTCGGCCGACAGGGACTTCATGTGCGCCTGCGCGCGCCCGACGCTGGTCTGGCCGTACAGCGCCGCGCATATCGCATCGAAGATGGTGGTCTTTCCGGAGCCGGTGTCACCCTCAATCAGAAACAGCCTTTTGTCACCCAAGACGCTGAAGTCGATCTCCTGGCGTCCCCGGAACGGTCCGAAGGCTTCCATCACCAAACGCAGTGGCTTCACGACGCCACCTCGGCGCTGGTCGTCGCATCGATGGTTGCGGCCACCAACTTCCGTTCCTCTGCCGTGAGCTCATGATCGGTTGCCGCCTTCATGAAAGTGTCGAACAGGGTGATGTCGTCGAGGCTGCGCAGAGACTTGCCCTGGGTCGCACCTGTCGTCGCGGCGATCGCGGTCGAGACATTCACGTCCACGGCGTTGGGAAAGCGAACGCGCACGCGGCTCATGGCGTTCACCGGCATGGTCGTGTCGAGGAGCTTGATGTACAGGTAGTCGTCGGAGTTCCCATCCGCGCAGGCGCCTGACTCGATGTCAGCGAGCAGGCCCTGGATCTCTCGAACGTCGCGTCTGGGAGCCAGGGCCAACTCGCGCACGACGCACGTGCCGTCCACGCCGATCTCGGCCAACGACACAGACTTCGCCACGGCGGCCTCAGACCGCGAGTACTTGAGCAGGGAGCCGCTGTACCGGACGCGCGGGCTTGAGACGTTTTGAGGACGGTGCAGGTGCCCCAAGGCGGCGTAGCTGAAACCGTCGAAACAGTCCACCGCCACTTGGTCGGCTCCGCCCACGCTCAGGGTTCGCTCCGAGTCGCTGGGGCTGCCGCCCGCCACATACGCATGGGCGACGAGCACCGATGGGACGCCGACCGGCACCATGTCCCTGAATCGCTGAGCAACGGCGCGCAGGGCGGCCTCGTGGGTCGCGATGCTGTTGTCATTGAGGTACTCGCGCACGGCGGCCGGCTCCAGGAACGGCACGGAACAAAGGAAACCTTCGTTTCCATCCTTTCCGACGCGGACAGGCGTGAGATCCCCGTGGACCCTACCCGCGACGTGCAGACCGTTCTTCTTGAGCAAGGTCGAGCCGAACTGAAGCCGGTCGGGGCTGTCGTGGTTGCCCGCGATAAGGATCGTGGGCGTCGCCAGCCGGTCAACGATTTCCGTAAGAACCCAGTCCAGAAGGTCCACCGCTTCCGCCGACGGCACCGCGCGATCATACACGTCGCCCGCCACTACCACCGCGTCCGGCTTCTCGTCCTCGACCATGGCGACGATTTGCCCCAGCACATGCCGCTGGTCTTCGAGCAGGTTCACCGCGTGAAACAGCTTGCCCAGGTGCCAATCACTGGTGTGCAGAATCTTCATATCATTCCTCCCGACAGATCGTCACCGTAGAAGCGGGACAGCGAACGGCGCAAGTGCATCCACATCAGCATTATTCCACGATGGCATCCCCCACTGACACGGAATCCCCTTGCGCCGACATGGGAGACCGTCACGTCGACGCCACTCTGGTCCACGAGGACGTTTGAAACAGCGCCGAGCCGAGTACGGGGCGCAGATTGTCTCCGCAGTGGGGAGACAATTGGAAGGTGCGGGCTTGAGAAGAATCTCCTGTGGCACCACGACCGGGTCATCCGTGAGCCCGCGGAGAGCCGAAGTCATCGTACCCACATCGCCGCCTGGGGGAAGTGCCGCCATCGGGAATTTCCGCGGGATCTGTTCCCCGTGGGTGCCATTCCCGGCACAACCCCGCGATCTTGCAGGCGGGAGTGCCAGCCAGACGCCGATCCCGTGGCCGCGGGATGGTCCATCCGTTGGAGGATCCACGGGATATGCACCCAGGCACGGCGGGCTGCGATCGTCGGCGACCAGGATGGTTGGAATTGCCCGCGGAGCGAACGGACATCATCAGCATTCCATCCGCGACAACGTCGCGCCCACGTATCTGCGCTGGCAGGTGGTGTTTGTGCTGGACGGGCAGGCTCACATCGAGTTGCCCGCGGCGTTCGACATGAGAAGCGTGATCGACGCGGCGGTCATCGACGTGGAGATGTTGCATCTGGCCCAGCTGTCGTCGGGCACCGACCAGCGCTGCCGCGGGTAGAGGACGTGCAGGCCATCTCGCCGCCCATGTTCTTGGCCATGCAGGGCCGCGACCCCAGCGGCAACTACCTGCTGGGGTCGATCACTGTGCCGTGAGCAGCGGCCCAAGCGGCGCCGCGTGCGCAAGCCAACCTCTGGCCGCGGGCAGGTGGGCCGTGGGCCGGTGCCTCAGCCCACCGGCCTTGGGGGATATGTGATGACTACCCATCTGAGCGAGAGGCCGGCTTTCCTTGAGAAGTCCGCCCCCATCGCTCGTTGACGATCTTTGAGCCCGCGGCCACGTCATCCAGCTTCAGCGGTCGTTTTTCCCCGGTGGTGGGGTCGACGATCTCGCCCGGGTCGTTGGCATCGGCCAACCCGGCATCGTAGCCACGCTGGTATTCTCCACTGAGGCGTTGGCTGAGGTCCGCAACGAGCGAAACCAGTTGTTGCTCGTCGCGGATCGGCGTGTGCAGCGCTTGCGCCATCTGTGCGACCGACGCGGACGCGATGGTCAGGCTGGCGATCATCGCGTCGTACTCGGAACGCAGGCTGCGTATCAGACCCGGGGGCTGCTTCAACGCGATGACGATTTCGGGGAGTTTCTTCCCGGCCTCGAAGAGCTCGAAGGCAGCTGCGCAGACAGCGCCGGAGGGTTCGGGACCCGTATCCCCGCCAACCAGGCCGCGCAGGACGGCGGCGACCTCCTCGGGTGCGTAGCGCCAGGAGCCGTCAGCGCCCTTGGTTGGGTGGAAGGCCACATTGTCTTGGGTTTTGACCTCGGCCTCGGACACGGCGAGGAGCGAAGCCACTTGTCGTCTTGTGAGCTGGGGCGATGTGCTTGCCATGGGCTTTTTCCGGGTTGGGGTTCTGGGGCCACGGTGGAAGCCGTAACACCACGTGTTTCAAAATGGTGTGTCCCGCGAATCACCGGTTCCGGCGGCCACGGGATGGCCTTTCCACTGGAGGATCTATTGGATCACGGCTCGGAGTGGACAGGTCTGGGGCTCCGGTGTGTCCACAGGCTCTTTGCCGATCTTTGAGAATCTTCTCGTTCACTAACCCTACAACAAGGAGCTCACCATGATCGGCCAGGGAAAGAACAATCAGAGAATTCAGCGCTGGATGACGGCAATCGTATTTGGCCCCAACGCGACGGCAGGCGGTTTGTCGTTCACCCTTTTCCATGCACCAATTCACGAGGTTCAGAGGTTGTTGCGGAAGTGGGAACTGGAGAGCATCCCGGAGCAACTGGCGTTTCGTGAGTTGATCGAGGAGATAGACAACACCGCTGCCGAAGAAGCCACAGAACTCGGCTGGATTGCGCAGCGATTCGACCTCCACGCCGCTAGTGCCGAAGGTCAAGCACTCGGCAGTCTTACGCTGCGATATGCAGCGGCGACGTCAGCGTCAGGGGCCTTCACAGACTCCGAGCCGGCGACCAAGGACGGCCAGGTTGCGCTGGCGATGCGGCACACCAACACGGCCTTCCAGCTGCTCGGAGAGGGCTATCGGACCATCCTGGACGTGGTGAACCGCCGCTTCGCCGAGCAGGACCGACAACTGGAGAGGTCGCAGGATGCGCAGAGTAAAGTCTACGACACCATGGCTGAGCTGGCTGAAAAACGTTTCGAGAGAGAAGTTCTTGCGGATACAAGGAAGAAGGAGACCGAGATCGAACTGCGCCGGGAGGTCGCGCAACTGGATCGCAGCCAGATGTTGACCAAGCTGGCCGTGGAGCGGGTGGCACCGCTGATCCCGGCCCTGATGAACCGGATCATCGGGAAGGGCACAGTGCCAACCACGACCACCCCGCTCGAGGAGGTGATGGCGGGCATCTTCGAGACGCTGACCGAGGAGCAGCTCGCGGGCATGCAGAACGTGCTCACGCCGTCCCAGATGGCGGGTCTCGCCATGCTCCTCCGGGACCTGCAGGGCGCACGTCAAGGTGGCAAGCCCGGCGCTGCCGGAACAGGAACGCCCTCCCGGAATGGCCGATTCTCGGAAGAAACCCCCTACATCGCCATCGAGCACATCCAGAAGGAACTCCTGCCCTGGGCGATCGAGCAAATCAGGACGGGCCAGCCCCTGAACCCGCCCGTCACGCTGGCGAAGCCGGCGAGGATGTTCCAGCTGTTCGCGGGCGCCCTCACTCGACCGGAATATGACGACCTCCTTGCCGGGGACGTCCCCTTCAACGCCGAGGAGCGCGAGGCATTCGTCAAGCTGGCCGAAACGTTCAACCTCGTGCCGCCGCCCGTACAGACCCCCACGGCCAAGTCCGAGAAGGGGGCAGGACAACCCCAGAAGTAGATGGCGGATCAACCTGGTGCCGCCGCACGCTCAAGGTGCGGCGGCCAAGCCTGTCAGGGTCAGCACGACCCCAGAAGTGGTGGTGCAGATTCGGGGCGGGGCAGCCGCTGGGTCAGGCGCCCCACCTGGGTCTTGGGGATGGGATCCTTGGCGTTGTTGGAGATGTCGGTGAGCATGGTGATGTCGGTCATGGGCACCACCGCGGCGTTGGGCAGGGACGAGCTGCGCAGCGGTGCCTACGTCCGCGTCCGCATGCAGGGTCGGTCCGGCGAGGAGCCGAAGACGTGCTCGCCGTCGAGGGCGCGGTATGCCTCGAACCGCATTGAGGGCAGCTCCAGGACGCCGAATGTGGCCGACCGGAACTCGTCGGGCACGATGAGTGGACCGGCTTTCCTGTAGACATAGGCCTTCGAGCAGCATGCGCCGGGATTCAGAATTCTGCCGGGCGGGACGTTCACCACCAGCTCGAACTCCACGTGCGTGTGCCCCACTATCAGGACGTCGGCACGGGCCTGCTCCAGCAGGCGGCGCCGCAGCTTCGGGTCGGTGGTCTCCTTCGTCAGGCCCTCCATGTCGCTCCCCGGCCGGGCATGCCACATCGCCACGCGAATGCCCTCCAGCTCGCCCTCCCAATGCACGGGCAGGGTTGCCAGCCAGGCCAGCGAGATGCGCGAAAGCTCGGCACCGCCGCCGAAATACTCGGAGATGTGGCATGGCTCGAAGAAACTGCGCATGTCCTTCTGGCGGTGGCGGCGATCGAGCGCCCAGCGCTCGTGGTTGCCCAAGATGCAGTTCAGGTTCTTCTCGGACTTGAGCCGCTGGACGACCTCCTCACCGAGCGGCTCCATGTCAATCAGGTCGCCGGCACATAAGATCGCATCGCAACCCATCTCGCGGAGTCGGGCCAGGGCGGCGTCCAGGGCTTGCAGATCGCCGTGGACATCCGCCAGCACTCCGAGGAGCTTAGACAAGCCATATCCCCTCGGTGGCGACCGCGTAGTGAGGGGTGCCGAAGGCTCCCTTCCATTCCCGGTATGTTGCCTCGTCGGCCAGGTACAGGACGATTTCCTTGCACTCGTCGCCCACGGCATTGTGTATCGCCCCGGTCAAATCGGCGGTTTCCCTTGCCCAATCCTCCGGCATCTTCTCCACGATCACCAAGATGTAGATCTCGTCCCGGGCGGTGGCATCGCCCCGGGCATAGGAGTCGAATAGGCACGCCTTCGCCTTGCGGTCGGACAGTGCCTTTGTGACGGCATCCCGGATCTGGGCCAGCGTGAGGACGCCCCGGCCCAGCCGCGCCCACCGCGCAATCGCCGCCCGTCGGGCGAGGCGCGAACGTTGCTTCGCACCGTATGAAGGTGTGCGTGGTCTGCTCACGGCTTGCCCTCCTCTGTGGTGTTGCGTCCTCCCCAGAGCCAGCCAGCGAAGAACACGGCTGCAGCGGCGTCGCCGGCAGCCGGGCAGTCCGCCGCATACCCGGCAAAATGGAGTGCAAGGCCGGCCAGGGCGACCCTGGCCAGAAACCTCAGATCTAGCTCCGCCGCGAGCTTGTCTTCCGTCGTCTCGTTCTGGTCTTCCATGATGCCACCAGGTGGTCACACACGGCCGCCTTCCTGTTCTCGCCTGATTTCCGGTGGTACTCGGACAGAGCTTCGAGCGCCTCGACCAGGTCGTCCTTGGCCTCCGCCGCCGTCGGGCCCACGCCGTACACGCCGCGAACGGATGGCGCCTTGGCTGACCAGATCCCATCCTCCAGCCAGAAGACGAAGTGGTACCTGTGGCTATGCGGGGTCTGTGGCTTGTCCCCGCGCGGACCGAGCCCGAGCTGCTCCCGCATCTCCGCGCTTGAGATCGCGCGGACGCGGCCGGTCTCCAATTCGGCGATCCGGCGCTCTGCAATCCTCGCGTCCCTGGCGTCGGCTCGGGCTTCCGCCGCCTCGCGCTCGGCCTTGGTCCATGCCTCGCGCAGCCACTTCTCCAGCCTTGGGATCTCAAGGACGAAGTCCCAGATCTGTCTCGGGGTCATCGTCGGGCTGCCGCGAAGGCCAATCATCTTCTTGAGGCGGACCAGGGCGCTCCAGTCGACAGCCGGGTGCCGCAGCCTGACCCTGGTGGGCTGGCGGGACGCAGCCTCCCCAATTTGTTGTATGTGGCGCATGACCGCGTCCTGGTGTGGGCGACTCGTCGAGAATTTCGCGAAACTCAAGCCCTCCAGGCACTCGGGGATGCGCTTGCACGCGATGAGCATATCGTTGAACCATGCGCTGGCTGGCCTAGGTTCCAGGGCCAGGTCGCCGCCCCAGGGCTTGTGGGATTTCTTCGCGACCGACTTCTTGCTCTTCACCGCAATTTCCTCCCAAGCACGGAGGCCTCCTCGATGGCGAACCTCCACAGCTCATCCACGCTCATGTCCGTGACGGCCTGTGTTTCCTTGAGCCGTTCCAGCCTCTCCCAGTCGATGGTTGGAAGCCTGGCCCTTGATGCCGGGGGCTGATCGGACGCCGCATGGCTGATGTTCACCAGGGCAAGCCTGACAGCATCCTGGGCGTTCGTGCTCGCGGTGAACGCGGCCAGGTCCATGCCCTTCGTACACTTCGCGATGCTCCCGCATGCATCAACCATCTCGTCGATCTGAACGCACGGTCCGCACCGGACGCTCACCCAGCCGTGCCGCTCCTCGATCGCGCCGGGCTCGCCACAGACTTCACAGGTCCGCTCTGACTCGTCGGCCGCCTCGCGGATCGCGGCTTCGATCTCGGCGTCGAGGCGCGGGTCCGGCGGCGCGTTCTCTTCCCCTTCCCAATATACTTTCAGGCGGCCGTACTTTTCCTTCACCTGGACGACGTGGATGGCCGCGTCCTTGGCCAGCCTCTCCGATAGGCGGTCGAGGATGTGGAACCACCCGTCGTAGATCTCAAACCCGCCTACGGCGAATCGGCTCGCCGGGCTCGTCGGCGCGACCCATGCTTCGCGATAGAGGACAGGGTACTTCTCCAGGAGCGCGAGAGCATGCTCCGGCGACAGGTCGAGCCAGCTCCGCTCGCCCGAGGCGGCGAGCCGCTTGGATCGGTCGAAGACGGTCTTCTTCCGGCGGGCGAGGAGCCTCCTCACCCATGACGGCGGCAACACTTTCTTCCTCCGCGCTTCCTCCACCGCGCAAGCATCGCACTTGACCGACCAGTGCCCCTCGCGCTGTGCGTGCTTGCCGGGCTTCCCGCAACGCTCGCACGTGATCCGAGATTCCGCCACCGCCTCCGCCAGGGCGGCGTCGGTGGCCGCCTCGATCTCATCGGAGGGCAGGTGGCTCAACTCGAAGTAGACCCTCAGCAGGCCGAGCTTTTCCTTGAGTTGGCCGACGACGAGGTTCGGATCGTCGGACAGCTTCGCGGACAGCCGATCGACGATCTCGAACCAGCCGTCGCCGCATGCGAAGCCTTCCCGGGCGAAGGGCGGCGACGACGGGACGGGCGAGGCGCAGGCCAGACGGTAGAGGGAGGGGTAACGCTCGATGAGCTGCATCGAGTGCGCGACGGTCATCTCGCTGTGGCCATGGGGAGAGATCCCTGAGCTGAAGAAACCCCGGCCGAGGCACTCGCGCAAGGTGGGCGGCGTGGGGATGTCGAGCTTGATGGCGTTCGGGTTTGAGAAACCTGCGGTCCTCAGCTTCTTCCTTTTCGGGGCTTGCTTGATTTTCGTGACCATTGTTTTTCACCGGAGGCGATAGATGGTCAGCAGCGCGGCCCATCCGTAATCCAGGAGGCCGGGCGGCCGTTCGTATTCATGGCCAAACCGGATGGCCATGTCGAGCAGGTACCGCGCCCAGAAATATGCCTCGACGATGGGGCGGGTGTGCAGCGTCCAATCGCCATTGTGAGACAGCTCCCACTTCTTCCCGGTGCCAGCGGCGATGATCTCCTCGATGTAGTCGTCGAGCCTGCCCGGCACGGGCGCCAGGGTGCGGAGGCGGGTCACGATCGCGGTCGTGTGGTGCTGCGCCCAATAGACCTTGTTCGACAGGTGCAGGAGCCGATAGGGAACGTCCTCGTCGGCTCGCGCACGGCAGTCGCCGCGCAGCCTCTCCAGCTCGGGGAGGGCGGCCTTGATGTTGGCGAGCAGGAGGGCGACCTCGGGACGCGGATCGAGGTTCTCCGGTACGTTCTCGATCTCCACCCTGTAGCGAGGACGGGGCCTGCCGTCGCGCTCCCGCACGACAATCTTGGCTAGGAAATCGACGACCGACATCGTCGAGAACTCGTGCATGGGGTCGTCCTCGATGGACAGGTCGAACTTATCGACGGGGCGAGGGGTGTAGGGCACGCGCTCGCGCCGCTCGACCGCTGGCGCCGTGGCCACGATCATCAGCGGCCGATACTCGGTGCCGTCGAGCCAAGGTCGATAGACGTCATTGAACCATGCGCCGAAGTCCTCTGGCGCGTCGACAGAATACAGCGTGTGGTTGCTGTACACCTCCCCATTGTCAAAGATGTAGATCATCGTTACACCACGCTGCTGATGAGCGGGATGAGCTTGGTTTTCCCTTCGATTGTCACCTTCTTCTTAGTCATTGGTTTCCCCTCTATGGATTGAAGACCCAAACCTTGCCCTCGTGCCGGACGAAGCTTGTGCCGTTGTAGCCCGCGTCTCTGACATACTTTTCGTAGTCGATGTAGCCACGGAGGCTCTCGGGGACCTCCTTGAGGATGCCGGTGTCGTCCAGGAAGCTCTCGGCCCAGTCCTCCTCGCTCTCGAACGTGCCCTGGTAGGAGTCCTGCGCATCCTCTATGGATCCTGATGCGTCGACGTGCTCGCGGTAGACAGCCACCAGCTCCCTGTCGCCGTCGCCCAGGGCCAGCCACTCCCACAGCTCGTCCTCGATGCTGGATTCCGAGATCATGCCCTCGGGGATGCCCTCGTGGTCCTGGAACATCAGTTCCGGGTCTGACTCATCCTTGTGCAGCTCCGCGCAGGCCGAATAGAAGGCGTCCTTGTCGGCGTAGTCGGCCAGGTTGAGCCACGCGCCCTTGATACTGCCGTTGTTGTACTTGCCGTAGGTGCCGACGTACACCCTTGGCTGGTTCTTCTCTGTTTTGGTTGTGCCGGTCACGGCGAACCCTCGGGCGCGACCTTGGCGGCGGCATGAACCGCGCCTCCCGTCTCGGCCCAAGTTACGAAGGGGTGCTTGCTCCGAGACCGCTCAGAGGATTCGGTCCAGAGCAGAAAGATGTTCTTGAGCGGAACCAGGACGGTGGGTTTCCCCATCTTCAAGCCTCGCTCCTATGCTACTCAAAAACTACTAATTCGCTACTAGAAAGCTACTACACTTGTGAATACGCGAGGTTACTCCTAACCTCGGAGCGATGCTTCGGCGCAAGAAGACCGGAAAAAGAGTGAACCACGACCAGATCATGCTGCATTTGCCGCCGGCTCTCATTGACGGCCTGAAGGAAACAGCCGTCGAGAGAGGACAGACCTACTCAGCGCTCGCCACCGAGTGGCTGCAGCGGGGCCTGGCCGAGCACCAAGCGAGCAAGCAATCCTCGAAGTAGGGTCTACGTCACCGACCCTCGGTAGCTTCGCCACCGGTTCACCCCATCCCGAGTGTGCGACGGATCTTGCCGAAGTCGAACCGCCGGCCCGGCTCGACCCGGCTCTCGTCACGCCCCATCTCCTTCAGCAACGAGGTCAGGCGTGCGCGGTACTTGGGCTTCGCGGCGGCCTCCCTGGGTGTCAGTCCATCCAGCTACAGGTCCGTGCGCGCGGTCGAGCCGCCGCCAGACAAGCCCTGGCAATGGCACTGCATGTGCGCGGTCCAGAACCGATTCGACAGTCGTGGGGACGTGACGACATGGGTACCACCGTCACCCTGCGCACGTATCTTCACGCGAGGGCGTCGGCGTTCGTCTCGACGTATAATTGGAGCCAATGCCTCGACGCCCACGTGGAAAACCGGCTGGCGTGCGTGGGCCGGCTCCCCTGCTGCCCACGCCCGAGCAGCAGGCGAGGATCCCGGAGCTTCGGGATCGCGCACACCAGGCAGCATTGCTGAACGAGGAGAACCACGCTCTCTTGCTTGCGGCCAATCACATCGCCGAGGCCCAGGAGGCCATCGAAACGGCCATGCAGATCCGGCAGCGCAGGAATGTCGCCGCGGAGCGGCCGGAGACGAAGCCAAGCCCCGAGGTGCTTGCCGTGGAGGAGGCGGAGCAGCGCTGGATAGGCGACGTGAAGGTCAGAGACGCCTTTGCGCCGGCGACCCATAGGAAAGCCATGGAAGACTGGCAGGCGGACACGCTGAAGTACTCCGAGTCGACCAGCCGGCTTGTTCGAAGCGCGCGATGCCTTCTGCGTGTGGCCGATGAGATCATTCGAGGAGAAGTCCAGCGCGCGGCTCAGTACGAGGACGTCGCGTTGCCGTGGGAGGATGAAGACGACATCTTCTACAGGCTTGCGAAGGACGAGGCGGGCCTGGAGAAGGCGGCGCTTGTGCGAGCCGTGGAGGAACGCAAGATAGTTGATACGGACCGCGCCAAGGAGCACTTCGAGGCCCTGCGCAATGCGATTCGCCGGGTGGGGGAGCGGGCCGACATTGCCTTGTGGCGCCCGCGGGAGAACTACATGACCGGGCTCCTCGGCGCTGGCGCTCCGCTTGAGTCCAAAGTCCTTGCCGAGGTCGACGAACAGGTCCGTCGTCTCGCGGTCTGGGCCTGGGCATCACCGGCGCTGCACGATGAGGTGTGTCGACTTTTCCCCGCGAGGCCCAGCCGCAAGAAGCGGCAGAAGCGGACGCAGCCGCGGCGCCACGGCCCGACGACATAATGCGGGACGCAGCGCCCGAAAACGCTGTTCCAGGTTAGGTACAAAAACGGCCGTACAACCTCCGTACCGGGTCATGCGATCCAAGTACGGCAGGCTTCACGGCCAGATCACGATCGACGGGATCACCGCCGAGTTCGATCTGTCCGTCGATGCGAGCGCTGCAGGGATGGTCGAGCAGATCCTCCGTCATTTACAACAGCGTGGTAACATTCCTGCTGCTGACGAATCGCCGCGCCCGAGAAAGGAGCAAGATACATGGCGCGACGACGAAAGGGCGAGCGAGTGCTCGGCCCGTACCGTGACGGAAGAGGATGGCGAATCGTACTCGCTGAGGCACCAGATCAAAAACGCCGTCTCTACTTTGAGACGGAACGCGAAGCAATCAAAGCTAAGCGGATCGCTGAGCAGGAGTTCGAGGAAACCGCAGGCGTGACCATCAAGGAGGCCATTGAGGGATACGAGATGTTCCAGAGGACGGAAAAGAAAGACAAACCCCGCTCGGTAGCCGACACCGTCTACCGGCTGGGCTTGTTGTTCCCAGAAGGGGACGATCTGTTGTCGAGTCTGACGCCCAAGCGGTGTCAGGAGCTTTTTGACAACCTGAAGGTGCGCAAGACGAAGTACGACAGGCCCTTCTCGACAGATTCGTTGGGGAACATCATTGCCGAATCGAAGACGTTCATGAACTGGTGTGTGAGCAAGAAGAAGTGGCTGCGAGCAACCCCCCTCGCCGCCATCGAGGTCGAAGGGAAGCGGCGGCATGGCAAGCCGCAACTTCGCCTGGACGAGGCACGGAAGTGGACGGCCAGGGCGTTGGAACTGGCGGAGGAGGGCGAGTCCGGGGCGGCGGCGGCCTTGATCACCTTGTTGATGGGGTTCAGGGCGAGCGAGGTAGTCAAGCGGGTGGTTCGCGATCTGGACGACGATGGGAAGATCTTGGTGGTGGAAGATGCGAAGACCGAGGCGGGGAATCGCCGGGTGCAGGTGCCAGCAGTCTTGCAGCCGTTGCTGAAGGGTCTGGCGGAGGGGAAGGCTGCCAGCGACCGGCTGTTTGGCCAGCACTGGCGCGACTGGGTGCGCAAGTGGGTGATCCGGATCTGCGAGGAGGCCGGGGTGCCGGTGGTGTGTGCGCACTCCATGCGCGGGCTCCACTCGACCTTGGCCATGGACGCCGGCATGTCCGCGCACATGGTGGCCGCGTCCTTGGGCCACGAGTCCGCCAGAACCACATTGATGAGCTACGCCAAGCCGGAGGGCGTAGAAGCAGGACGGCAGAAGCGAGTGACCGCGGGAGTAATTGGAGGGGGCCGTGGGAGCCGGATCCGGCGGAATATCGTTCCGGTATCGTTCCGGAGCGACGTTCGCGGCGCACGCCGCCGCCGTAAGTCCCCGTAATTTGTGGAGCTGAACGGGATCGAACCGTCGGCCTCCTGAATGCCATTTCTGCGATTTCCGTCGAGAAGACGATGTGCCGGGGTTTCCACTCCGTCGAGAGTCCTTGGAAACCCCGAGATCATGCTGGGGCCGGGACGCCTACCGAACTAGACGAAAAACCCTATAAACTCGGGACGTTTGCGAAAATGTGGGTGGAAAGTTGTCCCCAGAGTTACCCCCAGAAACGTGCCGTGCCAAGGGTTCAATCCCGGCCGAGGCAGGTGGGAGGTGCGCAGAATGCGCGGGGGGCACATCGTGATGGTCAGCATCTTCATTGGCCTGGCGAAAAAGGGCAACCGTGAGATCGCCATCATCTCCGAGCCTCGATTTGTCTGCGCGTCTCTTCCAACTCAGCGGAGAGGAGCTTCTCATTCGGCAGCGCGGTGAGGTACTCACGGACAAGCAACTTGTTGGGCAAGGCATCGGTGGCGTAATGGACCAGGGCCTCGCTCTTTCCGCTGCACAGGATGATGCCCACGGGTGGTTTCTCGCCGGGCTGCACCCAGTGCTCGCGGGCGTAATTCAGATACAGGTGCATCTGCCCGGCGTCGGCGTGGGTGAAGCGGCCTAGCTTCAGATCGAAAATGACCAGGCAGCGCAGGCGGCGGTGGAAGAAGAGCAGATCCACGCGATACCATTCGTCGTCGATGCGCAGGCGGCGCTGTCGACCGACAAACGCGAAGTCGTTACCCAGTTCAAGGAGAAAGGTTTCCAGGTGGCGGATGAGGGCATCCTCCAGGTCACTCTCGGAATACTCATCGCGCAGGCCGAGAAATTCGAGGACCAGTGGATTGCGGATTTCCTCATCGGCGGTGACAGCATCGCCTGGCTGCGGCTTGCTGCCCTTGGTAAGCATGGCGACTTTGTTCCGCGACAAGGCGGTGCGCTCGTAGAACTGGCTGTCTATCTGGCGCTGGAGCTGGCGTACTGACCAGCCACCGCGCAGGGCTTCGGTCTGGTAGAAGGCGAAGGCTTCGGGCGAGCGGCTGCGCCGGATCAGCAGGGCGTAGTGTGACCACGGCAGCGGGAAGGCTCGGGCCACGTCGGCCAGGTTGAACGGAAGAGAATGCAATCTGCCGGCTGGCATCTGGAAAACCGGAGACGGTGTCTTGGGAATCTGAGTTGAGGACGAGCGTGGGGGCGCTGATGGCAATTCCCGAGACAGCGTCTCGGAAATCTGCTTCGCGCCGCAGACGCCATAGAAGAGCCGCATGCTCTCAAGGTTGCGAACTGAAAAACCGCGCCCCAAACGTGCTGTGAGATCACTGGCCAGACGCTCCAGCAACCGCTCGCCGTATCCTGCCCGCTTTGCGCCGCCTTGTTCAAATTCTACGATGCGGCGGCCAATCTCCCAATACGTGGCCGTCATGAACGCATTCACGGTTCGTGCGCTGGCACGCCGGGCAGCTTCAAGCAGTTCCCCGACGCTGCTGAGCAAACTGGAGTAGCTGACGGATGCGACCGGGCCGGCGGTCTCGTTCTTCGTGATGGACTTCTTCATGCCGCAAGCACCTCGTTGAGTTGATCAGGCATCGTGGCGAGCGTGTCAATGTCCATGTGTATCACGGCGGTGTGCAGCCGGCTGATCATCGCGTCTTCCACGTCGCGCAGGTGGGTACCCTCCCCTGATGGAAGGACGGCCCGGTATCGCGGAAAGTGCCGCCAATCGGCCTCGGACCTTTTCGACAGCCCGCAAGACGTACAGTGAAACGCCCATGCGGATCTCGTGGCCTGCTGGGCCGGTCTCCGACTTGGGCGCGGTCCCGGCCCCGACTTTGGCCTCAGGCTTTGAAATCAGCTCTGGCCTCAGCTTCCTGCCCGGCTTGGCCCTCTGGCTTGGGCTTGCCCTTGGCTTCACCCCTTTGCTCGCCTCTCGCCTCATCGACTTGAGCCTAAGTCGTTGTCCGACGGAATGCGCCCCCGCTCTCCTTCTGGCAAGCCTCCACGAGAACGGCCGTCTTCTCCTTCTGCTTTAGCTGGTTCTGGTCCGCAATGTCCACGCCGGACCTCTCAGCGATGCGCACCGCCTCCCGAACCAAGTCCGCAAACTGAGTCAGGTTGTTGAACAGAGCAACCAGTCGGTCGCAGTATGTGTCAATCTCCTTGTTGTTGAAGCGCGGAACATTCTCCCTGTCGCTCAGCAAGCGCACCATCATTAGAAGGTGATAACGGAATCTCTTGTACTGCGGTTCAAGTTCTCTTGACCGAAACATTCCTTCCAACCTGTAGTAGCCTAGACCGCTTGCGTAGTAGGGGCTGAATCTGTGTCCCTCATGAAATAGGTCTCCGCCAAGCCTCTTCGCGATGGTGCCGTAGTATCCCGAAACGAGATGCGGGGAATCCAGAAACATTGCGGCGATAGCCTTGATTTGCACTGGAATCGACACGACCTTGGCTCGCGGGACCTTTCCGGAGTTGGCGTATTGGTTGGTTCTTCGCTCGTAATAGAGCCGTCCCTCGCCCTCGATGGAGTTGTAATACTGCTCAAGATCCTTTTGAAATTGGGAAAGGGCCTCAAGTTGCTCGGGCTTGACGGCCGTCTGTCGGTTTGTTGCCTTGGTGATTTCGTTACGTATGTCATCATCGTCAGTGACGATGAGTCTCATTGGCACATGGAGATTGACAATCCCCTCTGTGTCCTTATTAGCAAACAGGACGTGACTTGTTTGGCAGCCATTTACTATCTGGTAGTCGGTGAGGGTGAAGGTGTCGCCAGTCGTCTTTAGATCGTCGGCTACGACTGTGACTCCGTTGTTGAGGACTCCAAAGAGATCGTGCTTGCCTGCCTTTAGTGTTTCCTCGATCTTCTGATTCACGGGGTTGGAATCGAGTCCAAGGTAGTCGCGGATATTGTCGTAGAAGATGTTGCGAATGCCGCCACCGTCGTCGACGATGAGCTTTCTGAATTCAGCGAAGGGTAGCATACCGAAGTAGGCTTCCTTGACACCTCGGACGGGTGGAATTGTGACTCGCTTTTCAAAGAGGAATGAGGAGCGGACCTTCTCTTTCGTTTTGCGGTAGTAGGTTTGGACTGCCCTTGCGTCACAGGGGAAGAGCACCACTTTACTGAATAGGTTCGTACTATTGATCTCTTGAGTGCTCCGATCTATTACTGACATGAGGGCTGCGTCTTCGCACCAGTTGCCCGTCGTAACGTAGAAGAGCTTGCAGGTAGGGTTGCCTTTCGACATTGCATGGGCATTTGCATAGATGAAGTCCTTCATCTCTTTGAAGGCGAGCATGCGGTCGCCCTTGTGGAGCCGGGAGCCAAGGTCGAAGAACTCCTTCACGGAAAAAGTAAAGTTGCCCAGTTCCGTGCTCTCGAACTTCGCGGAAGTCTTTGCCTGAATGAAGAGGAAGACAACTTCCAGGAATCCGTTGGCATCAAGGAGATCCCGCACTTCTTCTACATCATTAACGAGTCGGCCATTTACGAGTATTCCAATAGCGTCGATTCCCTGAGTGCCCTCATCTGTGAGGAGATCCGCGGCATCAAATGATCCCGGGTACTCGTTGGCAATTACGCAGAATGATGCAAATTTCTCGAAGTCAGTGGATTCTGAGACCGCACTGATCTCGTTTGTCTCCAGGAACTCCTTCACGCAGCTCTTTGTAATCAGATCCATTCTTGAATACCTCCTCGGAGACTGTGTGGGGCCGTAGGCCGACGTGAAGAGTTGCCCATGGAGACTTGTTTTCTTCAAGGGTATTCTGCACTTGAATCCGTTTTTTTTGGCACGGGAACACGGTATGTTCTTTTCCGCGGTCTTGGCCTCGTGGTGCGGGGGCGAAGCCTGATGTTCGACAACGGCGGTTGTGGCATGAGGCAGCGTGGGCTTGTCTTCGGGGGTGATGAGGGCGCTTTTGCCGCCGTCGTCGATGAGCAGCCAAAAGGGGCTCGCCCGGAGAGGGGAGGGGCTTCGGTGAAGGGGAGTTCGGTCTCGTCGCCCAGGAGGATCGAACAGGGAGGGTCGGACGTGTCCTGCGCAGCGCCGGTGTCAGGCGCATCGATCGGGATCCTGAGGTTATGACGGGAGATGAAGTCAAGCAGGCTGGCGAGGACGACGCCGCGCTCGCTAGGATCGAGGATCACCGTCAGAATCTCCCGCCGATCCCCCGCGGCGCCTTTCGCCTTGGAGTCTGGCATCACGCTTCCCATCGCGGCCCAGAGCACGGCCGTGTGCTTCCGGTGCGCCAGATGAACCAAGCGGTGCTCCGCCACGGAGTCCACCAGCCTCATGGGGGCCTGCATGATCCGCCAGTTGAACCGCAGGTTGCCTTTTGGGATCGGAGGTCCCCACCGGCAGCGCTGGTCGCGTATCAGCACCAGCGGACGGGCATGGCCATCTTCTCGACCCAGATCGCGGCTCGCTCGGGCAGGCGCTCGGCGGCGTGGTGCCGGTGCCAGGCCACCACTGCCTTCCGCACTGCCGTTGCGCTGCCCACCGGCGCGGTCACCACCAACCGGCCGCCCGTGAGCGTAACCTTGGTCATCGCGCCCGGCACGGTCAAACTACGCAATCATATGTGGCCAAGATCTACCACGACAGGTGCGGGAAGGTACTTCGCGGTAGGCGCGCCGTCCGCTGGCAAGGCAGGCATCGACTCGGGGAACGCTGTTTCGTAGCCGCCTTGTATTGCCACACACTCCTTGAGAGCCCGGTAGACGAGCCCTGCATCGGTCTGGTGTACCCACCAACTCCGATAGGCATCGAGGAACACGTCGGTGTTCTCGTCGTCCTCAACGGAACCGTCGATGATCTCGATCGGAAACGCGAAGGTGGTTCTTGCCTGACAGCTAGCCTGCCGGATCTTGAGCTTCATCCGTGCTGCGTACTCATCGGAGAAATCACGCAACAGGAAGCGGTTCTCGTCATCATCCTCGCTGTAGCCCAGCTCGGTCAGCACCTCGGACACGGTCTGCTCAGCAGTGGCCTCCTCAACCCCCTGCTGCATTAGTGTGGCGACCAGCGATCTGTTCACGGCGTTCTGGATTTTGAAGTGGTCCTCGACCCCGTTCAGAGAAAAACACTGGTCGACTGCCTGGTGGGCCTGAAAGCTCGCTGAATCCCAAACATTCACTTGACCGCAGAGAGCCAGGTCCCCGAGGAAGGCAAAAGCGGCGTCCTCCCTGTTCCAGTAGTCGTTTACCGGATGGCAGACCCAATATCTGTCGGGGTCGCCGACAATCGCATTGAAGTCACGCGCAAGGCGCAGCCGAACTCCACGAAGGAGCCTGACGATCCTCTCAAGGCCATTGCGAACATCAGAGCCGAGTCGAAGCGCGTGCGGCAGCCCACGAACCATCCCAGCCTCCTCCGCAAACTTGTTCAGGTCGTCCGCGAGGTTCCCGAACGGCTGGAACGTGATCTCGTCGCTCCCGACAGCGGCGGAGCTGATCGCGTGGCTCACCAACGTCGCGAGCCGCGCTTCGTTCACATTGAGCGCCAGGTGGTCGAGCTTCGCGATGACCTGGTCGAGCTTCTGGTTGGTAGTCACTTGCCCAGCCAACAACTTGTCCATCTTGACGTTCAGCCGCCTCACCTCCGCTAGCGTTGCGGTGCTCACGGCGAGAGTGCCAGCGGAGAGCAACAAGCTAACCCCGGAGAGCACGGTTGCTGCATCCCAGAGGTTTGTTGGCATCGTGGACGGAGCAAGGGAGCCAAGTTCGCTGGGTGGCAAGTATCGGATGCCACTGGGATTGAACACGGGTCCATTCTGGCCGAGAACCTGCCACGCCAACCGCGCAACCTGACCTTGGCCAAGTTCGATGAATGGAACAGTCATTGTCTACCCCCATGGTTGGACGGTACGTAGGCAGAAGGCGCCAGTTTTCCCGAACCGACATCATGTTTCCCAATCATGTCAAGATGTCTGGCAACAGCCAATGGCATGGTCGCACGAAGCCGTCCGCGCGGCAACTTGGTGGCAGAACTATTTGGAGAGCATGGATGTCGGTCAACGGAGCATAATCCTACATCCCTCCGAGCACCTTCATCACTGCCGCCTTGGGATCGCCGTAGAAGATCGCGTCCACGTGCTCCAGGATGTCCGCGCTGACATCAAGTAGGGTGCGCTTGTTCTCGATGGGGATGAGGGCGCGTTTGGCGCCGTTGTCCATGGCGACGCGCAGGGGTTCGGCCAGGGAGCGGACGGGCTTGATGTTCCCCTGTACCGTCATGTCGCCCAGGACCAGCAGGCCGGCGGCCACGGACATCCGGCGCAAGGCCGAGCAGCACGCGATGAACACGGCTGTCCCGATCTCGGCCTCGACGCGGTTGCCGAGTAGGTCGATGACCTGCAGGTGGAAGTCCGAGGTATCGACGTCTTGGGCAAGGCCCAATTCGCTCTTGCGGGAGCCCAGCACGGCGAAGGCGCGAGTGGCGGATTCTTTCATCTGGCCGGTCAGGCCACCCGCCATCTTCAACTTGCCGGTGCCAGTCGAGATGGACACCTCGACCCGATACAAGCCAATGACACTTTCGTCTGACACGCCTGCGCTGTACACCGTGCCGGGACCGGGCGGGTCGGGCGGAATCAGGTTGCGTCCGCCCTGCTCGGGGACGCCGACAAAGTGCTCCTCGCCGGTATCTCGCGCGATGTAGCTGAACGAGGTCTGGTGGTACTCGAACGAGCCCAGCTTCTTCAGCTGCTCCTTGACCCGCCGTCGGCCTTCCATGGCGAACTCAAGCAACTCGATTGTCTCCTCGCGGGTTGCTTCGCCATGCGGGTGGATGATCTTCATCAAGCCCGAGAACGACTTTTGCACGGC
>Ga0181518_10001114_pt1 | contig 28184 bp, 18 predicted proteins | sample PEATcosm2014_Bin_28_FD_119751 | JGI IMG/M metagenome (GOLD analysis project Ga0181518, IMG submission 119751) | Peatland microbial communities from MTU Mesocosm Facility, Houghton, MI, USA - PEATcosm2014_Bin01_60_metaG | ecosystem: Environmental > Terrestrial > Soil > Wetlands > Peat | place...
CAGCGCTACGCACCGCTGCGTGAGGACGCTCTCGCGGATGTCGGGCTGGGCTGGCCCATGCTGCGCCGCATGGTGCGTGAACTCGGACGGCGCATGGTGGCGGCGGGCGCAATCGCGCAGCCCGATGATGTGTTCTGCTTGCAGTTGGATGAAGCGCAAGCGGCAGCAGCCGCTCTCGACGCGCGCCGGGAAGTCGGGAACTACTCGGGCGCGGTGGCCGAGCGGCGGGCCACGCGCGAGATCGAGCTCAGCGTGACCCCGCCCGTGGCTCTCCCCATCAAGGATCGCACCCGGTTTCTGGGCGTCGACTTCACTCGCTGGATGCCGGCCCGCACCGGCCAGAAGGCCGGAAAAACTATCACTGGGATTGGTGCGAGCCCCGGCCGCGTGAGCGGCATCGCCCGAGTGATTCACGGCCCCGACGAGTTCCACGAAATGCAGCCGGGCGATATCCTCGTGGCCAAAATCACTACCCCGGCCTGGACCTCGCTCTTCGCGCTTGCCTCCGGCGTGGTCACCGATGTGGGCGGCCCGCTCAGCCACAGCTCGATTGTGGCGCGCGAGTACCACATCCCCGCCGTCCTGGGGACTGGCGTGGCAACAGAACGTCTCCACAGCGGGCAGCGCATCAGCGTGGATGGCGATGCCGGCACCGTCACGATTGTCGATTGACGATTGGACAACGCAGAACAGAAATACGGCTATTCTAAATGAGGAAACGACCATGACCATTGAGGAACAGCTTGCAACCCTGACCCGTTCGGTCGAATCGATTGCTCAGATGCAAGCCAAGACAGAGAATGAGATTCGCACCCTGGGTCGCTACATCCGCGCCATTGTGCTTGACCACGAAGCACGCCTGCTGGTGTTGGAGCAGGAGGACAAGAATGAAGGCTGAGATCCAGCGCCGGCTCGACCGCTCCGTGTCTCTGGATTGGAGGTTCATGCTACAAAAACTTGTTCTGGTCGCGTTCCTCGGGACAAGCGGCGTCGTTGCGGCCTTCGCTCAAACCCTGGAGGTCAATCCCAATAAGGCATTGGTGGACGAATCGCCGGCAGTCCGCGCCACGGGGTTGCAGCCCAACCAGCGCGTTTCCATTCATGCGGAACTCGTGGATGGCGAATCTCATACTTGGGCTTCCCAGGCGGAGTTTGTCGCGGACGGGCAAGGTGTGGTCGACACCTCGCTCCAGGCTCCGGTGAGCGGCTCGTATCGTAACGTGTTCGCAATGGGTCTCGTATGGTCCATGAAGCCGGCGGAGAAGCATGTGGCCGCGTATCGGCCTCCGCGCGACTGGGAGGCCCAGGTTATTGAATTCCGATTGGCCAGCAATGGCCGGGAAGTGGCGAAGGCACAGCTCGAGCAGAGGAGGATCGCTGACGGAGTGCAGCGCATAAAGCTCGACGGGCAACTTCACGGCGTGCTGTTTCTTCCCAACTCGAGTGGGCCCCATCCGGGCGTACTGGAGTTGGGAGGGTCCGAAGGAGGAGCCCCGCTGGGCAAAGCCGCCTGGTTGGCCTCGCGCGGATATGCGGCGCTGGCGCTGGCTTATTTTCGGTACGAGGACCTGCCGCCTCTCCTGGAGGGAATCCCGCTGGAGTATTTCGGCAACGCGCTCGCCTGGATGATGCAACGGCCCGAGATTGCCCCGGACCGCATCGCGGTGATGGGTACTTCGCGCGGGGGCGAACTGGCGTTGCAACTGGGGTCAATGTACCCGCAGATCCGTGCGACGGTCGCTTATGTGCCGGCCAGTGCGCGCATCGCGGCCTGCTGCGGTAATACCCATGTCCCGTACGCATGGACATGGAAGGGACAACCGCTCTCGTTTGTCTTTCCGCGCTTTCTGAATAACCCCATGGCCATGACGAGCGCTGGGATCGCCGTCGAGCACACGCATGGGCCGGTATTGTTGATCTCAGGAGAAGACGACGGGGTATGGCCGTCATCGATGATGGCCAACCAGGTGGTGGCCAGGCTAAAACAATCTCATTTCCCGTATGCGGTCGAACATCTGAAATACGCCCATGCCGGGCATCGGGCGGGCCGGCCGGAGATTGTGCCGACATGGCACGGCAGGGTCGTGAACCCTACCTCAGGACGAGAGCAGAACTTGGGCGGGAACGTCGAGGGCGACGCGCAATCCTCGCTGGACGCAATTCCCAAGGTGCTCGGGTTCTTGCAGCAGAGTTTGCAAGCTGGCACGCCGCAACCCTAAGAATGAAATGAAAGACAAAACATCGGTTGACCACCGAGGCACTGAGACGCTGAGAAGGGCATTCATTTTCGCTTCTCCGTGTCTCTGTGTCTCAGTGGTGAACCGATTTCTTCGCGCGACATATCACAAATGGTTCGCGTAGCCCACCACACAGATGGCCAGGATCAGCGTGGTCACACCAGACACCGCAAAGCCGAACGCCTTGCGGCTTGCGCCCTTCCATTCTCCGGTTATGAATCCCAGTACGTTGGCGGTAATGACCATGGTCGACATCATCACCGCCCAGCCCACCGAGGTTCCCAGAGACCCGAGGAGCCGCGCGCCGGGCGCGTAAACGGCAAAGCCGGCGATCCACATAAATCCCATTAAAGTCGCCAGAGGCCAATAGTGGCGCGTTCCCTCCAGGACGAGCAACCTGCCGGTACGGTTCTTCTTCATCAGCCAAACGCAGTAGCCGGCGCTGCAAAAAAAGAGCGGCAAAGTCAGCGGGGCCCAGAGAGCGTTGCCGGCCATGGTCGCCGCCGCGCCCTGCTCGATGGCTCTGCGTTGGTATTCCGCGCCGAACGTGAAGCCAAGGTTCGCGGAGGCAGAGAGCAGACCTGAGGCGATACAGATCGCCAGGCCCACGCCAAATGAGCCGTGGACCTCAAGACCCGAGGTGCCGGAACCTTCGGTGGCCTTTTTCGCCGGCGCACGGAGCTTTCCTCCCCAGGCGCCGAGAGCAAGACCGATCAGAACCAACGCCAAGGAGCAGAGCGTCATCACGCCTTGCGGCTGCGTCAGCTTTTCAGGAGACAGCACGACCATGGGAATCAGCGCTCCGGCAGTTGCCGCGAGGCCGATGATGATCGTAAATCCCAATGCCATGCCTAACCGCGAAACGCCCAGACCAAAAGTGAGAGATCCGACGCCCCATCCGAGCCCAAACACTTCAACCAAGAGCAGAGAGCGCAGGGAGGTGGTGGCCAGCACGGTCAGAGGATGGGGGATGGTCAAGAGCACAAACAGCCAGGGAAAAACCAGGTAACCTGCCGTGCAATAGACAAACCAGGTGTTCTCCCACACCCATTTCCGCAGGGGCTTCATCGGCAGCATGAAGGCGCCTTGCAGAATCCCCGCGAGCATCACGAGTGCATATCCCATGGCCTGTTCCGTCCTTTCGCACGTCACCGCAGGTAATCGACTAAAGCTTCATGGCGGGCCTCGACGCAGATCTTTCACACATGCGTGGATACGAGTCAGCGCCGCCCATTATAACCTGGGAGCAAGAAAAACGCGGGGTGAAACGAAAATGAGGTGTGGAAAATGGACGTTAGCCGGTGCCGTGCTGGCCGCAACGGACGCGTCTCGTAGCGCGGGCATTCCTTGGCTGTTCTGAACGGGTGTAGGGGTAGGGCTTGCCCTACCCCCGGCGATCGCAGCGGAACAACGAGGGGACGGCAAGCCGTCCCCCTACAAGCAGGAAGAGGAGCGAGACGCCCGCGCCACACATCCAGTCCGGCCTACTCACGCGGCGGGGGCATGGCTGGAGGCGTGGGAGCGGAGGGCCCTGGAGTCGTCGCCCTCATCTCAGGTCCGTAATGGAACGTGTTGACCCCCGGCACGTCTCGCAACTTCTTCCACTGGTCCACGGTTAGAACTCGGCGTATGGCCAGCAGCATCATCGCATCTGACTTTTCCAGGTTGGCGCGGGCCTGGGCGACCTTATCGATCTGGGCAGCCACTTGCGACTCCACCGGCTGGTCGGCCTCCACCAGAGGCTCCAGGATCACTTCCTGTTTCTCGAGGTCGGCGTGCAGATCGATGAGTCGCAGGCGATGATCCTGAAAGATCTTCTCGATCTTCGTGACCTGGTCGTCGCTGACGCCGATATCCTTCATCAGGGCCGAGTCTTTCCACCACTTTCCGAGATGGTCCATCCGAATAACTCCGAGATGGTCCGTCCGAATAACAGGGCGGTTTGGCCCGGGGCCATGCTGGACCGCCTTGGGGGGGCCCGCCGGCATCCCCTCAGCCGGGGGAGGCATTTCCTGGGCAACGGCGAGTCCGCAAAACACGATTGCCAATGCCACGCTTGCGACAGTTGTTTTCATTTCGTTAATCTCCTTTTTTGCTCAGGATTTCATTTCGTTCCTCGGCGATCAGCACTGCGGGGGCTAGCGCCTGTGGCACATCGCGGTTGAGGTCTCCTTGAACCGCCTGGAGCAAAGCGTTGTCCGCGTCCTCGCTGGGGTAGTTCTTCGGGACGTTGGGAGTGCGACTCAAAAGTATGGCGGTAATCAAAACCGCCACCATAGCCACGACCCACCCCCAGTGCAGCGGATACCAATCTTCCGTCGAGAGGCTTTCGCTCACAGCGAGCTGCTGGTTATTCCAGAAACTCGGATCGCGCCGGGCGGTCGTATGAACGGCATCCCGAAAACCGGCCATAGCGCTCCGCAACTCTTCCGCCTCGCGAGAGCACGCAGCGCAGGTTTCGAGATGGCGAAGGACGTCTTCGTCACTAGTGCCAAGCACCCACTCAGCAATCTGATCTTCACTAAGATGGTTGTTCACAGACCTTGCCTCCCTTACTTTGCACTGCTTTTTGTCATGCTCAGCAAGGGCAGCCCCACGGCTGTCAATGCTCAGAATGACAGCTCAGGGCGCGATCCCTGTCATGCTGAGCGCAGCGAAGCATCTCGGCAGTTCGTGATGCTCTGATGAACCCCAAAAGGCAACTGCAGTGATCCTTCGCCCCGGCGGACGGGGGCTCAGGATGACATGACTGACGGGTCTCTTCATACGTTCCTTCCCTTGCACTGCTGTCGAACCGCATGGACGGCGCGGAAGAGATGTGTCTTCACAGTTCCCAGCTTCAAGGAAGTCGCCTCGGCGATCTCTTCCAGGCTCATCTCCTCGACGAAGCGCAGCACAAAGACCGCGCGCTGTTGCGCGGAAAGCTTTCGAACCGCCGCCCAGACACCGGCCACTTCTTCGCGCCCCAGAATTACACGCTCCGGGGAAGCCTGAGGGTCCGCCAAGCTCTGCCCGATCTCTGCGACCTCCGACGACGAAGACGTCAGCCGGTCCCAGAACTCCCGCAGGCGGCTGCACCGGTGATCGCGGGCCAGGTTCACGGCGATCTTCAGCAGCCACACCCCCACATTCGCTTCGCCCCTGAAGCTGGCGCGCTTCTGGTAAGCTTTCAGAAAGCACTCCTGCGTAAGAGTCTGTGCCGCATCGGGGTCGCGAACCATGCCCAGAAGTACGCGATAGATGCGTTGCTGGTGTGCCTGGACAAGGGGCGTAAAGTCGTCCAGTGCGAACATGCCGAGGCCAACCCTTTCTTGAGCCGGAATCATCATAGCAGCTTGGCCATTCTGCCCCATCTTTGCTCCTCATTCCATCAAGACGGAATTGAGGTGGGAAGGTTTACACCAACCATCCCCCCTCAGTCACATTTTCCACTTGACAGCTTTCGGGACCTATGATAGCCTATAATTGTGGTTGTTCGCGGGACAAATTGTCTAGCCCGACCCCAGGTCGCGCCGAGGCTCAGGTGAATCCGGCACGAGGGAATAGCAGCGCTCTATGGAAAATGGAAAATCGTGGGAACGAAGCTAATAAGTACATGAAAACAAAGGAAGTCGCTGTTTTTGTTGCAGCAAACTCTGCGTGTTTTGCGCGCAGATTAGCGCGAATTGGACGCAAAATGGAGTACGTACAGCGCATTTTGCGCAAAACGAATCTAAGGTCCGAGTGGAAAGCCGAGGCCTGGCAAGGACGATTTGTCGGCTAGTACTTGCTGGCGAAACTCCGCGTCATATTGCTGAGCGGCGGGAAGGGCGGGGCTTCAGCCCCGCCGCGGAAAACGGCCCGTCATTGGGGGCTTTAGCCCCTGAAGGAACGTGGCTTCAGGGCCTAAAGGCCCAACTCGTTGGGCTCTCGGAGTCGGCGCGGCTGAAGCCCCGCCCTTCCAAAGTACCCGCGGCGGGCCGGTGGAAATGCGGGGACGGCAAGCCGTCCCCCTACAGCGAGACGGTTATCGACAGATTAGGGCCCGCGGCACGTTGCTTGACGAGTCTGCGCTTTCCCCATAGACTTAAAACATGCCTGCGTAGTTGGGAACTGGTATCAAAGACTATGTCATTACGAAAGACTTTCGTTGCGTTCACACTCGCTTTAGCGCTGGCTCCGCTCGCTCGGTGCCAGAGCAACATGGAACTCTTCCCCCTGACGGATATCAAGCCTGGACTGAAGGGGGTCGGACGTACGATTTTCCAGGGTGAGCAGGTTGAAGAATTCCAAGTCGAGATTCTAGGCGTATTGAAAAACGTCCTGGCGCCAAAGCGCGACCTCATCCTGGCACGCCTTTCGGGGGGGCCGCTGGCGAACACCGGAGTGATTGCCGGAATGAGCGGCAGCCCGGTTTACATTGATGGCAAGCTGGTCGGCGCAGTGGCCATTTCATTTCCATTTTCGAAAGAGCCCCTGGCGGGTATCACGCCCATCCAGCAAATGGTGCAAGTCGTCCCGGAGGAGAAGGGCCAAACACCAACCCACGCGGCGCTTCCCCTTGACTTTCGTCTGGCCGGGACCACCAACGAACCTCGCGAGAACGCGCGCTTGATTCCTGAACAGGATTTCGGCCCTGAAACTCTGCGACCACACTTCCCGGTGACAGAAGCGGGGATCTCATACCCCAACGCGGTGATACCGCTGCGGTTTGGCGGTTTCGCCGCCGAGGCCGTGGAGCCGTACATGGCGCTGTTCCGGCAGATGGGCTTTGAGCCGATGATGGGCGGGGCGCTGGCAGGCGGACAGAGTTCAACCCCGGTGGATTCGGAACTGAACCCCGGTTCAATGATCAGCATGCTGCTCGTGCGGGGCGATCTCAACTTGAGTGCGGACTGCACTGTCACCTACCGGCAAGGGAACAATCTTTACGCCTGCGGGCATCGCTTGCTTGCGGTGGGTCCAATTCAAATCCCTTTTGCGCCCGCCCACGTCTTAGTCACCGTACCGAGCCTCGCGTCGTCCTTTAAACTGGACGCGTCTGGCGACGCCGTAATGGGAACGATTCGGCAGGACCGTTTTGACGCCGTCTACGGCGTGGTGGGGGAGAAAACCCCTCCCATGATCCCGGTCAGTGTAAAAATCCAAAGTACCTTGAATACCCAGGAGAATTATAAATTCGAGGTTATTCAGGAAACGTTCCTATCGCCCTTGCTGGTAAACCTGGGTTTTGTTTCAACCCTCGGCAACACGGAAAGAACCATAGGCGCCGCCACGTTGGATATTGAAGGGAAGATCCGCCTTGCGGGGGCAGATCCGGTGAACTTCCAGGACGTCCTGTCGGGCGAGATGGGGATTAGTGCGCTGGCGGGTAACCTGGTGGCGACGCCCTTGAACTTCCTGTTGGGCAGCGGCTTTCCTGACTTGCGCGTCGAGGGCGTCGAACTCTCGGTGAGGTCGCGGAACGAGCAGAGTGTTGCCACGCTCGAGCAGGTTTGGAGCTCGAGGTCAGAAGTTAAACCGGGTGATCACATCGAGGTCTTTGGTCTTCTGCGGATGCCCGGTGGGCAAGTGGTAACCCAGAAAATTCCTGTGAATATACCGGAAAGTACCAACGATAAAGGATTGATGCTCGCGGTGGGGGGCGGCGCGTCGATCAACATGTTGCAATTCCGTCTCGCTCAACCCGGAAGCTCGGCGCGCGACATCCATCAATTGGTCAAGGCTCTGAACCGCATGAGACGCAACAACCGGCTCTACGCGCTGCTCATGGCCCCGCAACGTTCGTTTGTCCTGGAAGGGGATGAATACCCCTCCCCTCCTCCTTCCTTGATACAAACCTTCATGTCCGACCCCGCGGCGGCCTCCAGCGTCAGCCTCAGCGCCACTTCGGTGGTCGGAGACTATGAGGGGGCGGCGTCTTCGTTCATGATCCATGGCCAAAAGACGCTCCTTCTGAAGGTCGTGGCGCCAGGACTCTAGTGCGGGTTCGAGTGCCTCCTCCCCGCAGAAGAAGGAGGAGGAGGGTGGCAGGGTCTGTATCGTTGCGCCGTCGGATCACGCCAGTCGCGCCGCGGCAGTGAGGAAATCACGAAAGGTAAGGCATGAAACCAAATAAGAAGCTCCTGTTCCTGTTCATTCCGTTGCTTTTTTCCCTGCCCGGCACGGGGACGGAAACTGTGTTTTGGCAGGTTGGCTCCTTTGAGGAGTTCCTACAGGGGACGCTTTCCAATGTCTCGCTGGATACAGAGGGGGAGCTACACCTCGCCCCCGGGGCACGAGTAGTCTTCAATCCCGAGGAGGCCCTCGCCCTCTCCCTGGCTCACGACCAGAAAGGCAACGTCTACATTGGCACAGGCCATCAAGGAAAGGTCTTTCGCGTAGATAACGCGCTACACTCCTACCTTCTGTTTGCCGCCCGCGAGCCCGACATTTTCGCTTTGGCCGCCGGCCCCGATGGATCGCTGTATGTGGGAAGCTCGCCGGAAGGCAAGGTGTATCGGATCACGCCCGACGGTCAGTCCAAAGTATTCTACGATCCGCACACCAAGTACATCTGGGCCCTGGCTCTGGATCAGGCAGGTAGGCTGTATGTCGCCACCGGGGACAAGGGCCAGATCTTCCAGGTTGACTCGTCAGGAAAGGGCACCCTTTTCTTCGACAGCAAACAGACCCACATCATGTGCCTCGCCTTCGAACGGGACGGAGACCTGCTTGCCGGAAGCGTCCCGAACGGCCTGATCTACCGCATAACTCCGAAGGGGAAGGGCTTCGTTTTGTATCAGGCCAACCTGCCTGAAATTCATGACTTGGTGACCGACTCGAGTGGGCGTATCTATGCCGCAGCCTTGGGCGGAGCGGGAGGTAAGGGTTCCCCCGAACTATTTGTCCCACCCCTTACCGGCCCGGTTCCCGGCGGGGTCACCACCGTCACGGTGATGGCCTCCGACCAAGTTCAACTCAGCGGCGGATCTGCGGCGCAAACTCCGCCCGGTGAGGGAGCAAGCCCGCCTAGCTTTAACCGCCAGACCCCCGTGGTGACTGCCCTGCCCAATTTTCAGCTCCCGCAGGGTCGCGGCTCTTTGATCGAAATACTTCCTGACTCAACCGCCGAGACGATCTGGAATTCGAACAACGAGAGCGTTTTCGGCTTGGCAGTGCGAGGAAATCACATCCTCTTTTCCACGGACTCCAATGGACGCATCTTCGACATGATCCCCGGGCGTAACGCAGAAAGGCTGAACCTTGTCACCGAAACACATGAGTCCCTTGCAACGCGCCTGATGACCGAGGGATCTGACCTTTACATAGCCACCAGCAATATCGCCCAACTGCTGAGGATTGAACAGGGAGTATCCGCAGAAGGAAGCTACGAGTCTCCCGTCAAAGACACGAAGTTCATTTCTCACTGGGGTGTACTCGCTTGGCGAGGTGAAACGCCTGCTGGGACAACCCTCGAATTCTTCACGCGATCCGGAAACTCCGAGCGGCCCGACCAGACCTGGAGCGACTGGGCAGGCCCATATCACGGATCCAATGGCAGTCCGGTGGGGAGCCCTGCTGCCCGTTACATTCAGTGGAAGGCGGTCTTCCACGCCTCCGGCGCCGGCAGCCCCACGTTGAATGACGTCACGGTGTCCTATTTGAACCAGAATCTACCCCCTCAAATTCGGTCGTTGAATGTGAGCACGGCGGGGGAACGCACCAGTCCGGCCGGGAGTGGCTCGTCAGGTCTATCCGCCGCAGCGGCCATTTCCGTCGGCGCTCCGCCCGGCGGTTACGGGGGGGCGCCCGGTGCAAGTTCCTCAGCTAAGTTGCCGGTGACGCTGTCTTGGCAGGCCGACGACCCAAACAACGACCAGCTCTTGTACTCGCTCTACGTCAAGGCGACGGATGAACAGGAATGGCACCTCCTGAAAAACAAATTGCACCAGACGAATTACACCATAGAGCCCGGTTCTCTGCCGGATGGGAAATACATAGCAAAGCTGGTTGCATCGGATGAAGAGTCCAACCCGCCCGAATTGGCACGAAAGTCGGAGTTGCTGAGCGCCCCATTTTGGGTCGACAATACGCCGCCGGAAGTCCGGGTGCTTCGACAAAATGTCAGTAATGGTGAGACTGAAGTCGTGTTCGAGGTCGAGGATAGCACTTCGCCCCTCCGCAGCGCCGAGACCTCGCTGGACGGGAAGGAGTGGCAGAACATTCTGTCTGACGATGGCATCGTCGATTCTCGCAAGGAGACCTTTACGGTGAAGCTCTCCAAGCTGGACGCCGGCGAACACGTCGTATCGCTCCGGGCCTTTGACACGGCTGGCAATCTTGGTGTCGGCAAGGCCGTTCTGCGGGTTGCCCCGCGCTGAGCGAGCGCCGGCGTGTCCGCCCGTGGGCCTCGGGCGCGGCAGAGCCGCCGCTGCTACCGAAGCGGGCCAATGTTTTTCAGGCAGGCATGAAGACAACTCTCGTATGGGCCACCGCATCTCACCATTCGAGTCTGGATGCGGCTGGAAGTGATATTCCTTGAGCCAACAGAAGACGGCGGCTCCCAAGGCCGCTTCCGAGACTCAACTGGTTGCGCGCGCGCAGCGCGGAGATGAGGAAGCGTTTGCCGCGCTCTTCGAGATGCACAAGCGGCGAGTTTACTCGCTCTGCTTGAGGATGACCGGAAATACTGCGGAAGCGGAGGACTTAGCACAGGAAGCCTTTCTTCAGCTTTTTCGCAAAATTTCAACCTTTCGCGGTGAGTCTGCTTTTTCCACCTGGCTGCATCGGCTGGCTGTCAACGTCGTGCTGATGCACTTGAGAAAGAAAGGACTGCAACAAGTTTCGCTGGACGAGGTCGACTCCAGTCAGGACGAGCCCGTCAAGCGCGATTACGGCGACTATGACCAGAGGTTGATGGGGTCTGTGGATCGCATCAGCCTGACGCGAGCCATCGCCGAACTTCCACCAGGATATCGGACGGTGTTTGTTTTGCACGATGTCGAGGGTTACGAGCACAACGAAATTGCCGAAATCATGAAGTGTTCTGTCGGTAATTCCAAATCTCAGCTTCACAAAGCGCGAATGAAACTGCGCGATTGGTTGCGCCAGAATCAGGGGCTGATGGCTCCGGGCGAGCCGGTAACCTCCGACCAGGCGCCGACCAAAAGGTAATACCGAGATGGATGATACTCGACGCCATAAGACCGCAGAGTGCGATCGCTTTGGGTTGGAGTTGGAAGCCTACATGGAAGGCGAAGTCAGGCCCTTTGTGCTGGCTCACCTTCGCGAGTGCGTATTCTGCAAGGTTGTGTCTGAGGATTTGCAGGCGTTGCGGACTGCGGCCGGCGAACTTCCGCTTGAGGAACCGTCTCCCGCAGTATGGGCAAATGTGCGGGCTCAACTGTCGGCGGGGGGAGCGTTCGCCGAAAAGGAAGGCGTGTGGAGTTGGCTTGGGCAACTGGATTTGTTTCGCCGTCCGGTTCCTGTGGCGGCCTTTGCCTGCATGCTGGCTCTCGGCTGCTGGATGACGGCGCCCCGGAATTATCCGCAACTGGAAGCCTCCGCTTCCCTAGCCGCCTCGGGGGGCCAGCCTGCCGCCGTCCGATCCATGGCCTTTGTAAGCGGCGGGACCGGCCTGGAACAGGTGGTCCGCGAGTTGGAGGAAGCCTTCAAAGCGCGGGAGGGATCTCTCGCTCCCGACGTCAAGGCGACCTACGAGAACAGTTTGAGTTCGCTTGATGTTTCAATCCGGGAATGCAACGATTCGTTGCAACGTGAGCCGGGCAATTCGATGGCTCATGAATATTTGTTTGCAGCGTATTCCCAAAAAGCTGAGGTATTATCTTCAGCATTGGAAATTGATGAAGGCCGTTAGGCCAGCCCAGGGGGGACTTGACAGTGGCTGAACGTCATCAACAAAAAACAATAAAAACAACGGCTTTCCCTTATGGCATGGGGATATTTCTCTGCTCGCTGGCACTGCCTGGCCTGTTAGTTGCCGCCGAAGGCAACCGGGTCGAGAAGACCTTCGAAGCGGCGCCCAATCCTCGCGTTACGGTCTCGAATGCGCGTGGGCTGATACTTGTCAGAGGATGGGACAAGCAGCAGGTGCACATTGTGTGTTCGGTCATGTCACCCCGTGTGGAAGTGGATAGCGAGGTCATCCCGCCCAGCGGACCCGCCGACAAAGTTCACTTCTCCACGCACATCCTGGATCCCTTGGTATCCGGAAAAGATCAGACGGCCGACTACAGCTTGGACGTCCCCATGGGAACCGATCTTGAAATCCGCGATACACAAGGAAGCGTGAAGATTGAAAAGCTCCAAGGCGACGATGCAACCGTGGAGACCGTGGGGGGAGTCATTGTTGTCTCCGATTTCACCGGCCACCTCTTCGTGCGCTCGATCGGAGGGAATATCGATGTGATCCGCGCCGCGGGACGCGTGGAGGCGTATTCAATCACAGGAGACCTGCATTTCGTCTCTCCGGCAACTTCCAAGCTCCGGGCCACCACAACCTCCGGGAGAATTCTCTTTGAGGGCGATTTTCCGGATGGCGGCGACTACTCACTTTCCGAATACAGCGGCGATATGGATATAATTTGCCCGCCCTCGGCGTCTTTCGAACTCAATGCCAAGACAGATCGGGGCAAGCTGGAGAACGAAATGCCCATCACCATCCGGCACCAACCCGCTACCCCGCTCTCCTCCGCCAACAGCCTCTTTGGCACTCACCTGACCGGCAAAGCGACGGTGAGTTTGAAGTCCTTTAGCGGGACAATCCGGATTCGGCAACGATAGCGGAAGGGAGTCGTAAGTCGAGAGTCGAAGGTAAAAAGCCAGGAATCCGCAGTTTCCCCTACTGTGCAACTTCTCGATTCGTTACACCTTAACCGTTCGCCCCTTCGACTCACCGACCTCTCAACTGCTTCGCTTGGCGTCGTTCATTTCTCGGCTTTGGACTCTGCACTTTCGACTTTCGACTCTGAACTTTCGACTCTGTTATAATTCCCTCGAACAATGATCCGCCGCCGGCGCAAACAGGTTTATCTGCTCGGATTCATGGGCAGTGGCAAATCAACGGTCGGAGAGATCCTCTCCGAGAAACTGGACTGGCCTTTCATCGACCTCGACACAGTCATCGAAGCCGGACAAGGCGTGAGCATCCGGGAGATATTTGAAAGATCAGGCGAGGCCTTCTTTCGCCAACTGGAACGCGCTGCCTTGACCGAGGTGTTGAAAAGCGAGCCCGCCGTGATTGCGCTGGGTGGCGGGACGTTCGCGAACGAGGCCAATGTCGAACTGCTTCGCGATACGGGCGGAACCACCATCTGGCTGGATTGCCCGATGGAGATCCTGCTCGAGCGGTGCTCCGGCATGGTGACCCGTCCGCTGTTCCGCGATCCCGAATCCTTGCAGCGCCTGCTCGACCTCCGGCTTCCGTACTATCGTCTGGCGGAATTCAGAGTCTCCACGGCAGGACGGAGCGCACAGGAAGTCACCGAGCAAATTCTACGCCTGGGGACCTTCTAAGCGGAACGGATTAAGCCGCTTCTTCGCCGTGAGGGGGAAGAGCAGAGGGTAGAAGATTGAAAAGAACCCGCGGTGCCGCCTTACTAGCCTACAGTACCTCAATGATTCTGCTGTGGCAACTGCTGGCTGCGATGTTGGCCGGCAACCCGGGAGGCCGGCCGCAAGAGGCGGCCGGCAGCCCGACTCCCGTGAACATGGAGGATGAAGGCGTCTTTGTGATTTCCATGGCGGGACGCCCCATCGGCAGCGAGACCTTCAGGATCCACTCCTCGCCCGGCAGGATCGAGGCGCGGGGCGAAATTCGCCTCAACCTCGAGAAGAACGGCAAGACGGTGAGCGTGCAAAGCTTCCCTGACCTGGTCGCCGACTCCCAACTCCGCCCGCTGACCTATACGTGGAGACTACACGGCCCGCAGTCCTCACGGCTGGAGGTTGACTTTCGCGCCAGACCTGCCAAAGTTCGCTACCACACCATCAACGGCAGCGAGGATGACCGGGACTTCGACCTCGCGCCTGACGTGGTCGTTCTGGACGACAACGTAATTCATCATTTCCAGTTGATTGCGGCTCGCCTGCAGGCGATGGGAGGCGGGAAACAAACTCTTCGCGTATTTGTTCCACAGGAGGCACTGCCCAGCCTTATGACTGTGGAAGACCTGGGAGTCGCTGCAACACCGGATAGCTCGGGGGAAGCCGGTTTGCGCCATCTCCTCATTACCACCGACCTCACCCACGTCGATCTTTGGGTCGACGACAAGCTGCACGTCCAGCGCATTTCCGTTCCCGCAACGCAGCTCGAAGCCTCCCGAAAAAACTAGGTCAGGTTCGTGTTGAATTGAGGATGGGCGACCCTGAAAACAGGCAAGGGCGGCGCTGGTATCTGTGCCAGCTCCGCCCTCAGCCAAATCGATCTACCGATCTGTATTCTTCCTGTACTTATAAGCTACTACGAGCAGCTCTCGCCTGCCGGAGGCACGTAGGGACTAGCGTAGCCTTCCTCGTAGGCAAGCTGGTTCAAGGCGCAACCTACCGCGTTCGACGCTGCTGCCGCTGTCGAGGCTGCTGCTTCAGCCGCTGAAGTTGCTGCTGCTGCCGCCGCTGCCGCCGCTGCCGCTGCCGAAGCCGCATCCGTCGCGTTGGTGTTTGCGTTCCCTGCGCGGGACACTGCTACCCCTGCCAACACCGCTGCCGCACCTGCCGCTGCCGTAGCCACGATGGGCCAAACGCCTCCGCTGCCACCACCGCAGCAACGCCCCGCTGATCCACCGCCTTGCGGCGCCTTCATCTGCGGAGTCACCGTCAGCGTCTTGCCCTTCGCAACGTTAACCACTTTGCCGTTGCCTTGGTCGACGCGCAACGCACCATCCTGCGCGGTGACAATGACCGTGCCATTCAGCATTGCCACTTCACCCAGAGTTTTGAAACCGGAAACTGGAACCACGGAGACGTCGCCGATCTTCATTCGAACCGGAGTCCCGGACACATCGTGGAAGACAGAAACGTTGCCTTGGCCCAGCAGTACTGTTACCTCATCGGAATCCCGCAGGAAAGAGGCCACGGTGTCACGGCCGAATACCATGCGGCTCGCATTCCCCAGGGCTACCACGGCCACCCCGTCTTTCACCTGGAGGCTGTCACCACTGAAGAGGGTTGTGTTAGGAAGAAGAGTCTGGCCGCCCACTGTTGCGTTCATGGTGCCCGCCACCGATCCGACGACCGCCGATCCCGCAAACACCGGGGCCACAGCGACCAATCCCAGGAGGATCAGGTACAGCGAAAAACGCGCGATGCAATTCCTGCTCAACATTATTGGTTCTCCTTTTTTGTGGGCCGGGTTGCTTCTCGCCTCCCTAACCCATCGTGGTTTTTCCAATCTTTTCGATTTCGCATTCAGGGTACTATGACCAGCGAAATCTTGTCAAGACCTTTTTTGGCATTTTTGAATCTGCTGTCCCGTTCACTCACGCCCTCGAAATGAGGTCGAGCAGGAGTTGGTGAAGACTGCCTCACTCCACCAAAACCAAACCCGGTGGCGGCAGCAGGCTCTTGCCGTCATGCGACCACCCAAGGCTTCCGATATTCCTTCGTCAACAATTTGTTAGCTTCCGCATCGCCGGGAAATTGCTCTTGCTCTGCGTCCCAGGTGAGCTTGCGGCCCAACTTGTACGCAATCCCCGCTAGCAGGCCGGCGCTCGTCGAACAGTGCATCGTTTCCACATCGGAATTCGGCTTCTGCCGGGACTTGAGGCAGTCCAGGAAATTAAGCACGTGGGGATAGTGCTGAGGGGAACCCCCGGCGCTGATCGCGCCTTCCGAGTTGAATCGCTCCGGGCCGAGTCGCGAGGCCTCCGGCCACAAAGTGTAACCTCCCCGGTCAATAAACAATGTTCCATCGGTCCCGTAAAACTGAATCCCGTAAGAGTGGCCGTCCGGGCCGCGATCGTTGGCGACACGGTTGGAAAACCGGACCACAAATTCCTTTCCGCTCATGGCCGACGCGGGATACTGGTACAAGACTTCAAACGTATCCGGCGTCTCGCGATTATCGTCGAGAACGTATTTCCCGCCCGTTGCTACAATCGTCTTCGGCGCCTCAACTCCCATCGTCCAGTGTACGACATCGATGAGGTGCGTACCCCAGTCCGTCAGAATCCCGCCCGAGTAATCCCAGAACCATCGGAAGTTGTAAATCCCGCGATTGCGATTGTAGGGACGCTTGGGCGCCGGGCCCAGCCACCAGTCCCAGTCGAACCAGGGGGGAGGATCGCTGTCGGGCGGGTTGCCGATTCCTTCCGGGTACTGGTTGCCGTGAATCCAAGTCTCGGCCAGCGTTACCTTTCCGATCTTGCCGCTGCGCACCAGTTCCACAGCCTTCTGAAAGTGCTCGCCCGAACGTTGCTGAGTCCCCACTTGTACGATGCGATTGTGCTTCCTCGCCGCTTCCACCATCTTGCGCCCTTCGAATAAAGTGTGAGACAGAGGCTTCTCCTGGTACACGTCTTTCCCGGCCTCACAAGCAGCGATCATGGGAATCGCGTGCCAATGGTCGGGAGTGGCCACAATCACCGCGTCGATCTCTTTGTGATCAAGAACCCGGCGGAAATCTTTGTAGGTTTTCACCTGGCCAGAGGCCATCGTCGCCGCGTCATCCAGATGGGGCTGATAGGGATCGGCAATCGCCACACAGTCGACTTGGCCCGTATGCAGGAAATCACGCAAGTCCGCCTGGCCCATTCCTCCGGCTCCGATCAGCCCGATGCCGACACGCTCGTTGGCTCCCAGTACATTGCGCACCAGCGGCCCCGCCGATAGCGCCAAGCTCGCGGCAGCCATTGCCGCAGTCTTGCTAAACTCTCTGCGCGAGACTCTTGGTTTATCCATGATTTCCCTTTGTGGCACCGGCGCCCTTGCCGCTGCCGGCCCGGCCCTCCGCCCTCGTCCGGTGTTGAACTACCGGGGACGGCCATTCTACAGGCACCGCATAATACTCTTCCCGAGCGAAATTTGCCACACGGTTCGCGACAGCGCTAGAGCGGCACGGCGTGCTACGCGATATAGCGGACGAGCATCGACTCGACAGGTCCGATGTCGTGGAAGGCCTCCGCCCACTCGAGACCATTAACTGCGCGCAAAACCTCGCGACAGCGCTTTCAGTAGCGTTCAGCCTACTGATATACTTGTTCCTCGCAGTTTCAAGGACGGCCAATGGTGTTCTTTCTCTTGCTTCCCCTGTGGTTTCTCTGCCTCGCGGCTGGCGTGGTCCTGTGTTGTTTCAAGAACTCGCGCTTTCTTTCCTCCTATTTTTTCCTCTGTTCCACGGCCGGCATTGTCGTCGCGCTTGCGCTCTCAACCCTTGTGTTGTGGGCTGCTCCGCGAATACTGAACAGCGCGAACTCATGGGCCAAGTGGGTTGTCATCGCCTCCTACCTTTTTGGCACCGCACTGGGAGGTGTGATTGGCGGAGTGGTTGGCTTCAGCGCTGCCCGCAGGATAAACCGATTGCTCCATTGGCAGTAATTGCGTTCAGGAACCAGCGCGGATTTTCCGTCCCCGCAAAAGTGGGTGTGTGTGTGAGCGGACGGCAGGCTGTTCCCCAACAGAACGCGCGACGGGAGTAAGATGATTGACTGAGAAGCTATGGGAGGACAAAGGAAAGTGACTGGATTTAGCGAGATTTTCGTAAGTCAGCAAGCCCGCCTCGAACGCCTGGCGGCAATCTCGGAGCCGCTAAGGCCGCCGCAGGAGGTCATTCGCGATGCGGAAAAAGGGAGGGGTCTCGAGGCTGAAGATATAGCCTCCCTCTACGCCGCAGCACGCGATCGGGCGTGCCGAGCCGAGCTTCAGGCGGCGGCAAACCGGATTCGAATGCAATGGGCGAGGAAAACAGTTGAATTCATCATCCCCGTCTACCTGACCAGCTTCTGCCAGAACGAATGCCTCTATTGCGGCTATCGCCAAAGCAATGCCATCGCCGAGCGGGTTCGCCTGAGCCAGGAGGATTTCGAGAAGCAGCTCGACCTTATTCTCTCTTGGGGACACCGCCAAATCGAGCTGGTGCTCTCCGACGACCCGGAGTTCGGCCCGGATAGGGTGGCCCGCTATGTCGCCGCCACGCGCCGCAAGCTCGATGCCCTTGGCGGCGGCATGGTCGCTTTATGCTCCCCTGTCTACAAACAAGAGGATTACGTCCGCTTGCGAGAGGCCGGACTGGATTGGGTGGTCGAGTGGCAAGAAACCTATCATCGCCCCCACTTCGACCGCTGGCACTATGGCAGCTCACCGAAACGCGCCTTCGAGTCGCGCCTGGACCTTTGGGACCATGTGATAGCCGCAGGCATTACCAGGATTGGCATGGGCGTCTTGTTGGGGCTTTACGATTTCCGCCACGACGTCTTGGCAGTTATCGAGCATGGGAACTACTTGCGGCGCACTTACGAAATTGAACCGCACGCCCTGGGCATCCCACGCCTGAAGCCCGCGCGGGGCGTGCTGGCCTCGCAGAAGCCCAATCGCTTCACCGTCTCCGACGACGACTTCCGCCTCGTGGTCAGCGCTTACCATATGGCCTTTCCCACCTCTCGCCTGTTCTTCAACACCCGGGAGAGTTACGACCTGAACATTTCGCTCGTGTCGGCGGGCGATCTCTTCACCGTGGACTGCGAGACGCTGCCCGGCGCCTACTTGCGCAGCCACCTCCCCGGCCAGTTTTCGACTCACGATTATCCATCGCGCCGGGAGGTGGCCGCTAGGCTCGAGCAACGGGGACTTACCGCTCAGTACCTCGCCGAAGAGACGCCTTGCCGGGTCGCGCCAGCGGCGCCTGCCATGGGAACCGCGATTGATATGAAGCGCCGGATGGACGAGCACGCTCAGGTGCGTGCGCGGCTACAAGAATGGGAAACAGCGCTCCTGCAGCTTTCCGCCAATGGCGCCCAAGCCGCCGAGCGCCGGGCGGCGGACGCCTGCTTGCGCGAGTCGCTGGAATACTTCAAGACGGTCCTGACCGCGCATTGCCGGCGCGAGGAATCGGAATTCTCACCTGCGTTCCTCGAGGATGCCGGCGCCGCTCCAAAGCTGGCGGCCCTTCGCGCCGAGCACGAGCGTTTTGGAGTGGACCTGGATAAATTCGAACGGCAGATGGTTTCCTACGGCCTTTCCAAGGACCCCACCGTGCTCTTAAGCCTCGGCAGCCGCATGATTCGTGAAATGCGCGCTCACCTCGAGGCGGAAGAGCAGTTGCTGCGGTAGGCAGGCTGGCGTGCAGTCAGGCAAAAACATGAAACGGATCGAGAAGCTCTCGAAGCAGTTGTGCCGCGAAGTCTCCCCTTATACTAGCCTATCGTGATGGACTAAATCAGTTCTGGGCAACTCCCAGCCGCCGGTAGCCTGGCCGAGGCCGCCCGGCCCGTGCCTTGCGACACGGGCCGGATTTCTTGTGCTCAGAGGGGGTGGCTAGAACGTAAGTTTCAAGCCGAACTCGATGACGCGCGGACCGCCTAATCCGTACAAGCCGGAGCCCAGCGTGACGCGGGTGGTGCGCTGACCGTAGGTCGTATCGTTGGCGAAACCGGTTGTTCCAGCCGGAGCGTTGACCGGCTGCAGGGTACCGCTGAGAAGGCTGGAACCCTGATCGAAGTTTTGCGAGTTGGTCACGTTATAGAAGGTGATGCTGGGTTGCAGGGTGACGTTTTCGCGGATTTTCGCAATGTAAGTCAGCCCCAGATCAGCCGTGAACAATCCCCCCATGCCTACTTGTCCGGGAGGCGCGTCGGCCAGCGTGGGAGTGACCGCACCCAATTGTTGCAATTGACCGGCGGTCATCAAACCGGCGGATACCAGCGCTTGCCCGGCGGGAGTAAGCTGGTCTGCGTACTTCGAATTGTAAGCATCGATGTACTTATTGATGTTGCCCGGGTTCACGCTGCGTCCGAAGGCTCCCAGGTTGGTTCCCGGAAGAATGTCGCCCATGGTGCCGTCGCCCGTGAGGTCAGTCTGGAAGATCTGTCCGGTGGTGGCAACCACGCGCGACTGCCCCGGAGACAACTCAAGGTTTTGGGGAAGCGAACTGTCAGCATGGGCAATCAGGCTCAACTGGAATCCCTTGGCGAGAGTAAAAACACCCCCCGCCGAGAACTGGTTGGTACGATCAAGGGAGCCAGGCCCGATATAGTGATTGTAATTGTCGAAGTCCGTCACGAGACCTCCAAAGTCCTGGTCGAGGGCCATCGTACTGAGGCGCGAGAGCGAGTAGGAAACCTGTAAATTGATACCCTTTACCCCTCGCATGGGGTTCTTCACCTGCTGTTTGAGACTGACATCCAGGCCATTGTAAATGGAATGCCCAATGGGGAAATCCATTTCGTTTTGGCCCACCGCGGGGTTGGCGCCTGGGAAGGCTGCCCCGGTGTCAGCAGTGAGGCCGGACCCAGAGGCGGGAAAGCCGAAAAGATACGCAGCCCCCGAATCCAGGCCGTTGACTGCATAACTATTTATCGTGGCGCCGGCGTTAATGGCGCATTGGACGCCGCCCGGTCCAGCCGGGCAATTGAAGGACGAGTTAGTGGTGTTGATGGCGTTCATCGCCGCGTTCTTCTCCAGGAAGCGAGCCGCCCCCACGTGGTTGCTGTCCCACAACATGAGATAGTGGAGGGCATGGTTCCGCACATAATCCACGCTCAGCACCATTCCGTGGCGAATTTCGCGCTGGACGCCGACATTAAACTGCTCGGAATAGGGCGTACGGAAGTTGGGCGCGAAGAGGTTCGTGCTCGTATAGGCGTTATCCGCCAAGGTCGTCCCGATATAGCTGCCGTTAGCGGCCGGGCCGGCGGCAATCGTAGCCGCCTGGTAGGCTGCCTGGTCGGCCTCGATCTGACTCGCGACGGTCCCAACCGGCTGCCCGCAAATGTTGCTGGCGTTGATGGTCCCACCGCCAGGAAGGCTGATGGTCCCGCAGCCGCTCGTGAACCCCAGGAATAAGCCCTTTTGCAGCCGCGCCGCAGGGTCAAACAGGACGTTGTTCCACACCGTATTCTCGTAATAGATCCCGGCCCCAGCGCGGATCACGGTTTTGCCATTCCTGCTGGGGTCCCAGGCGATTCCGAGCTGAGGCGCGAAGTTCAGGTTAGGCTGGTTGACTTGATTGCCCAGTCCCGGTCCGAAAGCGTTGATGGCCGGGGAGGGCCCCAGGTAAGTGTCGCTGCGGCCGGTATCCCTGATGTAATGCAGGCCGATGCTGATGTTCAAGTTCGGCCGGATCCTCCAGTTGTCGCCGATATAAGCGGCAAAGCGCGTATCAAATTGGCCTCCGCCAGGGAATCCGAAGCGCGGGATCGCAGTGCCGTAGCCCACGCCGTTGCCGAGCGTCACGTCGTCTACCGGATAATTGAGCGGGTTGGCTGCTCCGCCGGCAAAAGGCCCCGCCGTGGCCGCGGTGATGTCCGCGGCAGTGTAGTTGTTGCCGACCGCCGGGGCCGAGGCAAGAAACGACGCGTAGCCTCCGCCCAGGATGCGGTTCACCTCCATCCCATAACGGATCATATGCTTGCCCCGAATGGTGCTGCCGTCGTACTTGAACTCCAGGTCGTGCTGCTGGGTCACTTGCGGGGCCAGGAAATTCGGCCCCGAGCAGAAGACGTCCGCGCCCCCAGTAAGGCAGTCGGGGTCGCTGCCGAAGGCCAGCTCGAGTCCCGGCGCCGGGTCGAAGCCTTCCGAGGCGCCGGTGATGTGGTTGGCGAAAGTCAGCATTTCAAGCCGGAAGCTATGCGTAAAATTGCCGGTAACCCAGTCCACACCACCCAAATGGTCCTGGGCGTGGTCGAAATTCTTGAAGGGCGAAAAGGTGTTGGGAATAAACGGAACCACGTTACTGTTTTCGTTGTAAGTGAATCGGTAGAAAAGCTTCAGGTTCTTCGTCGCCTGCCAGTCCAATCGCCCAAAGGCCTCCTGTTCCCGGAAGGGCTGATTGATGGAACTGGAGAGCGGGGCGAAATTCCCTCCCAATTCGACAGGCGCCAGGTAGTCCTGACGGTTGCGTTCCCAGTCGAGGAAGAAGAAGAGTTTGTCCTTTACAAACGCGCCTCCGGCGTTGCCTCCGAACTGCTCGCGGCGGAAGAAGAGATCTTCCGGAGCGACGCGCGCAGCCAGGTTATGCCAGCGTCCATAGTCAAATGCTTCGCCATGATACTGGTTGGAGCCCGAACGGGTGGTGACGTTGACCGCGCCCGAGGAGGTCATGCCGGAGGATAAGTCGAGCGACGACTGCTCGATCTGAAACTCCTGAATGGCACTCGCAGGAATGTTCATCGTGGTCGTGCCGACGTTCTCGTCGCTGACGTCGCCGCCATCCACCTCGATGCGGGCGCTGCGGCCGTACTTGCCGCCGAAGGAGATGGAAGAGAAACCGTTCTTGGTGGGATCAAAGACGGCGCCGTCCTGGATCTGAACCCCAGGTTCAAGCTGCGCCAATTGCAGAAAATTGCGGCCGTTGATGGGCAGATTTTCAATCTGCTGGGTGGTGATAACGCCCTGCACTACGGCCTGCTCCGTGTTCACTTGGACCCCTGTCGCCTCGACCTGGACCGTGGTGGTTGTCTCGCCCACGCGCAGCGCCACGTTACCATTGGCCGTGTTGTCCACCTGCACGGTCAGGTGGATTTCAGTTGTAGTGAAACCGGGCGCGACGACGCGGACGGTATAGTCAGCCGGAGTGAGGGGGCCGGAGTTATAAAGCCCTGCCGAGTTTGTGCTCAGGTTCAACTGCTGCCCTGTGGCCTTGTTAATAATCGAGACATTCGCGCCCGGAACGACGGCGCCGCTCTGGTCGGTAACCGTGCCGACAATGCCGCCCGTCGAAATGGTCGCTTGGGCGTTGGCTGACGTGGGACGTCCAAAGGTGAACAAAGCCACTGCTAGAATGGCCAGTATACCGGCTATTCGTATGCGCTGAGTCTTTCGCATGCTTTATTTCCTCCTGTCCTCAGATTCTGAGGATCTCATTGTTGTCCTTCGGATAACCATGCGTCGCGCCCCCACGACCGCATGACTTTGGGCTCGGCTGAAAGAATCCACCAATCCTGCATAACCCGGGTCGATCGTTTCAAAACATTACAATTAGTGCAAGCCGCTGTGAGAGAATGCTGCAGGTCCTCCAGGCCTAACCGGGCTGGAGGTGAAACTCGCGCTAGAGCACGTTCTGTGCTTCGTTCGTCTGCACGTTCTGGATTTCAACTAATTGTCAGACTCACTTTAGGAAGGCGGGAACGATTGCCTTTGAGGACACGTGCCCCGGCACCGCCGATGGAAACAGGTGCAATTGCTTTTCCAAAACCTGGAAGTTGTTGAAGCCGATTGTTATCATTGGGATAGCTTCCAACCAGGAGGCCAACTCGAGGCAACGAAATTCCAAAAAAGGAAACTCACTTCCAAAAAGCGTATGAGTAAATCCTGAGGCTGGACGAGATTGCCCCGTGCGAATCGACCCTCGGTGGACGGACGGGGTGAAGGCGCTTGCCCCCGGGCGAGGAATTGCAGGGCCGCTCTTTCGGCCGGAATGGTTGCAGGCGGGAGCCCGGTGTAGTCAACTATTTGTCACCATCACGGCCTCGCATCAGGGCTCGCGAGTCCTGACTTGGTTTTAGCAAAACGCGGTGTATCGTGCTCTTTTTGGGGTCAAATTGCTGTCAATTGGCGCGCAAAACGCACAAAACTTGCAGCATCGAAAAAAGTGATGTCCTTTGTTTTCAAGTACTCCTTAGCTTCGTTTCCACTATTCTTCATTTTTCGTAGCAACCTGCTTTCCCCGGATTGTCGAAGCCAGCCGTCTTCTGTTGCGCCTCGGCGGGTACGGCGCCCGCCAAGGACAAACTGTCCGCCACAGGACCATCATAATAGGCTATCACAGGTACCGGGGCTTGTCAAGCGGAAAATGTGAAAAAAGGCGGGCGGAATTTCGCAAACCTTATCACTCGTGCCCGAGCCAGCACGCTGTGCAAGGTCACGTTACTTAACTGTCTATTACCCAATGAGTTCAAGACCTGGGGCCCGGAGCAGCCGCATCATTTTTTTCTTGACAAAGATGTTAAGCGGATGTATCAACATCAACCGTCCTGAGTTCTGACTAGCACTTAAACGTATAACGACGATAGAAATTCTCCGAGGCTCCAGTTTTCTGTAGATTCATACTTTTTTTGGAATGATTCGATAAGTTGAGAAGCGGGAACGGACGAGCTTTAGCTAGTTAAATCATAGGGTTGGACAACTTCTCCGATTTGGAATGCGGATTGCTCCATTCCGAAGGCTCGGGGAGTTTCGAAAGTACCACCCCTTAATCCTCCCTCTCCCAGGGGGGGAACGGTTCCTGAAGTCGCAATACAGAACAAAAGCTGGTTGCAGGACATTAGAGAGCGGTTGACCCTGGGTAGTCATAGAGTTTTTTCCAAAATCAGGTAAGTCGCAAACGCAACGGTCTGGCGGCCTACGTTGCGCACGGGGGCAAGATAACGTGCAACGGAGGAATGCCACGCAAAGTTGCAAACCCCAACGAAATAGTTTTCATACTGTCGGCCGTGTGGGGGCACGTCGGCCCCATGCCAGGATTCGTCTTGGCCAAATCGCAGGAGGTATAGCTAAGGAGGGTATGGCGAATGCGTAGAGTGAGGATGGTTCTTGTGCTTTCGTTCGCGCTGGCGGTCGCAGCGCTGGCGCCAGTCCTGGCTTTCGGACAAGTCACCGGGAGCGGAACGATTATCGGCTCGGTGGCGGATCAGTCCGGAGCTGTTATTGTGGGTGCGGAGGTAAAACTTACCGACCGCTCCACAGGATCTTACGAGGTCCAGCCCAGTAACCAGGTGGGCCGCTTCACCTTCAGCAGCGTGAAGCCCGGAATGTACGACGTCGCAGTGACGATGAAGGGCTTCCGGAAGCTGGAGGTAGCGAATCAGGAACTTGTGCTCGGCGGTCAGCTCACGCTGAACTTGACGCTCGAAGTGGGCACGTCCACGCAGACGGTCGAGGTTACCTCGACGCCCGGCGCGGAACTGCAAACCATGAACTCGACGATGAGTTCGAGTGTGACAGGCGCCAGCCTGGTTGAACTGCCGTCCCTCGACCGCGACGTATCGGGCGTGCTTTACTACACACCCACCACCGCGCCCAATTTCCACGGCGCTGAGGGCAACGTGACAGCGGGCCAAGTTGCCGGCGCCACCAGCGACCAGAACCTCATTTACCTGGACGGCGGGAACAACTCGAGCGGCCTCGAGGGTGACAACGCCTACGTGAACGGCGGCCACGGCGTGGTGCCCATGCCGATGGAAAGTATCGAGGAATTCAAGGTCAATACCAACAATATGACCGCCGACTTCAACGCCTCCTCCGGCGCCGAAATTCTCGTCACCACCAAGCGTGGCACCAACACTTGGCACGGTTCGGGTTACGAATTCTACCAGGACGGCGCGCTCAATTCAAACGACTGGTACAACAACTTCCATGCCCTTCCGAAGTCTACCGCCCACTCCAACCGTTTCGGCGGCTCGATCGGCGGACCCATCAGTCCGGTGGTCTGGGGCGGCAAGACCTATATGTACTTCAATTACGAAGGCAACCGCTACCCGCGCTCGAGCCCCGTGGAAATGGGCGTACCTTCGGATTCGTTGCGGGCTGGGATCCTGCAATTCGTCGACTCTACGGGGAACCGGGTGCAGTATAACCTGAAGACTTCCATGGCCTGCGGCGCCAACGGCGGCGAGCCATGCGACCCCCGCGGCATCGGTATCAATCCCGTGGTGCAGGAGATTTGGAACAAATACGTTCCCGAGCCTAACGACTTCCATTACGGCGACACGGTCAATGGAAACTCTTACGGTTATGTCGCCAACATCACTTATCCGTTGACGGATAACTTTTTCGTGGGCCGCCTCGACCACGACTTCGGGACGAAGTGGCGGGGGTTCGTCAGTTACCGGTGGTTCAACGAGAACAATCCCAACACCAGCCAGATCGACTGGGGTGGCGTGCTGCCGGGCGACAAGCTGGGTGTACCCGCTCCGGCTTCCAGCACTCCGCTGAAACCGCGTTACTTCGTCTCCGGCATAACTGGAAACCTCAGCCCCAACGTGACCAACGAGTTCCACTTCAGCTACACACGGAATTACTGGCGGTGGAACAGGGCAGGCGGCATCCCCTACATTTCAGGCATTCCGGATGGCCTGGAATTCGGCGAGCAAAGCGCCCAGTCAGGCAGCTTGTTTGCTCCCATCAATATGGATACCCAGGATGCCCGACAGCGCCTCTGGGCCGAGCACAACTTTGACTTCCGCGACACCCTGAGTTGGATCAAGGGCAACCACTACTTCCAGTTCGGCGGCGACCACATGCATCAGTGGTGGCATTTTGACCGCTATGACGACGTTGTGACCGGGTTGCCGGAACCGATCGCTCAGATGGCCGGCGATGCCGACAATCCCACCATGACGGCCGACTACCAGCCGATTCCTTGCTCCGATACACTCACCACCAACTGCCTGCCCAATCAGTACATCGGTTCCTGGAATGGCCTTTACACCAATACCCTGGGCATGATCGGCGTGACTTCGGTGGTGGTCAGCCGCACTGGGCCGAACTTGACTCCGAACGCTCTCGGAACGCCAGCCGGCTCTTACGATAAAGTGCCGACCTATAGCTTGTATTTCAACGATTCCTGGCACATCAAGCCCAATCTGACGCTCACTTACGGGCTCAACTATGGCGTCCAGATGCCGCCTTACGAGCGCAGCGGCACGCAAGACATCATGGTGGATTCCAATGGCACGCCCATGAACGCAGAATCTTACCTTGCCAACAAGCTGAATGCAGCGAACATGGGAGGGATTTATGATCCGGCATTTGGCTACACGCCCATACGGGACGTGAGCATAGGCGGGCAGAATAAGTACCCTTACCTGCCTTTTTACGGAGGTTTGAGCCCTCGCATTGGGCTGGCCTACAGCCCGGCGTTTGACAGCGGTATCCTGCACAAGATTTTCGGGAACAAGGAAACCGTTTTCCGAGGCGGCTACTCTCGCTTCTACGACCGCAGTTTGGGCATCAACCTGGTTTCGACGCCCGTGCTGGGTGATGGCTTCCTCCAGCCCATCGCCTGCATCGGAGCTACGATTCAAGGCCAGTGCACCGGCGCGGGCGGCACCAATCCCACCAACATCTTCCGCATCGGCGTAGATGGGAATACCGCTCCCTTGCCGGCCATCGCGCCAACCCTGACACCGCCCGTCGAGCCGGGCATTACCGCGCCGTCGGTAGCCCTCGGCGCCACGCTGGACTCGGCGTATAAACCCGGGAGCAGCGACGAGATCGACTTCAGCATTCAGCGGCAATTGAAGGGCAATATGATCGTCGAGATCGGCTACACTGGCCGCTGGGCGAAGCACATCTTCCAAGGTATTGATATCAATGACGTGCCGTGGATGATGAAGCAGGGCGGGCAGACTCTCGCCCAAGCCTGGGATGGCGTCGCCTTGGCGAGCAGGGCCGGCACGACCCCCGCTGTCCAACCCTGGTTCGAAACGGCGCTGAAAAGCAGCGGCTACTGCGGCGGCTACTCGAGCTGCACCGCCGCCGTGGCCGCGAAGGAATCCTCCCACATTTCGATCGATGACCTTACGGATATGTGGGCTGACCTGGATGCCGGGGGCGCGTTCGCCTTCGGCCAGAACACCGTTCCCTTCATGAACCAGGATAGTTGGACCTACAACGACACCAGCCAGGGCTTCTCAAACTACCAGGCCCTGGTCGCCACCATGACCAAGCGCACCGGCCACGGCCTCACGTTCAACGGCAACCTAACCTATGGTCACGACATCGGCACGGCGACCATCAACCAGGAGTACACCTTAGACACCGTCGAGAATCCGTGGAATCTCCGTACGGATTACAGCGACAATCCGTGGGACCGGA
>Ga0181518_10001118_pt1 | contig 28117 bp, 18 predicted proteins | sample PEATcosm2014_Bin_28_FD_119751 | JGI IMG/M metagenome (GOLD analysis project Ga0181518, IMG submission 119751) | Peatland microbial communities from MTU Mesocosm Facility, Houghton, MI, USA - PEATcosm2014_Bin01_60_metaG | ecosystem: Environmental > Terrestrial > Soil > Wetlands > Peat | place...
ACGTACAAAGCACACGTTCCGAGCCGCGCCAGTTGGAGCTGGAGCTCAAATACCAGTTCTGACCAGCTTGTTTGACCTCCACGCCGGGCAAGAATAGCAGCTTGCCCGGCGTCTTTTTGACCGCAATTGGATCCTGAATTAGCGGCACGGTTCGAGCAGAAGACGGGCGGGCACGTTTGCGGCTGCCAGTGGGAGCAACGGCGAAGAAATCTATCAATTTGAATTGGATCAGGCCAGCGCTTCAAGGCGACTGCGAAACTTGCATATCGCAGCACGCGACACCCATCGAAAACACGGCTGCACCTGGATGCAGCTAGACGCGTGAAAGCGTAAAGCTTATGCGAACTCGCCCGTCAAATGTCCGCAAGAGGTGAGTACCGAGGGCTTACGGCTCTGGATCATTTGAGGACAGCCGCCCAGAACCGATGCATTGTGTATCGCTAAGATCGTAGCTTGAGCGCCAGCTGGATCCGACGTTGCTTTGATCAAAGAGCGTTTGAAGCTGGCGCAGCGGGATTACGAGGAAAGGTATGGCTAAAGGCATCACAGAACAGGTCATCGGCAGCAGCGGCAACGTTTTTGCCGATATGGGTCTGCCGGATGCGGAGGAACTCGACACCAAGGCCCGGCTGGGAGGAAAGTATGCAAAGCACCGTAGCTTGCCATAAAATACACACCTAACAGCTCCTATCTCCACGGACCCGCTCCCGGCGGCGGCGATTCGCTGACGCGGAATTTGGAAACTGGCGGTGATGCAGATGAACCCCTCAGGTAAGAGTACGAGTGGTTCCGCAACCCAACCGTGGTCGTGGTCGACGCGTGTGGTCGAACTCCGATACTACGGGCTTGCGGTTTTTTCCGTTGCTGTGGCAGTAGGCGCGGCGTTGCTATTCGATTCCTTTCACTTCCGGGACGCTGCGGTTCCGTTACTGCTTTTTGCGGTGGCCATAAGTTCCTGGTACGGCCGGACGGGGCCAGCGGTCTTGGCGGTCGTGCTGTCGACAATCAGCTTCTACTGGTACTTCGTGGAGCCGGTCCGCACCATCTATATCTATCCGTCCGAAATCCCCTATTTCATCATTTTTGTTGCATTCGCCTTGCTCATATCCTGGTTCGCCAGGATCCGGCGCCGCGCCGACAAGGCACTGCGGGAGCAGGCAAATCTCCTCAATCTCACGCACGACACCATTTTCGTAATGGACATGGACGGGGTGATCAGGTACTGGAATCGCGGCGCCGAAGAGCGGTACGGCTGGACCGCCGAGCAAGCAGTAGGCAGATTTGTTCACCCCCTGCTGGAGACGGTCTTCCCGGCGCCGCCGGAGCAAATCAAAGCGGAGTTGACGCGTACGGGCCGGTGGGAAGGCGAGTTGCGGCACACCAGGAAAAACGGAACCCAGTTGGTGGTGTCGAGCCGTTGGTCGCTGGAGCGAGGCAATCGGGGTGAGCCGGTTGCGATCCTGGAGACCAATAACGACATCACCGAGCGAAAGCATGCCGAGGAGGCGTTGCGCCGGTTGAATCGCGAGCTGCGAGCCATCAGCGACTGCAACCAGACCCTGTTGCGAGCCACCGATGAGCAGAGCTTGCTCAATGAAATCTGCCGGATCGCCTGCGAAGAGGCCGGCTACCGGATGGCGTTTGTGACCTTTGCCGAACACGACGAGGCCAAGACCGTGCGCCCTGTCGCGTGGACCGGGGCCGAGGCGGAATATCTCGCCACCGCCGGCTTTACCTGGGCCGACACGGAGCGTGGACGCGGCCAAACCGGAACGGCCATCCGGAGCGGCAAAACGTGCTGCATCCAGGATTTCGCGACCGATCCCCGACTCGCGCCCTGGCGGGAGGGCCTTCTCGAGCGCGGTTTTCGTTCCGGCATTGCCGTGCCGCTCAAGGACGAAGAGGGCCACGCCTTTGGCAGTCTTACCATTCATTCCGCACAACCCAACGCTTTCACGCCGGAAGAGATTCGGCTTCTCGAGGAACTGGCAGGCGACATGGCGTTCGGCATCGTCAACCTGCGTTCCCAGGCCGCGCGCAAACAGGCTGAAGAAACAATTCGCCGGCAGGGGGCGGAGTTGCGGCAGGTTCTGGATTTCATTCCGGATCTGGTGGCTGAGTTCGATACCGACAGGAAACGTCTCTATGCCAACCGGCCAACGCTCGACTACTTCGGCGTAACCCTTGAGGAATGGTGGAACATCCCCGATCCTTACCGGTTTTATCATCCGGACGACCGGGAACGCATAGAGAGCATCTATACCCAGTCCGAAAGCGCCTTTCCGCGCGAGTACGAGGCACGGATGCGGCGAGCGGATGGCGAATACCGGTGGTTCTTCGTCCGGGAGAATCCCCTGCGCGATGAAGGGGGGTGCATTACGCGCTGGTATGTCTCCGGAACCGACATCGAAGACATCAAGCGAGCCGAGGAGGAGCGCATAGCGAGAGTCTGCTTCCTGGAAAGAATGGACCGCATCAACCGGGCGATGCAGGGCACGAACGATCTCGAACAGATGATGAGCGATGCCGTCGATGCCATGCTGTCCATTTTCGATAGCGACCGGGCGTTTTTGTACTACCCGTGCGATCCGGATGCCCCTTCATATGAGGTGGTCATGGAGCGGATCCGACTGGGATTTCCGCAAGCAAGAGGCGTAATTCCCATGACCCCGGATACGGCCAGGGGCTTTCAAATAGTTCGGACGTCAAGCGGGGTTGTAACATTTGGTCCCGGATGCGACCACCCCCTGATAGGAGACTTCACGAAGCGTTCCGGCCACAAGTCCTCAATTGGGATCGCCTTATATCCGAAAACAGGCAAGCCGTGGGTTTTAGCGATGCACCAGTGCTCTTACCCGCGTGTCTGGACGCCAGACGAAAGAAAGCTGCTGGAGGAGATCGCCCGGCGGCTGGAGGACTCGCTCACCAGCCTGTTGATGTTCCGCAGCCTGCGTGAAAGCGAGAAAGCTCTGCGGCAGAGTGAAGCGTATCTGGCGGAGGCGGAGAGGATAAACCATTCGGGCACTTGGGCCTGGAATCCCGCCAGCGGTATCCAATACTGGTCCACGGAATGCTACAGGATTATGGGTTTCGATCCAGCCGAAGGTGTGCCGCACCTGCAACAATTTCTGGAGGCAGTCCATCCAGAGGACCGGTCACAATTGCGGGAGCGATTGCAGAAAGTCGCCGGCGAGAAGACCAGTTACGAAACCGAATACCGGATCATACGTCCGAGCGGCGAGGTCAGGGATCTTCGAGTGATCGGCCATCCTGTGTTCGATAGCGCCGGCAACCTTCTTGAATACGTTGGTACGTCGATAGATATTACAGAGCGCAAGCGGGCCGAGGAAACCCTGCGCCGGACCGCGGCTTATCTGGCGGACGCGCAGAGACTGACCCACACAGGTGTTTGGGCGGGCGATCGTAACAGCAAGCCGTTGTACTGGTCGGAGGAAGTATTCCGGATTTTCGGATTTGATCCGCAGCTGGGACTGCCGACACCGGAACAGGCGCTCGAGCGAATATACCCGGAGGATTTTGACAAGTTCCAGAGAGGCACGATCAATGAGAAAGGATATTTAGAGAGCGAATACAGAATCGTGTTGCCCGATGGAACACTCAAATACGTTTTTGGCTCAGCCCACCCCGTTTTGGATCGCAAGGGAGAGATTGTTGAGGTCGTGGGTGTGGTCATCGATATTACCGAGCGCAAGCGTGCCGAAGAAGCCCTGCGCCGAGCTGAAGGTTATCTCATTGAAGCGCAGAGGCTAACCCACACCGGCGCTTGGGCCACCGACGCCGTGCCCGAGCCGTTGTACTGGTCCGAGGAATTGTTCCGGCTTTATGGATTAGATTCGCAACAAGGATTCCCGACGCACGAGCAGGCGGTGCAGCGCGTACATCCGGAAGACCGGGACAAGTACGTGCAAGCGTTCCATACGGTCATCCATCAGAAGGTGGACTCCGACGTGGAGTTCAGAACCGTGCTGCCGGATGGAACCATCAGGTACCTCTATGGCCTGGGCCATCCCATTTTGAATACGAATGGAGACGTCGTTGAAGTAGTTGGCACGACCGTCGATATCACGGAACGGAAACGCGCCGAAGAAGAGCGCGCGAGACTTCGCCAGCTCGAATCGGACCTCGCGCACATCAATCGCGTGAGCATCATGGGCGAATTGGCAGCCTCCATTTCGCATGAGTTGAATCAACCCATCGCCGCCTCAATCATGAACGCCAGCCTGGCGTTGCAATGGCTGGAGCGCGACCCGCCGGACCTGGCGCAGGCTCGTCAGCGGACGGCGCAAATCATCGAAATGGGCGAACTGGCGTCGGAGATCATCGACCGCTTGCGCTCGCTCTATAAGAAAGAGCCGCCCAAACGCGAGCCGTTGACCATAAACGAGTTGATCGGCGAGATGGTCGGGCTGCTGCGCCCTCAGGCTACCCGGCACGCGGTTTCTGTCCGTGCGGATCTCGCTGACAGCCTCCCCATCGTCCTTGGAGACTCCGTGCAAATCCAGCAGGTGCTTATGAACCTGATGCTGAATGGCATCGAGGCGATGAGCGACACCGGGGGTGTTCTTACGGTCAAATCGCAACCGGCGGAGAACGGCCAAATTAAGATCTCTGTACACGACACAGGGCCCGGGCTGCCGCCGGGCAAGGCCGGCCAGATCTTCGATGCGTTCTTCACTACCAAGCCGCAAGGCAGCGGCATGGGCCTGGCGATCAGCAAATCCATCGTCGAATCGCACGGCGGACGCATATGGGCCAATGACAACGGCGGGCGTGGCGCGACATTCCAGTTCTCCCTGCCGGTGGCTCCCGCAGAAACAAGCCTTCCCGAGGAGGTGTCGGACTGGTCGTTCGCAGAGAACTGTGCGGGCCAGGACAACTCTTAATCACCGCATAATTCGCCATAAGCGCCCAATCGGTGCCCTCCGCCAAGTCACTTACCGGGAATTGATTCGTCCCGATATTGTCCCAGTGCTGTATCCGAAGCGCCCCGCCATGAGAGCATCCACCTGCGCACTGTTGCGTCGTCGCTTTTCGGACCAAAACGCTCCATTGCATCGCAGCGCGCCTTTTGTTAATATGGCTCTACTCATGGTTTGCACCCTGCAAATCGCTAGTTGTTGTCGCCTGTCGCACATCGCCGACGGGTGTACACACTAGTCTCTTCTCCTTGAACACAATCGGACAAAGAGGACGCACCCGTAGCTGAACGCCGGGTCTGTTTCTATGTGGCGCGGGCTTTCAGCGCAATCACTGAATCCCCGAGGTCACAATGCCCGTCGTCGAACGCGAAATCACCGACACCCCTCTATCTAAGCCCTCGCCGCAGCGGTTGAATCACCTGCGCCTGCTTGAGGCCGAAAGCATTCACATCCTGCGCGAGGTTGCCTCGGAGTTCGAGCGGCCGGTGATGCTTTACTCCATCGGCAAGGACTCGTCGGTGATGCTGCGGCTGGCGCAGAAGGCGTTTTATCCGGGGCCGATTCCTTTTCCGCTGCTGCATATCGATACCGGCTTCAAGTTCCGCGAGATGCTCACGTTTCGCGACGAAATGGCGCACCAGGTGGGGGCCGAGTTGCTGGTATGGCGCAACGAGCCGGCCATCGCGGCGGGCACCAATCCCATTACGCTCGATACCAAACGCTGCTGCGGCCTGCTCAAGACGCAGGCGCTGCTGGATGCGCTGCGGCACTACAACTTCGATGCGGCCTTTGGCGGAGCGCGGCGCGACGAGGAAAAATCACGCGCTAAGGAGCGCATTTATTCCTTTCGCGATAGGGCAGGGCAGTGGGACCCGAAGAATCAACGGCCCGAGCTTTGGAATCTCTACAACGCGCGCATCCATCCTGGCGAAAGCATTCGCGTGTTTCCGCTTTCGAATTGGACGGAGATGGATGTGTGGCAATACATCCACGAGGAAAACATTCCCGTGGTGGATCTTTACTTCGCCAAAGAGCGGCCCATGTACGTGCGTCCAATCGGCGCGGGTCAGGAGGCGCTTCTCCCCATTGAACAGCCCTTCGTAGCGAGAGAGTGCGAGAATCCCCAGATGGTGAAGAGCCGCCTGCGCTCGCTGGGTTGCAGCCCGTGCACCGGCGCTATCCGCTCCGACGCCGACACGATTCCGGCGATTATCGCGGAACTGATTTCATTCCACACGTCGGAGCGCGCGAATCGGGTGATCGATCACGACCAGGAAGGCTCGATGGAGATCAAGAAGCGGGAGGGATATTTCTGAAAGACAGGGAACAAGGGAACAAGTGACCGAGAAGACAGGGACGAGACGTGCTGAGCAAGTTTGGAGGCCGATTTGGCGGTTGCAGCAGAGTTAGAGAACAGACGGTTCGAGATTGGCGAGTTCCTTGCGCAGGAGCGCGAGAAGGATTTGCTGCGCTTTTCGACCGCGGGCAGCGTGGACGACGGCAAGTCGACGCTCATCGGGCGGCTGCTCTACGACACGCAATCGGTCTACGAGGACCAGGTGCGGTCGATCGAGGGCAAGGGCACCACAGCGCCGGGGCAGATCGATTTCGCACTGTTGACGGACGGCTTGCGTGCCGAGCGCGAGCAGGGCATCACCATCGACGTGGCCTACCGCTACTTTTCGACGGCCAGGCGCAAGTTCATCATTGCGGACACGCCGGGCCACGAGCAGTACACGCGCAACATGGCCACCGGCGCGTCGACGGCCGATGCGGCTATCGTGCTTATCGACGCCAGCAGGGGCGTGCAGATTCAGTCGCGGCGTCACGCCTACATCGCGTCGCTGCTGCGCGTGCGCCACGTACTGGTGGCCGTGAACAAAATGGATTTGGTCGGCTACGACGACGCCGTGTTTCGCTCGATTGAGTCGGAGTTTCGCGCGATTCTCGAGCAAATTGCGAAAGACACTGGGTCGCCGGTGGAAGCGCATTTCGTTCCCGTCAGCGCGCTGAAAGGCGACAACGTGGTGCACCGGGCTGCAGGTCCATCGAGCGCGATGCCGTGGTACGCGGGGCCATCGCTCCTGGAACTGCTGGAGGCGTTGCCCGCGGCAATCACCACGCACAGCGCGGCATTTCGATTTCCCGTGCAGCGCGTGTTGCGGCCCGATCACAGCTTCCGCGGCTTCGCGGGACAAATTGCATCCGGCGTGATTCGCGTGGGCGACAGAATCGCCGTCTTCCCTTCCGGGCGCGAAGCGAAAATTGAGCGCATTGTGACCTTCGATGGCGACTTCAATGAGGCAGTCGCACCGCTTTCGGTCACGCTGGTGCTCGATCGCGAGGTCGATATCAGCCGCGGCGACCTGATTGCCGGAGCCTTTGATGGAGATCGGTCGGCGCCCACCGTGGCGCGCAGCGTAACGGCATCGCTGGTGTGGATGGATCAGCGTCCGCTCGACACAAATCGCCGCTATCTGCTGAAGCACACCAGCCATACTGTGCCTGCACTGGTTTCCTCGGTCGATCATCGCGTGGATCTGGGCAGGTTTAAGCACGAGCCTGCGCCTACGCTGCGCATGAACGATATCGGCGCGGTATCGCTGCATTTGCTGCGGCCCATCGCCGTCGATCTCTACCGCGACAATCGCTCCACCGGGGCGCTGATTCTCATCGATCCCGAAACCAACGCCACGGTGGCGGCAGGCATGGTGACGGCCGCGCAGGGCCAGGCGGTTGCCGGCGAAGAAGATGAAACCGCGGCGTGGGGCCGCGTAACCGCGGGCGAACGCGAGGCGCGATGGGGTCACCGTGGCGGCGTTTTGGAATTGACAGGACCCGCGGAACTGATCGACGCCGTGGAGCGCTCGTTGTTCGCCGTGGGCGCTATCGCGTGCCGCATCGATGCCGAGGAGCCGGGTTTCAGAGAGAATCCGCGGCTGCTCGATGCTGTGACGGATGTACAGACGCAGTCGGGGTTGATCGCGCTGGTGGTGCGCGCAAAGCAAGAGGTCGCATTAACGGCGAGCGCGGGCGGATTCGAGATCACACTCGACGCGGACAACAGAATGCACGCGGTAACGGAAGTGCATCAACTGCTGCGGCGCGCGGCCATCTTTATTTCTTCAGAGGGAGCCGATTTGTAATGAGTGTTGCGGAGATTTCTGGCGAAGTGAACACAAAGCTGGACGCGGTGCGGGCCACGCTCGAGGGTGAAGTGACGGGGCGAGGCGACGTCTGCCTGACGTGTAGTTTTCAAGCCGAAGATGTGCTGCTGACCAAGCTCGCCATCGCGCTCGATCCGTTGATTCCGGTCCTATTTCTCGATACCGGTTATCACTTTGCCGAGACCTACGAGTATCGCGACCGCATGGCGCGCGAGTGGGATCTGAACCTGATCAATTTGCTGCCGGAAAAGACGGTGGCCGAGCAGGAGGCCGAGCACGGTTTGCTGTATCAGTCCGCGCCGGACCGCTGCTGCGGGCTGCGCAAGGTCGAGCCGCTGTTCAAAGCGGTGGCCGGGTACCGCGTGTGGCTCACGGGACTGCGCCGCGTGCAGGCTCGCAGCCGCACGGCCCTCGAAGAGTCTGCATTGTTCACACTGCCCGGCGGCAAACAAGTGCTGAAACTGGCGCCGCTCGCCGGCTGGACCACGCGCGATGTGTGGTACGCATGCGAACAGCTCGGCATTCCGCTGCTGCCGCTCTATGCGCGCGGCTACACCTCAATCGGATGCGAGCCGTGTACAACGCCACCGCTCGATCCCAACGATCCGCGCTCGGGCCGCTGGGGCGGACACAAGGTGGAGTGCGGCATCCACATTCAGGCCGCGTCAGAGGAATAGAACAGGAAACAGTTAGAAAAGGAAGTCCAGATGGAATATGTGATCGGTTTCTTCATCGCCACGTTCATCGCGCTCACCGGAGTGGGCGCGGGCACTGTCACAGTGCCTGTGCTGGTGTTGTTGCTCGGCGTTCCAGCGCCTATCGCGGTGGGCATCGGACTGATGTTCGCGACCGCGGTCAAGCTCATCCTGGTGCCTGCGCAGATCGCCCGCAAGAATGTTTCCTGGCGCACGCTCGGCTATATGCTTCTCGGCGGCGTGCCGGGTGTCCTGCTGGGCTCGCTCTTCCTGCAGCACCTGGCCAACGCCCACTCCACCGGGACGCTCAATGCAATTCTCGGCGCCATCCTTGTGACCACCGCCAGTTGGCAGATTATTTATTCCTTCCGCCCCATGAAGCAGCATGCACCTCCCGATCGCAGTCGGGTGCTCCCCTGGCTCATGTTTCCCGTCGGCGCGGAGGTCGGCTTTTCGTCGGCCGGCGCAGGCGCGCTGGGCTCTGCCGCGTTGCTCAGCCTTACCACGCTGCTGCCCGCACAGGTTGTCGGCACTGACATTGCCTTCGGCTTCGTGATCTCGCTTATCGGCAGCGGCGCGCACTGGTTCTCGCACGCCTCAAATCCCTCGCTACTCATGCATCTGATTGAAGGCGGCGTAGCAGGCGCGGTCGTCGGAACCATACTGAGCACGCACATTCCGCGCCGGCCGCTGCGTTTCGCTCTCTGGACCTGGCTATTGATCCTGGGCGGACAGTTTCTTTTCAACAGTTACCAAGTGTGGGCCGCCGCGCGTTAGAAAGCCCGAGTGAAGATCATGGATCCGTTGAGACAAAACCGTTCCTCAGGCGCAAGAGCCCGCTCTCATTTTTATGAGCGCTGCGGCACGCGGCCCATCCACCCGGCGGGTTCTCAGTTCGCGCGATGTACCAGGCGCTGCGCCGCCATAGGCCTCTTCAGCTGTCCCTGAATTCCAGGATCATCGATCGGCAATTACGGCGCCCTTCGACTTCGCTCCGGGCAGGCTAGAAGTCGTCTCCTTACAGAACATCTCAAAGCTAAACTTCTTTGGAGGCAGGAGTACATCTATGATTCGTGTTCATATCCGGCACTTACTCGCAAAAGCCTGGCTCGCAGCAGCAGCCATTGTGATATTCCTTTCGGTGCTTGCAGCGCCGCTGTACGCGCAGGACGACGTCACAACACAAAATGGATCGAGCGCGTTCGATGGCGGGTGGATTACAGGGCCCGCATCGAATCCGCTGAGTTTCCTGAACGGTCCTGCCAATCGCACCTATGGATCGAGCCAGGCTTACGATTTTCCCGATTTTCGACCCGTTCAGGATCTGGACTCTCGCCTGCCTCGATGGCTAAAATTCGAGGCGGAAGAGCGATTCCGCTTTGAGGGTTACGATGACGCAAGCTTCAAGCAAAACAACGACGATTCCTACTTTCTCAATCGGTTCCGCTTCCAGGCAGATGTTCAATTGACCGCGTGGTTCAAAGTGATCGCGCAGGTGCAGGACGCGCGACCGTTTCTTGAGAACCCACCGATCGGGCCGCCCAACGAGAACCGTTGGGACCTGAAGCTCGCTTATGCCGAGCTCGGCAATCCCGACAAACAGTGGATCAGTCTGCGTGTTGGGCGCCAAGTCATTAACTACAACAACACCCTGATCGCTAACTCAGAGTGGCGCAATCAGGCGCGGTCGTACGATGCTGCCGTCGCCAACCTGCAGCACGACCGGTATCATCTGGGAATCTTCGCCGCCTCGGTCGTTATTCCGCAGGCTTCGGGCGTCAGTCCCCATCAGGAAGGTAACAACATCTACGGACTCTACGGGAGAATCGACAACGTAATTCCGAAGTCCACGATAGAGCCATTTGTCCTGTGGAGAGTGCAGCCGAGCGAAACGATTGAAGTGACGGTTTCAAAAAAGACCGGCAAAGAAGATATGAAAGGGTACGGAGCGCGGCTGAAGGGCGCGGTGGGAACTTCTGTCGATTATTCCTTCGAAGCAGTGCAAGAAGTGGGAAGCGTCGGTCCCCAGACGATTCGCGCATGGGCCATGACGGGCGGCGCAGCCTATGAGTTTCACCCCGTGCCGGCGCGGCCGCGCGTGTTTGCACAATACGATTTCGCGTCCGGAAACAGCAATCCGAGCGACGGCTTTCATCGCACCTTCGATACCATCTATCCCACCGCGCATGATCGCTTCGGAATCGTGGATCAGTTTGGGTGGCAGAATATCCGGTCGTGGCGAACCGGCGCCACCATCGTCCCTCATCGCCGGTTGACCCTAACGGCGCAATATCTGGACTTTCGCGTGGCAACCGCGAACGATGCCGTGTATAACACCTCCGGCGGCTCGATTGCGTTCAGCACATCGCCGGCACAGTCCAGCACGCGCCTCGGAGTGGAGGTTGATGTATACAGCTGGTACGAACTCAATCGCCACCTGAACATCGGCGGCGGTTACGGCCGGTTCGATGCCGGGCCGTTCCTCTCGCCCCTCACCACCGGCCATACGTATTCTTACCCGTATTTCGCTATTAATTTCAAAGATCATGGGCGATCGAACGGCGAGTAGTTCCGCTCGATGATGGCGGCGAAGTCAAGGCGGCGCGGCACCTCTGAGGCGAGCACGATGGAGCCAGGGATGGAAGCGGGAGTTGGGCCAGCCAGTGGGAGCACGCCGGCGTTGGGGCCGGTAGTACAGATCGATGAAGGGCGCATTCAGGCGCATTTGGATGAGGAAGCGCTCTCAAGACAGCGCGCTCCTCGCAGCGACTTAGTACAAACGGGCATGTTGAGGCTGCTGGTCAGTGAATGCACTTGAAGATCGTCCCAAAGGAATGCTAAAGGCTACGCGTACCGGAAGAGAGCTTTGAAGCCGTAGTCCATGTGCTGCTGGATGTGGCAATGGAAGAGAGTGAGACCCGGCTGATCGGCAGTGAAGTCGACGATGGCGCGACCGTAGTAGGGCACAACCACAGTGTCTTTGATGAGGCCGGAGGTGGGTTTGTCGTTGACCGACCGGACTTCCCACAAGTGCCGATGCATGTGCATGGGATGCGCATCATCGGTGCGGTTGCGCATCACGAGACGGTAGCGCGAGCCCTGCTGGAGGACGAACTCACGTTCGTGCGGATACGGCTTGCCATTGATCAGAAACAGATTGAATTTTCCTGCGCCGCCAGGAATCTTTTCGAAGATCATTTCGATGGTCTGCTGCGGATCGAGATTGGCCGGGGTGGGACTGGCTGCGGCGGAGCTGCCGACGGTGCTCTTGCCGAAGAGAGTGTAGTCCCAGGGGTCCTTCGGTGGATCGATCCATTGCGGCTGCTGGTGCTGGCCTGCGTACTCGACCACAACGCCGAGACCGGACTCGCGCACGGCCTTTTCTGTGCCGCCAAGAATCCAGATGCCGGGATGATTCATTTCGATTTCAACATCGATGCGCTCGCCAGCGCCCAGGAAAATGGAATCGAGAGTCTGCGGAGTGGGCACCGGATTGCCGTCCATTGCGATGACCTTCATCTTGTGGCCGGCAAATGCGATGCGGCGATTTTCGATGCCGCTGGCGTTTAGAAAATGAACGAGCAGCTTTTGCCCTTCACGGACGCGGATTGGCTCGCCGGAACTGAGAGCCTTGTCGTTGATGGAGTACGTCATGGAGTTGACTTCGAGACCGCCGGGGTCAGTGTTCAGGACCGCAGGCTTCTCCAGCAGCGGGCCGCCGTGGGTATCGTCGTCATCGTCTTCCATAGAAGCGGAAAAGAACGGTTCCCAGTCGCGAAGAGCGAGGAAGAGTTCCTGGTCGTAGTTGCCGGGATCGTTGCCTCCGTCAACGTAAACAAAACCGAATTGGCCGGTATAGGCGCCCTTGTGGAGGTCGTCCATGGCCATTGCGTGGCTGTGATACCAGCGGCTTCCGGCGGGGCGAGGAGCGAGTTGGAAGCGGCGCCTGCTGTGCGGATCAACCAGAGGTGAGCCTTCTTCTTCGGTGCCGTCAACGGCGGGCGGAATGAGCATGCCGTGCCAATGGACCAGCTCGGGAGTATCGGTGTCGTTGATGACCTCGACGGTGACCGGCTTGCCTTCCCTGAGCCGCAGGACCGGTCCCGGTGCGGAGCCGTTATAGCCGATGGTGGAAAGAATGTGAGCGCGATCGAGCTCGACGGTGACGGGCGCAATGCGGAGGGTCACATCCGCATCACCGGGCGGCGGTGCGCCCAGAGGCGACCATCCGCCTGCAGCCGGCATGGGCATGGGATTCTGGGTTCCGTTTTGCGGGCTGGCCTGCGCCGCCCACAGAGATCGCCCCCAGGCCATTTGAGCGGTTGCCATAGCGCTCAATCGAAGCAGATCGCGCCTTTTCAAGGGGTCAGCCTCCGGCAGGGGTTATCCTGCCTGCATCGTCTCACGGTGTTTAGACGTGCGGCAAGCGCGGTTCAGGAGGCGATAAAACTGCGCTGAAACCACTGGCCCTTGCTCTCCGTCTAATAGGTCAAGCTGGTTCTGTGTCTGGATGACCGCTCTTCCCCGCGGAGGTCCCTCATGAAGCTGTCTCGCGTCGCGCTTGCGACCACCGCCGCAGTGGCGGTCACCTGCGCTGCCGGGGTATGGGCGTTCCAACGTACTGCCGATTTTGGGTTCGGCAACGACGACTCGCCAACCAACGTGAAGGCCGAATTCTACTGGTCGCGATTGGCCTACAACACCAACATGAACATGGAAAGCTATGGTGCTTTCGGCGGGCGCAGAGGCCGGGGATTCTCCTGGTCGCGCGACTACCCCAAGGCCGACAGACAGTTTCTGATCGCGATGCATCGGCTGACGCTGATTGATGGAGCGCCGACCGAGCGGGTCATCACTCTGGATAACGATGAGATCTTCAACTACCCGTGGATTTATGCCGTCCAGGTCGAGAACTGGAGTTTCACAGACGCCGAGGCCAAACGACTGCGGGAGTATCTGCTCAAGGGCGGCTTTCTGATGGTGGACGATTTTCACGGCACCGACGATTGGGAAAACTTCATGAACGGCATGCGGCAGGTGCTGCCGGACCGGCCCATCGAGGACCTGCAGAGCGGTGACGAGATCTTTCACACGCTCTATGACGTCGACGATAAGATGCAAATTCCCGGTGAGCAATATGTATGGAGTGGCCGCACGTACGAAAAAGACGGCTATCAGCCGAAGTGGCGCGCCATCCGCGATGACAAGGGCCGCATCATTGTCGCCATTTGCCACAACATGCACCTGGGGGACGCCTGGGAGTGGGCCGACGATCCCAACTATCCCGAACCCTTCGCGTCAATGGCGTTTCGAGTGGGGCTCGATTACATCATTTACGGCATGACGCATTGATGGCTTCTCAAGGCGCCATTCCCGATGCTGAACGGTGGGCAACAACCGCAACCAGAAACTAAGTCGATCCGCCGCTCCACGCTGGACTGGATGCACGCATGTTTCAATTTCTCTTCAAATACCCGAGCCCCGTTTTCGCGAAGGGGCACTTTGTGTTTCTCGGCTCGTGGCCTGCGTGGTTGTTGCCGGTCTTCATTCTGCTCGCCTGCGGCGGGCTTGCTCTGCTGGTGTATCGCAATCTGCGCAATGCGGCGCCCAACCTGCGCCGTGGGCGCGCCTGGGCGATCTGGGGCGTCCAAACCGCACTGATTGCGCTGCTTCTTGCGCTGTTGTGGCGACCGGCGATGGTGGTGAGCGAGCTCAACTCGCAGCAGAACGTGATCGCGATCTTGATCGACGACTCGCGCAGCATGAGCATTGCCGACGTTGACGGCCAAACGCGCGAAGAGGCAGCACTCGCAGCACTGAATCATGGCGTACTGAGCGGCTTGCAGAGCCGATTTCAGACGCGCATATACAAGCTTGGGAATTCGCTCAGCCGCACCGACCAACTCGACCAACTGCAGTCGATTACACCCTCAGAACCGGCTACGCACCTGAGCGACGGACTGAAACAGCTTGCAGCGGACACGACGGACCTGCCCATTGGCGCGGTTCTGCTGCTGAGCGACGGAGACGAGTACAATGTGGGGCTAGGTGGCTCGGGCATCGGGCTGGACGCGCTCGAGGCTCTGCGCAATCGCCGCCTGCCGGTGCACACCATCGGCTTTGGAAAAGAACAGAGCGTGCACGATGTAGAGATCGAAGACGTAAGCGTGCCAGCCAGAGCTCAAGTGAACGCGCGCGTGGCTACAACCGTGAGCCTGACGCAACACGGTTACACGAGCCAGAAGGTGACCCTCACCGTCCGCGATGGTTCCAAAACCATCGCGCAGCGCGAGATCGTACTCGGGCCCGAGGGGCGCATCCAGACAGAACCGCTTTTTCTGGAGGCGGGCGCGGCGGGCGCGAAGGAATTGACCTTCAGCGTCGATCCCGTGCCTGGCGAAGAAAATCTGGCCAATAATGCGGTAACGCGGCCAATGCTGGTGAGCGACGCGAAGCGCCGGATTCTTTATGTGGAGGGCGAGCCGCGATGGGAGTTCAAGTTTATCCGGCGCGCTGAAGATGACGATCCAACCGTGCAGGTTGTGTCGATGCTGCGCACGAGCGAAAACAAGATTTACCGGCAGGGCATCAACGATCCGAGCGAGCTTGCTGACGGCTTTCCCACGCGGGCCGAAGATTTGTTCGGTTACTCCGGCATCATTATTGGATCCGTTGCCGCCGATTACTTCACGCCGCTGCAACAGGAGCTGCTGCGCGAATATGTGGACCGGCGCGGCGGCGGGATTCTCTTCCTCGGCGGTCAAGCGTCGTTGAGCGATGGCGGCTGGGCGGCATCGAGCTTGAGTGATCTGTTGCCCACCTTTCTGCCCGCTGGGAATCACAACTTTCGCCGCAATGCAGCGACGGTGGAACTGACGGCCGAGGGCGTCGATTCGCCGGTGACTCGCTTGCTCGACGACCCCGAAAATAATGCCGCACGCTGGAAGAAGCTCACCTACCTGGCGGATTACGAAGATCCGGGAACGCCAAAACCCGGAGCTGTGGTGCTGGTCTCGATGAATGCCGAGCGTCGCAAGCTGCCGTTGCTGGTCGTCGAGAACTACGGGCATGGGCGCACCGCGATTCTAGCGACCGGCGGGACGTGGCGCTGGCAGATGAGTGAAGCGCTCGGCGATCCGTCACACGATTTGTTCTGGCAGCAGCTTCTGCGTTGGCTGGTGGCACAGTCACCAGGGCCGGTCACTGCGTCTCTTCCGGTGCGCGTGTTGATGGACCAGGGACACGTTGAACTGAGTGCGGAGGTGCGGGACCGGCAGTTCCAGCCGGCGCCGGATGCGCATGTAACCGCGCAGATCACGGGTCCGGGAGATTTGAACGAGACCATTGATCTAACGCCGTCACAGGACACGCCAGGTCTTTTCGCAGCCGAATGGACAGCCGACGAGCCCGGCCCGTATCTGGCCGAGGTAACAGCCGACTCTCAAGACCACAAGCCTCTGGGTGGCGATGTGGTGACGTTTGAGCGCGAGGACGGCGTCGCCGAAAATTTTCATACCGCGCAGAATCGACATCTGCTGGAGCAGCTCTCTGCCGAAACGGGTGGAAGCTACTGGAGGAGCGGCAACCTGAAGAATCTGCCCAGCGATATTTCGTATTCGGAAGCAGGGATTTCCGTGCGCAGCACGAAGGAACTGTGGAACATGCCGATCGTCTTTTTCCTGCTGCTCGGTTTGCCGATCACAGAGTGGCTGCTGCGCCGCAAGTGGGGTGTCGTATGAGGCTCGCTTCTAAAAGGTGGGTGCGCAAGGCGGTGATTGCGACGATGGTCTGTGCGGCGCTCGCCCATGAGGCGCGTGCGGCCACCTGGTTTGTGATCGTGAGCGGCCTCGGCGGCGAGCCCGATTATGAGCAGCGCTTCACAGCCGCAGCGAACGAACTGGACCGGATCTTCCAGGCGGAAGGACCGGCAGTTCATGTCACGACGCTGACGGGCGACCATGCCACGGCTGCGCAACTGCACGATGCGCTGGAAACGATTGCGCGCGAAGCCAAACCGGAAGACGACTTTGCGCTCATTCTTATCGGGCACGGTTCGTTCGATGGCGTCGAATACAAATTCAATCTCGTGGGGCCGGATATGACGGCCGCACAGATTGCTGAGCTCTGCGACAAAATTCCCACACGGCGACAACTCATTGTCGACACCACGAGCGCAAGCGGCGGTGCGGTGGCGGCTTTCGAGCGTCCGGGCCGCGCCGTGATCGCTGCGACTAAATCGGGCACAGAGAAGAACGCAACGGTCTTCGCGCGCTATTGGGTTGAGGCGTTTCAGGATCCCTCGGCAGACACGGACCACAGCGGCTCCGTAAGCGCGCTGAAGGCATTTGCATACGCCACACGCAAGACTGCGGAATTCTACGACTCGCAGAAGCGCCTGGCGACCGAGCACGCCGTCTTCAACGACACGGGTTCCGGCGAGCCCGTTCGCGAGGCCGGTGATGGCCAGGGCAATCTGCTGGCCAGCTTTACGCTGTTGCGCTCCGGCGGAACCGTGCAGGCCGCTAACGATCCGGCGAAGCGCGCCTTGTTGGAACAAAAAGATGAGCTCGAGCAGAAGATCGACATTCTGAAGTATCAGAAAGCTGCGCTCGATCCGGAAGTGTACAAGAAAGAGCTAACGGACGCTCTCGTCAAGCTCGCGAAGGTCGAGGAGGCGTTGGACAAATGAAGCGCTCCGCCGGCATCGCCGTGCTCTTGCTCGTCTGCGCCGCAATCACACGCGCGGCGCCTGCCGATTGCTGGGCGCTGCGCAAGCATGGGAAGAATGCGCAGGCGCAAAATTGCTTTGCAGCGCTGACACGCAGCGCGAACGCTTACGAGCGCGCTGAAGGCTTCTGGGGGCTGGAACAGTGGGAGCAGGCGAATGCGCAGTTCCGACTGGCCACGACGCAGGAGGACAGCAAGGCAATATACAAAGTGCGCTGGGGATTGCTGCTGCATGAGCGTTTCAACGATTCTGACGCGGCCGCTCTTTTTCATGAAGCACTCAACAAGGATCTCTCACTTGCCGAGGCGTATGTCGGCCTGGCGTTGATTTCAGCGGATGGATTTGACGGCCACGCTGAAGAATACGCGGCGAAAGCGATCGAACGCGATCCGAAGCTGGCGGAGGCGCATGAGGTGATGGCCGACCTAGCGCTAGCCAATGACGATCCGCAGACGGCAACGGCACAGGCGGATGAGGCGATTGCACTGGGGGATGACGCGCTGGATGCGATGGCGATTCGCGCGGCCGTGGAACTGATTGGTGACCGCTCGCCTGATGCCTGGCTGGCGAAGATACGCGCCGTGAATCCCGGATATGGTGAAGCGTACGCGCGCGTCGCACACCAGCTTGAACTGCATTATCGTTACGAAGATGCAGTGGGCTACTATCGCAAGGCGATCGCGGCTGACCCGCAACTCTGGGCTGCGCATTCGGCGCTGGGCATAGATCTGATGCGCCTCGGGCAGCAGCAGGAACCGTATCAGGAGCTTGAGTTGGCCTACAACAACGGCCACCGCGACGCCGCGACGGTGAATAGCCTGCGGCTGCTGGATAGTTACAAAAACTTCGACACTTTTCGTGACGATACGACGATTATCAAACTGAACAAAAGCGAATCGGCGCTGCTCTTGCCCTACATCCGCACCGAGTTGCACACCATCCTCGCTGTCTACTCGAAGAAGTACCAGATGACCCTGCCCGGTCCGGTGCAGGTAGAGGTCTACCCCGACCACGAGGATTTCGCGGTGCGCACCATGGGAATGCCTGGACTGGGCGCGCTCGGCGTCACCTTCGGCGAGGTCGTCGTGATGGACAGCCCCTCCGGCCGCAAGCCCGGCGATTTCAACTGGGGCGCGACCTTGTGGCACGAGATGAGTCACGTCTTCATCCTCACCGCAACCAATCACCGTGTACCACGCTGGTTTACTGAAGGGCTGGCGGTGCATGAAGAGGGGCAGCGCTCTCAAGAGTGGAAGAATCGCGTCACGCCGGATGTCCTGGTAGCAATCCGCGACCGGAAGTTGCTGCCGGTGGAGAAGCTCGATCGCGGATTTGTTTATCCGGATTATCCGGCGCAGGTGATTGTTTCGTATTTTCAGGCCGGCAGCATCTGCGACTTCATCAGCGAGAAGTGGGGCGAAACCAAGCTGCTCGATATGGTTCATTCTTATGCTAAGCTGGCAACCACGCCGCAAGCGATTCAGCAGGATCTCGGGCTCTCCCCAGAGGAATTCGATAAGCAGTATCAGGCGTGGATCGAAAAACAGTATGGCGCAGAAGCCGAGCACTTCGACGAATGGCGCGACAAACTGCGCGACTTGGTGAAGGCTGAAGAAGCGAAGGATCATCAGACCGTGGAGCGGCTGGGACCCGCGGTAATTTCGCTTTATCCACAGTATGTTGACGATGCTAACGCCTACGGGCTGATGGCCGCCGGCTACGCCCTGGGCGGTGACACGAAATCCGCGGCCGCAATCCTGGTTAAATATGAGCGTGCGGGCGGTCAGTCGCCGGAACTTCTCAATCGGCTTGCCCAACTTGAACAGGACGCCGGCGAAATGACCGAAGCCATCGCAACCCTCGAGCGCATCAACTACATCTACCCGGTCAAGAATGAGGACCTGCATCATCGCCTGGGTGACTTGCTGTACGCGCAGAAAGATTTCGACGGAGCCATCCGGGAATTCAAAGCGCTGCTTGCATCGAACCCCGTGGACAAAGCGTGCGCGGAGTTCGAACTTGCTCAGGCATATTACGCCGCCGGCCAGAACGACAAAGCGCAAGACAGCGTTCTGGCCGCGCTCGAAATCGCACCGGATTACCGGCCCGCGCAGAAATTATTGCTGGAGATTCAGGCATCGACAGCGAAATCGAACTGAGAAAGGGGAGATGGTGACACTTGCCGGATTGAACCAGGAAACAGCATTGCTGCAGGAGCGCGTGGAGCGCTTCCATGCCGTGCGCCAGGAGATCCTCAACCAGGTGCACGAGATCATCGTCGGGCAGGAAGAAGTGCTCGACCAGATCCTGATCGCGATTTTTGTTGGTGGCCATTGCCTGATGACCGGCATGCCGGGCACCGCGAAAACTCTGATGGTGCGCACGCTTGCCGACGCGCTCGGTCTGGAGTTCCGCCGCATTCAATTCACGCCCGACCTGATGCCGTCTGACATTACAGGCACCGACATCATCGACGAAGACATCGAAACCGGGCATCGCAAGTGGACGTTCGTGCACGGTCCGATCTTCGGCAACATTCTGCTTGCCGATGAGATCAATCGCACGCCGCCCAAGACGCAGTCGGCGCTGCTGGAGGCCATGCAAGAGCGCTCGTGCACGGTGCGCGGCCATCTTTACCACCTGCCGTCTCCGTTCTTTGTGCTGGCAACCCAAAACCCAATCGAGCTGGAGGGCACGTATCCGCTGCCGGAGGCGCAGCTCGATCGCTTCCTCTTCAACGCGTTTATGGGCGATTTGAGTGCCGGGGACGAGTTGCAGGTGATCGATCGCACCACGATCAACCGCGTAACCGAGGTGAAGCCGGTGACGAATGCAGAGGACCTGCTCGATTTTCAGCAACTGGTGCGCATGGTGCCGATTGCAGAAACGCTTTCGCGTTACGTCATCAGCCTGGTGCGGGCCACAAGACCCAAAAGCGACGGAGCACCGGATTTCATCCGTAAATATGCCAATTACGGCGCCAGTGTGCGCGCGGCGCAGTTCATCGTGCTGGCAGCGAAGGCACGAGCTCTCTCGCACAAGCGTTACCACGTGACGTACGAGGATATTACGTCCATTGCCACGCCGGTCCTGCGCCATCGCGTGCTGCTCAATTTTCATGCCGAGTCCGATCGCGTGGATACTGACGAAATTCTGCGCCAATTGATCGCGTATGTGCCGCGCCCCAGGGAGAGCTGATGCTGCAACGTTATCTCGATCCCGCGGTTCTGGCTGGCATCTCCTCGCTCGACCTGCTGGCGAAAACGGTCGTGGACGGTTTTGTGGCAGGTCTGCATCGCTCGCCTGATTGTGGATTCAGCCAGGAGTTCGCGGAGTACCGCGCCTACACGCCGGGCGACGATCTTCGCCATGTGGATTGGAATTTGTTTGCGCGGACGGAACGCACTTATCTGAAAAGGTATCGCGGAGAAACCAACAGCCAGCTCACTATTCTGCTGGATGCGAGCAAGTCGATGCAGTACTCGTCAGGGCCGCTGAAAAAGATGGACTACGCGCGTTTTATCGCAGCATCGCTTTTCTATCTTGCCATTCATAACCAGCGCGACGCGGCCGGACTGATTGTTTTCGATGACGAAGTGCGGGAATATATTCGGCCTTCAACGCGGCAGGGGCAACTTGCGCGGCTGTTTGCCGGCCTCGAGCGGGCCGAGCCACAGGCGCGCACAGATTATTCGAAACCATTGAGGCATTTTCAGAATTTTCTGCATCGCCGCGGTATTGTCCTCGTCATCTCCGATTTTTATGAGGAACCGGAGACCATCATTCATGCCATTGCGCCGCTGCGCTTTCACGGCAACGAGGTCATTCTGTTTCACGTTCTCGATCCCGAGGAGATCCGGCCGGTACTGAAGGGATCGATGGTGCTTGTCGATCTGGAGACGGATCGCAAGATGGAAGTGGTTCCGGAATACGTGAAGACGCAGTATCGCGCCAGGATGGATGCGCACCTTGAGGCCCTGCGCACACAGGCGCACGCGGCTGGAATGGATTATCAGCTTTTGGTTACGGATCGATCTCTTGATGCGGCGCTGCGCGAATATCTGGCGCTGCGCCAGGCAGGTAACTGATGGGATTCCTTGCTCCATGGTTTCTCGCGGGGTTGGCCGCACTGAGTGTGCCGGTGTTTGTGCACCTGCTGCGCAAGCATGTTACCGTGCCGCGGCCGGTCAGCTCGCTGATGTTCTTCGAGCGCGGCATCCAGAGCTCCACGCGTCACCGCAAGCTGAAACATCTTCTGCTTTTTGCGTTGCGATTTGCGCTGGTTCTGCTGGTCGTGCTGGCTTTTGCCAATCCGTTCGTGCGCCGCGCTTCGGCGGATGCAAACAGCCGGCTGCTGCTCATAGTCCTCGATCGCTCTTTTAGCATGAGGGCCGGAACGCGATTCGCCGACGCACAACAGCAGGCGCTGACAACGCTCGCAGCCAGGCCGCGTGGCGAGAAGGCACAGATCGTGGCATTGGGCGGAGAGGTGGAATTGCTCACGCAGCCGATCGCCGATGATGCGCAACTGCGGGCAGCTCTCGAGAGTATCGAGCCCGGCGACGGCCACGCGAACTTTGGTGAGTTGGGCCGCGCTGTGCGCGCCATGATGGAGACGGTGCACGGCCCTATCGATCTCGATCTGTTCAGCGATATGCAGCACTCGGCAATGCCAGCCAACTTCGGGGATATGGTTTTTCCACCGTCGGTGAAACTGACTTTACACAACGTGGCGAAAGGCGCTGCGCCGCCCAACTGGACAGTCGAGAGCGTGAATGCTCCCGCAGAACTCGCCGACCCCAAGGACCCAAAGCTGTCGCGCGTGGAGGCGGTAGTTGTGGGATTCAATACACCGGCGGCGACCAAGACGGTATCGCTCGTGATCGGTGGAAAGATTGTAGCCACCAGCAAGGTCAACATTCCAGCAAACGGGCGCGCGACGGTCGAGTTTACGCCGCTGAACGTGGCTTACGGCTTCAACCGATGCGCGGTACGGATCGACAGTGGCGACGCGTTCCCGGCCGATGATGCGACGGTGTTTGCGGTGCGCCGCTCCGATCCGGAGCGCGTTTTATTTGTGCACGCGGCCGGAGATACGCGCTCACCGCTCTATTTCGGCGCGGCATTGAACGCGGTCGCGCAGTCGAGTTACGTGCTGCAGTCCGTCGGTGCAGAACAGGCTACCGATCTCGATCCATCGAAGTTCGCTTTTGTGGTGCTCTCGGATTCTCTGACGTTGCCATCCATCTTTGAACATGCTCTAGACGCGTATGTCGCAAAGGGCGGCAATGTGCTCGTGGCGCTGGGGACCTCCGCTGCGCACGGCGCGCGCATCCCGCTGTGGGGCGGGCAAGTACAGGGTGTGCGCGACTATGCGCGCAACGGTGAGGGCATCGGCGTGGGCCAGGTGGACTTCAGCTATCCGGCACTTGCCCAGGAGCAGCCTGGGCACGATAACGGAGGCTGGCCGGAGGTCAAGGTTGATTATGCGGCTCTAGTCGATGCTGCCGGCGTTCGCGTGGCCGCCCGGTTGACAGATGGAACACCATTTGTGCTCGACAAGCAAATTGGCGAGGGACATATTCTTTTGCTTGCCTCGGGCCTGGATAATTTGACCAATGATCTGCCGCTGCACCCTGTTTTTGTGGTATTTGTGGATCACGCGGCGCGGTATCTTTCCGGCACCGCCCGGCTGAGTGGATCGCGCCTCGTGGATGCGTACGTGCAGTTGCGCTCAGGCACGGAAGCCGCTACTGCGGCAGGCAGCGTGGAGGTCATCGACCCGGAGGGGCGTCGGCCGCTCTCGCTGAGTGAAGCGCGCACGGCACAGTCGCTGCGGTTGGACCATGCGGGTTTTTATCAGATTCATTTCGCCAATGGACAGGATGCGGTGATTGGCGTCAATCCCGACCGGCGTGAGTCGGACCTGGCTCCGATTCCTGACGACGTGCTCGAACTCTGGAGCGGAAGCTCCTCCAATGAGGCAAACGGCACCGCAAGCGCGACGGCTCCGGAGGAAGCGAAGCAGCCTGTAAGCCTCTGGTGGTACGTGATGCTGCTGGGGCTTTTAACGGCGATGGCAGAGACGGCGTTCGCCAGCCGCTACCTCGGCACCGAACGGGAGGAAGCATGAGTCACGCAAGCGAGCTTCACACTTACATCGCGCGGCTGCAGCAACGGATGCGTACCGGTGCATGGTTGCGCGGCGCGGCAATCTTTTTCGGGACTGCGCTTGGAGTCACGGTGGTTCTGGTGCTGGTGTTGAATCATCTGGCATTTCCAGCGCGGGGCGTGGTGTTGGGAAGGCTGGTGATCGTGCTGGCTCTGGCGTCGTCGGCATTGTTTGGACTGGTAGCGCCCCTGAAGCGATTGACGCGCGGCCGCGCGGTGGCACGCGCCGAGGCAGACAATCCCGATCTGAACCAGCGGCTCACGACGTTTGAAGAACGCGCCGGTGAGGGCGGCGACAATCCATTTCTTGAGTTGCTTGCAGCCGATACGGTGCGACACACAGAAGAGGCTGCACCCGCTGTGCTGGTTCCGGATAACCGGCTGTTCGCATTGAGCGGCGCGGCCGCGGCTTGTCTCGGCGTTCTGGTGTGGATCATTGCGGCAGGCCCTGGTTATCTGGGTTACGGCGCATCCTTGCTGTGGACGGGAGCGAGGAAAGACGCTGCACCGTATTACAAAATCACGGTGACGCCCGGCAACGTGACGGTGCGCCGCAATAGCGATCAGCTTATCGTGGCGCGCGTGACGGGCATGCAGCCATCCAGGGCGCAACTGTTCGCACACTTCCAGAGCACCGCCGGCTGGGAACCTGTCTCGATGCAGGGTTTGCCGGATGCCGGAGGCGGTGCGACCTATCAGTTCGTTCTGGCTGGGCTGCCCGAAAATGTCGAATATTACGTCGCGGCGGGACCATTGATTTCCGAGCATTACAAGGTAAGAGTTGTCGATCTGCCGGGTGTGAAGCAGATCAATGTGAGCTATCACTATCCCCAATGGACGGGATTGAAGCCGGTAACAGAAGAACACTCCGGCGATCTGCGTGCAATTGAAGGCACGGACGCGCAAATCGAGATTCAAACAGATCGGCCGCTGAAAGACGGGAGCCTGACGCTGGACGGCGGGCAGACTATTGCCCTGACCGGCGGCGCGAACAATATCTATCGCGGAACAATCCACATGGAAAAAGATGGCGCCTACCATGTTGCCGCGACCGCTGAAGGCCAGGCAGTGCGGCTCTCGGAGGACTACTTCATTGCCACCGACAAGGCGCAGCCACCGCAGGTCGCCATTGACCGGCCAACGGGCGATTATCGTGCCAGCCCGATTGAGGAAGTTACGGTGGGCGTGAAGGCCACGGACGACTTCGGCCTAAAGGAAGTTCATTTGCATTACGCCGTGAACGGCGGCGCCGATCACGATATCAGTGTTCTCAATTCGCCCGGCGTGAAGGACGCCGATGGCAAGCACATGATCTCGCTCGAGGAACTGAAGCTGACGCCAGGTGATGTGATCGCCATTTATGCGACTGCGCGCGACGGCCACACACAGGCACAGACCGACATCAGTTTTATCCAGGTGGACCCGTTTGAACGCGAGTTTTCGCAGTCGCAGCAGGCGGGCGGTGGAGGCGGAGGCGGCGGGGGCGGAGGCGATCAGACCGAAATCTCGAAGCGCCAGAAAGAGCTGATCGCGGCCACATGGAAACAGGAAAATAACAAAGACGCCACACCGAAAGACATCACTGCGCAAGGACAATTCCTGTCTGAGGCGCAACAAAAACTGCGCGACCAGGTGGATGCTCTGTCGATTCGCATCGAAAGCCGTGACATCTCGCAGGCCAACCAGGAATTTACGGACTTCGATCGCGACATGCAGGCAGCGGCGGCCGCAATGGGGCCCTCGGCGGACAAGCTGAAAGCTACGCAGTGGAAGGATGCGCTGCCCCTGGAGCAGAAAGCCCTGCAGGCACTGCTGCGCGCAGAAGCAACCTTCCGGAAAATTGAAGTCGCTTTTGGCCAGCGCGGCGGCGGAGGCGGAGGCGGCGGAGGCAATACCGGGCGCGACCTGGCAAGCCTGTTCGATCTCGAACTGGACACAGAGAAGAATCAGTACGAAACAGCGCAAACGGCTTCGCCGGCTGAGCAGCATGAAAAAGAGGTAGAAGACGCGCTGGACAAGCTGGATGCACTGGCGCGCCGGCAGGAGGATCTGGCGAATCAGCCGCATGATCCGCAACAAAGCTTCCAGCAGCGCTGGCAGCAGGAGATGCTGCGGCGCGAGGCCGAGCAGTTGCAGCGCCAGATGGAACAGTTGGCAAAGAACAACCCGGGGCAGCAAGGCGCGAGTGGATCGCAAGCCCAACCCTCCCAGCAAAATTCGCAGCAGCAGGGTTCGCAACAGCAGGGCGAGGTGCAGGGGCAGAGTGAGCCGGCAGGCTCTGCGGGGCAATCACAGCAACAAAGCGCGTCGGCAGAGAGGGGCAGTCAAGGGCAAAGCGAATCGCAGTCGCGGCGAAGCCAAGTCGGCGGCCAGTCGTCGACCGATCAGCACGTTGAAGAAGCACTCCGTCGCTTGAATCAGGCTACCGGCATGATGAATCGTAACGGTAGTCAGCAGCAGAGCGCTGAAGACGAGCGCGCGGTTGCCGAACGGCTCAGGGAAGCGCAGAACCTGCTCGCGGGTTCGCAGCAGCAGCTAGCAGGAAACAAAGTGGATTCGATGGCGCATGAGGCCGGCGAACTTGCTCAGGAAGAACGCTCGCAGGCGGCACGGATCGACAAGCTGGTTCAGGAAGCGCAGCAGTTAAGCGGCAGCAATGCGGGCACGCCCGATCTCGACAAGCTGCATGCGCTGATGCAGGAACGCGACGCGCTGGCCAGCGAGCGCCAGCAACTTTCGGATGAACTGTCAAAGCTGCAATCAAACATGCGTAATGCCACGCGCGATTTGGCAGCCGACCAGCCGGACACGGCGAAGAAACTGCGCGATGCGCTCACTGAGATGGATGACACGGACCTCGACAACCATGTGCAGCGCACGGCTGACTGGCTGCGCAGCGGCATTAATCCCAACTCCAATGGAACGGAGAACGAAATTGCGCGCGGATTATCGAAGCTGAGTCAGCAGTTGCAGCAAGCTCAGACCGCGATGGCGCAGGAGAAGCCGGGAGGCCGGAAGGGACAGGGTGGTTCGGGTCAAGGCGATCAGACTCAGGCGCTCGACCAGGTGGAGCGGCTGCGCAGCGAGTTGGAAGCCATGGCGGGCCCGCAGGGTGGACGCGGCGGCCAGCCCGGACAGAATGGAACAGCAACCGGAGCGAGCGGACAGCAATACAGCAATGGACAGTTAAGCCGCAACGGACAGGCAGGCGGCGGCCAGCAACAGGCTAGTGGCAATGGGTTTGGCAGTAGTCGCGGGGCGGCTCGCAATGGTTCCGGTGGTGACACGCGAGCTGGCGGTGGTGGGGGGGATGGCACGGCGTGGGGCAATTTCGATACTGGCAACAATACGCCGCGTGCGCGGGGCCAGCAACAGGCCGCGCCGGCAGACGCCGCCGGTAATCCTGCCGATACGGAACGCAGCATCGGCCAGGAGATGCGGCAGCTCCAGCAGCTTCGGCAGATGATCGGTAATGATCCGCAAGCAGCAAAAGAGATAGAAGCGCTCACGCGGCAGATGCAGAACCTGGATCCAACTCGGTTCCCAGGGAATCCCGCAATGGTAGAACGGATGCACCGTGAGGTGCTGAGCTCAGTGGACCGGCTCGAGCTCGAGTTGCAGCGCGCGAATGCCCAGACCGATGCGCGCACGGGCAAGCCGGATACGATCCCGGCAGGTTACCAGGAACAAGTGGCTGACTACTACCGGCGACTTAGCAAGAATCAGTAAGTGACTCCATAATATTTCATCGACTCGATTCACTCGGTTGAGCGGGGATGTTCAAGGCGGGCAATCCTTTGCACTTTGGAAGGTGAGCCTTGTATCTCCTCAACTCCCTGAATTTGCAGTCCATTTCCCCTGTATTGAGCTTCAGACGAGGCTCTCGCGCTGTTAGCGGCACGTAGGTGGAATTCGCGTAATGCAGAATTCCGGGTTTGCAACCTTACCTTCAGTTGGCCCCCAAATTCCTCCGTCCGAAGTGACCGCACCGGGATGCTGCCAGGTGCATCAGGTAACAACGACTGCGCCAATTTGGTTGGACCGCCCGAATTGGAATCATCCGGTGACGAGAGCCTGAAGGACCCGCTTTCAGGAGGCGTGATCGCGCGGCCGTCGGATTCTCGATTCTCCGCTGGCTGATCCGGCATCAGCCAATCCCGGATTTCTTGACTGCTTCCGCAATGTCCGTGCTTCAATGGTATGCAACAAAGTGTGCCTGCAAAGCGAGTGTGCCGGTCGCGTCGCACGCAGTGCGTTGACTGGCCATCAGCAGATCGAATTCGCGCGAGGGCGCTAGCTTTCCGGGGCGCCATGCTCCGGTGTACGGTCAGTGTGCCGCGCTACGCAAAACGCGCAGCATGCCACTTCCTAGAAAGGGCTGTCCTCTTGCCCAGATGATGCGGGTTTTCCCCTCTG
>Ga0181518_10001124_pt1 | contig 28006 bp, 25 predicted proteins | sample PEATcosm2014_Bin_28_FD_119751 | JGI IMG/M metagenome (GOLD analysis project Ga0181518, IMG submission 119751) | Peatland microbial communities from MTU Mesocosm Facility, Houghton, MI, USA - PEATcosm2014_Bin01_60_metaG | ecosystem: Environmental > Terrestrial > Soil > Wetlands > Peat | place...
CTGGTCAGCGCTATAACGCCTTCACCACTACCGGGCGTCACGACCACGAGTTCCACGACGTTTGACGCGCTCGTGTCGGGATTCACAACTTGCACGCTGAGATTTCCGGCCAGCGCTACATCCGTGCTGGTCACCGGCGCGGAGCAGGAATTCGCGCTGTCACACATGGTGACTCGCGCGGTGCCGGCAATCTGCAGAACCGAGCCAGGGCCCGGCTGGGATGGGACAAAGCCACTGCCTTCCACGAGCACGGTGAAGCCATCCGTCCCGCCGGCATAGACGCTCGCTGGATGCAGCGACAGAATGTTCGGACCGCTGGAAATGGTGACGGTGGCAGTCGCCGATTGCGTGTCATTGTCCTCGCTGATAGCTACGACCGTTAGTGTGTTGGGTGTGGGCGCGACGGCGGGCGCTGTATAGGTGCCTGCCAGTGAAATTGCTCCGCACAAGCTGTTTGGAGTGCAGCCCGTGCCCTGAATTTGCCACACGACGCTCTGATCGTCCGTGCCGAGTACCGAGGCGGTGAATCCTTGTACGCCCAGGGGAGGCAGCGTCACATTGTTCGGCTGCACACTGACAAGCACGTGGTTGATCACGGTGATTTGCGCGGAGGCCGTAAGGCTGGGATTGCTGGCGCTGCTTACACTGACGGACACGGGATTCGGCGCGGGAATCGCGCCCGGTGCCAGGTAGTCAGCCTGCGTAGCGGTGCCGCTGGAAAGGCTTTGGCAGGGACTCGATCCGACGACACAAATCTGTCCCAGCGAGGTGTTTCCGCCGGACACACCGCTGACGCTCCAATTCAAGACATTGCTCGCGGTGCCGTTCAGAGAAGCGGTGAGAGTGATGCGATTATTGCCGGCAAGCGTGGCCGTCGCTGGCGAAATGGCGACGCTGGCGCCCTGCGCGATGGTGATATTGGCTTGCTGCTTTTTCGTGGGGTCGGCTTGTGGGGTTACGGTTACATTCACAGTATCGGGTTGCGGAACCGTGATGGGCGCGGTGTAGTTCGCCGTATTGGCGACCGCTGTTCCGCCAGCCGACTGCGTGGTGGTGACCGTCAGGATTCCGCAGGCGCTGCCGCTGCACCCGGTGCCCGAAAGCGACCACGATAAAGAGCTGCTGGGATTCGAGCCAGGCACCGGAGTCATGGTGGCGACCAGTGCGGCCGTCACTCCGGGTTGTAGAGACGCGGGCGCGCTGAGTTGCAATGTGAACTTGCTGGTGATCAAAAGTCCTGCTGAATTTTGCCTCGAGGGATCGGCGGCGCTTGTCGCCGTCAGCGTGACGCTCGCATTGCCCGGCAGAATTTGCGGCGCAGTGTAATTTCCGTTCACATCAACGGTGCCGCAGGCGTTTGGGCACGCGGTACCCGACAAGTTCCAGTGAATTGTGGGATCGGGTTTGCCATTGCTGGCAATGGCGGCGTGAAAAGTTTGCACGGCGCCCAGCTCGACGTTTGCCGTCCCCGGTGAAATCGAGACTGAGATATCACTGGAAATGGTGACGCTGGCGGTCGAGAACTTTGACGAATCGGCGTGGCTTATGGCCGTCACTTGCACCGTCCCTCCCTGGGGGAGATCTGCAGGCGCCATATAGAGTCCATCGGCGGAAATCGTGCCGGCTTGAGTTGAGCCTCCGGTGATCCCGTTGACGCTCCAGATCACGCTGGTGTCCGTGGTGTTGGTGACGGTTGCCGTGAAGGTGAGCGTTTCACCGAGCAACACAGTCCCCGAGCTCGGAGTTATGACGACCTGAATGGAGGGAGGTGGGGGCGGCGGGGGCGTTACGGAGCCTGCGCCTCCCCCACCGCAGCTCAGAGTCCACGCACCCATCGCGAGGAGAACACAGGACAGGACGAGCCGACGCACGGAAAACGCAGAGTTCATTTGAGCCGGGCTCTCCTCGGAATCTCTCGCTTCTTGGGCTTGCTGAGGGGGCCGCATGATTTATGCAAAAGCAGGCGAAGTGCCAGCGAAATTGGGCGGCGCTGCGTTTCTCGCGTCTTCCGCGAACTCGCTCCGTGACGCCTGCTAACACCATTGGAACGATGTACTTGTAAACCCCGACGGGATCGGTAGAGCTCTAACGAGCAATAGGAATGCAGCGTCAAGAAGCACGCGCCAGTGCCGAACTGAAATGCAAGAGAGAATCAAAATCCCGAACTGGGAATCGGCCCGCGCCTTCATTGACTTTCCCCCGAGCCCCTTTAATAATTCGCCCATGGCGCGGCCAGACGCAGTTCGGCGAGTAAAAAGCTATTCGGCTACGAACGGCTACGTCTACCAATATTGTTTCTACGAAGTGAACCGCATCACGCACGAGGGCCGTCCCGCAGGCGAATTTATTTACGCTGTCTCCGCCGATCGCAAAACGACGTTTTTGTTGCGCATTGTGGTCCTGCAAGCGGCATTGGAAACCTGGGCCCAGGCGAATGGCCGCGCGCTGACCAGCAGCGAGGAGTACGCAGTGGCCAAGATGCGGCTGTTCCAGGCCTTCGACGAGGGCGAAGTGCCGGCCACGGCCCCGGAAGCGCAAGAACTGTGCCTCCTCGTGGATGATTCCCGGCTGGAGGACCTCCTACGGATGTTGAATATCTGATCGCGCACCCGCATTTGCGGATGAACCGGAAGGCAGGGTGTGACGTCTAGTTCATATGAGGCAGAGCGGGGATGGCAATCCCGCCACAGGGGAAGCATGCAGGAGCTCGTTCTGGTCCAGCCGGGTCAATCCATCAACGGGGCGGGCGCACGCGAACTTGGCCGCACAGAGACCCACGCTGAGTTTGAGGACCGGCTCACCGAGTGCGGCCCGCTGGCTTATCGGATTGCACAGGGTGTCCTGCGGAATTCTGCCGACGCGGAAGATGTCGCGCAAGAGGCGCTACTGAAAGCTTTCCGCAGTTTTCACCGTCTGCGCGATCCGCAGAAGTTTCGCGCCTGGCTGGTGCGCATCACGTTTCGCATGGCGCTGGACCGCCGGCGTTCCACCAATCGGCGAGAGAAGCGCGAGACCCAGTGGGCCATACCGGAGCTGCGGCCCTCCCCGCCAACCGCCGAAGCTCTTGCCGCTTCCAGTGAATTCCAGATTCGCTTGGAACGCGCCATGGAGCAACTGCCAGAGAAATCACGGCTGGTCCTGCTTCTAGCGGCGATGCAGGGCTACACCCTTGAAGAGGTTTCCACGATGCTGGGCATTCCCGTGGGCACGGTGAAGTCACGGCTGTTCTTTGCCCGGAAACAGTTAGCGGAGAAGTTGCGATGAATTGCAAACAGTGCAAAGAAAGCGTCCTCGAGTTACTTGCAACTGGTTCAACTCAAATCCCGCTGGAAGTGTCCGACCACCAGCAGACATGCCGGGCCTGTGCGGATTTCCATGAGGCGCAAGCCAGGCTGTTTCGCTCCGCGGATGCTGGCTTGAGCGCCATGGTAAACCAGGCGGTACCTCCCTCATTGCTCCCTGGTGTTTGGGCCCGATTGAGACAAGAACCGGTCTCGGGCCGGGGGCGGATTTCTCATTGGAGCTTTGCCGTCGTTACGGCAGTTGCGTTCCTGGCCGTGAGTGTCGGTTATGTCCGGCACCGGCTGGAAAACCATCTCAAATCTCCAGAAGTTGGAATGGTGGTCTCCCTGAGCACCAGTAATTCATTGCCCTCTGCAAAAACATCCCGGATGCCAGTGATTGCATCGTCAAACCAGAAACACAGGCGTGCAAGTTCCGTGGCTTCCCCTTTGGTTGCTTCTGAGACCATCCCCGAAGTCATTGTTCTTCCGGAAGAACGCCAAGCCTTTGCCAGGTTTGTCGCGGAGATTCCCGAAGAACAGGAAGTAGCATTGGCGCTAACACAGCCCGCCCCCGCGCCTGAGGAAGTTCCAGTCCAGATCGCCTTGTTGCAGATCGACAGCCTGCAACTGAGACCTTTGGAGGGAACGCCAAGGGAATAGCGTGGGAGGCCAGCTGCGTGCATGGTTTGAGCAAGCGAGAGACATCGAATATTTTTGGAGGAAAGCATGAAAAAAGCACGCTTCGCATTGGTAGCACTCTTAGCACTTACAGTTGTTGCTCTCGGCGCCCCGGCTCAGGAAAAACCGAAGCCCGACAACCGGACGCCCGCGACTACTCTCAAAGTCCAGGTGACTTTTGCTGAACAGGAGGGTGAGAAGAAATTGGCGAATTTGCCTTATACCTTCTTCCTCAAAGCAGGCGACGGGGGCCCCATTTCACCTTGGACAAAGGTCCGTATAGGCAGCCGTGTTCCAGTCGCTACCGGGACTGACAAAGGTACGATCCAATTCCAGTACATCGATGTCGGAACCAACATCGATGCTCGAGGATTCGCCGCCGACGAGGGGCGGTTCGACATAGCCCTGAACCTCGAACGTTCCTGGGTAGAAGGCGGAGTGTCCGTTCCCACGGAAAAACAGGCCGAATCGGCAGTTAACACGTACACCGGACAGTTCAAAGAGCCCGTTATTGGGCAATTCAAAACCGAACTCACCTTGACACTGCGAGACGGACAAACAATTCAAACCACGCAAGCCGCCGACCCCCTTAGTGGAAGAGTTCTGACCATTACGGTGACCATGAACGTGGTGAAGTAAGTTCGTCCTTCAAGAAAACAGGCAAGCCAGAGCTGCGGCCAAGTCAGGATAGAGGAAGCAATAGCCTAACTTTTTCAGTTGCGCAGGTAGTGCTCGCTGACTGGAGAGGAGCAGTTCATCCGCCATCTCTCCGAGCAGCAGCCGCAACGCAAACGCAGGGGCAGGGAAGAGGGCCGGGCGGTGCAATGTTTTTGCCAGCAATTTGGTGAACTCAGCGTTGCGGATGGGTTGCGGCGAAACCACGTTTAGCGCCCCGCGCGCAGCACCGTTCTCCAGCAAAAATCGCACGACGCCGACGGCATCTTGCAGCGTTATCCAGCTCAGCCACTGTTCACCGGAACCAATTCTGCCGCCAACGCCCCACAAAAATGGGCGCGCCATTTGCGGCAAAGCCCCATCGTGCTTTGCCAGGATGACACCAAATCGCGCGCGAACGACGCGGATGCCGAGCGCCTCCGCCTTGGCCGCTTCCGTTTCCCATTCCTGCCCCATGCGGCTTAGATAATCGTTGCCGGGAGGGCACTCTTCCGTCAGGACTTGATCGCCGCAACTTCCGTAGAAGCCAATCCCGGAAGCGGAAACGAGCACGCGAGGCCGCGCCGCCATCTTGGATAGTGCCTGAACCAGCGCGCGCGTCGTATCCACGCGGCTTGCCAAAAGCAGTTTCTTGCGAGCCTCTGTCCAGCGTCCTCCCGCAATCGAGGCTCCCGCGAGATTCACGACGGCATCCGCTCCCACGGCCGCGCCACCCAGTTCACCCGTCGCGGGATTCCAGTTCACATCAAAGCCATCCGCCCGGTGCGATTTTTCCGCGGCGGTTCCTGCGCGCACCAATCGGCATACAGTATGTCCGGCGCGCTGCAAATCCTGACACAGCGCCGTGCCAACAAATCCCGTGGAACCTGTTATGAGGATTTTCATTGTTGCGTGACGCTAATCCGCTACCCTTTCTTGAGGGCCTTCCGCTGGAAGGCCGCACCCGCTCAGAGTACAATTTTCACATGCCCTCCGTCTCCTCCAGCATTCGCATAAAGGTGTTCTTCTTTGGGCGCGTCCGTGAGCTTACCGGCCTCACGGAAGAAGAGTGTGAGGTGCGAGAAGGGACTACGCTCGCCGACCTTCTGGAGCGTTACATACGACGCTACCCGCAACTCGCTGGCTTTCGCGCTTCACTGGTGGCATCCCGCAATCAGGAATTCGCCGAGTGGGACACGCGAATTGCAAACGGTGATGAGATCGCTTTTCTGCCGCCCGTGAGCGGAGGATAAGCCACGTCGCCAATGCCCTCGACATCTGATATCGACCTGTACGAACTTGTCCGGGCAGCCATCGATCCCGCGGCGCTGCTCCAGCACGTCCGCGCAGGGCAGGATGGCGCCATCGTCACGTTCGATGGTTTCGTGCGCAACGAATTCCACGGCCGCGCCACGCAACACCTCGAGTATGAAGCCTACGAACCCATGGCGCTGGCCAAGATGCGGGAGATTGGCACGCAAATCCACGAACAGTTTGCCATCCACCGTGTTGCCATGGTGCATCGTCTCGGGCGGCTGGAGATTGGCGAAACGAGCGTCTTTATTGCTGTTAGCGCGCCTCACCGCGCCGCCGCCTTCGACGCCTGCCGGTTCGCCATCGATACCCTGAAGCGTACCGTACCCATCTGGAAGAAAGAGTATTTCCAGGATGGCGCCGTCTGGGCAGAGGGCGAAATTCCTCCGGCGGCACCAAAGGCAAAACCTGCATCTTAACAAACAGATGAACTTCCAGGCCAAGAACAGGCGCCACTTGCTGGTTGCAGGAATTGTCCTGCTGACCACGGCATGTGCTTTGGCCTCTCAGGAAAAGCCCGACCGGCCACCTTGGGCGCAGCCTGGCAATACCGGGCAGGCGCAGCCGGCCGTCAATCCGGCCCCCAATAAGACCCCTGAGCCAGCGTCTCCGCGCGGCACAATCAAAGTGAACGTCAACCTGGTTAACGTGCTGGTCAGCGTGCTCGACGACCACAAGCGGCCAGCGCCGGATCTTCCGGTGGACGCTTTTCAAGTCTTCGAGGACGGCGTGCAGCAGAAGATTGATGTCTTTGAATCGGAGACCAAGCAACCTCTGGACCTGGCGCTGATGATTGACTCCAGCCTAAGCGAGCACCAGGAAATGCCGCTTGAACGCACCGCCGCCGCAAATTTCATCAAGCAGATTCTTCGTCCGGAAGATCGCATCAGCGTCTTCTACTTCGACGAAACGGTTACCCAGTCCGCCGGCTTCACCAACAATATTGCCGCGCTTCAAGAGGCCGTGCGCAAAATCCCCGATGGCGCAGGGACTTCCATTTACGATGCTATCCTGCTTGGCTCGCGCGCCATGGAAAAGCGCCCCAACGACCGCCGGCGCGTAATTGTACTGGTGACCGATGCGGGCGAAACCACCAGCCGCTACGATTTCGACGCCGCTCGCAAGGCCGCATTACGCGCAGAGGCCTTGCTCTATACCATCGTGATTCGCGCGGTGAAGAATGAAAATGGCCGCAACACCGCCGGCGAACACGCGCTGCAAACGATCAGCGAGACTACTGGCGGCGCCATGTTCTTTCCTGATTCCGCGCAGGAGCTTCCCGTGATCTTCGACCGCATTGAACAAGAGCTGCGCACGCAGTATCGCTTGGCGTATTACCCCAATCCCCGGGGAGCAGCCAATACCTATCGCACCATCGAGGTGAAAGTCCTCCCAGGCTACACAGCGCGGCACCGCACCACCTACCTGGCAGGACCACAGTAGAATCGCTTCCGAGGACTTTCCATTCACAAACGCAAGCTGATAACGTATTAACGTGTGAGTTGCCGTCTGAGTTCGCCAATGCAAATTCAAAATTTGAAGAGCATTACTTAGAACTTGAAACTTACAACTTAAGACTCACCCGACCCCATGACCAAAGCGTTTCTCCAAACCGCCGTGGAAATTGCCAAAGGCGCCGGTGCTATTCTCCGGGAAGAACTTGAACACACACCCGATATTGCTTACAAAGGGGACTTTGACTTGGTCACCCAGGCCGACCGGCGCTCCGAAGCGTGGATTGTTGGCCGTTTGCAAGAGTTTTTCCCCGAGCATGCCATCGCCGCGGAAGAGGGCACCGCCAAAGACAAGGAATCGGAGTACCGCTGGCACGTCGATCCCCTCGACGGCACCACAAACTTTGCGCACGGCTACCCATGTTTTTGCGTCTCCATGGCCCTGGCCCGCAAGAATGAACTGGTTCTGGGCGTCATTTATAATCCCGTGTACGAAGAGCTGTTCACGGCGCAGCGTGGTGAAGGCGCTTATTTTAACGGGAAAAGAATCCACTGCTCCCGCATTGAGACGCTAAAGACCAGCCTGCTGTGCACCGGCTTCCCGAATCACAAGCGCCACGCGCACCCCAATATTTATTATTACTGGGATTTCACGTTGCGATCGCACGGCGTGCGCCGCGACGGCTCAGCGGCGCTGGACCTTGCCTATGTCGCCGCCGGGCGCTTCGACGGTTTCTGGGAATTCGGCCTGAAGCCGTGGGATACCGCAGCGGGCGTCCTGCTCGTCGAAGAAGCGGGAGGCACAATCAGCGACCTCGAAGGGCAACCGTACACTCTTGGCGGCAAGACCATCCTTGCGTCGAATGGGCTGATTCACGCGGAAATGAAGCAGCTTGCCGTCGAGATCGCCAACCGCCGCATGCCGCCGCTATAGAGAACACCGCAGAATCTTCCTCGCTACATTTGTGGACTGTTGCTGATTGGGGCTGAGGGAGGGCTTCTGTCTACCGTGGGGTAAACGCAAAATAACTCATCATGAATTATATACTAAAGTAATTTAATGTCAAGAGAAGATCCCCTCGGTAACGCCGCGCCAGTAGAGGGACTGAAGAGGTTGAAGTTAAGGTGCGCTTCCGGGCGGCGGTTATATGTCACAGCGAAAAGTGATAAAGATCACACAGTTCTGTGGGAAATCACTCAGTTCCGGGCCAGTTCCGGGCCAGGTTCGCGCAATGTCAAGGACTTTCACGCAGGGTAAGAGATTCATTATGTGTATGTTGCAAGGAGGCGATTAAATCGGCCAAATTTGTCCACTTCGGCCTTTGACTTGCCTTTTCCCCACCTGTAGCGAGACCTAGGGCGGGAATAAGGACAGACCAAATGCCGAATACCATGGTTGCAGAAAGACCAGAAGTCTCCGGTTTGCGACAGACCACAGAGTTTCGAAGCAGAACACGGACGCCGTATGGCTTGCCAATTGAAGACGATTGCGGGGCCTGTAAAGTCCGCAGTACGCAGTTTTTTTGCGGATTCTCAGAGCGCTCGCGAGCGGCTTTGCGCCCGATCATGCATGTGAGCACCTATCCGGAGGGTGCGCTGATCGTGATGGAAGGCGAGGCGGCGCGGGGCGTCCATCTGCTTTGCCAGGGGCGCGCGAAACTACTGACCACCAACAGTGATGGAAAGACGTTTATCCTGAAAATTGCCAGTGCCGGTGAAGTGATCGGTCTGAACCCCATCCTTACCGGTATGCCGTATGACATCACGGTGGAAACGCTGCAGCCTTGCCAACTGGCGTTTATTCCGCGCGAAGAATTTTTGCGGTTTATGAAGGAGCATAACGACGCCTCCTTCCAAGTGGCGCAACACTTGGGGCGCGATTGCCAGATGGCCTATGAAGTCATCCGTTCGATCGGCTTGAGCAATTCGGCGGCGGAAAAACTGGCGCGTTTTCTGGTGGAGTGGGCCGGCGACGGACGTGCCAGCGGCGGGATGGTCCGCGTGAAACTTACCCTAACCCACGAGGAAATGGCGCAGTTGATCGGTTGTTCGCGCGAAACCGTGAGCCGCACGTTGGGAGAATTCAAGCGTCAGCGTCTGGTGGAAGTGAATGGATCGACACTCGTGCTGCGAGACATCGCGGCGCTGGAGAACCTGGCGGCGAATTAGAACTTCTCCCGGGCGGTTCACCCAGTTATCGCCCGGGAGCCAGCGGTCTTATCCCTATCTTCTCCCTAGCTTCTGTTCCCTTCATCCTATGCGGTTGTTTGCATGCTTGGCCTGTAGAGGCTTATGGTCCGCTCACCGCGACTTTACAGAAATCTTACGCCCGTGAGGCTATCGTTTCTTGGTAACGAGAGATGAACTGCCGGACTCACTTTGGCGGCCTGTAACTGCCATCCCAAGAAATTCGTTGCCGACGAATAGTCGGCGAGGCAAGTTTCAAAACAATATTCCTCAGGTAGAAGCCCAATTGGTGCGTTCGAGAAACGTGGGAGGCTCGTAGGTCTTGCCTTTGGCCAGGCGACGTTCTTCACGGCGCGAGGTCCACAGAAGCAGCGGGCCAACCGCACGCGCGCTGAGCCGGGCGAAGAACCCAGACTCGCTCTCTACTTCCTTGCGCAGGGCTTGAATCTTTTCGCTGACGCTGCGATTGACAGACCGAAATTGGTGCTCCATGGCCCAAAGTGCGGCGTTATAGCCGGTGCGCAGTTTCTGCATTTCGCGTTCAAAGCGCTCGCGAACGCGGGGATCGGGATAGTCACGGTAGCGGCGCCAACCCTGCAGCATGGTTTGGCACATACGATAGAGGCTGGGTCCGTTGGCCTCGAAGTCATGCCAGAAAGCCCAGTCGAGAAATCGCTTGGAATCTTCGCGGGAAATGGCGGCGTGCTGGAAATTGAATTTGAACTGGCCGTGGATGTCGGCGAAATCCACGGAGTCCAGCAAGCGGCCTTGTTCCTTCATCTCGCGATACAGCGGTGTGCCGGGCACCGGTGTGTACAACATGAACTGGTGGAAATCGGTTTCGTGGCTGCAGGCGTGTTCAATCTCGCCGGTGATGTTGGCGGGAGTGTGGTGCTCCAAACCGATAATGGTGGAACCCTGAACGCGGATGCCGTGGCTGCGCATTTCGTGGGTCAATTCGCGAGTATCCGTACCCTTCAGCTTGCTGTACACCGAATGCGGGGACTCCAGGCCCATCCACACCCAGGAAATGCCGAGTTCCACGAGCTCCTGCATGGAGTAGCTCTTGATGGCATTTGCGGAGGCGAACACCGCCATTCCCCAACTCTTTCCCCCAGCCTTCATGCGCTCCAGGAGTTGCAGGGCGCGCTTGCGGTGCAGCAGGAAATTTTCGTCCATGATGAAAAAGGTCTGCACGCCGAGTGAAGTTTCAAAACCTTCCATGATGTCGAAGAGTTCGTCACCGGTCTCGTAGAAATTGTGAAAATTGCCTTTGCCCCCGAAGAAGGAGGAAGTGGTGCAGAAGCTGCATCCCATGGGGCAGCCGACCGAGGGGATGATCGTAGCGGCGGTGGAACCCCGGCGCTCAGGCAGCTTCATGCCCATAGCGCGCGTCTGAATGCCGGAAACGATGGCGGGATGCTTGATGGGCGCGGAATCGTCTTCGCCCAGAAAGCGCCGCATCCAGGAGATGCCTTCGCCGCGAACGCAATGATCGGCGTCCACCATATGCTCAATGCCGGGAATCGCGGTGACGTGGCCGCCAACGACGATTGTGGAGTGCGGCGAGAGTTTGCGCACCATACGGCACATTTCACGCACCTTGCCGACGTTGACGATGATCGAGGAGATGCCCACGATCTCGTATTCGTGCGAGGTCAATTCGTGCGCAAAGGCTTCACGTGTGGGGAAATCCAGAAGGGTGCAGGGCGCAGAGATATTGGACTGGATCATCATGATGCCCCACGAGCGATGGAACATTCGCAAGGAAAAGGCGCCTTGCGCGCGGGTCACCTGATTGTGGTACAGCTCCATGGGATTGATAGCGCGGCTGCCGAATTCGTCGTCCTGGGCATACGGGCCAAAAACGGAGCTTAGAAGCACACGCGCACGCGTGCCTCTGGGATGGGTGATGCTACTGCTCGGATTCTGCGGATTCATAGATTGGAACACCAGAATACCATGGGACACCGGAAGCCCATTGTGACGGATGACCTAGACCGTGTGACCGTGTGTGTCCTGTTTTGAACAACTCAGCTGTTCAATCAATTTCAAGTTGATCGGATTGGATCGGACGATGCCGATCGCCATCCTAGCTTGAACATAAACAGAGGACAGCGCGGGAGGTTTGCTTGCGAAGGGCTAAAGGGCGTGCGAAAATAAAAAGCTGTGGCTGCGCCTTCCCAAATGGCGATTGGCCGCAATGGCGATATCGTCTAGGGGTCCAGGACGCCGCCCTCTCACGGCGGAAACCCGGGTTCGAATCCCGGTATCGCTACCAGAAATTGTCTAATGTCCGTTTGGTAGACAACGATTCAACCTCTCAGAACGCATCTAGACGCTCCTTTGTGGTAATTTAGCTTTAAGTACAGTTATTCAAATTGGTCCATCCCGAGAGGGACCCTTCCCATGTCCCGCACAACGCTGATCCTTGCCGTAGCAGGTCTCGCGATATTCTTCGGTGCTTCTCGCGCCCGCGCACAACAGGCCGGAGGTGTCGCGCCTGCCGGGCCACAGGTACACGTGGTTCGTTCCATGGTTGGAGCGAAGGGTGAGCAGCGCAACGGAAGCTTTGTCATGACTGAGCCAAGGTCTGTCTTCTACGTTCCAGACGATCGCGAAGTCATCGTCTATTTCGAATGGGAAGGTGCAAAAGGCATTCACCATTGCGAAGGGAACGTGCGAGGTCCCAGCGGTCAGTTTGCCACCATGTCCAGTTTTGATTACACGGCCACGCAGGCGCGTTTCGCTGGTTTCTGGCGCGTGCCTCTGTCAGAAAGCTCGCCGCAGGGCAACTGGGTTTTTGAAAGTAGAGTCGACGGCGAGCAGGCTGGCCAGTTGACATTTCAAATTGTCGCTTCCAGCAAGCCTGCCGACCTGGCCAAACAACGCGCACTTCCAACTGCCGGCGAAATTTACAAGCAGGCTGTTTCCGCGACTGTCCTTATCGAGAATCTCGATGAGAAGGGCCACGTGCTCCGCCGCGGCTCTGGGTTTTTCATTCAGGATGGCGCTGTTGTCACTTCCTTCCATACCATCGAAAGCGCCACTGTTCTTCGACTGATTCTCGCTGATGGTAGGGAGGTCTCTTCGCCTTCTATCGCTGCTTGGAATCGCCGTCAGGACTGGGCCATTCTAGCCACCTCGGCGAAAAGCTCCCCAGCCTTGAAACTCGCCGAAAACAAAACCTGGAATGTCGGCGACCATTGTTCCTGGCTCAGTGCGAAGTCCGACGGAACGCACGTTCTATCCGATGGCCAGATCGTCGGTTCGCAGTCCCCGGCTGCCTTTGGAGAACGAATTGATATTAACGGAGGCTACGACTACGCTTCCATGGGCGGTGCCTTACTCGACGATCAGGGTGAAGTCATCGGAATTCTCGGCGGCGCACTCCCGGATTCTCTGTTGAATGCGTATTACTACCAGACAGCAGGCGAGGTCTCTGGACTCCCTTTCGTCGGCGGAACCGCCGTGTCTTCCACCATTCTGCCTCGCATCCTCCCCGCTTCCCCTGCCACATTGCAGGATCTTTGGACAAAAGGCCAAATGACGCTTCCTGTCACCAATTCCAGGTACGTTCTCTTCGGGATGTTGAGCCAGGGCGAGCAAATCAAGGGCAAGCATTACCAGGCCGCCGATCGTTCCTCACAGACCAGTTTTCATCGCGGTGATGCAAGTGCGAGCGTCCTAATCCATTTCCAGAGCACTGAACCACTCAAATCGACCGCCACTATCAAGCTTTACGACCTGGACAATCATCCCCTCGCTTCAGGTAACACCGATAAAATCAGTGTTTCGCGTGGCCAAGTCTCAGAGCGCATGTGGCAACTACCGCTCGCGAGTTTGCCGGTCGGTATCTATCGCGTGGATGTTGAAGTCGCCGGTGGAGTGGCTTGGCGCCAGTTCTTCAAGATCACCAACTGATGTCCACGTCGGCTTCAGCGAAACAGCAGCGGAGCAAACTCCGTCAGGTTACGCCGCCAAACCATCCAGGCATGCATGCCGGGAGTCTCGATGTCCACGTGTTGAATTCCCTTGGAGGCCAGCCACGCGCGGAATTCGCGATTGGCTCCGATTAAATGGTCTTCCGTCCCGCAAGCAATCCAGAGCAAATGCAGCCGCTGATTTGCTTTTGAATCCAGCCCAGGGAATTCCTTGTCGAATGACGTGTTGACTCCTCCGGAACTGAAAGCGCCGATCCAGGCGAACTGGTCCAGGGTGTTCAGGCCAGTAAGCAGTGATTCGGCGCCTCCCATGGATAGGCCGGCAATAGCCCGAGAGTTTCGGTCCTTATTAACGCGATAGGCTGCCTCAACTTGAGGGATGACTTCTGTGAGCAGTGCCTCGCGAAATCTGTCCATGTTTCGCTGGTGGAGGGCGGGATCTCTGGGTCCCCCGGAACTGGGCGCAAGAACCTCCGGCGCGCCGTAGCCGAGCGGCATAACCACAAGCATGGGCTTGGCTTTGCCTCGCGCGATCAGATTGTCCAGTATCACGTTGGCGCGACCGACGGCGGTCCAGCCACTGGCATCGTCGCTGAATCCGTGCAAGAGGTAAAGAACGGGATACGCGGTCTTTCCTAGGGCGTCATATCCGGGCGGGGTGTACACGAAAAAGTCGCGGTCGTCGCCGACTACGGTCGACTTGTAGAAATGATGGTGAATCACGCCATGAGGTACGGCGCCAATCTCCCACGAAAGAGTAGGCGGTCCGGGGACATGCACTTCGCTCGAACGATAGAGGAAGTTTGGCTTAATCGAGTGGTTGGATGGATCGAACATTGTCACGCCGTCGGCGTCAATCGAGTAGCCGTAATAATCAGGAACGAGCGGATCCGTGGTCACGCTCCAAACACCCTGGTCGTCTTTCTGCATTGTCAGCGGTTTGGCAGCGCCTTCGAGCGAAACGGAAACCTCTTTGGCGTTTGGGTCCCGGAAGCGGAAGGTAACGCGATTATCGGAATGCACCTCGGGCGAAATCAGCGGCGGTGGCGCTTGTGCGGAAGCAGCAGCGGTCAGAAGCAGAATTGCGGGCAGTAGAAGTGTTCGTTTCATGGTTCACCTTTGCGGTGCTTTCTGATGGGAGCCTCGATTTGGAGGTGACAACCGGGCTTGCCTCAGTGGATGTTCGGTCCAATGTTAGAAGTTGTATCTCGCGGAGGCAAGCAGCGATTGATCAAGCCGATAGAGTCCAATGGCCAAAACTCATGGCAAGCCAGTGTCGCGAAACCCAACTTCACAGGTGATGGCTGTGATATAAAACTCTCACAGTGCCCCTGGTCCAAAACTCCCACTCGCTTACTGCCACTTGGGAACCCTGACACTGAGACGGAGTCCGTCCTATGAGATCTTTCTCCCTGCTCTTCGCGTTGATCCTTCCGTTCGCTTCGTATGCCGCCCCTCAGAAATGGACCATTGGCAACGGTGAAATAAGCAGAACCGTGACGTTTAGCGAGACTTCCGGCCTTTTCACCCAACAGCTTTCAGATCTTAGAACTCATGCGGAGTTCATCTTGCCTGAAAAGCCCGGTTCCGGCAGCGCCCCGGAATTTTCATTCGATTGCGACGATCACACTTACCAGGGTGCCGGCTCGCAGTTCTTGCTTGTGAACGCCTCTGAGTTACCGCAGCCAAAGGGCAAGTCGCTCACAATTCGGCTTCGCGGCAAGAAACTTCCGCTGGAAGTATCCGTAATCTACGACGTTTATGACGGACATCCAGCGATCCGCAAACAATTGATTTTGCGGAATACCGGCTCCGTGCCTCTGCACTTTTCGCATTTGAACCTGGAATCGATCGAACTTTCAGTCGGCCCGGAAAACGAAACGACCCTGAACACGCAGTACGGAACAATTCCACGCGAGATTTTCTATACAGGCCGCTCGGAGGATGCGGGCCTGCTGGTTGCCAATGCGCGCACTGGCGTTGGGTTTGCGATCATCAGCGAAGTTCCCGGCTATATGAAGCGGACGGAGATTGCCGGCTGGGACAGACCGGATCGCATTCCAATTGGCGTTCTCTATGACACCGATTTGATGCCATTCGAGCGCGCTCTTGCCGCGGGCGAAGAATTCAAGACCGCGCGTGTTTCACTCCTGACCTTTCGGAATGGTGACGGCGTCCGGGATCCTCACTGGGTACTTCCATCGTACACAGCGAAAGTTCTGATGCGGCGTGTTGATGCACGTGGCGCGCCTTGGATTTACAACACTTGGGAGCCGTTTGAACGGGGGATCAATCGCGACACTGTGCTCAAGCTGCTCGATGTGGCAGGCAACATCGGGATCGACATTTTCACCATCGACGACGGCTGGCAACAGGAATATGGCGAAAACGAGGTCAACCTGGCCTCCTTTCCGGGCGGCCTGAAACCAATTCAGGAGGCCATCGAAGCGAAAGGCATGCGCCTGGGATTGTGGATTCCTCTCGCGGCAATCGGCACCTCAACGGCGGACTATCGCAATCATCCCGAGTGGGCTGCGCTCGATCAGCAAGGAAAGCAGAAAATCACCAACACAGCTGCCGGCCCAAAGGTAGTGATGTGTCTGGCGAGTCCGTATCGTGACGCCGCTGCGGACCGTGTGAATCAAGCCATCGAAAGGTTTCACCTGGCTTATGTGAAGCTCGACTTAACGACGATTTTCAACGCGTACGGAGAAGCGCCCGGCTGTTGGGCCAAGGGCCACAATCACGGGAACTGGGCCGAATCCTTGAACCAAATCTATGAAGGCATCTCGTACGTTACGGCCAAGATCTACGAAAAACATCCCGACGTTCTTCTCGATTTAACCTTTGAACTTTGGGGCCAGAAGCATGTGATTGATGCGGGCCTGCTAGCGGCCGGGGATCTCGACTGGATGAGCAACGTTGACGATAACCAGCCAAACTCTGCCGGCCCGCTGCAAGCTCGGACTCTGCTGTACCAGCGCGCGGCATCCATGCCGGCCGAAAGCATGCTCATCGGTAACATTCATGCGGAACTGCCCACCATTCAGGAAAGCTTTGCCACGGAAATCGGATCGGCGCCGCTCTTGCTCGGCGATCTCCGGAATCTGAGCGCCGCCGATCAACAGTGGTACCGCAAAAAGGTCGCCTGGTTTAAGAAATTAAGAAGCAACACAAGGATCAGCGAAAGCTTCTTTCCCCTTGGCCACTGGATGCAGCCATCCGCAAACACATGGGACGGTTTCGCCCGCCTGGAACACAGCGGCAACGGCGTGATTGTGATCTTCCGTAACAAATCCAACATTGCGGCCGCGGAAGTTCAATTGCCCCTGATGCCGGAGGGGAGATTTAGGGTCCACTCGGTGATAACGAACAAAGATCTCGGGGTGTTCACAAAATCCGACTGGGTGCGTGGTATTTCAGTCGAATTTTCTGGTACGGAACCAGTCGAAATTCTCGAAGTGTCCGCAACAAAATAAGGAGCTTCTCTGCACGATATTTTCGCGCCGAGATAAATTAGTTAAGATGCGATAGTTCAATCGTCGCCATGCGCCTCAGCGACAACCACGCTTTCCTCCTGCCAGGGTGGCAGGACCTTTATCAACACATAAAGGATGACGAAAGGCAGGATCATCAGGGCCACGGCTGGTACCAACCCCTCGCGCGTAACAAAAGCCATTTTGTAAGTCGTGTACCCGAGAAAGCTCTTGGAAAAGAGTTGTCCGCCGATCACCACGTTCCACCGCATCGCAAAAATTCCCACAATCGTCAAAATAGCGGAGGTCGCGTAAATCCGTCGGCGCACAGCAACGGAAAAAGTGAAAATTTGCGACAGGCTAAGCAGCGCCAGCGGTGTCAACGTTCCCAGGAAGATTTGAATCAGAATCTGGGAAAGGAAAAGCCGCGTGTGCACCATGAAATCCAGGCTGCGGAACGATTCGTCGGCTTCATAGATGCGGTGAATGAGGTCCAGCATCTCCAATGAAAAATCAATAACAAACGTATAGAAAAGATATTTGGCGATGGTATCCAGGCAGCGCATATCGACGGCGACACGCCGCATCGCGCAGGTGGCCAGGTACATCAAAAGCACCAGGGCGATTCCCGAGACCATTGCGGAGAACAGAAAGACCACCGGCATGAGTGGAGTGGACCACCAGGGGTTCGCCTTCACTGACCCGAAAATAAAGCCCACATAACCGTGCAGCAGGAACGCAGAAGGTATACCGATTAGGGTGATGATCCATCCCACGCGGTCATCGATGCGCAGCGCGGCCGGACTGATGTTATACGAGCCAAGAGTCAGCACGCGGTAAAGGAGGCCCTTCACGCCGCGGCACGATTGCGCCAGTCGGACAATGTCACGGCGGTAATCCAGCCAGATTTCCACCACCAGCACGGCCATCAGGTACCAAAGGTAAACGAATCCAAACATGGCCATCGCCGATGCACGATGCGGTGTCAGGTACATCTCCAGCGATCGCTCGGGATGGCCCAAATGGAGCTGCAACGGAAGCGGGGCCACAATCAGGAAAGCCAGCGCCGTCAGCAAGGCCAACCGGTAAGTCGGCTTCACTTCCTCTACGCGAAATACGCGTTCAAGAGAGGCCAGGATAAATGCTCCTGCGACCAACCCGGTGAGAAAGGGGTAAAGAACAATGAGGATGCTCCATTGGAGCTCCACCTCATTGGGATACATGAATCCTTCCATAACTCCTTCTCCCTTACCGGACCGAACCGTCGAGGCCGTTGTAGAACAGCTTCGAACCAGTCGCGAGATGCGGCTTCAACACTTGCACCGAGTGCGTTTTCAGAAACGAGTGAATTGGATCGTTGGGGTTCTTCAGGTCCGCTAATTGCCGTGCACCTGTGGGACACGCTTCGCAACATGCGGTGGTCATACCCTTCGTGATTCTGTGATAGCAAAGCGTGCATTTATCGGCAGTATGTTTCTTGGGATGGAAAAAGCGGCACCCGTAGGGGCAGGCTTGGATGCAATATCGGCAGCCCAGGCAATAATCGTAATCGACCAGCACCACGCCATCGGGGGTATGAAAGGTGGCGCCCACGGGACACACCTGGGAGCAAGGCGAATCCACGCAGTGGTTGCACATCTTGGGCACGAAGAAATTTTTTCCACCTTCCGCCTTGCCCGGAAGAAAGCCCTCTTTCCCTCCGTTGGGTGAATCCACTTCGGGAGTTTCGATATGCCAGTCCGAAACGTGGTAGCGCTCGATCCACGTCCGGAAGTAGCCTTCGGGAACATCGTTTTCCATTTCACAGGCGCGCACGCAGCTTCCGCAACCGATGCATTTGGTGATGTCAATGAGCATGCCCCACCAGTGCTCGCTCATCTTGTAATTGGGTGATCCATTCGGATTGTCGGCAAGCACGTAGTCCCAGGCGATGGCTGCGGCGGGAAGCAAAAGTAAGATTTGACGGCGGTTTAAGGTCATTTCTTGCCTTCCGGTTTCAATCCTGGGCTATGTGGTTTGTGACATGTGTCGCAGGGCTTACTACCGTTTGCCTCCGTCTGCGGGAAACCTGCCGGTTTGGCAATATTCTTTGAATGGCAGCGAAGGCACAGCTTTGCCACTTCCGGCAACACGGGCTGGACTGTTCCCGGATCATCCGCATGTTTCGCCAACGGGCCGTGACACGATTCGCACTTGACGGTCTTATGTGCGCCGCTCGCTTTAAGCGCGGCTTCATCGGGGTGACAATTCTCGCAGACCTCATGCCCCGCAAACGCCACTGGCCGCGCGCTGATCTCGGCCAGGGCATCTCCCCGAAAAGGGCCGTACCGGCCGAAACTCCGCGGGATCAGCGCCGCGCGAAGAACAAGAAAGAGGACCAAACCGAGCAGAAATACTCCCGCCAGTCGAATCAGATGCGCAGAGTCTTTGAATTCAGCCATGCAGGCTCTCCGTTGCAGGGATCCCGAACATCTCGTGGAATGCCTTTCGTACGCAATGTGGAGTTACGTTTGGCATAATGCCGGCAGAAAGTGCCTCCGTGAGGGGCTGAGAAAACAACAACCGGGCCTGACAATGTGCGAGAAAAGTGTGACGACCGAGGATGATTTAACCGCAAAACTCACGGAGCGGGCATGACCCACGTCACGATAAGGAGTGACACTGGTCACACATCGCTTGCTTGGCCTTCTTCTTTATGGCTGATCGGCTGCTAACTCTGGATTAGTCGGGAGATTCCTTCGGCGAAGACGTCCAGTGGAGTGATGAGGCTGATTACAAGATAATCGTCACTGCCAAAATCGTAGAAATGGCCCGGATGAACGAGCACATGGCGTGTCTGCAGGAGTTGTATGGCGTGGTCTTCTCCGGAGCAGCCTGTGGGAAGTCGCAATACCGCGTACCACCCGCCATCCGCATCGAGGAGTTCCCAAGCATGATGTTGCCCAACGAGGGCCTGCAAGTGCGCGCGATTTTCCCGCACGCGTCGCAGAATTTGTGGTTGCAGCGAGCGGCGCTGCTCCAATAACGTTGGGAAGGCCCACTGTGTGGGAGCATTGAGCGATAAGAAGGTATCCGCGATAACGTCCAGACGATCGAGTGCCGGATGCACGAGCGACTCGGGACCGCTGGTAACCACCCAGGCGACCTTCATTTGCGGCAGTGCGGAGATTTTGGAGAGGCCGCTGAGTGTAAAAGTCAGCGACTCCTGATTGGCGGCGAAAGTCGCGCGTGGCTCCCCCGCAAAGGGGTAGTCCAGAAACACTTCGTCAACAATCAGCGAGATGTTGCGCTCGCGGCACAACGTGTTCAGGCGATTCACTTCCTCGGGCTGCAGATAGGAGCCCGTCGGATTGTTGGGATGGACGAGCAGGATCGCTCGTGTGCGCGGCGTGAGCGCGCGGATCACGCTGCAAAAATCGATGAACCACCCGTGGGCGTATTCCAGCGCATACGGAACCAGCGTGACGTCCTGCAAGTCCGCAAGAAACTCGAACAACGGGTAGCTGGGCTTGGGAACCAGGATTTCGTCGTGTGAATTGCAAAGCAGCCGGAAAACATAGGAATAGGCCTCGCTGGTGCTTGTGGTCAGAACAATGGCTTCGGGATTTACCGCCGCATGGCGGTCCTGCAAGTAGTAACGCGCTACTTCTTCGCGCGCGGAAAGGAGCCCACGGGGCTGGGGATCGTAGTTAAGCGCCTCAACCCTACGGAAAGCTTCGAGAATGGCGGCAGCGTCGTAATGGAAGCCGCAGTTCGTCGGATTCGAAGCAGTTAGATCGAGAATCGGCGTTCCAGCAGCACGAAGTTGTTTCAAGGCTTGTGCGTGACGGTTCGGCGTGAGTTCCCAATTGGTGCGCTGAGAGAACATGGGGAGAAAGGAGACCTTAACACACTGAACCGCGCTGACGGAATGACCGCCGTTCGCTCAAGAAGTTAATCGGGGCACTCGCAGTAAACTGCGAGAAGCCGCATTGCCAAAGCCCTATGAGGAGGACAACTTCGCTCGCGGTTCTTCGCTAGGCACAGAGACACCCGAAAGAATCGCTTTTATTTGCGCAAGAGCTTCAGGGATGGCGAGCTTTACGGTTTCGGAGAGTTCCTCGGAGAATTCAAACGATTGCGCGCCAATGGTGATCAGAAAAGCGCCAGACGGCACATTGCCGTAGAGTTGCTTGGCCAGTGCTAGCAGTCCTTCGGGGCTACAACTGTGCGAAAAGCTGCTCGGCGCCTCGGGCTTGGGCGAGATCCTCCTACTCTGCACTGCTCCGGTCGATAAAACAGCGGAAGCGTCTATGAAGATCACCACGTCTGCCTCACTTATCGGCTCGGCCTGTTCCGGAGTCCACTGCGTCGAAGCCTGGATCACCGTTTCGGGTTCACACAAGCCGGCACGCAGTTCGCGCACGACATGCAGGGCCACTGCGTCATCCCCGCGAAGGGAATTGCCGCACCCAAGGATGAGTGCGCGATTCAAGATGCCCAACGCATTTCGTCCGGATTCATGCCGCTTGCTATCCTCCGGCAATTCTCTTCCGAGGGCAGGGGCGCTTCTTCATGACTCGGTTTATTGTCTGCCTTTCCGTTACAGGCACACCATAAACCGTCCACGCTCTTGGATCCTGCCACACTATGCTACTACGCTGCCCCCATTAATGGGTCATACACCTTGGCGGATGAGTTCAAACATAGCCAGAATAGGAAGGAACCCTGGGACCGCAGGCACATGAAAACAAGCCATCTGCGGGTAAAGGCTCACGACCGATGAAAAATGCAACAACAGGTGGGTGGGTTCACCCAAGCCCGAATCTAAGCCCGCCATGGACCTTTCCCTAACTGTTTTTCTTGTCTATCAGATGCGCCTCCGGGCGATGGGGTCAGAGTGGCCACTCGCCTGCCTTCCTTCTTTCCTGAAAGCCGCTTGTCTGCCCGATGAGGTCTTGCCTGGCCCGGTGCGGGGGCATAAGCTCAGAAATGCTCCCCTGATTTACCTGGAAGGACAGTCACTCATCTTCGCTCACGGATTGAGGCAGAAATGAACGAAACCCTGCACGCCGCGCCCGTGAAAATCGGCGAAAAGTCCATTGACACCGAGCATGATCTGCAAATGCAGATGTTGGATTCGCTTGCCGAATCTTTGCAGAAGAGCGGCGATTTTTCGCCTGCTCGCTACATCCTGGAACAGTTCATCGAATTCTCCGACATGCATTTTCTTTCGGAACAGCTGGTCATGCGCCTGCACAGCTACCCCGGTTACGAAGCCCATCTGGAGGCGCACACGCATTTGATGAAGAAGGTCCGCGAAATCCGCGATAGCGTTTTGCGCGGCGAAAATGCTCCCAGCCTGCAATTGGTGCAGCAATTGCGCGACTGGCTGTTGCATCATATCGGTTCCGAGGATGTTGCCTTTGGCGAGTTTTTAAGAAGGAAAGAAGTTCACGGCGACTGAGTTCTTTACCGGCCGGCATTTCCCCGGGGTGCGGCCAGAGTGATATCGGGCGTTTGCGGAAGGCCGCACATAGCCTGCCGTTCGGAGCGACCTCCGAACTGCAGAGCTCCGTGTAGAATTTTCTTTTGGCGGATGAAACCAGTATCCTCGATTCCTCATAGGGGGGAGTTACTCTATGTGCCTGGCGATTCCCGGAAAAGTCTCACAAATTGAAGCGCAGGACGGCGTGCGCTGCGGACGCGTCCAGTTTGGTGGCATCACGCGCCATGCTTGCCTCGACTTTGTGCCCGAAGTGAACGTCGGCGACTATGTGATGGTTCACGTGGGCTTCGCCATCAGCGTGGTGGACAAAGACGAAGCCGAACGCACTTACGCGCTGCTCGAAACCATGGGCGTCCTCGCCGATGAGCTTGCCCCGGGTGGCGCGGATTCTACCCCATCATGAAGTACCTGGACGAATATCGGGACGTAAAAATCGCGCATAAGCTGGCCGCGGAGATCCGGCGTCGCTCTACTCGGCCGTGGGTGCTGATGGAGATTTGCGGTGGGCAGACCCACACCCTTATGCGCTACGGGATCGACGACTTGCTCGGGGATAGCGTGCAACTCGTCCACGGGCCCGGATGCCCGGTGTGCGTGACCCCGCTGGAGATGATTGATCGTGCGATTGCCCTGGCGCGCCGCCCCGATGTCACGCTCGTCTCTTACGGAGACATGCTCCGCGTGCCCGGCTCCGAAACGGACTTATTCCATGTAAAGGCGGAGGGTGGCGATGTGCGCGTCGTATACTCGCCGACCGACGCCGTTCAATTGGCGCGCACTCAGCCGGGACGCCAAGTCGTTTTCTTCGCGATTGGTTTCGAGACCACAGCTCCGGCGCATGCCATGGCCGTGTTGCAAGCCGAACGACTCCAGCTTCAGAATTTCACCCTGCTCGTTTCTCATGTATTGGTCCCGCCCGCAATTCGCACCTTGTTGGGTTCGCCAAAAAATCGCGTGCAGGGATTCATCGCTCCCGGCCACGTTTGCACCGTTGTTGGCGTGCGAGACTACGAAGAACTGGTGCATGAGTTCCATGTCCCGATTGTCGTCGGTGGTTTTGAACCCATCGACCTGCTGGAAGCAATTCACATGCTGGTGACGCAACTTGAGGAGGGCCGCGCGGAAGTCGAGAATCAGTATTCCCGCTCCGTGCAGTATGAAGGCAATCAACCCGCCCAGAAAGCGGTTGCACTGGTGTTCGAGGTTTCTGACCGCAAGTGGCGCGGCATTGGCTCGATTCCCGAGAGCGGCTTGCAGTTGAAGGAAAGGTTCGCCGGCTTTGATGCGGAAAGACGCTTCGATCTTGCGGACGTTCGAGCGGAAGAGCCCACGGAATGCATCAGCGCGGAAGTCTTGCTCGGGCTGAAGAAACCGACGGATTGCCCGGCGTTTGGAACGCGTTGCACGCCTGAAAAGCCTCTGGGAGCGCCGATGGTTTCTTCGGAAGGTGCCTGTGCGGCGTACTACCAATACCGGCGTCATCTCGTTACACTCTGAACTTGTGTCCAACGACGAGACAAAAGACCTGACCGCCTTCTCCTGCCCCGTCCCGCTTCCCGCGGGCGAGCGCATCCTCTTGGGCCATGGCAGCGGCGGCAAGCTCAGCGCGGATTTGCTGCAAGATGTTTTTCTCCCCGCAATTGGAAATCCTGTCCTGAATCGACTCGAAGATCAAGCCATCGTCACCCTGAATGGCGCGCGCCTGGCCATCACCACGGATTCGTTTGTAGTGAAACCGCTGATCTTTCGCGGTGGCGACGTGGGTTCCCTGGCTGTGCATGGCACCATCAACGATCTGGCCATGGGCGGCGCGAAACCCTTATGGCTGAGCGTAGCGTTCATTTTGGAAGAAGGCTTGCCGATCGAAACGCTGCGCCGCGTCGTAGCCTCCATGCGCGATGCGGCAGCGAATGCGGGCGTGCAAATCGTGGCTGGCGACACGAAGGTTGTGGAGAAGGGAAGCGCTGACGGCATCTTCATCAATACCACCGGCATCGGCCTGGTTCGTGAAGGCGTCACCCTTTCCGCAACACAAGCGCGGCCCGGCGACAGCATTCTTGTAAGTGGAATGCTCGGCGATCATGGCATCGCAATTTTGGCGGAACGCGAAGGCATCCAGTTTGAAACCGCGGTGCAAAGTGATTCCGCTCCTCTGCACGCGCTGGTGGCAAGCTTGCTTGAGGCTACCCACGACGTACGCTGCCTCCGCGATCCAACCCGCGGTGGACTCTCCAGTACCTTGAACGAAATTGCCGCGAGTTCCGGTGTTGGCATGGAGCTTCTGGAAACTTCCATTCCGGTTCGGGAAGAAGTGCGCGGCGCCTGCGAGATGCTGGGCCTCGATCCGCTCTATGTTGCCAACGAAGGGAAACTGGTCGCCATTGTTGCGCCGGACTCTGCTGAAACGGCTCTGCGGGCGTTGCAGAATCACCCGTTGGGCAAAGACGCCTGCATTATCGGCGGGGTGACCGCCGAGCATCCGCGCATGGTGGTGATGCGCACGCCATTTGGCACCACGCGCATCGTGGACATGCTGGCCGGTGATCAATTGCCGCGCATTTGTTAAGGAGGTCCGATGCACGAAGTTGGTATCGCCTCTTCCATCATAGAATCGATTGAGGCCGAAGCACGCCGCCGCCCGGATGCGCACCTCACCGCTGTGGGTGTACGCATCGGCGAGCTTTCCAATGTGGATCGCGATGCCCTCGCTTTTGCGTTTGAAGCCTTGACGAAAAAAACTCCGCTGGAGCACTTGCGGATCGAAATTGAATGGTGCCCGCGCCGCCAGAAGTGCCAAGCGTGTGGAGAGGAGTTTGTGGTGAAAAAGTTGGAATTGACCTGCCCCAAGTGTGGAGAGACTCGTGGCACCTGCATCGGCGGCACGGAGCTCGATATCGCCTACCTGGAGTTGGAGGAGCCATGCGAGAAGCCATAGAGAAAAAGGTCCTCAGCGAAAATGACCGGTTGGCTGCGGAGTTGCGCCAGCGCTACCACGACCAGAACATTCTCTGTGTGAATTTCATCAGCTCGCCGGGTTCCGGCAAGACCGCCTTGCTCGAAAAAACGCTGGGCAGTTTTGCACCGGACACGCGAGTTGCCGTTCTCACTGGGGATCTACAGACTGACAATGACGCCCGGCGCCTCATGCGTTACGGATTTCCCGTGCGGCAAATCGTGACGGGCGGCACGTGCCATCTGGACGCACGCATGGTCGAACGCCATTTAAATGAACTGGGTTTTCGCGGCCCCGGGCTGTTGCTTGTCGAAAATGTTGGCAACTTGGTCTGCCCGTCCAGCTACGACCTGGGCGAAGCAGCGAAGATTGTTCTCCTAAGCGTCACCGAAGGCGAAGACAAACCGCTCAAGTATCCCGGTATTTTTCATCGCGCTTCGCTAATGATCCTAACCAAGACGGATCTTCTCCCTCACGTCGAGTTTGATCCCAATCTCGCTCTCGAAAACGCACGCAAGATTCATCCGGAAATTGAATACCTGGCTCTTTCTTCCCGCACCGGCGAAGGTTTTGACAAATGGCTCACCTGGCTTTCTACGCTCCAGCAGAAAATCCGCCAGGAAGCTTCCACAGCGATTATCTGAAACGCATCTTCTGTTTATCATGGCGCCAGAGTCTCCAATGGGTGTGGTTCGGAAAGCGATCGAAGTCACCGGCATCGTCCAGGGCGTCGGCTTCCGCCCGTTTGTCTATCGCCTTGCCAATGAATGCGACCTCGCTGGTTTCATCGCCAACACGCCGGCGGGCGTAAGTATCGAAGTGCAGGGTCCGGTGGATACTTTGGCGGCGTTTCTCACCCGGTTGCCGTTGGAGATTCCGCCGCTTGCAAAAATCACTTCAATCGTGTCGCGCGATATCGAACTCCAGCCGGACACGACGTTTCGCATTCTCTCCAGCCGTCTCGATCAGCCCCCCAGGGCCCTGATCTCTCCGGACGTTGCGGTATGCGAGGATTGCTTGCGCGAAATGACCGATCCGCGCGATCGCCGTTTCCGCTATTCCTTTATCAACTGTACGAACTGCGGGCCGCGCTTCACCATCATTCGCGATATTCCTTACGATCGGGCACGCACCTCCATGGATTCCTTCGAGATGTGCGCTGCTTGCCAGGCCGAATACGACGATCCTGCGAACCGGCGCTTTCATGCGCAACCCAATGCCTGTTGGGATTGCGGCCCGCAAGTGCAACTCCTGGACGACAAGGGCGCGCCTGCGGACTTCGCTGACCCCATTCGCGAAGCCGCTCGCCTTCTGGAATGCGGCGCCATTGTTGCCATCAAGGGGCTCGGCGGATTTCACCTGGCCTGCGATGCGGAAAACGATGCGACCGTGGATCGCCTCCGCGACAGGAAACGCCGCGTCGAAAAGCCCTTTGCAGTGATGGTGAGGAGCATCGAGAATGCCGAGCGTCTGTGCGTTGTGGACGAATCCTCTCGCAAACTGCTCCTGTCGCGCGAACGGCCCATCGTCTTGTTGCCGCGACGTCCCGAAACGCATGTGGCTGCGGGCGTAGCGCCGCGCAACCGCTATCTCGGGGTCTTCTTGCCCTATACACCGCTCCATCATCTTTTGATGTCCAACAGTAGATGCGATGCCCTGGTGATGACCAGCGGCAATCTGAGCGAAGAGCCGATCGCCATTGATAATGAAGAAGCCGTGCAGCGCCTCCGTGGCATCGCTGACGGTTTCCTTGTTCACAATCGTGATATCGTGCGGCGTTGCGATGACTCCGTGGTGCGCTTGGCGGCTGGCCGGACACAACAATTGCGGCGCTCGCGGGGCTTCGTGCCGGCGCCAGTCGCTCTTGAGGGTGATTCACCGTCCATACTGGCCGTCGGGAGCGAACTGAAGAATACGGTGTGCATTATTCGCGGCAACGAAGCCTTCCTTAGCCAGCACATCGGCGACCTCGAGAATCTGGAAAGCTATCGTTTCTTTGAAGAAGCTGTCGCGCACCTGCAGCGCATCCTGGAAGTGCAACCCAAGGTGATCGCTTACGATCTTCATCCGGACTACTTCTCCACCAAGTGGGCGATGTCTCGGACCGATGTTCACCTCATCGGCGTGCAACACCATCATGCGCATGTTGCTGCGTGCATGGCGGAAAACCATCTGGACGGCAAAGTCATTGGCATCGCTCTCGATGGCACCGGCTACGGTACCGACGGCGCCATCTGGGGCGGGGAAGTGCTGCTGGCGGATTACGCTCAGGTTCAGCGCGCCGCTCATTTTGATTACGTGGCGCTGCCCGGCGGCGAGGCTGCGATCCGTGAGCCCTGGCGCATCGCCGTGAGCTACCTCGCGAAGCACTCCGGGAAATCCTTGTCCGGCCTGGAAATTCCGTTCACCAGAGACCTGGACCGTCGCAGTCTTGCCATTCTTATGCAAATGATTGACCGGCGCGTGAATTCGCCGCTCACCTCGAGTTGCGGGCGGCTTTTTGACGCCGTGGCGGCCCTCGTCGGCCTCCGCACCACGATTAACTATGAGGCGCAAGCAGCCATCGAACTCGAA
>Ga0181518_10001127_pt1 | contig 27973 bp, 24 predicted proteins | sample PEATcosm2014_Bin_28_FD_119751 | JGI IMG/M metagenome (GOLD analysis project Ga0181518, IMG submission 119751) | Peatland microbial communities from MTU Mesocosm Facility, Houghton, MI, USA - PEATcosm2014_Bin01_60_metaG | ecosystem: Environmental > Terrestrial > Soil > Wetlands > Peat | place...
AAGTGGCACCCCGAGGGGATCGTCTCCTACATCATCGATCGCAACATCAACTACACCAATTTCTGCACCGAGTTCTGTAGCTTCTGCGCTTTCTACCGGCCGATGGGCCACGCCGAAGGCTACGTCCTGTCTAACGACACCATCTACCAGAAGATTCAAGAGACCATCGACCTCGGCGGCACCGGCGTTCTGATGCAGGGTGGCCTTCATCCCGACCTCAAGATCGAGTGGTACGAAGACCTGTTCCGCGGCATCAAGCGGCGCTTTCGCATCCACCTGCACTGCCTCTCCGCCCCGGAGGTCGTCAATGTAGCCGAGGTCAGCGGCCTCAGCCTGCGCGACACCATACGCCGCCTGATGGATGCCGGCCTCGATTCCATCCCCGGCGGCGGCGCCGAAATCCTGGATGACGCCGTGCGCCAGCGCATCAGCCGCCTGAAGTGCCCGGTGCAGGATTGGATCGACGTTCACCGCACCGCCCACCAACTCGGCATGCGCACCACCGCCACCATGATGTTCGGTTGCGGCGAAACCCTCGAGCAGCGGATGAACCACCTCGAGCTGGTCCGCAACCTGCAAGAGGAAACCGGCGGCTTCACCGCCTTCATTCCCTGGACCTTCCAGCGCGAGAATACATCGCTCGGCCGCTTCGTCAAAGAGGAAGCCACCGCCATCGAATACCTGCAAACGCTGGCGATCTCGCGCATCTACCTCGACAACATCGAGAACGTGCAATCCTCCTGGGTCACCCAAGGTCTCAAAACCTGCCAGCTCGGCCTGCGTTTCGGCGGCAACGACGTGGGCAGCATCATGATCGAAGAGAACGTCGTCTCCGCCGCCGGCGCCCACTATCGCGCCTCCGAGGAGGAACTGCGCCGCCTCATCCGCGATGCTGGCTTCGTCCCCAAACAGCGGGACACGCTCTATCGAACCTACTTTTTGAACTAAGTACGCCATTTCGCGTTTTGTCGCGCGACCCGCGGGCGAGGCATGCCTCGCCCCTACAAACCGCCGGCCGTAAGGGCCGGGCATGCCCGGCCCGGCCCGCCGCGAAGCACTCGCCGTGGAACTTTTTCGACTATCGCCCGTATCCCATCTGCGGAGGACTTTATGAAGCTGTTTGTGTTCTTTTTGCTTGCCGGCGCGCTGGTGCTTTCCGCCGCCGAGGTCAACGTGAGCGGTAAGTGGTCGGGCCCCATCAACGTGACACAGCCCGACGGAACCAACCAGGAGGGCACCGCTTTTGCCATCGTGAAACAAGCCGGCGCCCAGATTACCGGCACCGCTGGACCCGATGAAGAAACTCAGTGGCCGATCATAAAGGGCGCCATTAGCGGCAACAAGGTCACTTTGGAGGTTAAGGACTCCGGCGATGGCACCATTTACAAGTGCGACCTGGTGCTGGAGGGCGATCACCTCAAAGGCCCCGTCACCATCGTCACTCCGGACGGGCAAACCGTGGCTGCCAAGCTGGACCTCAGTCGTGTGAAGTGAATGCTTCAGGCGGCTTCCAGATAGCTTTTCCAGCACCGCAGCCCCTCCGCGTTGTGGGCTTCCAACGCCCGGAAACCTTCCACCGCCGCATACGGATCCGCCAGCAGGTGGCCGCCGACGCGGGCGATCTCGTCCACGTGGTCGAAGCCCGCTTTCCACGCCCTGGGCGCCCAGTCGATGGCCTCCGAAACCACTGACGCCACCCCCTCCGCAACCCCGTCGGCCGTCACCATGTTGAACGATTCGGTGTAACTGGGCTGCAGCAGCAGGTGCATGTGCCGCACCGTCTCGCGGAAGCGCGGCCAGGTCTGCCACCCGTTCTCCACCAGCCGGACCTGCGGCAGTCCGCCCATCATCGCCCGCACCGCGTCCATGATCCCCAGCCCGCCTTCCGCGCGTCCCGCCGAAACCCAGAACTCCAGCGGTGCGTTGCGCCGGCCCGCCATCTCCAAAGCCGCGCCCGCCGCGCTCATCAGGTTTTTGAGCGGCCGCGTGGCGCCGAACGCTCCCACCCGCAGGGTGCCGCCGCTGAACGGCGCCCGCGGGTAATGCCGCTCCGCGTCCAGATAGTACAGGTTCGTCAGGTAAGCGCACGGAGCCCGGTACGCCGCCCGGATCCAGTCGCAGAACTTCCGGCTGTTCCCGGCTACGTGAAAGTTCCACGCCCCGCGCTCCAGTTCCATGCCGTCGCGCAGGCGCCGCACTCCGTTCGCGTCGGCCTGCAGAAAGCCGACGTTCGAGTGGCAATTCACCGCGAACGTAATGTCCGGGTGCTCCGCCGTCAGCCGCTGCCACTGGTCTACCGGTATCCACGGCGCCGAAGTCACCACGTGCGAAACCGAGGAGTCCAGCCGGCTGCCCAATTCCGCCCCGCTCGTGATCGGCCACACCTCCGCCGCAATGCCGTTCGCGCGCAGCACTTTGGCCGTGTTCAGTGCCGCTACGCCGAGTCCTATGTGGCTGATGTTCCGGTTCGCCGCGAAGTTCTTGTATGCCAGTATCAGGCGCTTCAAAGGACGCATCCTGCGGTTCCCTCTTCTCGACCCAATAGTAACTGGCTGGTCCGCGTGCACCCTCCGGCCGCGGTCCGTTAACTGCTTGGCAGACTTTGAGATCCGATCTTCTCGTCAGTTGTGACTGGCAATTTGGTAGCCGCGGATTCCTCCGCGTAGGGCCTGTGAGGTAATTACCAGTTCAATCGCCGCCAGCGCCGTGGCGCCGGCTGAGCCGAGAGTCTTCTCGGCTTTTCTTCCCGCGGCACGGCATGATTTTCAACCGAGCGGTGGGCACGCCGTTCCTGTTCGCTACAGCGCCTTTTCGAGTCCCTCCCACTTGATATTCCAGCCGCGCGAAACGGGAAAGCCCAGGGCGCTTCCTTTTGCGCCGTCCCAACCGGCAGCCATCATCGCCACCGCGTACAGCAGGCCGCCGTTCCCCGGCAGATAGAGCGGCAACCGGCCCTTGGTTCCCAGGTTCTGCCCTCCCGCCAAATACTGATTCTTCGGCGAATCCATAAGAAGTGCATCCACCGCCTTCTCCGGCTCGCCGAGCCTCGCCGCCGTCATCGCCATCACCGGGTAATCCCATCCCCACGTCGTGTTCCAATTCCAGCGTGCCAGCACGTCGTCGAGTGTGGAACGCATGGTAGCGGCGTCGATCAGGGGCGTGGCGGGCAAAACTCCCAGCGCGCATAACATGGATGGGTGGTCGCTGTAAACCGTAAATGGCTCTTCTTCAATCGCCGCATAAATGCCGTACCGGATTAGCGGCCGGGCGAGCCCTCGAATTACCCGGTCCCACTCCGCGTGCCGAGGCAGCCCCAACCGCTCGCGCCAACGCTGCGCCGTGGTTAGTCCCCAATGCCAGTAGGCTAACTCGTATGGCGGATTGGTCACCCGTGTGCGTATCTTCGAGTAACTCTCCTGAGCCGGAATCAGCGGTGGCCCAAGTACATAGCGACTTGTAGCGGCGTCCCAAGCCGCATAGGAAGCCATGAATTCCGCTGTCTCGAAGACGATCTCCCGATGTGCCTCCAGCGTCTCCCGATCGGGATGTGTTCGGTACAGTAACTCCGCATAGTAAATCGGGTGCGGCTGTTGCCAGATCAGGAACACGCCGACATCGCTCGGAGCCTCTCTCCCATCCGGACCGATTTGTTTTGGCCACCGCGCTCCCCGGTAGCCTTGTAACTTGGCGGTGTCCTTCGCTCGATCCAGGATGGAACGGTACCACGGGAGACTGCGCGCCAGAAGCTCCGGCCTGCCCCACAGAACGAAATGGGCTGCGTGCCACCAGTGCATCTCCAGGTGGGACTTGCCCCACCAGCTATTAGTCGCGAGGCCGGTCTCCTGCGGCGGCATCGAACCGGCGCAGTTCACCGCCATCAGATACTGGGAGAGCACCACCCTGCGCTCCAGCTCGGCCGCGCGCGGATCGGTGCATGCGGCGAAATCGATTGCGCCGCCTCTGCTCCAGAAGGTGGACCAGTGACTCGCTGCGGAATCCCGAACTGCCGCAAACGAAGGAATCCGTCCGCCGACCCATTCCTGACTTGTAGGGGCCGGGCATGCCCGGCCCGGTATCTGAATCGGCGAAAACTCAATTGTCAGCTCTATCTCTTCCTGTCCCTCGGAAGCCAGGTGGAAGTGATGAGGTTCAACGTCTTCTAACCGCGCAGCGGCCGACCAGGCTGCGGTTGCCGTGTACCGGCTCTCATCCAGAATGCAGTCGAAAGTCGCCCCCCGATCGGCCCTGCTTACTCTGGTCTCATAACGCACCGGAGAGTCCCAGTCATAGCCCCTTGTCCACGACGTGGAGGCATACGGAAAAGCAATACTGACACTAAGACTTCGTTGTCGAAGCAGGGGTGAAGAGACTCGAATCGCGAGCAGGTCACGCTGGGCGTGGCAAACGGTCCGTACCCGTACCAGCGAGTCACCCACCCGGAACTCACTCGAAAGCATGCCGCTCCAAAGATCGAGTTCCTGCCGGATGTCACTCAAGTCCGTAAGGGCAACCGGCCTGCCGTCCCGATCAGCAAACTTGAGACCGATGCGCGCCAGATGGATGCGCTCCGGATTCTCGCGCAGCCACGTCACCGCCTTCCGGACGCGTTCCGGTTCGCTGGGTGTCTCCGCATAGAGGACGGCTCGCCCATGGGCATCATACGGCCTCATCACCTCGCTCAGTTGGAAGTTTTCGGGATTCGGAAACGTGTGCCAGGCCCACTGCGCCATGGTGCCGAGCGGCATCCCTTCCTCATATGCTGCGGAGAACGTTTGAAGACCCGTGATGTCGGCACTGAAAGCAAACTCGCCATTTCCAACCTGAAGGGCGGAGGTAATATCGGGCGCCCTTAGCACCGGATTGTGCCGTTTGACGATCGATTCGCGATCCAGCTTGCCGCTGTTTGCCGCGGCCAGCGGCAAGGCAGTGGCTCCCGCCATTCCGGCGATGACTTGCCTGCGTGTTAGCGCCATCGCTGTTACTGCTGGACCGCCAGGTTGACCCCCGAGGGCGATTGCACTCCGCCTACCGTGGCCACAATCGGGTAAGTGCCATTAGCCAAGGTCGAAGGCACCGTAATCGCGACCTGGTAGAGGCCCGCCGATCCTGGCGAAAGCGCGGTTCCCAACACGTTCGCCTGGGTTCCTCCCACCGTAACCGTGACTCCATTAATACTGTATAGATTCGCCGGAGTTACCTGGCCAACGGGAGCCGCCGGCGTGGTGGGGCCAAATCCGGTGCCCCATAAGATGATGATCTCGCCCGGCTGAGCGGGCGCCGTCGTCGTGCTGGGGATCGTGCCGTTGATTGCCATTGGGTTATAGTTGGGGTCGGTGGCCACCACCTGGTTGTCCGGCCATTCGAAAAATGCCGGCTGCACTCCCGCCGAAGTGATGGAATAGGGCTGACTGGTTCCCGCCGGAGTGGTTACAGTGACCGATGTGCGGCCCGCACCCAGGTTCGGCGCCAGGACATTGATCTGTGTGGGACTGACGTACTCCATGTACGCCGGCGCTCCTCCCATACTGACGCTCACGCCTGCCAGCTTGGTTGGTAACTGTCCGTTGCTGACATAGTCGCTCCAGATCGCAGCCGGCCACCCGGTGGGCGCGAAATTCGATCCGTAAATCGAGATATAAGTCCCCGCCGAGGCGCCCAATTGCCCGCCCGCTGCGTTCGATATCCCTGCGATTGCCGGCATAACTGTGGACACGCCGGATTCCGGCGCGGCACGAAGGTCATCCAGGTAATAAACTCCAGGGCTGGCAAGATACACGTACAGCGTTTGCACGCGGGTCAAATCCGGCGTGCCGCCATAGCACTGTAGCTGCGAGGGCTGGAGTTGTATCGTTAAGGTTGTGGTGCTGAACAGCGCCAGCGTCTGCCATGTCGCGTTCTGGCACCAATCGGAATTCGCGCCCGCCTGGAACGCGAAAGCGGAGCTGCCTCCCGCCGAGGTCGTCTCGACGTCCACCGCCAGCGACGGCCAGTTCGAGAGATCGACCGGGTTAGGGAAGCTGACTCCGAACCAACCGCCCGCGGTCACGTTCGCCTCGAGCGACTCACTCCCTTCGGTATGGAACAGTGGGCTGAGCGCAACCGTGCCGGTGACCGGCGGCGTGTTTCCCTGTATAGGGCCCCATCCGTCCGCGCCCGACTCGAACGAGTCGAGCGTCGTCCAGCCCGTCTGGGCGGGATTCACGGTGACAAACAGGTACCCGACATTGGATAACTGGTGGTTGCTGTCCTCGACCGTGTAGGAGCCGGGATCGGCGGTTCCCACGAAGCCGGCTTGCGGCGTGAATTCGATAGTCCCCGCAACTACATTGAACACCCCGCCATTCACGGTCTGCTGGCCTTGCGTATTGGGATCCAGATCGATGCTGGTAGGGTCTATCGTCGCGTTGCTCCCATAAGCAACGTCGTTCGACAATACGTTGAGAGTGGCCGGCTCGCCGAACGGCGTGGTGACCCATTGGTTGCCGGCGACCGGCGGTAACTGTTGCACCGAGTCCGCCGCCATAGTTTGCGCGAAGTCGCTCATCAGCAGCAGCACCGGACTGCCCGCCTCTTCGTCGAATGTGCTCGCCGGTTCCACGGCGGAGCCGGGCAGAACGTCCCAAAACATCGCGCCGCTCCCGCCCCCGTTGAATATCAGGTTCGTCCAATCGTTGTAGATGAATTCTTTCGCGTTGGCGGACAGCAGGCCGAACTCGCCCATGTACAGAGGCTTGCGAAGCGTGTTCGCTTCCTGTAAGTGGTCGGTGATGTAGCTTTCCGTCCAGGATATGTTCTTACCCCAGGAATCCGGGTACAGGTGGAGTCCCACCAGATCGATGTCTGCAACTTGCGAGAAGCCCTGGCTGTCGACGCCATTGGCGCAGTCGGTGAAATAATCGGTCGTGCCGGGTTCGCAAAAAAAGCCTTCGTCGCCGACCGATACCAGGTGATTCGAGTCGATGCTCTTGACGTATTGTGCCGTGTCCGTGATCCAGTTAATGATCGTCTGGTTCGTGCAGCCATTCGGGGACCTGGGCAGTCCGTCGTTTCCGCACTCAGGCTCGTTCGCCAGTTCCCATGCCATGATGGTCGGGTCATTCTTGTAAGCCACGCCTGAGATCGTATTCACGTGATTCAGCACATGGCTGACCCAGTTCTTGTACCATTGGCGGATCGTGGGTTCCGTGTAAAACTGGTCGTGGTATTGCCCTTTGAACCACCTGACGTATGAGTCCATCCCGCCGAAATCATGCCAGTTGTTGGTGAGGGTCATAATGAGCTTCACGTTCAACTGGCCGGCTCTATAGACCGCGTAATCCACGTTATCCAGGCCATAACCCGGGGTGTCATTGTAATTCGGGGTGTCTGTGCCTTGGTTGAAGTACTGCAGAAAAAAGCCGTTTCCGCAGGTAGTCTCGCAAAACACCCACATGCGGACGATTTTCAAATTGCTGCCCGCTATGGTTCCCAGAATCTGGTCCACCGTCTGCTGATTCGAATACATCAAGGGATAAGAATTGGTGCCGCCGAAGCGGAAAAGCTCGCCGTTCAGCGTCAGCGTCCCGTTCGACGATTGCACGAAGTTATTTCCCTGGCCCCACGCCGCGGCAGCCAATCCAGCCACCAACAGCGCGGCCCGCCAAACACGCCTGTCTAGAAACCGAAAAATCGTCCGCATTGTTTTGACCCCCCGCCCGCACACGCAAGACGTGGCGAGCCGCCAGCCATTCGCGCGGGCCCTGGTCCCACCCGGACAAGCCCGGCCGCGCGTTCGAACGACTTGCGTAAGATTTTACTATGCGGCACGCCGGAAAGGATTGCCGGGCGCGGCGGGGGATATCTTCGATCTTGACTCGATCGATCAGGCCAGGATCGAGCGGGACGTTATCCCAAAACGGACAGCCTGAGCGGCGCTCACGCGGCCGGCTCGGGGTGGACTTCGATTTCCTCCGGCTCCACGCCGAGGCGTTCGGGCTCGGGCAGGCGCCCGGTGAAGTGCGCCCAGCCCCAGAACAGCGCGGTTGACGAACTCAGCACACCGGCAATGGCGCCGATGGTGCGCGGGTTCCAGTACTCGCTGGCGATGCCGGCCAGCGCCATCGAAACCAGCATCACCGACCAGGTAACCGATTCCATGGTGGCGAACACGCGGCCGCGCAGCCCGTCGGGCACGATCCGCAGCAGTTGCGACATGTTGAGCACCGAGCTCATCGCCACCCCGGCGCGCGAGAGGGCGATGAAGAACAGCGCCCAGCCGAAGCCGCGCATCTGGCTGAACAGAACGTATGCGCCGCCGTGGACGATGTAGCAGACCACGATGGCGCGCTTGTAATTGGTGAAGCTCAGGCGTCGGCCGAATCCATACCCAAGCGCGCCTCCCGCCAGCAGACCCAGCCCGGCAAAGCTCCAGATGATGCCCAGGCCGGCCGGTCCGCGATTGAAGACGATCTCGCCGAAAACGGTGAACAGAATCTGCGCCGCGCCGCCGCCGGAGGCCCAGCCAACGTTGATCAGCAAAAGCCCCATCACCAGCGGCACGCCGCGCATGTAACGCAGGCCCTCCTTGTACTCGTGCCACGGCCGTACGACTTCGGCCTCGGTGAGGGAGCGCCGCGGCGGATGGAAGCCGCGCCCCGGCAGACGCAAGCGCGAAATGCAAAGCGCGGAAATCAGAAACGAAAGTGCATTGCCCACGAACGCCCAGCGGTAGCCGAACTGCATCACGCTGACGCCGGCGAGGAAGGTGCCGATGGTGAGCGTGGTCCACCCGGTGGTTTGCGTCAGCGAATTGGCGGTGTGCAGTTCCTCTCTGGTGGCGATGGTGGGCAGAATCGAGGAGCGTCCGGCGGTGAAGAAGGGCGACGCCGCCATCAACAGCGCGCTCAACGAATACAGCAGCCACGTGTCGCCGCGGCCGATGGCGAGGATGAAGCCGAGCGCCACCACCCCGCGGATCAGGTCGCTCGCGATCATCGCCTGCTTGCGGTTGAATCGGTCGAGCACCACGCCGGCGGCCGGCCCGATCAGCATGGCCGGAATGGCGCGCGAGAGCATCACCCCGCTCACTACCATCCCGGAGCGCGTGGCCGCCACCGCCAGGCTGAACACGGCGATGTTGTTGAAGTGGTCGCCGATTTCGCTCACCACCTGCCCCACCCACATGTAGCGGTAGTTGCGGTTTCCGCGAAGCAGCGAGAAGAACGCGTTCAACCGGCCGTCTCCTCGCGCACCGTGATGGCGGCTATGTATTCTCGATCGAGCGCGTAGCCGAAGCCCGCCTGGTCGCGAATCTCGATGGTGCCGTGCGCGGTGGTTTCGACCGCCGGATGGATGATATCGCGCTGCCAGTAGCGGCGGCTGGCCGACACGTCGCCGGGCAGCACGAAATTGGGCAGCGTGGCCAGCGCCACGTTGTGCGCGCGGCCGATGCCGGCTTCGAGCATGCCGCCGCACCACACCGGTATGCCCGCGGCCTGCGCCACGTCGTGCAGCCGGCGCGCTTCGCCGAAGCCGCCCACGCGGCCCAGCTTGATGTTGAGAATTTGGCACGCGCGCAGCCGGATGGCTTGCGCGGCGTGGTGCGCGCTGCGAATCGATTCGTCCAGGCAGATCGGCGTCTGCAGGCGCGCCTGCAATTCGGCGTGGTCGATGATGTCGTCGTGGGCCAGCGGCTGCTCGATCATCATCAGGTAGAAATCGTCCAGCTTGCGCAGATGATCGGCGTCGGCCAGCGTGTAAGCGGAGTTGGCGTCGGCCATCAATTTGACGAGTGGAAAACGCTCGCGCACCCGCCCCACCACGTCAACGTCCCAACCCGGCTTGATCTTCATCTTGATGCGTTGATACCCGGCGGCCAGCTCGCGCTCGATGGTTTCAATCAGCTCCTCGACCGAATCCTGGATGCTGATCGAAACTCCGCAGGGGATTTCGCGCCGCGCGCCGCCGCCGATCTTTTTCCAGAGCGGTACGCCTTCCATCCGCGCGGCCAGGTCCCACACCGCGGTTTCCAGGCCGCCCTTGGCCATGTTGTGGCCGCGGATGTGGGCGGTCAGCGGGTAAACTGCCTCCGGCCCGTCGAGCTCGCGGCCCAGCACCCGCGGCGCGGCGTAGTCGCGCAGAATCCGCCAGGCCGATTCGGTCCATTCCTCGTTGTAGAACGGGTTCTCGCCCGCCGTCACTTCGCCCCAGCCGGAAAGGCCGCCGGCCTGCGCTGCGACCAGGATGATGTGGCGCTCGTAGGTGCGGCCAAAACTGGTTTCGAAGAAGTGCACCAGCGGCATCCGGATCTGCCGCAGGGTGACGCGCTCGATCTTCATTGCCACGGCTCCAGCAGGTAGGTTCCGGCGGCCGGACCGCGTTCGAAGCCGGTCACCGCCAGGCCGCGCGCGAAAGCGTCTTGAAACCGCGCCGCGTTGGTTTCTTGAATTTCGCGGGCTTGGGCCGCGTCCACGCTGCGAATCAGCGCGATATCGGCGGGAAACGAAATGCGTTCGGCGGCATGGACCGGCGGCCGCTCACCCGCCAGAATTCCCCGCACGCGCGGCGAATCCACCCACCATTCGGCCGTGCAGCGATCCGTCGGCAGACCGCCGTGCAGCGGGCTGGCCGTGATGCCATACTGATTCTCCGCGTAGCGGCGCACGATAGCGCCCAGGCGTTCCATGTTGAAAAATGCGTTCTTCAACTCCAGCGGATCGAAGGTCCATTCGATCAACCCGATGCCGCGGGCAAGCGCGTCCTCCCTCTGCCGCAGCTTCAGCCGGCGGCCGATGCCGCAATCGCGGTACTCCGGCAGCACCCCCAACATGTGGCTGTGCAGATACGGCGTCGGGCCCGGTTTGACGCCGGGGATGGCGAAGCAGAAAGCGATCGGGCGTTCACCATCGTAAGCGCCGAAAATATGGCCGCCCACTTTGTCGAGCACCACCAGAAATCGCATCGGCAGCAGGTCGATCGGCTCGAAGCCCCAGATGTTTTTCTGCAACTCGACCACGCCGGCGAATTGGGCAATCTCGCGCAGCAGCCGGATCTCGATCACCGCTTGGCTTCCTGCCACAGCGCCTCCATTTCCTCGATCGTCGCATCGGCCGGCTTCTTGCCGCGCTCGGCCAGCTTGCCTTCGATGTAGCCGAAGCGCTGGCGGAACTTGGCATTCGTCGCGCGCAGCGCCTGCTCGGGATCCACCTTGACGAACCGCGCCAGGTTGACTAGCACGAACAGCAGGTCGCCCAGCTCGTTTTCCAGTTCGGCGGCCGATCCGCCGCGGCGCGCTTCGGCGAATTCGCGGAGCTCCTCCTCCAGCTTGTCGAGCACCTGCTCGGGGCTCTCCCAATCGAAGCCCACTTGCGCCGCCCGCGACGTAATCTGCTGCGCCTCCACCAGCGCCGGCAGAATGCGCGGTACGCCGGCCAGCAGGCTTTCCCGCTCGCGGCCTTGCGCGGCCTTTTCGGCGGCCTTCACCTCGCTCCAGATCCGCTTCACGTCGCCCGCCGTCTCGGCCGATTCCTCGCCGAAGATGTGCGGATGGCGGCGCAGCAGCTTCCGGTTGATCGCCTCCAGCGCGTCTTCGATGGTGAAGAGTCCCTGTTCGGCGGCCATCTGCGCATAAAAGACCGCCTGCAGCATGTAGTCGCCGAGTTCTTCGGCCAACTCCGGCCAGTCGCGCCGGTCGATGGCGTCCAGCACCTCGTAGGTCTCTTCCAGCGTGTGAGGCTTGATGCTGTCGAAGGTCTGCTCGCGGTCCCATGGGCAGCCGCCCGGCGCGCGCAGGCGGGCCATCAGCTCCACCAGCCGCTCAAACTTTTCGGCGGCGCTCAACGGCCCGCTCCGGCGACGCCCCGGCGGGAGCGCTGGACCGCAACATCAGTGCAAGGGGCTGGCGTCGATAAGCTGAGCATCTCTATGCATTTTATCGTGCGCTCGCCGGTAGATATAAATCACCTACCCGGGCGCGCCTGACTTCGCCGGCAGAATAGCGAAGATAAGACGAAGAGCAGACGGCATGCCTATGCTAACTTTCGACACTGCGGCCAACTATCTTTATAAACTATTGATACGCCATGGTTTTGCCGTTAAGCTGGCTCCGGGTATGACTTCTTTCACTGGAAGTCACCGGTAACATCTGCCATGCCGAAAGCAACCCTCGTCCTCACCACAATTTTCGATCCGGTAATTCTGGATGCCTACCGGCGCAATTTCGAGCGCTACGGCCACCTGGAGGAACTCGACGTAATCGTCATCCCCGACCGGAAAACTCCGCCCGCGGCGTTCGAGACTTGTAGCCGCCTGGCGCGCCAGGGATTGAACGTGGTCTGCCCGGCGCTCGAAGAACAGGAGGCCTTTCTCAAGCGAGTTGGGCTGCCCTCCGGGTTTATCCCTTACAACTTAGACAACCGGCGAAACGTGGGATTCCTCATGGCGTGGGAACGAGGGTCCGATTTCCTCATCTCCATCGATGACGACAACTTCTGCAGCGACGACGAGGATTACTTCGCCGCGCATGCCGGCGTTCTGTTTGGCCGCGAGGCACATCTGATTGCAGGCTCCGACAGCCGCTTCCTGAACATCTGCGACCTTTTGCAGATTAGCGTCCCCTCGGTGTATGCCCGCGGCTATCCGTACTTCGCCCGGCATGAGAGTTCCGCACCCCGAACCCGCGCCGGCGCCGCCGATGTCATGATCAATGCCGGCCTCTGGCTACAGGATCCGGACGTCGACGCCATGACCTGGCTGCAGTTACACCCGACAGTAACTGGCTTCATGAATCAATCCGTGGTGCTGGACGCGGGAACATGGTCGCCGGTGAACTCACAGAATACCGCTGTGCGGAGGGATGTACTGCCAGCTTACTATTTCATCCGGATGGGCTATCCGCTCCATGGCTCTAAGGTGGACCGGTACGGAGATATCTTCTCGGGCTATTTCGCTTTGGCGTGCGCCAAACATCTCGGTGGCTCCGCGCGTTTCGGAACGCCGATCGCCGATCACCGCAGAAACAGCCATAACTATCTCAAGGACGCCGCTGCCGAACTGCCGGCCATTCTCTTGCTTGAAGACATTTTGACCTGGCTGATCGATACTCCGCTTTGCGGCTCGACCGGGTTGGAGGCTTATCTGTCGCTAAGTCACCTTTTGGAAGAAGCGGTGGAGAAGTTCCAGGGACAGGTTTGGACCGATTCATCGCGCGGCTTTGTGCACCAGATGGCCCACCTGATGCGAGTCTGGATCGCGGCCTGCCGCGTGGCCGGCGGTTCGGAAACCACATCCGGCGGAACTGCAACCGTCCAGTCCAGCCGCTCTTCGGCGGACAGTGCCGGCCTGGCTTTAGACATTTTGGCGACGGCAACTTAGCGTCCATGTCAGGCCCCGGCACGTGGTACAACCGAAACGCTCTGAAAATCGCAGTGGCTCTGCTCGTCTGCCTTTTTGCAACCTGGTGTTGGTTGTCGATTCGGGTGACCGGCGGCCAGTACATTTACCCGCTCGACGATACCTATATCGGAATGACGATGGCGAAAAACCTCGCCCGGAACGGCACTTGGGGAATCAATCCAGGTGAGTTCGCTTCCGCCGCTTCAAGCCCGGCTTACTGGCTCGTTTTGGCAGCCTGCTATCGGGTAACCGGCGTCAATGAATGGTGGCCGCTGGCTTTGAGTCTCCTGTCATGCATGCTTGCCCTGGCGTTTGCCGATCGTTTCTTCTTGCGAACTCTGCCGCCGCTTTGGAGAGTCGCCGGCCTCGGGCTGTTGGTGTTACTGGTCCCTCTTCCTGTTATCGCCTTGTTGGGGATGGACCACGCAATCCACATCGCCGCTTCGATCGCTTTTCTGGGGCTGTTCTACCAACGACTGAGTGAGCCTGATAGACCCGTCTGGCCAGTGCTGGCCTTTGCCCCAGTCCTCGTCCTGATCCGATATGAAGGCCTGGCGATGATCGCGGTCTGCGCGGTTCTGTTCGCCGCGAAGCGTCGATTCGGCGCCGCGGCCGCGCTGGTGGCATCGGCCGCTCTGGGTGTGATCGCTTATGGCGCCATCTCTCTGTCGAATGGATGGGGGATCCTCCCGGCAGGGGTCCGTCTCAAAGGCACGCTGGATTCGGTGCCGGCTACTCTGTTTTGGAAGCCGCTGGCGGCGGTGCGCTTCAGTCGCTATTGCCTCGGTCTGGCGGTGGCCTCGGCTCTCACTCTTGTGATTGGATCGAAAGCGCAACGCCCGGTCGCTATCGTCGTCGCTGCCTCGATCCTGCTGCACCTCCAGTTCGGCCAACTCGGCTGGGTCTATCGATACGAGGCATATCTGATCGCTCTCGTTCTAGTGGCGTTGTGTTTCTGCCTTTCGGCCGCGCAGCCGCAAAGGTGGGCCATTGCCGGAGCGGCGCTCGCGGTCGCGCTTCTTTCCACTCGGGCCGTGGCGGCGTTTGCCGACCTGCCAACTCACTCGCGGGCGATCTTTGTCCAGCAGTATCGGACGGCCCGCTTCGTGAAACAGTATTATAGCGGCTCCGCCGTCGTGCTGAATGACATCGGCATGGTCGCATTTATGGCCGACTCCCCCTGCATCGACCTGGTTGGTCTCGGGACGCGGGGAATCTACCAGGCTAAGGTCGAGCGCCGCTACACCACGGATGTCATTCGACAACAGTCCTCTCATGCCAAAATAGCCATCCTATACGACGGTTGGTTCGGAGACGACTGGCAGCATTTGGGAATCAGGATGGGTGGCCCATCTCTGCCTTCGGAATGGATCGCGGTTGGAACCTGGACAACCCCGCCGTGGACCCAGGGATTCCTGGGGAGCAGGACCGTGACTTTCTATGCTGTGGATCCTACGGAAGCGCCGGCGCTGCGGGAGCACCTGAAGGATTTCTCTGTCACGGTCCCGGAGTCGTCCTTCCAATTCAACGACAGGTTGTGAGTATTGACTATAATTCCGTGGTGGTGGGACAGCCGATCGGTTTTTGTCGCCTGTCAAAGGAGTGACCATGAAAATCTCGGTAGTGATGACCGTGTATTCGGAGACCGACCTTCTCCGCGAATCGGTGCGGCAGATTCGGAGTCAGTTACATGAGTGGCCTATCGAAATCCTGATCGTCGTCCATCCCAAGTCGAGCCCGGAGTGCATGGCGCTGTGCGGCGAACTCGGCCGGGAAGCCGACGTCCGTATCATTGTGCAGGGTCCGCGCGCCGGTATAGGTTGGGCCTACCGGGAAGCCATACCTTATGTCACCGGTACTCACGCACTCATCATGTCGAGTGACCTCGAGACCAATCCGGCGGATGCGGCTGCGATCGTGCGTAAGGCCGAAGAGACCGGAGCGGACATCGTGTGCGCCAGCCGTTGGATGCGCGGAGGCGGCTTCTCCGGCTACAACCCGGTTAAGTTGGTTCTGAATTTCGGCTACAACCTGATCTTTCGCGCTCTATACCGCACTTCGATTCATGATATCACCTTCGGCTACAAATTGATCCGCAGCGAGATACTGCGCCAGGTCAACTGGCAATACGGTACCCACGAGTTTTGCGCCGAGCTGATTCTGCGTCCGTTGCGTCTCGGCTACAAGGCCAGCGAAATCCCCACCCGTTGGGTCAAGCGGCCGGCGGGCGATTCGAAGATGACCTTCATGCGAAACTTTCGCTTTGTCTCCGCCGCGTGGCATATCTTCTTTACGCCGAAGGCCGACAATCTGCTTCCTTCCACCGGACGCGGCTAACTCGGAACCACGGCGCCGCCACGCCCGTCGCGATCGGTTCAGTCCGCTGCGGAGCCAATCGCGAGATCCAGGCCGGCTGCGTCGGCGAACGCCCGGAAATCCCGGTCTCGCGTAAGCAAAGGAATCCCATGGTCGATACAACTCTGGGCGATCAGGGCGTCGCCGAGGCGCGCCTTGCGTCGCTTTGCCAATACCTTCGCTCGCAACTCGCCTGCCCGTCGCCAATAGCCAGGCCTGACGTCGACCAGCGGCAGTCCCGCAAGAGTCTCTGCAACCTCGGAAGAGAGCTTCGGGTCGCTCAGCACTTCGGTGAGCACCACCGGCACCATCAGAACCTGCCGGTCCTCGAGCGCCCGATCGAGCAAGTCCGCATCCTCGCCGCCATCTCCTTCGAGGAAGGCGATCCAGGTGCTGGTGTCGACCGCAATCACCGGTCGGCCTTCAGGTCGGCCAGCGTGCGCGTGAAGCGAACCTTGCCCCGGAGTTGGCGTAGCCGCGCGTAAGCCTGCGATGCCGCAACCAACTGCAGGCCCGTTCGAACGGTTTGCGTGACGCCGCTGCCGGTGGCCCGTTGCGCCTTCTCGAGAAGATCCGGCGGCACCTCGACGGTGATCTTGCGCGCTGTCTCCATGCTGCCTCAATATACCATACCCGGTACCAGCCTCGAATATGGCCTTGCTCTACACACTAACTTACACTCAAAACCGAAAGCGCCTGCGGCTATACTACCTGTGAGGTGATCATGCAGTATCTGATAGGCGCACTAATCGGATTCACCGCATGGCTTTTGCTGCGGTTTCTGGTGATGGGCCTGTACACCGTGGATCAGAACGAGCGCGCGGTCAAGACCAGCTTTGGGCGGGCCGTGCGGGTTGCCGGAGGCAAGACCACGCTCGACGATCCTATTTCGGAGTTTCTCCTGCCCGAGGAACGTCCCCGCTACACTTACCCGCAGGTCCGCGTGGTTCCACCCGGCGGGCCTTACTTCAAAATGCCCTGGGAGAAGATTCGCAAGGTTTCCATCGCCACCATGACCATCAACATGGCGATTGACCTGGAGGACCCCTCGGCCAACGATGGGGGCACCCGCCTGGAAGCCGTCACCAAGGACCAGCTCAATACCGGCTTGACCGGGCAGATCCGCTACCGCGTCAGCGAGGCCAACCTGTACGCGTTCCTGTTCGGCATCAAGAAGCCGTTTGTCCACGTGCTGGCGTACTTTGTTTCCGTGCTGCGCCAGCGGATTGCGAATTTCGAGGCGAAGGCGGCCCCGTTGACCGCCGGCGCAACCGCGGATGGCGCAGCGCCGCTGGCCGGCAGCGAAATGGTCGGCGTCTCGATCAACGACCTGCGCAAGAATCTTCGCGACCTGAACGAATACATGGACAACGAATGCCGCGCCACGCCGGCCCGTTACGGCGTCATCTTCGACGCTTCCCTGATTACCGGCATCGACCCGCCGCCCGACGTGGAATCGGCGCTGGCCGCCATCAACACCGCCCACAACCAGGTGTCCAGCGACATCAGCCTGGCGCAAGCGGGCGCCGATCAGCGGGTGGTGCAATCCAGACGCGCCGTGGAAATCGAAACTCTGCGCGCGCAGGCCGAGGTGGAACCGGTCAAATCTCTGGCCGCGGAACTCTCCGAGCTGTACAAGGGCGGCCCCAACGTCCTGGGCGCTTACTTGAGAAACGTGCGGCTGGCGCTGTTCGATAAGGCCCAGCAAATCTATCTGGAGGCTGGAAAGTAATGGACTCGCCTATGGTTGGACTGCTCGTCGCCGCGCTGGCTGCCTTCTTCGGCCTCTTCATCGCCGAGCCCGTGCTGTTGGGCTTGTGCCGCCTGTTCGGCCTCTACGCCATCGTGCAGGAGCGCACCTGCCGCGTCTACGTGCTCTTCGGCAAAGTTATCGGTGTGCTCAATGAGCCGGGCCTGCACTTTCTGCCCGGCAAGCTGGGCTCTGCGGCGTTCTTCATCAATATCCTCGGCTCCTGCTACGTCCTCGATCTTCGCCTCGACCAGGAGTACCTGCGCAGCCAGCCGGTGAATTCCGAGGAAGGCGCGCCGATGGGAATCGGAATCTGGTATGAGATGATGATCAGCGACCCGCTGGGGTACCTGTTCAAGAACACCGATCCGCGCGGCTCGCTGCGCGCCAACGTCAGCAATGCCACGGTTCGCTGCTTGAGCAACATGCCGCTGGCCGAGATGCTGCAGACGCGCCACAACATGAGTCAGACCGTGCGCGCCGAAGTGACCAGCAAGTCCACTGAGTGGGGATACCAGCTTGGCTCGGTTTACATCCGCAAGGTGCATTTCCGCGACGCCGGCATGATCAAGCAAATCGAGGAGAAGGTGGTCAATCGTCTGCGCCAGGTGACGTCCGCCATCAAGCAGGCCGGCGCCAACCAGGTGAGCGTGATCACCAGTTCGGCCGAGCGCGAGGCGGCCATCGAATTCGCCAAGGCGGCCGCCATCCGTCCCGCTACCCTGGGGCAGGCCTTCCAGGAGATTTCGAAAGAGCCGGCCGTCGCCGACGTATTGTTCGAAGTGCTCGAGACGCAGCGCATGCTGGCCTCCAGCGCGCGCATCGCCCTGCTTCCGGGCGGCCCGCACGCCAGAATGCTGGCCAACCTGATGGCGGCCGAAAGCGGCGGGCTCCATTTCGCTCTGCCCGCCAAGCCGGCGGCGCCCGCGCATACGTAGCAACGCAAAGGTGGGACGGGCGAATCGCTTTGTGTCGTCTGTCCAGGTGTCGCCCCTTCGCGAGGCCGCGCCGGAACTCGCCCGCTCTTGCGCGTGTTACGCTGAAATTTCCCTATGAGCAGCATTGTCATCACCCTGCCCGACGGCAGCCGGCGGCCCGTCGAAGCCGGTACGCGCCCCATCGACGTCGCCCAGTCCATCAGCCCGCGGCTGGCCGATGCCGCCATCGCCGCCAAGATCAACGGCGACCTGGTCGACCTCACCCGCCCCATCGACAAGGACGCCAACCTGCAGATCCTCACCGCCAAGGACCCCGAGTCGCTGGTCATCTACCGCCATTCCACCGCCCACCTGCTGGCCGCGGCGGTGCTCGAACTGTACCCGGAAACCAAGCTCGGCATCGGACCGCCCATCGACAATGGCTTCTACTACGACTTCGACCGCGCCGTTCCGTTCACCCCCGAGGACCTCGAAAAAATCGAAAAGAAAATGTGGGAGATCCAGGCGCGCCACGTGCCCTATGAGCGCGTTTACACCCGCAAGGAAGACGGCCTCAAGAAATATGCCGACGCCTGGATGAAGTGCGAGCTGATCGACGAGCGCGCCGACGAGATCTTCAGCGAATACACGCTGGGGCCGCATTTCATCGATTTCTGCCGCGGCCCGCACCTGCCCGATACCTCCAGGATCAAGGCCTTCAAACTGCTCTCCATCGCCGGCGCTTACTGGAAGGGCAGCGAGCATAACAAGCAGTTGCAGCGAATTTACGGCACGGCTTTTTTTACCGCCAAAGAGCTCGAGGCGCATCTCAAGCAGATCGAGGAAGCCAAGAAGCGCGACCACCGCAAGCTGGGCAAGGACCTCGACCTGTTCAGCATTCAGGAGCTGGCCGGGCCGGGGCTGATCTTCTTCCATCCCAAGGGCGGCATCATCCGCAAGCAGCTCGAGGACTGGATGCGCGACCAATACCTGCGGCGCGGCTACTCGCTGGTGTACACGCCGCACGTGGCGCGATTCGATCTCTGGAAGACTTCCGGCCACGCCAATTTTTACGCCGCCAACATGTTCACCCGCATGGAGCTGGACGACGCCGAATATCAGCTCAAGCCGATGAACTGCCCCTTCCACATCCTGATTTACAAGGATAAGCAGCACAGCTACCGCGATCTGCCGGTGCGCCTGGGCGAGCTGGGCACGGTCTACCGCTATGAGCGCTCCGGCGTGCTCAATGGCCTGTTCCGCGTGCGCGGCTTTACCCAGGATGACGCGCACATCTTCTGCACGCCCGAGCAGATCGAAGATGAAATCGTCAACTGCCTGCAGTTCGCCGTCGATACGCTCACCACGTTCAGCTTCGACAAATATGAAGCCGAGCTTTCCACCTGGGACAACGGCGCGAGCGGCAAGTACGACGGCACGCCCGAGCAGTGGAAGGTCGGCGAAAACGCCCTCCAGCAAGCCACCGAGCGGCTCAACATCAAAGTGAAAGTGATGCCCGACGAAGCGGCATTCTACGGGCCGAAGATCGACGTCAAGCTGGTGGATGCGATCGGCCGCCCGTGGCAGCTCTCCACCGTGCAGTTCGATTTCACCCTGCCGCGCCGCTTCGAGCTCGAGTATATCGCCGAAGACGGCAAGGCGCATCAGCCGCTGATGGTGCACCGCGCGCTGTATGGCTCCATCGAGCGCTTTTTCGGCATCCTCATCGAGCATTACGCCGGCGCGTTTCCGGTGTGGCTGTCGCCCATTCAGGCCATCGTGCTGCCCATCACCGACCGCCAGACCGAATACGCCCGCGCCATCGCCAGGCAGCTCGATGACGCCGGCATTCGCGTCACCGTGGACGAGCGCAGCGAAAAGGTGAACCTCAAAATCCGCGACGCGCAGATGCAGAAAATTCCCTACATGCTGGTCGTCGGCGACCGCGAACAGCAGAACGGCTGCGTGGCCGTCCGCCAGCGCAAACACGGCGACCTGGGCGCCAAACCCGTGGCCGACTGCATCGCCACCATCCGCGCTCTGATCGACAGCAAGTCCGTGGCCGACTAGGCTAGGGGCGCAGCCTTTGTGGCCCGTACCCCCTACCAGCTCTCCACCGGCTTCCGCTGCGCTTCGCCGTAGAGCCAATCTCTCAACCGCAGGTACCGCTCGGCGCCGGTCGGGTGTGGGCTCGCGCTGGACCCGCCACTCCACTTGAGCGCCTCCCAACGCCGGCGTAGCGCCTCCGGTCCGGCCACTGCCGCATCCATCCGGCTCGCCAGCGCCATATCCTGCACGGCGTTGCGGCGGATGATGGCGCGCACGGTGTCAGGCGACGGGTAGGTGCGTCCCTGGTAATCGGACAGCACGCCCAGCGCAACCGCGTCGGCGCCGCTTGAAACCGGCGGCAGTAGCACCGCTTCGGTCGCCACACGCAGATCGGGAACGCGCGGCGCAATCACCCGCACCTCCATCGGCCGCACCACCCAAGTGCCCACTTTCAACTGCACCTCCAGCCGGAACCGCGCGACATCCGCGTCGGGCGGTATCCACAAGTCCAGCAGGTAGGCGCGCGTGGTTTGCCCGTCGACGCCATCGGCCGGGTCGGGTATCGCGCCGAAATCGGGCAGGCGCGTCAGTTCGGTCAGCCGGTCGGGCGCCCAGCCCGCCGCCGTCTTCTCGAAATGCTCTTTGTACAACGCGACCCGGCACGCGTTGAGCGGATTGGTCACCACGTACAGGAGGTACGTGGTCGCAGGCGGGGCGGTGATCACCACGTGGAACGAAGCCCACGCATTGCGCGCCACCGCCGGTGAGAGAATCTCGCGTGGCCCCACGCCGCGGTCGGCCGGTACGATTTCGCCGAACGGATCCACCCTTGAAAACTCCGAGTAGATATCGACGCTCTGGCCGGCGAGTGCGCCCGCCATCGCCAGCAGCAGCACCGGAAGGCGCAGGAAAAACAGTTGGCAGGCGGAAGCGCCTGCCCCACTCTTCGCCACCAAAGTGGGACAGGCGCTTCCGCCTGTCAACCGCGCGCCCACGCCTCAGCGCTCCGCGCTCTTGTGCCGGGTTTCGTAAGCGGCGATCACTTCGCTGGTGATATCCGTCGCGTTCTCGGCATAGAGCAGCGGCGCCTGCGACGTGCTGGTGTCGAACACCATCGCGTAGCCCGTGCTGGTGGCGAACTCGACGATCGCCGCTACCATCTTCTTGCCGAGTCCGCCCAGCGTCTTCTTCTGCGCCTTGTCCAGATCCGTGTCGGCCTGGTCGATCTTGGCGTTCAGCACCACGGTCGCGTCGTCGACTTCCTTCTGAAGCTTTTGGCGGTCCCCGTCGCTCAGTTTTCCCTCATCCAGCCGGCTCTGCTTTTGTGCGATGGCCTTCTGGTCCTCATCGAGCGCCGCCTTGCGCGGCCCGAATTCGGCGTCCAGCGCCTTGGCTGCGTTCTGCCCGTCGGTGGTGGCCAGGATGGCGTCCTGAATGTTCACCAGCGCCACTCGCGGAGGGCGCGCCGGTTGCGCCGCCGCCACTATCACCGCCAGCATACCCAGAATCAAAGCTCGATGTGCTTTCACTCCTGCCCTCCGTTCGGGATCTTAACACGGCCGCGCAACGCCAAGTGGGACAGACCTTCGCCTTTCGTGGTCTGTCATCTCTCGCCAAGGCACGACACCTTGACAGACGACAAAAACCGATCGTCCGTCCCGCCCTCAGCGCAGATTGAACTTCTTCATCTTGTAGCGCAGGGTGTCCCGCGTCACGCGCAACAGGCGAGCGGCCTGCGTCTGGTTGCCGTTGGTTTTTTCGAGCGCGCGGGCCAGCAGGCTGCGCTCGTTGTCTTCGAGCGAGAGGCCGTCGCTGACCGTCTCGGTGGCCGCGGCGGCCGGCAGCGCCGTTCCCTGTTCGGAGTGCGCCACGCTGATGGGTAAGCTCGGCGCCGTGATGAGCGCCGATTCTTCCAGAATCATGGCCCGCTCGATCGCATTGCGCAATTCGCGCACGTTGCCCGGCCAGTCGTGAGACAGCAGCAGCCTGGTGGCGCCGTCGCTCACCCCTTCGATGCTGCGCTTGAACTTGTGGTTGTAGTGGTCGATGAAGAAATTCGCCAGCGGCAGAATGTCGTCCAGGCGCTCCCGCAACGGCGGGATAGTGATCTGGATCACGTTGAGGCGGAAGTACAAGTCCTGCCGGAAGGCGCCTTCCTTGACGGCCTCGCGCAGGTTCTTGTTGGTGGCCGCCACCACCCGCAAATCCAGGTTGATGTCCTTCAGCCCGCCCAGCCGGCGGAAAGTCTGCTCCTCCAGCACGCGCAATAGCTTGGCCTGCAGCACCAGCGGAATCTCGCCGATCTCGTCCAGGAACAGGGTCCCCTTGTCGGCCAGCTCGAAGATGCCGCGTTTCTGCGCCCGCGCGTCGGTGAAGGCGCCTTTTTCGTAGCCGAACAGTTCGCTTTCCAGCAGCGAATCCGGAATCGCCGCGCAGTTGATCGCGATAAACGGCTCGGCCTGGCGCAGGCTCTGATAGTGGAGCGTTTTGGCGATCAGGTCCTTGCCGGTTCCGTTTTCCCCATCCAGCAGGATGGTGGTGGCTTCGCTGGCCGCCACCCGGCGCACGAAATTCACCACTTCCCGCATCGGCCCCGATTCGGCGATCACCTCCCGCCGCTGGGGCGCTGTCTCGTCGGTGATGTCCTTGATAGTAGCCACCACCCCGGCGAGCTGGGCGTGCTCGTCGAACATCTGCGTGGTGTGCATCACCACCAGGCGCTCCCGGCCGTTATCGGTATGCAGACGCACCGTGCAGGAAGGCGCGTTGGGCGCCTGGTTCAAACCCACCAGCACACCGCAACCCGGCTCGCAAACCGGACACTTGAAGATCTCCTGGCAGTGTTTGCCCAGCATCTCGTCGGCGGAGATTCCAAACAGCTTTTCCGCCGCCCGGTTGACCCCCGTCACCCGGAACTCCGGGTCATATAGGACAAGGGCATCCGAAAGCTGGTCAAAAACCGACTCCAGAACGCCAACCCTCTGCCATGCAGGTGTGAGCTTCGACATTACGTTAGAATTTGACCTCAGTATAGCAGGCCCGTTGGGGCACTACGCCCAACCGCCAGCCCGGCAAACGGGGGAATTGCCCCGTCTGCCGCCGCGCCTGGACGCTAACACCCTCGGAAAACAGGGGTTTGGCGGTGGTTATGCAATTGCAAACTTGCCCCGTGGAGGCATCATGTCCCATTTGAAAGTGATTGTGCCCGCTGCCATTCTGCTGGGCGGTTTCCTGCTGTCGACGTCGGCCTCGTTCGGCAAACAGGAATATATGAAGGCCACCAAGAAGGCATGCACCTATTGCCATCTCAAGGTGTCCAGCGATAAAGACGAAATGAACAAGAACCTGACCGCCGCGGGCAAGTACTATCACGAACACAAGAGCCTGGATGGCTTTCAGGAAGCGAAGTAGCCCTCGGGGGTGGAGGCGTGGAGTCCGCCGTGTTGCACATAGTTCAGCTCGCGCTTGCCGACGGCGCATACCGGGCCGCCCTTCGCGAAGCACTGTGCCGCAGTTGCGCGTGGCGTGTCGAATCGGTTGCCAGGCCGGATCCTGCCCAGGATGGCGTTCTGGTTCTCGACGAAGCCGCCTTCGAGCATCTGCGCCTCCCCCTGTCCCGCCCGGAGCGGATCGTGCTGATTACCCGCCAGGATCCGCAACTGCTGGCCCAGGCCTGGGATGCCGGCCTGGTTTCGGTGCTTTCCCAGCACGATCCTATGAGTACTGTGTTACTGGCCATCATGGCCGCTGCACTGCGTGTTGCAAATCCCTGCAAACCCGACGTCGCAGGCGATATTTCCCCCATCTCAGAGTCCAATTCTGCGCCAATAGCCCCACAACATGGCCATTCTCCCGGCAGACGTTGCAAAATTCAATAACTTAGATCCGGTTACGTAGTGGACTTTTGCGTGCATTGCCCAATCTGTCCGCGGAAGGAACTCGTTTGGCGTGTTGCGTGTTCAGGTAGAATGGGATTGCAAGATCCGGAACCAGGTTGGCAGAGGCCCCAGCAGCATGAGCGCAATCATACCGGCATATGAAAAGTCGGGCGCGCCGTTCGGGGAGCGCCCCATCTTCACCAATTCCACAACGCAGACGACGAGGAGGTATCCATGAGTCCATATATTCCGTTTGTAGTGCTCTGGTGCGTGCTGGCCGTGACGGTCATCGGCTTGATCGTCTACCGCAGGATTGTAGCGGTGGGCGAAGACGACATGATCCACATCGGCGATACGGCCGGAGCGGTCACATCTCAGCAAGTGACCGTCGCCCAGAAACTCGACCAGATCGACAAGTGGGGCAAAATGCTGACCGTGGTCACCGTAGCATACGGCGTTGCCCTGGCCGCGATTTACGTGTATCAAAGCTGGGTGTCGGGGGTCTAACGGCGGAATGCGGCGGGCGATTCCTCGGGTTGGCGCCAGGCCGGGAATTGCCCTGCTGGCTTTAACTTTCTGGGCTGCCGGCGGTGGTTGGGCGGCGGCAGCGGCGCCCGACTGCGGCGGTTGTCACGACCAGGCGCAGAAGCTGGCCAAGAGCGCCCACGCCGGATTGACGTGCGACTCATGTCACGAGTCGCACGACACGTATCCGCACCAGGCGGGCATTCCCAAGCCGCAGTGTGCCGCTTGCCACGCCGATCAGGCCGGCGACTACGAAAGCGGCGTCCACGGCCAGGCGCGCAAGCACGGCAACGAGTCCGCGCCCGATTGCGGCCTTTGCCACGGCAGCGCCCATGAGTTGCTGTCGCCCAGCTCGCAGGCCTTCCGGATGGCGGTTCCCGACACTTGCGGCATGTGCCACGCCGCAGTGGCCGAACAATACCGCGCCAGCGTTCACGGCCAAGCCCTGGCCAGGGGCATCACGCAAGCCCCGCTCTGCACCGATTGCCACGGCGAGCACAAGATCATCAAGCCGAGTAACGCGGCTTCGCCGGTGAACGCCGCCAACATCCGTGAAACCTGCGGCAGTTGCCATGGCGACGTCCGGCTCAGCCGCAAGTTCGGCATGCCCGCGGACCGCCTGGTAAGCTTCGATGCTTCCTACCACGGACTGGCCGCCAAGGAAGGCGTGCAGACCGTAGCCAACTGCGCCAGTTGCCACGGCGTCCACAACATTCTGGCTTCTTCCGACCCGAATTCCACCATCAACCCCAAGAACCTGCCCAAAACCTGCGGCCAATGCCATCCCGGCGCCGGGCGGCGATTCGCCATCGGCCAGGTGCACGTGGCGGACGGCGCCAGCGAGCCGCCGGTACTGGCTTTCATCCGCCAGTTCTACCTGCTGCTGATCCCGGTGACCATCGGGCTGATGCTGCTGCACAATGGCGGCGATTGGATTCGCAAACTGGTCCGCGCGCGGTTCCGCCCCGGCGCGCCGCAGTTCGCCAGCCGCGCTCCGGCCGGGCTCCGCATGCTGCCCTTCGAGCGCGTCCAGCACGCCCTGCTGGCGCTCTCCTTTATGACCCTGGTGTGGACCGGCTTCGCTCTCAAGTACCCGGACCAGTGGTGGGCGCGCCCGTTGCTTCTCCTCGAGGTCCGGCACGACATGCGGAGCCTCATCCATCGCGTGGCGGCGTCGGTTTTTATCGCCGTCAGCCTCACTCACCTGGTGTCGCTCATCGTCAGCCGGAAACTGCGCGAGCACTGGAAGCAAATGATTCCCAAGGTGCGCGACGCGCGCGAAGCCAGCGGCAACTTCGCCTACAACCTGGGCCTGGGTGAAGCTCCGCCGCCGCGTTCGCCGCACAGCTATATCGAAAAGGCCGAGTATTGGGCGGTGATCTGGGGCGCTGCCATCATGACCTTGAGCGGCACCATGCTGTGGGCTAACTCGCTGGCCCTCCGTCTGCTTCCCAAGCTTTGGCTGGATGTGGCGACCTCGATTCATTTCTACGAAGCCGTGCTGGCCGCGCTGGCCATCGTGGTGTGGCACTTCTACTCCATCATCTTCGACCCGGACGTCTATCCTCTCAACACCGCCTTTCTGACAGGCTATATTGTGAAGAAGGACGATCCTCACAACGCGCCCGAAGCGCACCGGCATGACGCGCACGAGCGGGAAGCTCCAGGAGACTGACACCCGACATGACGCCTAACCAACCGAACCGCCGGCTCGGCGGCTGGCTGTCCCCGGTCATTCATTTGTCGAGTAACTGGATCAGCCTGACCGGCGTGATCCTGGTCACCACCGCCACCGTGTTCTGGCTTTTCCTGCTGCCCACCACGCTGCGCGGCGGAGTGGCAAGCCCATACTTTGGCATTCTGGCCTTCCTGGTGCTGCCGGCGCCATTTTTCGCCGGCCTGGTTCTCATCCCGCTCGGCATGTGGCACAAGCGGAAACGGGAAAGGCACGCTGGCATCTATCCGCCGGATTTTCCGCGGCCCGAGTGGCGCAACCCGGAATTGCGCAAGCTGGTCTACTTCATCCTCGTCACCACCGTCGCTAACATGGCCATCGCCAGCCAGCTCAGCTACGGCGCCGTGAACTACATGGATTCGGTCACCTTCTGCGGCGAGACCTGCCACACCGTGATGCAGCCCGAATACACCGCGTATCAAGGCTCACCGCACTCCAGGGTCGAGTGTGTCAAGTGTCACATCGGGCCCGGCGCGTCCTGGTTCGTGCGCAGCAAGCTCTCCGGCGTGGGCCAGGTCTTCGCGGTGACCTTCAACACTTACCCGCGGCCGATCCCGGTTCCGGTCCACAACCTGCGCCCCGCCCGCGAGACTTGCGAGCAGTGCCACTGGCCGCAGAAGTACAGCACGGACCGCATCGACGTAATCCCCCATTTTGCCGACGACGAGGCCAACACCGCCACCAAAGACGTGCTGCTGGTGAAGATCGGCGGCGGCAACCACGGCATCGGCATTCACGGCACGCACCTCGGGCCGGGCGTCGTCATCCGCTATAGGCACTCCGACGAAGCGCGCCAGACCATCCCCTGGGTGGAGTATGACGATAACGGCCGCAAGACCGTTTACGCAGCCGCTGGCGCCAAACCGGACGGCGCCGGACTGACCGAGCGCGAAATGGATTGCATCGACTGCCACGACCGCCCCTCGCACGCTTTCGACCTGCCGGAGCGCGCGCTCGATAAGGCCATGGCGGCCGGCCTGGTATCGCCCGCGCTGCCTTTTGCGCGGAAGCAGGCTCTCGAAATTCTGAAGCTGAACTACCAGAGCCGCGACGAAGCCGCCAACCGGATTCCGGCTGCGTTCGAGCAGTATTACCGGCAAAGCTATCCGGGCGTGTGGTCCACCCGGCAGTCCGAGATTGCCGCTTCCGCCAAACAGGTGCTGGCGATTTACAATCGCAATATCTTCCCCGACATGAAGGTCACCTGGGGCAAGTATCCGGTCAACATCGGCCACACCGATTTCCCCGGTTGTTTCCGCTGTCACGATGGAAGCCACAACGCGCCGAACGGCCAGAGCATCACGCAGGATTGCAACGCCTGTCACAACCTGCTGGCGATGGACGAAGCGAACCCCAAGGTGCTGACCGACCTCGGTATCGCCGAAGCCAAGGC
>Ga0181518_10001128_pt1 | contig 27958 bp, 26 predicted proteins | sample PEATcosm2014_Bin_28_FD_119751 | JGI IMG/M metagenome (GOLD analysis project Ga0181518, IMG submission 119751) | Peatland microbial communities from MTU Mesocosm Facility, Houghton, MI, USA - PEATcosm2014_Bin01_60_metaG | ecosystem: Environmental > Terrestrial > Soil > Wetlands > Peat | place...
AATAACACGATTAGCATCCCCGCTTGGTTCGTGGTATTGTCCTCGTCAAGCCGGGTGAATCGGACACCTTGCAGTGGAAAGCGGGTTGCCGCCGGTTTGCTCCGCGCAAACCGTTGCCAATCCGACAGCGGGAGCCGTCTCCCGCGGTTCATACACACCGCCCTCATCACGTATCTATATTAGAACATAAGGCATTTTTGTGAATGGAAAAAAGAAATTCCTGCCTTTGCAAGGGAGACCAGACAGGCTAAGCTGCCCGCTTAATTGATTGATGAATCTTCACGACCTGATTGAGCAAGCGGCTTTCGCCTGGATTAGCCAGGAGAAGGCGAACGCCCAATCATTGCCAGGCCAAATCGCCCGCCACATTGAGAAAACGGAGAAGCTCCGCTTGCCGCAACGGCAGGCAATTGAAATTTACCTTTGGCTCAAGTTCGTCGGGCAGAACCGCCCGCTGGGGGAAATCATTCGCGCAGGCGCTCTGCGAGACCTTATCGGGCGCCCTTCGGCGCTTTGCGGAAACGCGACTGCGGAATTCCTGTTTCGCTTCGCCAAGGAAAACGATCTCAAGAAACTTGCTGAGATGGTCAAAGATGATCCTCTTGGCGAAAGCCAGGATTGGAACCCCTTTCTCAACGCGCTGCTTCACGATTTCAACTATCCGAATTACCTTTTCAGCCTTCCGATGGGCGCCGGCAAGACGTATCTCATGGCCGCTTTCATCTATCTCGATTTGCACTTCGCGCGACTGCAACCCAACGACCCGCGCTTTGCCCGCAACTTCGTCGTGTTCGCGCCGCAGGCTTCCAAAACGGCCATCCTGCCGTCCCTGCAAACCATTCGGAACTTTGACCCTTCCTGGGTGCTGCCGCCGAATGACGCTGCCGAACTTCGTCGGGTGGTTCACTTCGAGGTTCTCGACAGCTTGAGTTCCAAGCGCCGCGACAAGCTCCACGGCAACAACCCAAATCTCGAAAAAGTCAACCGCCTGACGCAGACCCGCGACTTCGGCCTCGTCTTCATCACCAATGCCGAGAAAGTCGTGATGGAAAAATTCTCGCCGGAAGACCAGCAGATTGCCAACCCGGCCAGCCTTTTTTACGACGAGAAAAAAGCTTCCGAAGTCGTGAAGACCAACGCCCTGCGGGAAAGACTTTCACAAATTCCGCGCATTTCCGTCATCCTCGACGAAGCGCATCACTTCTTCACCAGTTCAGGCGCTGATGAGAAGAAGTTGAAGCTCGCCGTGGACGTGCTCAACCAGCACGGCCATGTCTGCGCGGTCCTGGGCTTCTCCGGCACGCCGTATCTTCGCCACCATGTCCCGCTCGCCGGATCGAAGGTGAAGCTGTCACAAGTCCAGCTCATCACTTATCATTACTCGCTCGCCGACGGCATCGGAAGGTTCCTCAAGGTCCCGCGCGTCACGGGCATGAATGTCGCCCCCAACAAATTCGTCAGCGATGCATTGACAAACTTCTTTAAGGATTACGACCGCATCTATCCGACCGGAACCGAAAGCAAAATCGCCTTTTACTGTCCGAATATCGAAAAGTTGAACACGGAAATTCTTCCCGAAGTGCGCGCCTGGTACGCGGCCCATCGCGCCGGGCGGGAGGACACGGAGATATTCCGCTTCTATCGCGGCGTGAAAAAGTCGCAAAAGGCATGGGCCCTTCCAAAGGACTGCGACGCCATTTTCAACAATCTGGACCAGCCGCACATTAAGAAGCGTGTTATCCTGCTTGTCGCAATCGGAACGGAAGGCTGGGATTGCAAGAGCCTTACGGCCGTCGCACTGCCCCGCCGCGAGACCACGAAAAACTTTGTCCTGCAAACCACTTGCCGCTGTTTGCGCGAAGTCGTCTCCGCTAGGGACGAAAGTGCGCTGATTGCCCTGGGCGAAGGCAACTACGAAACGCTCGACAAGGAATTGAAGGAAAACTACGCCCTCTCCATCGCCGACCTGCGCGTTCACGCGGAGCAGACCATCAACCTCCTTGTCCGCAAACCAAAGCTCGGCAAGCTCCGCTTCAAGAACGTGCGCCGGCGCTATTCCATCGTCCGCGAGGAACGCGACCGAAACGTGGCCGCGCAACTTGGAAGCTTTGACTTTGGGCTTTTCAAAGAGCATTACCCGTTCACGCCGACCGCGACGGAAGCCACCGTGGGCCAACGCGGTCTGGCCAACGCGGTCACGCACATTCTCGCCGCTGAATCCGCCCGCCACCTCCTGGCCTACGCCGATTTTCTTGCCGCCCTCGCCCGCGCCACCTGGGGACGATTCTCGGAAGCCGATCTCGTGAACGAGCACGATGCTGTGTTGCGCGGCATCCATGGGCAGGTGCAGGCGCAACTGGGTTGGCTCGCCTTGCATCCCGCGCTTTCGCTCAATGACGTGGTCGCCTTCGCCGCCATGCTGCTGATGGAAAGAATCCGCGTCACGCACGAGGAAATTGAGGAGGACGTGGGAATTGATTTTTCAGGCGAAGGAAGAATTCGTCAAGGACGTGTTTCTGAAACATAACCCGCACTTCCGTTACAAGTGTTTGGTGGACGAGGACGACAACGATTTTTCCCGGCACCTTGAAACGGTGAAGCAGGAAATCCAAAGTTTATGATTCCGCAACCCTACAAACCACTTCCTTACACGATTACCCCCGCGCGCGGGCAGGCGCTCCTGAATTTCGAAGGCCGCCGCATGCCGGGCCATCTGCCGCTGTTCGAGGTGACGAAGGTGGAGGAAGTCCGCGCCGCCCAAGCGCCCACCGAGCCGCCTGCCGGGCCGAACTTGCTGCTCCATGGCGACTGCCTTTCCGTCTGCGCTTACCTCAAGGCCAACAACATCAAGGTGGACTTGGTCTACATTGACCCGCCGTTCGCCAGCGGCGCGAACTACGCGAAGAAGATTTATCTGCGTAATGGAGGACCGTCCTCGCTCGAAACCGAAGACAGTGCCATCGGCGAGGAGGTCATGTATGGCGACATCTGGCAGAAGGAGGACTATCTCAACTGGCTTTACGAGCGATTGCTCGCCATTCGGGAAGTGTTGAGTGACACCGGTTCGATTTATGTGCATCTGGATTATACCATCGGTCATTACGTCAAGATCTTGCTCGATGAAGTTTTCGGTGAAGAGTCCTTCCAAAACGAGCTGGTCTGGAAACGCACCACGGCGCGGTCAGGAAGCAATTTCTATAATCACATCCACGACGTCATTTACTTTTACACGGTTTCGGAAAGTGCCGCCTGGACCATCCAATACACCGATTATTCGGAAGACATGTTTCCCAATGTGGATGAGGATGGCAAACGCTGGCATGCCAGCCCATTGACCGGGCCGGGTTTGCGTACGGGGTCATCGGGGGCTGCTTGGCGTGGTATCAGCCCTGGCGCCATTGGGAAAGGAAGGCATTGGACAATCCCCGGCTTCATTAAGCATCTGCTCAGCAAAGCGGCGCAGCAGGACAACATTGTAGCTCTGGAGGAACTGGACACGATGGGCCGGATTGTCTGGGGCAAGGACGGAAAAGGGATGCCAAACTTCAAGCAATTCATGGATGACTTGAAAGGCGTTCAGCTCCAGTCCATTTGGATGGACATTGCCGGCGGGGAGAATGGCTATCCGACACAAAAACCCGAAGAGCTTTTGGATCGCGTCATCAATGCGTCCTCCAATGCCGGCATGACCGTCGCCGATTTTTTCAGCGGCAGCGGGACGACGGCCGCAGTGGCCCACAAACTTGGCCGCCGCTTCATCGTCAGCGACGTCGGTTTGAACGCGATTCAGACCACGCGCGACCGTCTCGCCGCCGCAGGCGCATCGTTTGACGTTCTGAAAATTCAGGACGGCATCCGCTTGTTCCGCAATCCGGCGCAGACGATGGCAAAAATTTTCAGCCTGGTGGAAGGATTTAAGAAACGCGATGAATTGGAACTCGGTGACTTTTGGGATGGCGGGCTGCCCGGTCCGTCCGGGCGTTATATCCCGCTCAAGTTCGTGGGCCTGCACGAACGCCTCACGCCGGAGTTGTTGGACGTTTATCTGGAGGAAATCTACCAACTCGAAAGCGACGACCGCGCCGAAGGCGTCCGCATCCTCTACGCGCACCGCGATCTGGCGGTGGATCAGGCGTATGTCAACAAGCGCCTGCGGGCGAGCGGCAAGACGCAACTCAAAGTCGAATTGGTGAGCCTCAACGAGCTTCTCGACCGCAAAGCCGGCAGCCTCTTCACGCCGGACAGCGCCATCCTGGACGTGCAACCCGCCGGCAAAGGCCAGTGGGAAGTAACCGTCAAGCAATACTTCAGCCCTTACCTGAACGCGAAGATTGACGAATTCAATGCCAAGCGCGGCAAGAAGAACGGTGGCGAACTGATCGAAACCAACGGCAACGGCAACGGCGGGGAAAACGGCAATGGCGAAGAAGCCGCGAAGCCATCCGTCCCGTTCAAGCCAGTTGCCATCAGCGAGACCGGCCTGGAACTGATCGAAGCCATCCAGTTCGACACCACACTGCTCAAAGACGGCGTATGGGTGAGCAACGCGGAGTTGGAAGACAAAGCCGGCCCGAAGGAAAAGATCAAGGGCCGCTACACTTTGAGGGCAAAGACCTTCAAAGTGAAATTCCGCAACATTGCCGGGGATGAAATCATCCTGGATTTTCCGCCTGCGAGAGCTTGACATGTCGCTTCCGTGGTTGGGTGTGTTGCGGCCCGGTGCAGGACAAAAGAGTTGGATGGGAGCGCCGGGGAATCGGAGCGCCGAGTTGCACCCGGCTTTCCCCAAGAAATCCCTCTGAAAGCCGGCTGCAAGCCGGCGCTCCAACTTCTTTGTCCCGCACCCGATCTGCTGCTCTGCGCTGACGTCTTGGGCGGCTCCCGATTCGGAATCGGGACGCCCTGCCGAATTAAATTTTACTCCGGCAGCTTCAATGGATAGGCGCGATTCAAGAACGCCTTTGGAAGCGGCACCACGCAGATGTTCAGCGACCGGTCGTCCTTGGAGATCAGCGCCGATTCGATCTCGATCTTCGTGTTGTCCGCGTTGAACGTCGGGTGGATGTGATCCGCGCCCGTCTTCTGGGGACCGGCCAGGAGGTCCACCTCCCCGTTGTGCCGGTCAATGAGCCAGACCTCGTACTTGAAATCGTCGCAAGCGGCCCAGCGGCCGTCGGAGGAACCGGCGACATGCCAGTCCGAACGGCCGCCTGACCATAGCGGAACCTGTCCGACAATCCGCATCTGGCGGGTCCGGAGGTTGATGATGCCGACCCCGGTCGGGTGCTCCCATGTCCCCGCGTTGCCATAATTCGGCTCCGGCCCAGGCTCGTTGATGAGACGGCCGTTTTCGCACATTGCAAAAGCCACTTCATCCTTGCTGATGACGGCCTCGTGGGTGATCCACTCATAAGGCGCTTCGGGATAGAGCGGACGCAGGCCGCTTCCGTCGGCGTTCACAAACCAGGTCCGCTGCGGCGCTTTGCCGCCGGTTTCCCAGCAGAAAACGATCTCGCCCGGGACCCATGGATTGCTCTGCACATGGCCGATCTGGAAGCCGACGTTGCAGACCATCTTCACTTCGCCGGTCTTGAGGTTCATGCTGCGCAACCCGCTCGGGCCGGCCCCCATGTTCCTGGGGCCCATGCTCTTCTGAAGGGTCTGGCCGGGGGACAACTCCGCCGTTTCCGCGCCGCTTACCCTGAAATACATGAAATCATCATTGGCATCCAATCCCATGTTGCCGTCGGCGCTCAGGCCGGTCGGGATCGTGCCGCAGACGCGCTGGTAAGTGGCCGGAGCTTTGACGGCGCCGGCGACAACGTCGGCGAACAGCTTTTCAAGGTCAATCTCGAGAATCTGCCGGGGTCCGCCGCCGCCGCCTCTTGGCCCGCGGCCCGCTCGCGAAGCCGCCGCTTCGCCCGCGACCGGCGCCGCTCCCCGGGCTGCCTCTTCCGCCGCGCCGGGCGCCGCGGCTTCGCCTCGGCCTCTTCCGCCGCCGCCGCCGCCCGCCAGGACGTACAGCTTCATCGTCTTATTGCCGGCGCACAGCATCCCCGTGAAGCCGGTCTCCGTCACTTGCACGATCAGCCCCGACTCCTCGTTGACCGCGAATGCCTGCGAACCGGCCTCGCGCGTCCCCCGGAAGATGAGCCATTTTCCGTCCGAGGTCCACTGCCGGTGAGTCTGGTAAATCTTGGACTGGCGGTAGGCGCCGTCGGTGCTGGTCAGGAATTCGAGCGGCGCTCCCGTGACCGGGTCCGGGACGATCTTCTTCTCCGACGGCCAGGTTCTGCCCAACTGGCCAAACAGGGCGGAAGAGGAAGACAGCACGAGGATAGAAAGACAAGCCGCGGTCTTGAATGATTTGGAGTACATGAGTGGTTTCTTTCGTTGCAGGTTGATGAGTTCTGATCTCAATTTCGGGAAATCATGGCCGCATCTTCGCCGCCACTGCCCGGAAAGTCAAGCCGGCCGCATGTCAACCGCCGGGCTGGGGCGGGACAAGCTGCTTCAAATTGGCGTCGGCGTTTGTTTCACGCCCAAAGCGGCGCAGTCGCGCCACACTCCAAGACGCTTCGCGTTCAACTGCCTGTAAATTCCGCTTGACCATTTCCCGCTTATCAACTAATCTTACTCAAGTGAAAATGGCAATGGAAATGGCATTACCCGGAAGAACCCAACGGAGTGTTGGAGTGCTGGAGTATTCCCGATTCGGAATCGGGATCACTCCATCACTCCACCACTCCACCGCGCCACTCCCGGCTCGCCACGCCGATTTTCTGTTACCTTCGCTTCATTTCGCTTAAGTTAGGCTGGTGAAGCTTTATGCACAATTGAACTAATATGCCCTACAAAGACATCACCCCGCCCCCCGGCGGCAAAATCGCCGTCGCCGACGGCAAGCTCAATGTCCCCCGGAATCCCATCATCCCCTTTATCCGGGGCGACGGCACCGGGCCGGACATCTGGGCCGCCAGCGTGCGGGTCTTGGACGCGGCGGTTCAGGCGGCCTATCGCGGCGAAAGGAAAATCGCCTGGTTCGAGGTCCATGCCGGCGAGGAGTCTTTCAGGAAGTTCAACAACTGGCTGCCGGACGACACCGTCGCCGCCTTCCAGGAATTTCTCGTCGGCATCAAGGGGCCGCTCACCACGCCGGTCGGCGGCGGCATCCGTTCGCTCAACGTCGCCCTGCGCCAAATGCTCGATCTCTACGTCTGCCTCCGCCCGGTCCAGTACTTCGCCGGCGTCCCGTCCCCGGTCAAACATCCCGAAAGAGTGGACATGGTCATCTTCCGCGAAAACACGGAGGACATTTACGCCGGCATCGAATACGCCGCCGGCTCGCCCGAGGCGCAAAAGGTCCTGGACTTCATCGCCAGGGAATTTCCCAAAGATTTCAAAAAAATCCGGTTCGGCACGGAAGCCGCCGCGCGCGAGTTTTTGGAAAAGGTCGGACTGAAAGAAGGTTGCGGCGGCGTAAAGGTCGGGGTCGGCCTCAAGACCGTCAGCGCGCCCGGCTCGGCCCGGCTGGTGGTGTCCGCCATCAAATATGCCATCGAGAACAAGCGCAAATCCGTGACGCTCGTTCACAAGGGCAACATCATGAAATTCACGGAGGGCGCGTTTCGCGATTGGGGATACAAAGCCGCCAGGGAAGTTTTCGGCGCGGTGGAAATGGACGGCGGGCCGTGGTGCAAAATCCCCGAAGGCAAACCTGGCGCCGGGCTGGTCATCAAGGATGCCATTGCCGACATCGCCCTCCAGCAGGTGCTCACCCGCCCGGAGGATTTCGATGTCTTGGCCACGTTGAATCTCAACGGCGATTACCTGAGCGACGCCCTGGCGGCGCAAGTCGGCGGCATCGGCATCGCCCCCGGCGGCAACATCAATTACGTCACCGGCCACGCCATCTTCGAGGCCACCCACGGCACCGCCCCCAAATACGCCAACCTGGACCGCGTCAACCCCGGCAGCGTCGTCTTAAGCGGTGAAATGATGTTGCGCCACCTCGGCTGGAATGAAGCGGCCGATTTGATCTTGAAGGGCCTCAACGGCGCGATTGCTTCCAAGCGAGTGACCTACGATTTCGCCCGCCTCATGCCCGGCGCCACGGAAATCAAGTGCTCCCAATTCGCCGACAACATCATCGCCCACTTTTAACCGTTCCCCTTACAGCCCCTGGCATGAAAACGCGCGTTTGCTCATCACTCCATCACTCCATCACTCCATCATTCCGCTCCTCCGGCCTCCGCGTCGCCTCTCCCCCGCCCAAGCCGCTGCTGATTTTCGACGGCGAATGCGGATTTTGCCGGCGCTGCGTTGCCCGCCGGCGGCGCGCCACCGGGGACGCACTTGATTTTTTGCCGTTCCAGGACGAAACGGCGGCCAGGAGATTCCCGGAAATTCCCCCCGCGAATTTTGCGAACGCCCTCCACTTGATTTTCCCGGACGGCTCGGTCCACACCGGGGCGGAGGCCGTCTTCCGCTCGCTCGCGGCGGGCGGAGTCAAGCGCACGCTCCTCTGGTGCTACCGCAACATGCCTCTTTTTGCCGGCGTGTCGGAATGGCTCTACGGCCAGGTGGCCGCCCACCGCCGGTTCTTCAGCAAACTGGATCGCTTCTTCTGGAGGCCGACATGAGACGAACGAGCTTTCCATTGCGGATTTCGGATTGCGGATTTCGGATTGAAGAAGAAAACGGCCGCATCGCGGATATTTTCCTAATCCGCAATCCGCAATCCGCAATTCGCAATTGATAACTAAAACCTATGGCTATGAAAAAACTGTATCTCGCCGTTGGCGTGGTCGCGGCGGCCGCCGCCCTTGCGCTGCAATGGAACAAAATTGAAACTCAGAAAACGGAATTGAGCGCGCTGCAAAGCCAGCTCTTTCTGGCCTCGCAAACAAACCAGGGTCAACTGGCCACGATCAAGGGGCTGGAAGCGCGGAACGACTCGATGATGCAGCGTCTCCTTGTCGCCGCGCGCGCTAACACGCCATCCCCCGCGCGTTCGGCGCCCGCCGCCACGCCGGTTGCGGCCTCCAGCACTTCCATCGCGTCACCCAAAGCCAGAGGCTTCGGCAGCATGATGGAAAACATGATGAACGACCCTGACATGATGAAAGCCATGGCCGAGCAGCAAGCCGCGATGCTCAAAACACAATACGCCCCGCTGCTCAAACAACTCAACCTGACGCCCGATCAGCGCGACGCCTTCTACAAGGCGCTCTCGGACAACATGACCAACGCCATGGCTCAAGGCATGGCAATGATGAGCGGCACCAACAACCCCGACGCCACGAGCGCCGTGGCCGATTCGCAAAAAGCCATGGAGGAGCAGATGAAGTCGTTGCTCGGCGACGCCGGTTTTGCCCAGTTCCAGGAATTTCAGACGAGCCTTCCCGACCGCGTGTTGCTGGATACAATGATAAAACCGAGTTTCGCCGACAATCCGCTGACCGACGATCAACAGCAGCGCCTTCTCCAGCTCATGACCAGCGAGCGGAAAAATGCCGCTGCCGCCGTGGACCCAAACACGGGTCAACCGGCCGTGATGACGGCCAACTCCGGCGGCGCAATGGCACAAGCCGTTCAAACTCAGGAGCAGATCAACCAGGGGGTCTATCAGCAAGCCGCCGCCTTTCTTTCTCCCGCCCAGCTTGATTCGCTGGCCGCCTCCCAAAGCAATCTGATCAACATGACCAAAGCCTCCATGACCATGATGCAAAAAATGATGGGAACCAATGCCGATGACGAGTGAGTGTAGCGTCGAGCCTCCGGCTCGAGATCGGCGCACAGCGCCGACACTACAACAATAAGCCCCTTGTAGCGTCGAGCCTCCGGCCCGACATCAATCCCAAAGGGATTGGATCATTCAGCCCAGGGTTGGCCCGATTCCGACAGGGCCTACCCTGGGTTGTAGTATTACGGTTGACAACCCTGAAAGGGTTGCATCTCAACGCCTGCTGGTGGAGATGCAACTCTTTCAGTCGTCAGACCAACTTCCGGTACTTCTTGTCCTCCGCCAGTTTCCGGACCAGGTCTTTGACTCTCTGCGCCTGGCTTTTGTGGGCCAGCAGCACCGCGTCGTCCGTTTGCACCAAAATGCAATTGCGCAGGCCGGCCACCGCAATGGGCGTCCGGTTCCTCGTTCTCGCGTCAAATATAATGTTCCCCTCCGCGCCGACCTGGATGAAGTCCGCCACCGCGCAGTTCCCCGCCGCGTCCGCCGGCAGATGGCGGCCCAGCGCCGTCCACGAACCCAGGTCATCCCACGCGAACGAACCGTCGGCCACCACCACATTTTGCGCGTGCTCCATCAGCGCGTAGTCAATGGAGATTTTTGGCAGCGCGGGATATTCCTTCGCCAGAATCTTGTCCAGCTTCGGCGTTCCGGCCGCCTCGAACCAGCGCCGGCAGGCCGCAGCCAGTTCCGGCTGGTGCTTTTCCAATCCTTGCGTGATGGTGACGAACGACCAGACGAACATCCCCGCGTTCCACCGGTACTGGCCGCTGTTCACATATTCCTGCGCGCGGTCAAAATGCGGTTTCTCCACAAACTGTTCCGCCTTGAAAAAAACGGTTTCATAGCTCGCTCCGCCCGGCGCGGGCAGGACATTCCCCACGCGGATGTAACCGTACCCGGTCGCCGGCTCGGTCGGCTTGATCCCGATGGTCACCATCACCTGCCCGCGCCCGGCCAGGTCGAAACAATCGGCCAGAACCCGATGGAATTTCTTCTCCTCCGAAATGACGTGATCGGCCGGAAGCACGGCCATGACCGCGCTGGTGGAGCGTTGTCCCGCAACCGCCGCGCCCAGCGCGACGGCGGCGCAAGTATCGCGTCCCACCGGCTCGGCGATGACATTCCGGGCGGGCAGCTTGGGCAACTGTTTGCGCACCGCGGCGGCCTGCGCGGTGTTGGTAATGACAAGTATATTTGCCAGCGGCGCCAGCGGCAGCACGCGGTCCACCGCCTGCTGGAGAAACGACCGCTTGCCAAAGAGAGTGATCAAGTGCTTGGGCGTTTTCTCGCGGCTGACCGGCCAGAACCGCTCCCCGCGCCCCCCCGCCATGATGATGACAAACCGCTCGCTATTTTGTTTTGGAATCTTCACAACGAAACATGGTTAGATAGTCGAAACGATGAGAATGCCTTTCCCACTGACCCTGTTTTTTGCCAGCCACGGCAAAAACTGGGTTAATTCGGGTCTGTCGGCTGGCTTTGGCAGCGGCTGTCACCAAACAGGATAAGTACCGATTGACAAACCTGCAAAAAGCGAGCGTCTCCTTTTGGCCAGGATCAAAGCTGATTTTGGCCGGTCCTTTCTTCGGAAGGAAAGCCATGAGCCGATAATAATCTGCCAGTTCCGGATGCTTATAGATCATATCGGGATGTGCGAACACTTCGCTGGGGACCAACTCCAGGCTGTCCGCCGCTTTGCGCCCGGAGGCCGAAATCCTAAGTTTTCTCCAGTTCCAGACAAGGTTGTTCCATGCTCCTTTGAGGGCCTTCTTTCGCCAATCCGATGGTCTGGTATAACGGTTCTTCGCGCAAACAAACCCTGAAGGTGAAAGGACGATTTCCGCGTGCTTTGATGGTGCCTTATGACGCATGGTTTCTAGAGTTGCCAGAGGCATAGACTTGATTATGAGCCTCTTCTATTGAAGTTTTCATTTGAGACCAGCAATATCCTTCTCTCTGAGGCCCAACGCTTTTACCAGTTCTTCAATCACAGTGAGGCTGCTATTATATTGGCCCTTTAGCTCTGCCAAAGTCATCTGCACTGAGCCCCTTCCATGTGCAACGATATGACGATTGTTGACAATGTTATCCCATGCAATTTGCCAATGCTGTTTTTGAGTTTGCTTTCCGAGAGCATCTTTAAAAGTCCTTTGATATTCTTCACCGAACCTTGAAAGAAGTTCTGTCAGGTGTTCAATTTTAAACCTCTTAGTAGCCATCGCAACGCCCCAGTTTGCAAAACTCTTAACGTGCCGGTCATTGACACGAGCACAACGCCTTTGAACCAGCACTTCAATTCTCCTCTCATATTCAGCACAAATGCGGATAAGCAAATATCTGACAAGGTGGCTTTCGATCTCCGTATTTCTAGTGCGCGTTGAATCCAAATGCTGTTCGCATTGCTTAATATCCTCATCTAACTGTCCAAATCTCATCACAAACAAATCCTCAACCAAATAATATTTTCGCGGCTTTCGATAATCTATCCTTCACAACCTCCTCGTCAGTTGTAGCAGATGTTGTGTATTTTTTGTAGTTATCATCACCACACAGTTGCTTGAATCTCGCGGAGAGATGGCTCAGTTGTGAAGGAGTTGGTTTCTCCACGCGCACCTTATCAAGATTTTGTGCAAATGCAACGAACACAGAGTCAAATACTGCTGCGTTTAATCCGCTTTTAACATGGAATGGTTTTGGCCCAAGAAATGTGTGAACTGATTTTGCTGTATCCGCGAAGAGCTTCTCAAATATTTGCATCTTTGCTCCAAAAGCCCGCTGCTCTGCCGCAATCGCATTTCGCTTTGAAACGGAATCACTCGGATCAGGCTTAGGTGGCGGACGCCGATAGGTTTTCATAAAATCATTCAAAAAGAGTTTCATCGGCTTCTTGTAACTCTTGGAGTTGTGATAAAGAGCCAGAAACCGGAGGATTAGTTCAACATCGCGCATCCTGCTATCTTCGGGCTTTTTCCCCACTATTAACCTCCAATGGTCGTTCGTGTTAAGCCGCTTCAATAATTCATTGAATTCTCCCGCAAAAATACAATTGCGGACTTCCTGTCCCCGCAGGGACATTCCTCCAGTGTTAAGCCGTTCAAAAACCTCAACAATACTTGTGTCGTCAGCAGGTTTTAGCTGCTTCATTATGACTGCACGCAGCACAGAGTCTTTTAGTCTGTTAAACGAAGATGGGTCGTTGGATTTCAAGTCAGCGAAGCTAACATTCGCAAACGGGCTGTCGTTGCTAAGTCCCACCAGAGTGAAAACTTCGATCTGGCCATTAGCGTGGCGAAATTGCCCATTAAAAAAGCAAGCTATCGAACGAAGCCTTTGGTGTCCATCGACGATAAGGAGACTATTATCCACCCTATCTTGATAAAGGAAAATAGCAGGAACTGGCAGATTAAGGAGAAAAGACTCAATTAGCCTGCTGGCCCGCTCAATCGGCCAAATATAATGTCGTTGCTGTGGGGGAGACTTAATTTCGTCCTTATTCCATTTATCAACCAAAACCTCCAACGTAAAATCTGCCGGGTAAGACAACATCTCATAGGGGCGCAGGGAGGTTTGGCTGTCGTCTTGCTCACTTTTGACATTTGCTATGTCAATTTCATTGTCCATTGCAGTACTCATATTCGGAGTGGCATATTAATTTGAGCGTATACTTGCCCCCTTCCATTAGTTCGGTCAAGTTTATTCCAATAGGCAAAATTTGCCGGGTTTGGCTTCGAAATCAGGACCCCACCCGCGCGACTTTGTCCTGGATGTTCTTCTCTTTCCGTGTTTGTTTTAACCTCGTGGATATTTTACGGCATTGATGAGGGCCGAGGTGAAGGCCATCACGCGCGGGACTAAATCGGGGGATTGGCCGTGGCGCGCGATTTGATTGACTACCGCGCTGCCAACCACCACGGCATCAGCGCTCGCCGCAACGGTCCGCGCCTGCTCCGGCGTGGAAATGCCAAAGCCGACCGCAACGGGCAAATCGGTGTGGGCGCGAATCCGGGCGGTCTTATGGCCAATGGTGCCGGACACTTTGGCTTGCATCCCGGTCACGCCTTCACGCGAGACGTAATAGACAAAGCCGGTGGCCCGTTTGACGATCAGCTCAATGCGCTCCTCGGGCGTCGTCGGGGCGACCAGGTAAATGACGCACAGGCCGGCCTGGCGCATCAACGCCTCGTAGTTCTCCGATTCCTCGGGCGGCAAATCCAGGGCCAGCAGGCCGTCCACTCCCGCCGCGGCGGCGTCGCGCACAAATTGTTCCACGCCGTGCCGGTGAATGAGATTGAAATAAATGTAAAGGACGATGGGGACTTGCGATTCCTGGCGGATGCGGGCCACGGTTTGGAGAACTTTGCGGGGCGTGGTTCCCGAAGCCAGGCCGCGTTGCGCCGCCAGTTGGTTGACCAATCCGTCAGCCAGCGGATCGCTGAACGGAACGCCCAGTTCCAGCACATCCACGCCCGCCCGGTCAAAAGCCAGGGCCAATTGGCGGGTCGCCTCCAAGTTCGGATCCCCCGCTCCAATATAGACAATAAAACCCGTCGCACCCTGTTTCTTCAGGAGGGCAAACCGTTGGATAATGCGATTCATCCCGGACAGAATGGCAACAAACCAGCCCGGCGGCAAGGCTTGGAAACCAATCTTACTCTAAGGATTAAGATTAAGAGGAAGATTAAGATTAAGAACCGGAAACCGCCATGGCCGATTGCTCTTCGCGATGGGCCACCCAGGCCAGACGCAGGCCCTCCAGAGTCAGCAGCGGCGCCACGGCGGTGATCTCCGGCAGTCTTGCGGCGATGAGCCGGGCGCAGCCGCCGGTGGCGACAACCGGCAGGTCGCGGCACTTGAGGGCGCGCTTGATTTGGGCGATCAGTTCGCGAATCAGACCGCGATAGCCATGCACCGCGCCGATCAACATTGCTTGCTCAGTATTCTTGCCCACCAGAGCCTGGACGTCGCGAATCTTGATGCGCGGCAGCAACGCCGTTTTCTCGTGCAAATAATCGGTCATCACCTCCAGCCCCGGCGCGATGATGCCGCCGATGTAATTGCCCCGCCGGTCCACAATGTCAAAGGTCACCGCCGTGCCGAAATCCACGACCACCACCGGGGCGCCAAAGCGCCACCGGGCGGCCATGGCGTTGGCCAGGCGGTCGGGACCGATGGTCTCCGGTTTGGGGTAATCAATGCCAATCCCGCTCACCGTCCGGGCCGTGAGCGCGAACGGGGCGGCGCCCAGTTTTTCCCGCGCAAAGAACGAGACCAGCGGCGTGACCCCCGGAACGACACTGCAATAAGCGGCCCCCCGCAGGGAAACTCCGCGGAAGAAACTCGCGGCGGCTTTTTCCGCCTGGCCGTTGGACCAGTCGGGGGTGCAAACATTGGCATGCCGGAGCACGCGGCTGGAATTGGCCAGGCCAATGTGCGTGTGGGTGTTGCCGACATCAAATAGCGCGATCATCGCTCCCCGGTTTAAAGCTTGACGCGGCAAGATGAAAGGTTAAAGTCGCGCAAAGCGGTTGATTCACAAAGCCGCCGGCTTTGAGTAACCCTGCTGACGAATGCAAAAAAGAGAAATAGCCTGGGTCGTGGTGCTGCTCCTGCTGATTGGGGCTTACATTGTTTTCTTCAGCAATTGGGGTCAAAAGAGGGAGATTCGAGTGGTGGCTTCCATCCGGCCGTCCTTGCCAATGGGCCGCCGCAGGGGCGGCGCCCCCGCCGTCACCAACGCCCTCCCCTACCGGGTTATTTTCGAGCTGGACGGCTCTTACAAGCTCACCGGCCTTGAACTGACCGAGGTGGACACACAGCACACAAATGCCGCGGAACATGTTCTCTGGCACATGGTATCCAAGAGCAATTCGCTGCCGGTCAAGGTGTTCCAATACGGCCAACCTATCAAAGGCTTGGAGCCGGACATTGAAGGTGTTCAACCGGAGCCTCTGGCCCCGGGCGGAATTTACCGCATGGAAGTGTCCACCAGATCGCTCAAAGGTGCCAGTCCGCCATTCATGATCCCGGCCGCACCGAAGTGATACTCCGACGGCTGGCAACTCACGGCACGTTTGTGGTGAGGCCTTGGCGATAGGTCGGATCAATGCACCAAAGGACCTGGGGACTCAGGGTGCCGTTGACTTTCAGGTACGTTGTGCTGCCATCCACAAAGGCATACACGGCCCCGCCCATGTTCGTGTTGGCCTGGCAGGCGCTGTGTTTGTCCTGGTCCAATTTCAGGCCGTCGTCAAGTTCGAAGTAATCCATGTAGTAGTCCATCGCCGTATATAATTTCTCGCCAAAGATCACGGTGGCCGACGGCAGGGTCACGGCAGTCTCATGGAGAGAAGGGGCGTTGGTGAGGGTTCCCTCCATCCCCACATAGTTGAGACCATACATATCGTAGTAGGCGTCATTGAAGCCATTGATAAAGTAGGTGCGCGGCACCAAGTCCGAAGGATAGGAGGAGCTGCCGGCTGTGGCGGGGGTGGGGCCTTTCTCGCTTGGGCAGAGGAGGATCGCCGAATTTTGAGCATAATAACCGAAAAGGAAGGTGGGCCAGCGCTCGACGTTGCTGCGCGGGGAATAACAACTGTTGTTGTCGTCGGCATACATCATATTCGCCAGGCTGATCTGATGCTGGTTGCTGGTGCAACGGATGCGCTTGGCGACTTCCTTGGCGCGGGCCAGCGCCGGCAACAGCATGCTGGCCAGAATCGCGATGATGGCAATGACCACCAGCAGTTCGATGAGCGTAAAGGCGTTCGTTCTCGCGGCCGGGCGACTTTTCATAAATTTCTGTTCGGCTTTAGCCGACATTCTCAGTTAACCGCGCCAATGTCAAGGAAGACTTTTCAAAATTCCCCCTGTGGCGGCGGTCCTCCTAACTTGGGGAGCGCACGCGCCCTCGCGTTCTGTCAGCGACGCCCTCGTCGCTGACATGGGAGTCGGTTCAGCGAGGGCGCTGAACCCTGCACGCGAGGGCGCGCGCGCTCCCCCAAAGAAGCTGCTCAAGCCGTCGCTATTTGCCAAATTACGACGGAACAGCCGCAACCGCATCCCGGCTGGCGCGGCCCGTGCCCTTGCGGTTATGATGTTGTTATGAAACGGAAAATTGCCCTGCTGCTCGCCGCGATTTTATTGGCGTGCGGGTGGCGCGCCTGTGTTTATGACCGCGCCACCTGGTACGGCGATTCGGAACGGGGAAAACCGATGGCCAATGGGCGTCCTTTCAATCCCGATGCCCTCACCGCAGCGAGCTGGAATTATCCGCTCGGGACGAAGCTCAAGGTGGTTTATGGGAACAGGAGCGTGCTGGTGGAGGTGACGGACAAGGGCGGAGCCAGGGCGTTTATGCAATTCGGCAAGGTGGTGGATTTGAGTCACGCGGCATTTGCGCGGTTGGAAAAGCCGGCCGTGGGGTCCATCCGGGTGAAGATCGTCCGAATGGAGTGATGGAGTGATGAGGTGGTGGTCAAATTGAGCCACCCACCACTCCAGCACTCCACCACTCCATTCCCCCCATCCATGCAATCCGCAATCCGCAACCCGCAATGGAAAAGAGGAACCACGGATGGACACCGATGGACACGGATGCGAAGGCTCTTTCGTTATCAGCGTTCATCCGCGTTCATCCGTGGTTCAAATCCGCAACCCGCCACTGGCCGCGCCGAAGCAAGGCGAAGGCGCCGCCGCAATCACTTCTCCCCGCCCGCCAGAACGGTTTGGAAATGGGGCGGCTGTTCTTCGCGGGCGACGGCGGTCACCTCGATTTTTCGGAAGCCGGCGGCTTGGAGCCATTGGTGCAAATCGTTTTCCGAAAAACCGAGCCATCGGTCGCCATACAGTTCGCGCGCCTGCTCGAAGTTGTGCTGCAACAGGTCCAGAATCATGATCTGTCCGCGCGGACGCAATATGGCGTGGGCGGCGCGGATGGCCTGTTCCGGGCTGGCGGCATGATGGAGCGCCTGGCTCAATATCACCAGGTCCACCGAGGCCGGTTCAATGGGCGGCTTGTCCAGGTCGCCCAGGCGGAATTCTAGGTTCTTGATCTTGTTCGTCCGCGCTTTGCTGGCGCCGTAAGCCACCATCTTCTCCGAGTTGTCCACGGCAATCACATGTTTGGCCCGCCGCGCCAGCAATTCGCTCAGAAGCCCTTCGCCCGCCCCCAGGTCGGCCACCGTCAGGGACGGCAGTATGCGCAGGAGCAATTGCCCGAAGGCCTGCCAGGAGCGGCCCGGCCCGTAGCTGCGGTCAAACCGCCCGGCCACCTGGTTGAAATAAAGCTGGGCCTGCTCCGCGCGCAGTCCGACTATCCGCTTCAGGCTGGTCTGGTCGCCGGCATAGTCCGGCAGTTCCGCCGCGCCGCGCACCGCCAGCGGGATGAACTCGCGCGCCGGCCCCTGCGCCGCCGCCGCGATCTTGTAGAAGGTCCGCTTGCCTTCGCGCCGGCTGTCCAGCAGGCCGGATTCCTGCAGCAATCCCAGGTGGGTGGAGATGCGCGACTGGCCCAGCCGGGTGATTTCCTGCAGTTCGTGGACCGACAGTTCCTGGCGCTCCAGCAGCGCCATGATCCGCAGCCGCGTGGGGTCCGACAACGCCCGCAACGATTTTAAAATGGCTGACATGAAAATAAAGGTTGACTCTTTTGCCCACGTTATATATCTTCTTATCAAGATACGTCAATATGTATTTTTAAATTAACTCAAATCATGAACAAGTCCTTTATCTTTTCTTCCGAGTCGGTCGGCGAAGGCCATCCCGACAAAGTCTGCGACACCATTTCCGACGCGGTGCTGGACGCCTATCTGGCCCGCGACCCGCGCAGCCGGGTCGCTTGCGAGACTTACGCCAAGAGCAACATGGTGATCGTCGGCGGCGAAATCACCAGCAACGCCGTCGTCCACATCAATGAACTGGTGCGCGAGGCCATCCGCGCCATCGGCTACGTCCATGACGACGATGTTTTCCACGCCGACAAGGTGTTCATCACCAATCTCGTCACCCGGCAAAGCCCCGACATCGCCCAGGGCGTGGACGCGCGGGCGGCGGAGGGCAAGGAGACGGCGGAGCAGGGGGCGGGGGACCAGGGCTTGATGTTCGGCTACGCGTGCGACGAGACGCCGGAGCTGATGCCGGCGCCGGTCATGTTCGCGCACCGGCTGGGCCGGGAGTTGAACCGCGTGCGCAAGGCCGGCCTGGCGGCCTGGCTGCGGCCGGACTCCAAAACGCAGGTCTCCGTCAAGTATGAGAACGGCCGGCCGGCGCGGATCGTCACCGTGGTCGTCTCCACCCAGCACGCGGCGGATGTCAAGCACAAGGAAATCAAGGACTTCATCGTCCGCGAGATCATCCGCAAAGTCCTGCCGGCGGAGCTGCTCGACAAGAACACGCAGTTCCTCATCAACCCGACCGGCCGGTTCGTCGTGGGCGGGCCGCAGGGGGACACGGGGCTGACGGGGCGGAAGATAATAGTTGACAGCTACGGCGGCATGGGCCGCCACGGCGGCGGCGCTTTCAGCGGCAAGGACCCCTCCAAGGTGGACCGCAGCGCGGCCTACATGGGCCGTTACGTGGCCAAGAACATCGTGGCGGCGGGCCTGGCGACGCGCGCCGAAATTCAATTCGCCTACGCCATCGGCTATCCCGACCCGGTTTCCGTTTGCGTGGATACTTTCGGCACCGGGACGGTCAGCGACGAGAAGATCGAGGAGGCCGTCCGGGCGGTGTTCAACTTCAAGCCGGCCGCCATCATCAAGCAGCTCAACCTCCTGCGCCCCATCTACTCCAAGACAACCAACTACGGGCACTTCGGCAAAATAGACGACCTGGACTCCATCACCTGGGAGAAAACGGACAAGACGGCGGCGTTGAAAAAGGCCGTCAAATAAACAGTTTGCCAATGGACCCAACTTAACCCAAACCAACTTATGGCTGCCATCAAATTGTCCCCCCCCCGCCGAAGCAAGCGCGCCCCGTCCTCCGCCGTCAAGAACGGCAACGAAAAACAGGACTTCAAAGTCCGGGATTTGAGCCTGGCCGAATACGGCCGCAAGGCCATTGACATCGCCGAGCACGAAATGCCCGGCCTGATGTCCATCCGCCGCAAATACGCGCCCGGCCGCCCGCTCGCCGGCGTCCGCGTCACCGGCTCGCTGCACATGACGATCGAAACGGCGGTGCTGATAGAAAGTCTGACGGCGCTGGGCGCGTCGGTGCGCTGGGCAAGCTGCAACATCTTTTCCACCCAGGACCATGCGGCGGCGGCGATTGCCCGGAGCGGCGTGCCGGTCTTTGCCTGGAAGGGCGAGACGCTGGAGGAGTATTGGGATTGCACCTTGCGGGCGATTGTTCATCCGGGCGGACTTGGCCCGCAACTGGTCGTGGACGACGGCGGCGACGCGACGCTGCTCATTCACAAAGGCTATGAATTGGAGGAGGGCAGCAGTTGGGTGAAAACCGCCAGCGCGTCGCACGAGGAGGAAGTCATCAAGACCCTTTTGCAGCGCGTGCTCAAGGAGCGCCCCGGCCTGTGGCATCGCATTGCCGCGGAGTGGAAGGGCGTGAGCGAGGAAACCACCACCGGCGTCCATCGTCTTTACCAGATGAAGGAGGCGGGCAAACTTCTCGTCCCCGCCATCAATGTCAACGACTCTGTTACCAAGTCCAAGTTCGACAATCTTTACGGCTGCCGCGAATCGCTGGCCGACGGCATCAAACGCGCGACCGACGTCATGGTGGCCGGCAAGGTGGCCTGCGTCTGCGGTTACGGCGACGTGGGGAAAGGCTCGGCCCATTCCCTGCGCGGTTTTGGCGCGCGCGTTATCGTCACGGAAATTGACCCGATCAACGCCCTGCAGGCGGCGATGGAAGGCTTCGAAGTCACCACCATCGAGGACACCCTGGGGCGGGCGGACATCTACGTGACCTGCACCGGCAATTGCGAGGTCATCACGCTGGCGCACCTGGAAAAGATGAAGGACCAGGCCATCGTCTGCAACATCGGCCATTTCGACAACGAGATACAGGTGGATTTGCTGAACCGGCATCCGGGAGTCAAGAAGATTAACATCAAGCCGCAGGTTGACAAATATACTTTCCCCGGCGGCAACAGCCTTTATCTCCTGGCCGAGGGGCGGCTGGTCAACCTCGGCTGCGCCACCGGCCATCCCAGCTTCGTCATGTCCAATTCCTTTTCCAACCAGGTCCTCGCCCAATTGGACCTTTGGAAAAACAAGGACGCTTATCAGCCCGGCGTCTATCGCCTGCCCAAGAAGCTGGACGAGGAAGTGGCGCGCTTGCACCTGGAGAAGATCGGTGTCAAGCTAACACGGCTCACCAAAAAGCAAGCCGAGTATCTGGGCGTTTCCCCGGACGGCCCTTACAAGGCCGATCATTATCGCTACTGAGCCAGCGCGGGCTTGTTCCCAGCCTTCGCTGGGAACAAGCGGCTTTGCTTGGAGGATAACGCTTGTGCCATGCTTCCCAGACGTCCCTTGGGTCCCCTGTGTCCCTTTCGTCCCTTTAAGTTTCCGCGCCTACGGCGCTCTGCTATCTTGACGCAGGCCGGTTGGTCGCGGTTTGGCCGGGGCGCAACGGCGGTTTCGCGGACGGATTGAGCCGCTGGACTTGCTCTTTTTCCAGCCCCTTGACTTCGCGCTCCAGCCGGTTCAACGCGGCGGTGTTGACCTCAATGAGGATGAGCATGACCGTAAGCAAGACCAGCAGGACCAGCACAGCGGAGCCGCCGCGCGAGCGGCGCGGGAAATTAGTCGAACGGGTTTTCATCGTGATTCATCTGTGGCTTAATGCTTTTTCATGGTTCATCGGGTGTTCGCGGGGCCGGCCACCGTTTCAAAGGTGAAGAGCGGGCGGACCTTCGCGTCCTTTCGCGTCGCTTTGAGTTCCAGTTCCCAAGTCCACGCCTTGACGCTCTGGCGCGGCTCGGACTGCATTTGCGAGGATTCGATGTTGGAGAGCACGAGGTTGGTGGCGGCGGGGACACTGGTTTGGCGGCGCAGTTGCCCCTTGTTGAATGTGTAAACAATCCGCCCGGCGGCGGAAGGGATCAGGAGTTGTTCGACGCCATTGGTCCGGGTCAATTGCACCGCGCCCCTGGCGGAGCGAAGGTCGGCCCGCCATTGCTCGCCAACGTGCAGGGCGCGGATGATGTCATCAGCGTTGCGGCGCAGCGCCTTGCTGCTGTCCCAGCAATGATAAAATCCCCTCATGGTGATCATCAGGACCACCGCGAGCACGGCGATATAGATCAGCGCTTCAATGAGCAACCAGCCGCGACGGCGGGCTGGAAAGGCTGAAGGATAAAGGATAAAGGCTAAAGAGCCACGCCCGGAACTTTTAGCATTTTGCCTTTTGCCTTTTGCCTTTGGGAACAGGGTTTTCATGGCACCGTCACCTCCCGGACGACGACGCCGATGCCGCGCTTCTCGGTGGAGGACCATTCCAGGCGGAGATGGTTCCCGGCGCGGGTGAATTGAAATTTGCCCGGCGGCAAATTGGCCGCGGCTTTGGCGTGAACGGGGTACGGTTGCGCGCCCTCGGGAAAGGCGCGCCATTCTCCGGCGGCGAGGATTTCCATTTCGCCATCCACAATTTCCATGGCGACGGCGCGGTCATAATTGGCGCGGAACCGTTTGGAAGTGGAACCGACCGCGTAAGCCAGGGGCAGCAGGGCGATGGCGAGAACCGCGATGGCGACAACTAATTCGACCAGCACCATGCCGGATATTTCGTGACCGTGGCCGATGCCGGTGGGTAGAACAGGCGACCCGCCTGTCACGGTCGGCGACTCGCCGACCGAATCCTGGACTGTAGGAGTGGAGTCTTGGCCGGGCGATGCTGACAAAGGCCGCACTCGACTTGCCGCCGGGCCAGTGGCCCGGCGGGACGGGTCCCGATGGAATCGGGATGCTACCCAGGAGCCAGGAAGTAACCGGGCTGGACCGCGTGGGGATGAATGTTTGACTGTTACCATAGGACGGCGGAATTGATGAACGAAGTCAAAAACATGAAAGCGGATATGGCGATGGCGCCGACAAAAAGTCCGCTCCACAAGACCAGGGCGCTGGTGATGCCGTGGGCGACGGCCTGCTCCTGTTGGAAGGCCCTGGCGTCCAGCGATTCGTGCCAGCCGGCCAATGCCTGTAGAAAACCGGTCTGCCCATGCGCCGCGTTGGCCAGGCGCCAGGCAAATTCGCCGGAGTCATCCAGCGACTGGACGGCCTGGGCCAGGTTCATGCCCTGCTGCAAATTCTCCACAGCCCGCCCGGCGCGCCGTCGAAAAACCGAGTTGGCCGTCCCATCGGCGGCGAGGGCGACAGCCACGGGTTCCGGCACGCCGGAATCCAGCAGGATGGCAAGCAGGGTGGAGAAATCGCGCTGCATCCGTTTTCTGCGCCACGGCAAGTGGAAATAAACCCGGTCCAAAACAGGAAACCAGACGGCGACGCGCGGCCCGCCAATGTAAATAAACGCCGCCAGCCAGAGCGCCAGCAGCACACCGAGTTGGAGCAGGAACAGCGCATTGCCATGATGGGCAAGATATACAAGAAGCCTGGTGTCACCGCCCATGTCCTCGCCGATTTCTTTGAACTTTGGCACGACCACCACCTGTATAACGCGGAATATAAAAGCGCCCAGCGGCGTGATGACCAGCGTCAAAACGACCAGATAGTTGATCGCGCCGCGAGTCTGGGAAACGGCGTCTTTCAATAGTTGACGGCACGCCGGCAGCACTTTGCCAATGTCGCCGATCTTCTGGCCGGCCAACAACATGGCGGTGACTTGCGGCGGCAAATAACGGGGCGCCTTGTCCAGCGCCTCGCCCAGGCTCAGGTTGCGTTCCAGCCAGGCGGCCACCAAATGGAAGCGCGCGCCCAGGGACGTGTCGCCGCTGTAGGAGGCGGAAATCAAGGTCTCCTCAAGCGGCCGGCCCTGCCGGATCGCCGATTCCGTCAAGTCCAGAAATATCCGCGCCCGTTCCGCCCGGCGCATCGGCAGTGTCAAGAGGAAATGGACGAGGTAAAGAAGGCCGCCCCAGATAGTGAACCAAACGCCGAGCAGGATGACCCCGAGAAGCAACGTGACAATGAAGCTGGCATCACTGCCGGCATCAGGCCTGGCGGGGATCCCGCCAATAGTTGCCGGCAGCGGACTGAGAAGTATGTCGGGGCTTATATTCACGGTGCAAATTGGTTTGTCATGTTGCTCAATTTCCAAGATCCGTCATGAGCCTCATAAACGAGACAAAAGTAATAATCACGGGCTGAATCTGAGCCAGGATCAACATCCCCAGCATCAGCACCGAGCACGGCAGCGCCGAATAGAGAAACATCTCCGAGCGGTAGGAGGCGCGCGCCTGGTAAATCTCCGCCGCGCGCTGAAAACCGGCGGGCAAATCCTCATATGATTGCGCAACCGTCCAGACAAACAGCGGCGGAAAAACGCGCCCGCCCGACGCCATCTCCGTGAACTGCCCCTGGCCGGCTGCGAGCCGCTCCCGCCAGAGGTGGATTTCATTTCCGGCCGGTGAGCCGGCTTCCAGTTCTTCCATGAGGCCCAGGGCGCTGTCCAGCGGTACGCCGCTCTTGAGCATGAGCGCCAGGGCGGAGGCCACTTGGGCCAGGCTGGCTTCCTTGAAGGCTGGAAGCCGCCAGCGCAACGCGCCTCTCAGATCAGGCAGGGTGACTGCGGCGCAAATCACTGCCGCCACCAATCCAATAAAGACCGGCACCAGCCACAAGGGTGTCTGAGAGGCCACGGGCATTTTTCGTGCGAAAGGATCCGAAAAGAAACCTGTAATCACAACCGTGTGCATCATCCGGCTCAACAGAAAAGCCAGGAAGCACGACAACAGAAACGCGCCGACGAACACGATCATCGGATAAACCATCAGCCCTTTGAGCCGGGTCCAGACAACGTGGCGGCGCTGGAAATGGTCGGCCAGCAGGGTCAGGACGGCGGGCAGGTTGTTGCTTTGCGCGCCGACTTCGAGCATTTGACGATAGAGGTCCGGCAATTGCCGGGCGGCAACCGCCTCGCGCAAGGGGACGCCTTTGGCCAGGTCGGCTTCGAGCAATTCCAACTCGGAGCGCAGTTGGCCCTGGCGCATGTCGGCGCACAATCGGCGCAAGGCGCTTTCGAGCGGAATGCCGTCGCGCACCATGGCGGCCAGTTGGAGGTTGAAGAAGCAGAACTCGTCGTTTTTCATAAGCCGAAAATTCGCCGCATCTCGGGCGGGTTGGTGACGCCTTGTTGCAACAGCAGCCGCGCCGATTCTTCCAGCGCGCGCGCCGGCGCGACGGCCTGCAACTGGCCGGCGCGGATTTGCGCGCGCAAGGCGTCGTTGATTTGCAGCCATTCCACCAGCGGGACGCGGCCCTGGTAGCCGGTTTGCAGGCAGGCCGCGCAGCCCGTCCCGCGGCACTCGCGGCAAAGCCGCCGCATGAGGCGCTGGTTCAAAATCAATTCCACCGCCGCCGCGATGGCCGAGCGGTCGGCGCATAACACAAGTAATCTCTCCAGCACGCCCCGGCAGGAGCCGGCGTGCAGGGTGGAAATGACCAGATGCCCGGTCAGCGCGGCGCGGACGGCGATGTTGGCGGTTTCCTCGTCGCGGATTTCCCCGATGACCAGCGCCTGCGGGTCCTGCCGCAACAAATGCCGCGCCGCCTTGGCGAAATCCAGGCCCCGCGCCTCGTTGACCTCGGTCTGCATGACGCCGGGGATGATTTGTTCCACCGGGTCTTCGATAGTGATGATATGGCGTCCGCCCGGTTCGGCCAGGGCGCGGAGGCAGGCGTAAATGGTGGTGGTCTTGCCGCTGCCGGCCGGGCCGGTCAGGAGCATCATGCCGGAAGGCTGGCGCAGGAAATGGCTCAATTCCCCGGCCGCGTCCTCGGGGAAATCCAGCTCCGCAATCCCCTTGGCGGCGGCGGGATTAAAAAGGCGGAGAACGATTTTTTCGCCCGTGACCGTCGGATAGGTGGCCACGCGGATGTCGCATTGCCCGCGAACGTCCGCTTTGTCAATACGACCGTCCTGGGGCATGGACTCCTGGTAAGTTTTCAAGCGCGCGAGGAATTTGACGCGCCCAAACACCCGCTCCGCGATGTCGCCGGAAAGGCGGGCCGCCGGAGTCATCAGGCCGTCGAGCCGGAAGGAAACCGCCGCGCCGTCGTGATCCCTTTGCAGATGAATATCGCTGGCGGAAACCCGCTCGGCCTGGTGGACCAGGTCTTCGACCATCTTCGGGGCGGAAACATCGGCGTTTTCCGGCGCGGGGCCTGGCTCCTTTTCCACGCGGATGGCTGGCTGGAAAGAGCTCATGGCGGGTCCTGGATGAGGTTGTGCAGGCCGTGCTCGTCTCGCATGAGCATGTCGAGGCCGTTGTGAACCTGCGCGAGGGCCAGGCGCATCTGCCGCCCGTCTTTCAACACCGCGTGGGAAACGGCCTGCGGCAGTTGGCTTTGCCAGAGGCAAAAGCCGAGCAGCAGGGCGGCGAAGGCGAACTTGGAATAATGCAAAAGGCAAAAGGCAAAAGGCAAAGTGGACGCGCGGGGTCTTGCTTCCGGGGCGGCTTGGGCTTTGGCCAGCACGCGCCGCGGCAGCGTCTGCCAGAATTCGCCGTCGCGTTCGGGCACGCGCACGGACTTAATTTGCGATTCCAAGTCAGAGAATTTCATTTTCCCCGTCCTTCCCCGCCGGCGGCGAGCCAGCGTTGCAATTTTCTCCGCGCGGCGAACATCCGCCAGGAAACGGTGGTTTCCGAGCAGCCCAGGACTTCCGCCGCCTCGGCGTGGCTGAGGCCGTCGTAAAGGGTGAGCATGATGGCCGCGCGCTGTTTGGCGGGCAGTTTGAGCAAGGCGGCATGGACGTCGCGGCCTGTTTCGTTGGGGGCCAGGGCCGATTCGCCGGCCAGGTCGGGCGCGCCGTTGGATTCGGCCCAGCCGGCCTGGACTTCCACGCGCAGGGTTTCCCGCTCGCGCCAGTTCAAACAGGCGTTGATGGCAATCCGATAAAGCCAGGTGGAAAATTTGCAGGCGGCGCGGTAGGAGCCGATTTGCCGCCAGGCGCGCAGGAACGTCTCCTGCGTCAGGTCCTCCGCGTCGGCGGCCGAGCCGGTCATGCGATAAGTCAGCGAGTAAATCATACGTTGATGCTGGCGGATCAGCGCCTCAAAAGCCGCCGGATCACCCTGCCGGGTGCGCAACACCAATGTCTGGTCGTCCGGGTTCCCCATGCGGCTTTCTGTTAACCCATCAGACCAGCGGGAGGGGAAAATCCTTTGAAATTTCTCGCGGGGCGGGGCGGCATCCGCGGTGAGATCCCCGTTCACCCAGGCTGGCGCGGCGGCGGCTCTCATATTTTCTCCGGTTGGCTCATGTATCATTCCTTCAACCCGTTAGACAGGCGGCCCTGGAAAATCCTTTGAACTATTTTTAACCCCGCCGCCTCAACGGACACATTTCATTATCGGGCGTCTGGCTCTAATTGTAATACACTTCGCGCCGCCGGCAAGCACCGTTGCCGGAAAAGCCGATTCGCGCCAAAAAAGAGAGTGTTGGAGTGATGGAGTGTTGGAGTGTTGGAGAGATGGTCAAAGTGAGCCAACCATCACTCCACCACTCCATCACTCCGTCACCCTGCAGCGGTTGGGGAAGCCGCTCCAATCGGCATCCGTCGTAGCGGCGGATGGCAATCCGCCGCCATTTTCCCATTGCCGCTGGCGCAATTTTCCTTCAAACCGCAACCCTCTTCGCACAAAGCCCTCAACTACGAAATGAATCCGCAAGCCCAAAAACAGGCAAAGTTACGTTTTGACCCATTGCATAATTAAGCGCCATTCGGGACTGGTCCCAATGTCTCCGAAAATTGATTCTATTGCGGCACAGCCTGGTAAAACTGCTTCGCGTTTGTGGGCGAATTGTAGTCAATATAAATATAAGGCTGAGTCGGAAGCGATATATTGGTCAACGTCGTCCAATTGCTGCCATTCAAATCGGAGGTGGACTGTAAGTTGTAGTTCGCCCCAATCGGCCCGAAGATGTTCAGGCCGGCATACATGTTCAGATTCCAGAACTCCTGACACAGAGTCAATAAGAGCGATTTAATTTTACCTCGGTATTCCAGGGTTTTTTCTGAGTTTTGAGGCGCCGGAAGGTGCGAACCCAAACCTGTCCGCTTTTTTGG